>Ga0180220_1000158_pt1 | contig 108517 bp, 105 predicted proteins | sample eDN5th37CBELigBY_FD_151335 | JGI IMG/M metagenome (GOLD analysis project Ga0180220, IMG submission 151335) | Enriched backyard soil microbial communities from Emeryville, California, USA - eDNA 5th pass 37_C BE-Lig BY (version 2) (version 2) | ecosystem: Environmental > Terrestrial > Soil >...
CCTGCTGGCTGCCCGGGCCGGTGGTCGCATTGGCCTCTTCGCGCATCTGGGTCGAGCGGACGACCTGGCTCTCGGGATCGAAGACTTCGGAGGTAACCGTCGAGCGGTCGGTATCGAGTTCGGCGGCGACTTCGACGCGGGCGCGCCCGGGCCCGACGACGTTGAACAACATCTCTTCGAGGCGCGTGCGCAGCCGGTTCTCGTAGGCAAGCTGCATTTCGCCAGCCGCCGCGGCAATGATGCCGTCTTCATCGCCGGTGCCGGAAGCCAGAAGCCGGCCGGCGCTGTCGACGATCGAGACGCGAGAGGGCGAAAGACCCTCGATGGCGCTGGCAACGAGGTGCTGGATGGCCCGAATCTCGCCGCTCGAGAGCTCGCCGCGCACGGTCAGGACGATCGAGGCCGAGGGGTCCTTGGTCTCTCGGCGGAAGAGTTCGCGTTCGGGCAGGACGAGGTGCACGCGCGCCGCCTGAATGCGCTGCAGCGAGGTGATGGTGCGCGCGAGCTCGCCTTCGAGCGCGCGCACATTGTTGATGTTCTGCACGAAGCTGGTGGCGCCGAGCGTCGACTGGCTGTCGAATATCTCGTAGCCGACCTGACCGCGCGTCGGCAGGCCCTCGCCGGCCAGCTGCATGCGCATGGTGGTGATCTGGTCGCGCGGGACGAGGATGGTTTCCCCATTGCCGGTCAGTTCATAGGCAATGTTGAGGGTCTGCAATTCGGTCACGATCGCCGAGGAGTCCTCGAGCGAGAGGCCCGAATAGAGCGGGGCCATGCTGGGCGCCGAGGCCCGCATGACCAGGAATCCGAAAAAGCCGAGCATGAGAACGGCCACGGTCGCCATCGCGGCGACCCGGGCCATGCCCAGGCGATTCACAAACTGAAGGAACGTCTGCACGCGTTCACTCTGCCCCCATGAGCGATCGCGATGCCCCCGCAACCGTTGCGGCAAAAATTACCTAGTGAATGGTAAACGAGATGTTAACCTGTCGTGCAATCTGCAAAATTTCGCCACGTGGCGGTCCAACAGGTGAACGAGAGGTAAAGGTTCGGTGCTCAAGATACTGGGGCGGAAGACGTCGATAAATGTGCGCAAGGTGCTTTGGCTGGCCGACGAAATGGGGCTTTCCTATGAGCGCGAGGACTGGGGAATGCCATTGCGCGATCCCAATGTGCCCGAGTTTCTGGCACTCAATCCCAACGGGCAAGTGCCGGTTCTGATCGAGGATGAGTTCGTGCTTTGGGAGAGCACGGCAATCATGGCTTACCTTGCCGCGGCGCATGGCCCGACGCGGCTGCAGCCTGCCGATCCGCGCGTAAAGGCGCTTTCCGACCAGTGGCTGGAATGGCAGGGCACAGGCCTCAGCGCTGTCTGGGGTTATGCGGTGATGGCGCTGGCGCGCAAGATGCCCGGATATGACGACGAGGCAAAAATTGCCGAATCACTAAAGCGCTGGACGGCCAAGATGGCGATCCTCGAAGCGCAGCTGGGCCGCACCGGGCGTTATGTGGCGGGGCCGGAGATGACACTGGCCGATATCGCACTGGCGCTCTCGGTACACCGCTGGTTTTCGGTGGACCGGGAGCTCACGCCCATGCCGAACTGCAAGGCTTATCTGGAAGGGCTGCGCGAGGGAGCGGGCGGAAAGTATCTGACGGCGGAGATGCCCTGACCCGGCGTGATCAGCGATTGTCTGGCGGTGGCGACACTCAGCCTTCGCGATAGTGCTGAATCCAGGTGGTGCGAAGGCCGGCGAGGCCGTGCTTGTCGATGGCTGCCTGCCAGTTGAGGAATTCATCGACGCTGAGCGTATAGCGGTCGCAGGCCTCCTCGAGGCTGAGCAGACCACCGCGCACGGCAGCAACGACTTCCGCCTTGCGACGGATAACCCACCGCCGCGTATTCTTGGGTGGAAGATCGGCAATGGTGAGCGGACTACCGTCCGGCCCGATAACGTACTTGACGCGAGGACGCATTTGTACGGTCATTTTACTCTCTACTCAACCTGACCATATGAGTAAGAGCGTACGCTGCGGGCGCTTAAAATTTGACTAAGGCGAAACTTACAGCTGGTTAAGAATGCGATGTAGTTTCAATCGGCTGGTCAGAACTCGCGGCAAGTCCAACCGTTTCGCCAAGGCGCGCCGAGGCGGCAATAGCTATTGCGGGGCGATCAGGACTCGTCGGCCGGGGTGGTTTTTTCTTCGGGCACTTTGACGCTGGAGACATCGCTCAGCTTGACCTTGGTCGCGCCGACGCTGAGCACGGGAATGTCGCCCGAGAGATCGACCGCGGTGACAATGCCGCTGGTGGCGGTGGTGATGCCCACCGGGTCGCCATTGAGATTGGTGCCCTCTATGGTGATGGAATAGGTGCCATCGGGGCGCATATTGCCGTCAGAGCCCTTGCCGTCCCACACGAACTGGCCCGGACCCTGGGGGAGGGACCCCTTCTCGGAGTAAACGACGTTGCCGAGATAATCCTTGATGGTGACGGTGGCGTTGGCAACGTTCGCCGCGGCCTCATAGCCCCAGACGGCCTGACCGGCGCTCAGCTGGGACTTGTCGCCGGTGGCGGTGATCTGCTTGCCGATATAGGTGACGGCATCGGTGCTGACGGCGGTCTGGTTCGACAGCATCAGCGCTTCGAGGAACTCGTTGGTCTTGAGCTGCTGCTCGACCGAGGTGAACTGCACCAGTTGCTGGGTGAACTGGTTGGTGTCCATGGGGTCGAGCGGGTTCTGGTGCTTGAGCTGGGTGGTGAGGATTTCCAGGAAGGTGTCGAAATTGTCGGCGATGGTGCGGCGGTTGTTGTCGATGCTGCTGCCGCTCGATGATGCGGTGACGCCGTCTATGGCCATGGTTCACGCTCCCTAGACGAAAATGTTGACGCCGCTGGCGGTCAGCGCGCCACGGTAGAGATTGACGGTAGGAGCCTGGCGCTCCTCGGCTTCGGCGGCATCGGGGCTGAAGACGGGGCCGGCGCCGTTGCCGTGCTGGCGATCCTGACCCTGGCCGGCGAAGGGGTTCTGCTTGAGCGAGAATTCGAGACTGGTCTTGCTGCTATCGAGCCCGGCCTGGGCAAGGGCGCGTTCGAGCGCGCGCTGATCGCGCTGCATCAGGTCGAGGGTCTCGGACTTCTCGACGGTGAGACGGGCATGGACGTTGCCCGTTTTATCGATGTCCATGCGCACATCGATGCGGCCGAGCTCGGGCGGATCGAGGCGGATCTGGAACTGGCTGTTGCCCTGATTGACCTGGCGGACGATCTCGAAGGCGATCTGGGGCAGGTTCAATTGCTGCTGGCTGGTCTGATAGCCGGTGACCACCGGTTTCGGGCCGGGGGCAATGTCGGTGCGGGTGGTGGCCTGCGCCAGAGACGCGGTTTCGGCCGTATCGGTGGGGTTTTGTTTGGGTTCGGTGCGGGTCGGTGCCGCCGTCGCCACAGGTTGATTGGGTTTCGTGCCGGTCTCGTCTGCGGGTCGCTGCGGTTGCGGCGGGCTTTCCAGATGCTCGCTCGCGTCGAGATGCGGTTCGCTCGTGGCCTGGGCGGGTTGCGGCTCGATCGTCGTCTTGCCACCGGGTTTGGTGATGAGGGCGGTGATGCTGGCCTCGAGGTCGGCATCAGCGGGCTCAGCCTTTGTGGCAAAGCCGAGCCTCATCAGGAGATCGTCTTTGTCGCCTGCCTCTTCGAGGGCGGCGATGAAGGCGCCGAGCTTGCTGCCGATCCGCGCTTCAAGCGCCTCGCTATCCTCTGCGCCGGTTATGAGCCCGCCGGCGATGTCGGCGAGGGCGCCCTTGAGCTTGTCGGCGAGCGAGGCGCCTTCGACCAGCTGGCGGGCGCCGATCTCCGCAAGGCGCTCAGGAGTGAGGGGCTGGGTGAGCGGCAGGTCAAGGGCGGCGGCGAGGGCATCGAGGGTTTCGCCGATGGCTTCGAGGTCGTCGTGTTCGGGCGGCTCGCCGAGATTGGCGAGAAGGTCGGTGAGACGGGTGAGGAGCTTGGTCGGATCGGTATTGTCCGCAGGCGCCTCGAGCGCGGTCAGCGCTTCGAGGTCGATGCCGGTCTGGAGCGCCAGGTCGGGAAGGGAGAGGGTTTCATCCTGACCGGCCAATCGTACGCCGGTAAGCGCGCCGGCCTCGAATGCGAGACTGGCGACTTTGGTGCCGATGAGGTTTTCGATGGTGGATTTGAGTGCGCCGGGGGCTTGGGAGGCGCCGGCCGGGGCGGTGTCGAGAAGGGCCGCGAAGTCGCTCTCACCGGTCGGGGCCGGTGTGGCCGAACTGCCGAATTGTGTGGCAGAGCCGGAGGCGAAGCTGACGAGGAGATGCGACGACACTTGGAGCTCGGGTCCGTTTGGTGACAGTAATCCGGTGGAGGTGATGCAAGCGGGGTGCCAAGCGCGGATTCTCATGAAATCAAAGGTTTAGCGTTACGGCTTGGCGCCCTGGCGGGCAAAAAGAGGCGGGTATGGGCAAAAGCTGCCGGGGTGCGCCGCCCCTGCGCTTGTCTCGCGCAGGCAAAGGGCTTAGAGAACCGGCGACATACATGCCGCTGGCCCTTGACCCCAACCGGATGGAACAGGAATGCTGAATTCGCTTGATCTGCCCAAGCGCCCTGAAGACACGCGCGTCGTCGTCGCGATGTCGGGGGGCGTCGACTCGTCTGTCGTTGCCGGACTTCTCGCCCGCGAGGGCTATGAGGTGTTGGGCGTTACCCTGCAGCTTTACGACCATGGCGAAGCCACGCACCGCAAGGGGGCGTGCTGCGCCGGCCAGGACATTCACGATGCGCGACGGGTGGCGGCCAGGCTCGGCATTGCCCATTACGTGCTCGACTATGAAGAGCGGTTCAAGGCTGCGGTGATCGAGCCTTTCGCCAATGCCTATCAGCAGGGCGAAACGCCGGTGCCGTGCATTGCCTGCAACCAGTCGGTCAAGTTCGTCGACCTGATGACCGTTGCCCAGGAGCTCGGTGCCGACGTGCTGGCGACCGGGCACTATGTGCAGACGCGGCTGGTCGAGGGCAAGCGGCGGCTCTATCGGCCGGTCGATGGCGAACGCGACCAGAGCTATTTCCTGTTTGCCACCACCCAGGAGCAGCTCGATTTCCTGCGCTTTCCGCTTGGGGGCATGGGCAAGGCAGAGGTGCGCGAACTGGCGCGCGAGATGGGGCTGGAGATCGCCGACAAGCACGACAGCCAGGACATCTGCTTCGTGCCGCAGGGCAGATATGCCGATATCATCCGCAAGATGCATCCGGAGGCGATGGCCGAGGGCGAGATCGTCGATCTCGACGGCAATGTGCTGGGCACGCATCAGGGCATCGTCAACTACACCATCGGGCAGCGCCGCGGGCTCGGTGTTGCGGCGGCCGAGCCGCTTTACGTGGTGCGGCTCGAACACAAGAGCGGGCGCGTCGTCGTCGGTCCGCGTGAGGCGCTGAAGACCCACACGGTGCGGCTACGCGATGTCAACTGGCTGGGCGACAAGCCGCTTTCGGCGTTCAGCGCCGGCAATGGCGCGCCGGTCGAGGTCAAAGTGCGCTCGACGCGCGGGCCGCAGCCGGGCGTGGTGTCGATGCGCGACGGCGAGGTCTATGTGACGCTGGTCGCGGGGGAATACGGCGTTTCGCCGGGGCAGGCCTGCGTCTTTTATGGCGATGACGGCGCGACGTCGCAGGTGCTGGGCGGCGGGTTCATCGCCGAGGCGGTGCCGGCAGGCATGGCGGCTTAGCCTGAGCCTGCCGGACGCAGCGCAGCCTATTGCGGCTGCTCGGCCTGCTGCTCGACCGCGTCGTTCTGGCGCCAGACGTTCAGATTGGACGTGATCGAGGCGATGATGAAGATGAGCGCAACAGCCCCCAGAATGAGGAGGAAGATGCGCCCCTTGGTGTTGGATGGTTGTGGGTCGGTCATCTGCGCCTCATGCTGATCGGTAACTGCCGGCAGACCTATAACGGTATGGCGCCGGGCGCAAATTCTCGCGGGGCGAAAACGGCCATCGAGCTTTGCGAGACTGCCCGATGGCCGCCGATCAGGCGAGCGGCTTGAGGCTGGCTTCGATCTGGGCGCGCCTGGGTTCGAGGAAGGGCGGCAGCGAGAGGCTTTCCCCCAGGGTTTCCAGTGGTTCGTCGGCGGTAAAGCCGGGAACGTCGGTGGCGATTTCGAAAAGGATGCCGTTGGGCTCGCGGAAATAGAGCGAGGTGAAATAGTAGCGTTCGACCTCGCCGCTCGAGCGGATGCCCGCCTGGTTCACCCGGTCTATCCACTGGCGCAGCGTATCCTGATCGGGCGTGCGGAAGGCGACGTGATGGACGCCGCCGGCGCCGGGACGCACGGGCGGCAGGTCTGGCTGCACGGTCACGTGAAGTTCGGCCGCAGGACCGCCGGGTCCCATCTCGAAGATATGAATGTCACCGGTATTGTCGCGGTTGGGATAGGTGCGTACCTGGCGCATGTTCATAACCTCTGTCAGCACCATGGCCGTCGGCTCGAGACGCGGGACGCTCAGGGTGATCGGGCCGAGGCCGACGATCTGCTTGTCGGCTGGCACGGGGCTTTTCTCCCAGGCCTTGGCCGACTGGCCTTCATCGACGACGAGGCGAAAGCGCTGGCCCTCGAAGTCCTCGAAATCAAGCGAGAGATGGCCGTTGCGCTCCTTGATGGCGCTGGTGCCGGCGCCATTGGCCTGCAGATGGTTCTTCCACCAGTTCAGATTTTCCTCGCTGCCGACGCGCAGGCCGGTGCGCGCGATCGAATGCGTACCGCGCCGCTCCGGGGCGGCGGGAAAATCGAAGAAGGTGAGATCGGCGCCGGGCGAGGCCACGCCATCGCCGTAGAAGAGGTGGTAAGCCGAGGTATCGTCCTGGTTCACCGTCTTCTTGATGAGGCGCATGCCAAGGGTTTCGGTATAGAAGTGCAGGTTTTTCGATGCCTGCGCGGTCACCGCCGTCAGGTGGTGGATGCCGCCGAGTTCGAGGGTCATCGGACTATCTCCTGATTGCTGCGGCAGTGCCGCGTTGCTGCCCAACAGATAGGACGGAACGCATGAGCCGGGCAGGGGGTCGCTTGCCAACGGGTTGTTGCCGATTGCCGAACAATCGCGGGCACCTCGGCATGGTCTGTTGCACAGTGGTGCAATGCGTTCCCGGCGGACGGCAAGCCGCGCAACCGGTATGCACACGCGGCCATTGTGTCTCAACAGAGGAGTTGAGCCATGGCAAACACGCAAGTGGCGACGCGCGAGGCGCGAACGGGCGCCGTTTCGGGCCCGGGGGACGTACGCGAGATCAAAAGCCTGGAAGAAGCGCGCAAGGCCGTGCAGGAGTGCCGGCGCTGTCCGCTCTACAAGGTGGCGACGCAGGCAGTGTTCGGGGAAGGCGCCGAGGGCGCCGAAATCATGTTCGTGGGCGAGCAGCCCGGCGATCAGGAGGATCTGAGCGGCCACCCCTTCGTCGGGCCGGCAGGGCGCATGTTCGACAAGAGCCTCGAACAGGTCGGTATCGGGCGCGAGGGGGTGTTCGTGACCAATGCCGTCAAGCACTTCAAGTTCGTGCCGCGCGGCAAGAAGCGGCTGCACAAGCGCCCCGACGCCGACGAGATCGCCGCCTGCCGCTTCTGGCTGGAACTGGAAATGAGCTTCGTGCGCCCCAAGGCCGTGGTGGCGCTGGGCGCGACGGCAGCACGCAGCGTGCTCGGCAAAACGGTGACGATCAGCCGCCTGCGCGGCGCGCCCATCGAACGCGAGGAGGGTCCCGCCGTGTTCGTAACCGTCCACCCCTCCTATCTGCTGCGCATTCCCAACCGCACCGACGCCCATGCCGAGCGCGAGCGTTTCGAGGCTGACCTGGCATTAGTTCGTGACTATATTGCAGGCGGGGCAAGCGCGGCTTGACACGGCCGGAGCGCAAACCTAATAAGTCGCGGCGCTGCCCGGCAGCCACCGCATCCAATGCGGGCCCCTTTGGGGCGGAGTAGCTCAGTTGGTTAGAGCAGTGGAATCATAATCCATGTGTCGGGGGTTCAAATCCCTCCTCCGCTACCAATTTGTATCACCGAAAAAGTAGCCCGGAATCCTTGACGTTTGCCAGCATTTGGTAGGCGCAGCGCCGGATACGTGTCACCGCAATGTGACACCGTCCAGACGCAGGATTTTCGTCTCATGGCACGGGCCGCTTACATCATCAAAAAAGACGGGCGATACTGGTTTCAAAAGAGATTCGCGGCGACGGCGCCGGTTCCGCAAGGGCTAAGCTCCCACTGTCGCATCGCGTTGCGGACGTCAGACTACCACGTGGCGGTCTCGCGGATGCTGAAGGTGGCGCAACTGGTCCAAGAATTCGAAACCCAGCCAGATATTTCATCTCGTGCATCTGTGCTCATGGCCGACATGCAGCGGCTCAACACGAAGATGGACTCAGAAGGTCTTGTCGAGCGCCGCACGCTGGAAACCCTCGCCTCTCGTCTCATTACAGAAGCGCGGTTCCGTGCTCATCCCTTGACTGTCGATCCGCCCGGCTTCTGGGCGGTATGGATGGGCTTCGTCAATACCAACGTCTTGCTTGAAAGTGTCCAGGACACGGTGCAACGCCCACAGGCCCGGCTTGTATCAGCGGCGTTACCTTCGCCGAAGATTACTCCACACGAGCCACCGGCACCGCCCGCAAAGCCGTCTGCTGAACCATCTAATATCCAGGAACTTCATGCTGGGTCCATGCTCTCGGAAGTCCGGCGGGCGTTCCTGGACTAAAGACGAGTTGCCGACGGCGATGGCCGGGCCGAAGAAGATACCGGCATCATCGTGCAGTTCCTTATCGACTTTCTTGGCGACAGGGCGATCAACGAGATTGTCGCCGCTGACCTCTTGCGCGTCGAAAATGCTCTACCGCGCGTGCCGCATCCCCATGGCGTGCCCAAAGAGGCCCAGGTTTCGCTATACCAACGTTGGCTCTACGCCGACCAGCACGGGTGGGATGGGCTCAAGGCAATTTCGAGGACTCGGCTGCGGAACGGCTGGCATCGGGGTCTTCAAGCTTTTTTCGCTTGGGCGCGCGGCAAGGGCATTTATTCCGGCCCAGAATTCACGTTCAAGCTGACGGCACGGGAAAATCGGGAGGAGCAGGAGAGGGACGCCTGGAAGCCCGACGAGATTTTGAAACTTTTCAGCTTGCCGCTTTTTACCGGCTGCCGATCGGCGGCCCATCACTGGGAGCCCGGTAGCGTGTTCGTGCAAGGCCATCTCTATTGGGCGTACCTGCTGATCTTCTTCACCGGCATGCGACCGTCTGAGATCGGTAAGCTGCGCAACGAGCAGATCGTCGAGATAGAGGGTGACTGGTATTTCGATTTCCGCGGCGCTTCCGCCGCCGTTGCGGCAACGAGCGTAAAAAGTAAGGCCGGGCGCCGTCTGGTGCCAATCCCCAGGTTGCTTCTTGATCTGGGCTTATTGGAACGCAAAGCAGCACTTGTGGCTAAGGGTGAGGACCGGCTCTTTCCTGAATGGAAGGTCTATATCAACAAGAAGTCTGGAAGGGAGATGTGGGGCCACGAGTTTTCGAAATCGTGGCAATATATCAAGGTGAAATTCGGCTTCGATCGACCCGCGCTGACCCTCTATGGCGGTCGCCACACCCGGGCCACTTGGTACGATGAGGCTGGTATTCCTCAACGAGTCCGAATTCGGCTACTTGGCCATGCCCCGACTAGCGTGTCCGAGCGGTACGGTGCAATCCATGTCACGCCTGCAGAGGCCAAGCTGGTATTGTCGAGAACCAATGCCGTTGAAGAGGCAATCGCTGAAATGCTCATCGAGGCCAAATTGCGAGCAGATTATGGGCACCTCAAAGCGGCTTCGATGTAGTCAGCGGGCCGAAGGCGCCCTTTATTGCGCGCCTAGGTGACAGTGTCACCGACCTCATCCTCCAACAGTTGTCAGCAAGGGCAGTGGGTTGAACGCCACGCGGCCCTCCCCGCCACGCCGCGTGACGTATGCATCGGGAAGATATCTCTAGCCGTGGGAATTGCGGGGTGCGTCCCGCGATTTTTCAGGCGCGACAACCAGCCTAGGATGCGGATTTGGAAAAATGGTTAATTTTCTTAGGAGGGTCAATCCTTCGTCCTCGCTAAAGGATTAAGCGCTCTATCCTTCCTCAAAAATAATAGAATTGTTGGATTAGAGGATGGATAGATATCACAATCCTTTCTGGAACTTTGTACGATGCAAAGATTGTAATCGAAATCCATTGTATAGATATTTGCAAGCGCGTCACCGCACTGATCAGAATATATCTTGACAGAAGCGCCGTGAATTCGCATTTGTTGCCCACAAAATGCGGAGTATGGTACTCAATATGCGAAAAGTTATTGGCAAGAGGGTGTTCGACACCTCTACAGCGAGACTGATTTGTAAAGTTTCTTCCCGGACCCATCCCGGTGAGTTTTCCTGGGAAGACACAAGCCTCTACCTGTCTCCCAAGGGGCAGTGGTTCCTTGCCGGTAAAGGCAACGCCTATTCCCGGTGGGGACGGGAATGTGTCGGCGGGGGCTTCATACCCGGCGACGGTGTTTGCCTCATATCAGAGGATGAGGCCTGCAATGTCCTTGAGGCTGAGGGACTGGATAGCCTGATCGAACAGTTCTTCAAGCTCGAGGTGGGGTAGCAGGCAAGCGCGCCTGTCTCCCACCAGCGACGGCTTCCGTCCATCGAAGCCACTCTCTCACCTCACAGAACCCCGACGAATGCCAACGACGACGACGTAGTCGTCCGGCATGGGCAATCTTACTGAAGGAAGCACAGATAATGGCTACGTTCTTTTTCACATGGCTGGAAGGAGCTGAGGAGTCCACGAAATCAGTATTGGCCACCCTCTTGGTGAGGCCGGTTTCCAGCGCGTAGCAGAGTTCATACTGCCTTATGTTTGCGGTTGCTGGCCGGGAGAGCGGTCGCACATCGGTAATCATCGCACGTGTTAAATACTCTTGCTTGAACGGTGTGTGGACGGCCGAAAGGCCGTCGTGGGCAATGGCGACAGCCATTCCTCAGCCTGAAGCCGAGAAAACTTGCGCGTGGCTGACGGAGTGGTTTCTCGATTTCGACGCCTCCTAGTTCCACACCAATCCTGCCCACGAGGGTGCCCACCACGGGTGGGCACCCGTATGCCGCCACCACCCAACAAATAATGGGCCGCCGCCTCCGCCTTGATCCTGACCCCGCACACACAAGGACAGTGTACGGGGTCAGGATCAAGGCTCTGGCGGAACAACGGGAGGGTTGGCGGCAGAGAGTACAGGGCGGTTCGATGGTGATGGGCAGGAAGGGTAATAACCAGGAAGGGCAGAAGGTGAAGACGACTGAAAGGGATGTGTGTCTTCTCGAACGGGTCAACGCGTTCGGGTTTATGTCGGTGGAGCAGATTGCCGACTTCTGGCAGGTCGAGTTTTCCACGGCGGCCAGGCGGGTGCGGAAACTGATTGAGGCTGGTCTGCTCACGCGTCTTGATCTGGGCACCCTCGCGGCGCGGCCACTGGTGGTGACCCGGGCGGGATGCGCTCTAGTGGGCGACACAATCCCGCCCATGCGCGGCATTCGTATCGGCACCTACCGCCACGACACCATGGTGGTCGATCTGGCTCTGGCCATGGAACGACGGCGGTTTGGCGCCACGTTCGAAACCGAGCGCCAGCTCAAGTCCCAACCGGGGCCGGTTGCCGGCCACCTCCCGGACGTCATTCTGCATATGCCGGATGGCCGACGCGTGGCCGCGGAACTGGAACTGACACAAAAGTCCCAGCAGCGGCTGTCCGACATAATGGCTATCCATGCAGGCAATCTGGCGCTGGATGCCGTCTGGTACGTCATCGTGGACGAGGCCATGCGACCGGTCCTGGCCCGTGTTTCTGCCGATTATCCGCACATCAGAATCGTCAAGTGGACGCCGCCGGCACGGCGCGCTGCTGCACAAGCAACGTCGTAACCAGGAGACCATCATGACCACGCCTAACTCTGGTCGAACCGACGATGTCAGCGTCGGGCTTGCGTTGGCCCTGGCAGCCGCCGCGCTCATTGCCTTGATGTCCCTAGGCCCCGTCGCAATTCTCAGCGCGGTCATTCCTTGGCTTGTTTCCTGGGCGACGGGGCGCTCGTCCGACGCGCTTCCTTTCTTCTTGATAGGCTTTACCGTCGTAGCAGGGTTGATCGCTCTAGGGCATTTAGGGCCAGCCTTGGCGATGGGGTACGCGGCCATTTCCGCACCATCCGACAACATGGCAATGACTTGGACCCTTCTTGCAATTCGCACCGATCTTGCCCCTTCTGCCCTTGCCGTCGGCGTCTCCGTTGGCAGCCTGGCGCGCATGCTCGTTCAGGACAAGCGCAACGAGGCTCTGGGCGGGACTGATAAGGAGCCCGAGGCGCCGCCGCTGGCTCGGTTGCGGGCGAAGCTGAGTGGGTCGAAGTCGGCTGCCCATGGCAATGGCACCATCCTGGGGACGGATGCTGTAACGGGCGAGACAGCTATGCTGCCCGATCATGACGCCAACCACCATGTCATCGTGGTTGGTGCAACCGGTACCGGCAAGACCGTTACTGGCACCAACATCATCCAGTCCCATATCGAGCGCGGGCATCCGGTCATTTTTCTGGATGGGAAGGGCGACATTGGTCTTGGCCGGCGCCTGAAAGCCCTTGCTGAGGAGCTGGGGCGGCCTGCCTATATTTTTCACCACGAGTTTGGCGGGGGCAAAATCGATGATGCCTGTGCCTACAATCCGGTTTCGGCAGACGATTTTACCGCCCTGGCGAACCTGATTACCACGCTCCGGCCATTCACGGAGCCACATTACGAGGTGCTGCAAAAGGGCTTCATGCAGGCCGCAACAAAAGTGGCGAAAGCCATTGGTGAGCCGGTGGACCTGTTGACGCTGGGCAATCTGCTGAGCGTGCATGCCATGACGGCGGCCATTCGGAAGAACAAGCACCGCATCGAGGATGCCCAAGCGCTTCTCACCGAAATCCAGGAGCAGCGCAAAGCCGAGGAGGCCGGTGTGGAGAGCCTGACCGGTATCATCAAGAACCTCGCAAGATCGTCCATGGCGCCGCTCTTTAACACAGGCAGCGGCCGGCCGGTGCTGACGCTGCCCGGGGCACGGGAGAACGGCGCTTTCGTTTATTTTGCTCTGCCAGCCCTGGTCTATCCTGATCTGTCCAGGGGGCTGGGGCAGCTAGTTATCAACGACATCCGACTAACCCTAGCTAGTGGACATGGGCCGTGGTTGATCGTGTTGGACGAGATTTCCACCTATTCGGGCGAGCAAATTTTGTCCCTGATCAACCAGGGTCGCGGCTTCGACGCACGCGTCGTTCTCCTTGGACAAAGTTTTGCCGATCTGGAGACCGTGGATCATGTCGATGGAAAAGCCTTCCGGAATCAGGTTCTCGCTTCGGTCAACACCGTCATTGTGCATCGGGTTAATAGCCCGGACGATGCGGAACTGGCCTCACAGATCGCCGGCACCTATGCCAAGCCGGAACTGACCGCCCAAACCTTGGGTAACCAGCCGACCGGTGCCGGCTCCGTCCGTATCACTCGGGAATTCAATGTCGGGCCGGATCGGTTCAAGAAACTCAAACGCGGTGAGGCCATTGTCCTGAGCAAATTCGGCCAGCAAGTCCGCAAGATCAAAGCTCGTCTGCCCGAGTTCATGAGATAACAACCGCCATCAGACGGCGCCGGACTGCGCGTTCCACGTTCCGACGCGGTGGCGTACATCCCAACTACTAACCATTGCCCTTTGGGGCCGCCGTTGGTGGCGGCCTTTTTGCGTCTTGGGGCTGGCGCCCCTTCTCCCGTCAAGCACTGGACGCCCCTTGGGCGCGCCCCTGCCGGTTTCCCCAACCTTCCTCCCTTCGGTCGTGCAGGCCGGGTGATCCCCCTCCGCCAGGGCCGGTGCTGGACGGGTTCATCCCCCTCATCGCCGGGAGCTAGCCCGGGTTGACGCGAACCCGCAAGCTAGAAGGAGCAGGGAAGTGAAAAAGGACCTCTATCAGACGGTCACCGACGCCATCGTCAAGGATTTGGATTTCGGCATTCGCCCGTGGTTGCAACCATGGGAAACGGGAGGCGAAGGTAGGCAACTCCATCGGCCGCTGCGTGCCACCGGTGAGGCCTATCAGGGCATCAACGTGGTGATGTTGTGGGCATCGGCGGCCGAGAATGGTTTTTTGTCGCCAACCTGGATGAGTTTCCGCCAAGCGCAAGAGCTGGGCGCCCATGTCCGGAAAGGTGAGCGTGGCACCACGATAGTTTATGCCGGCACCCTAACCCGCACCGAGATCAACGAACAGACAGGCGAGGAGTCCGAGCGCGGCATCTCGTTCCTCAAATCCTACTCTGTTTTCAATGCCGACCAGATCGAGGGCCTCCCGGCGCAATATGTCAAACCGGCCATTGCCATTCTGGACCCGGATCAGCGCATCGCCCAGGTCGAGCGGTTTGTGGCTTCCACTGGCGCCGATATTCGCCATGGGGGTGCCATGGCCTTTTACCAGCCCGATCGCGACTTGGTGCAGATGCCAGCCTTTGAGGGATTCCGTTCCCCTGAAGGCTACTATGCCACCCTGCTGCATGAGTTGACCCATTGGACCCGACACAAGACCCGGCTGGATCGCAGCTTCGGACGCGAACGCTGGGGCGATGAAGGTTACGCCGCCGAGGAACTGGTAGCTGAGCTGGGCGCAGCATTCCTTTGTGCCGACTTGCAGATCACACCCACGGTTCGCAAGGACCATGCCGCGTATATCAGTAACTGGCTGAAGGTCCTGAAGAACGACAAGCGGGCGATTTTCACCGCTGCATCGTACGCTCAGAAGGCCACCGACTTCTTACACGGATTGCAGACGTCCAAGGGGGCCGTCGGGTAACGTATTACCTCCACCTCGGATAATTTCGGCGCCTGCCTTGGGCAGGCGCCGATGGCTTGCAGGTGCAAGCGAACGCGAGCTGGCCTCCGCCAGCCCAAGGTCAAAGCGAGCGATAACGACGCCGAATCCGGCTTCCGAGCGAAGTGGTTGACGGGGCGAAATGGCCGATAAGCTGGCCTCCAATTGGCCCGGCTTGGCCGGGGCGATTGGAGCCGGTGAGGCGACAGGCCATTTCGCCCCGTCAAGGCCCTGCCGGGCCCCCGCAGCGCCGCAGCGGGCGCGAAGGTGGAGCGCAGCGGAACCGAAGTGAGCGACCCGCGAGGGCACACGGTAGCGTGCGCTCGGGGGCAGGGCCGGACCACTTCGCGGCGCACATATCCAGGGTAGCCATGCTTGTGGCAATCTGGACTCGACAGGTCGTCGATTATGCCCTTCTAATCGGACAATATTTCTGGCGGGTTTCTTGGTTGCCGTTATGACCCTGCTCGGCGATCAATCGACGCTTCCTGGCGGATGGCGCATGGCCGCAATTTATCAAACCCGTATCACCGCCCGTTTGACCCGGCAGAAGTGGCTGTTTTGCCTCTATTTGATCACGCTAACAGTCATCTTCGCGTCTTCGCTCCTGGATGAGACGAAGCACCTTGATCAGATCACGTTGCTGGAGCGTGCTTACTTTGGCCTAGCGACTACTGCGTTTATGTTATCCTTTCGCTTGCCGTGGACCCTCATGGAAATTCAAGTCGAACGGCTTAACTCTGTGATTGCGCAGCGAAGGGCGACAACTTCTACTATCGAAAAGAACTAGAGTGATCGGCAGGCTGCAAGCTCAGGATGGAGGGCTCCTTCGGTTTGGCAGGACAACGGTGGGAACATTCAATGTCATTCCCGACAGAATCCGTTAGAGACAGTTTGCCCGACATCTGGACGAGACTGACCTGAGACAAGTATGAACGCGGTTGAAATAGAAGAAGCCATATCGGCGCTAGCCGAACAGCCGTTCGATAGCGATGAGTTTCCGTTCGCCTTCCTGCGAGCCTTCGGCAACAAGGAAACGACTATCAAGCGCCTGCGCAAGGGCGAGTCCAACAAGTCCGACCTGGGTGGCGTTCTCCAGACCAACAACATCCATATTGCCGTAAGTGGGCCCGGCGAGGTCTCAAAGACCCTTGCCGCGCTACGGACCAGCCCCGCCACGATCCGCGCCAAGGCGCGCTTCGTCCTGGCTACGGACGGCGATACCCTCGAAGCCGAGGATTTGACGACGGACGATCCGCCGCTCGCCTGCCGCTACACGGACTTCCCCAACCATTTCGGTTTCTTCCTGCCGCTGGCGGGCATCACCACCGTCAAGCAAATCCGCGAAAGCTCCTTCGACATTCGCGCGACGGGACGTTTAAACCGGCTCTACGTCGAGTTGTTGAAGGACAACCCGGATTGGGGAACCGGCGAGCGTCGTGCGGACATGAACCACTTCATGGCCAGGCTGATTTTCTGCTTCTTCGCCGAGGATACCGACATCTTCAACGGCAGCGGACTGTTTACCGCGACGATTGAGCGAATGAGCGCCAAGGACTCCTCGAACACCCATGAAGTGATCGGCGAGATATTCCGCGCCATGAATACTAAGATTGTGGATCGCAAGACGCAGGGCATTCGACCCTATGCCGATGCCTTCCCTTATGTCAACGGCGGTCTTTTCTCGGGCAGCCTGGACGTGCCGCGCTTCAGTCGCATCGCGCGTTCCTACCTGCTGCATATCGGCAATCTGGACTGGCGGAAAATCAACCCGGACATTTTCGGGTCGATGATCCAGGCCGTCGCCGATGAAGACGAACGCGGCGCGCTCGGGATGCACTACACGAGCGTCCCGAACATCCTGAAGGTGCTCAACCCGCTCTTTCTGGATGACCTGCGGACGCAGTTTAAGGAAGCTGGGGACAATTCCCGGAAGCTCCTCAACTTGCGCAACCGTATGGCCAAGATCAGGGTTTTCGATCCGGCCTGCGGATCGGGCAACTTTCTGGTTATCGCGTATAAGGAAATGCGGGCCATTGAGGCGAGGATCAACGAGCTGCGCGGCGAGCCCGACCGGCGCACCGATATCCCGCTGACCAACTTCCGGGGCATCGAGCTGCGCAGCTTTCCGGCTGAAATCGCGCGCCTGGCGCTCATTATCGCCGAGTTTCAATGCGACGTTCTATATCGCGGCCAGAAAGAGGCCTTGGCAGAATTTCTGCCGCTCAACGCCGAGAACTGGATTACCAGCGGCAATGCCTTGAGGCTGGACTGGCTTAGCATTTGCCCGCCGACCGGAACTGGCGTGAAGCACCGGGCAGATGATCTATTTTCTTCGCCGCTCGACCAGGCTCAGATCGACTTTGAGAACGAGGGCGGCGAGATCTACATTTGCGGCAATCCCCCATACCTCGGCTCGACTTGGCAGAGCGAGGAGCAAAAATCCGATCTCCGTAATATTTTTGCAGGGCGAACTGAAGGGTGGAAGTCCCTAGACTACGTCTCAGGCTGGTTCATGAAAGCTTCGGACTTCGGTACAAGGACCAACGCTGCTGCCGCATTCGTCTCCACCAATTCGATCTGTCAGGGTCAGCAAGTGTCAATCCTGTGGCCACTGATCTTTGCGACCGGCCATTCGATAGCGTTCGCGCACACAAGCTTCAGGTGGGCCAATCTCGCCAGCCACAACGCTGGCGTGACGGTTGCGATAGTGGGCATCTCGAACTTTGGTGCGAAAACGCGGAGGCTATTCTCCATCTCCGATGATGGTCGTTCGTTGGTGAAGGATGTTGATCACATAAATGCCTATCTGGTAGCGGGGGCAGACGTGGTTGTCCAAAAGCTGTCAGCTCCAATGGATGACCGTGGCATCGTTGATGCAGGTGGCAAGCCCGTGGAAGGCGGCAACTTGTTCCTGACTGCCGATGAGCGCAGCCAAATGATCGACTCCTCCCCTGACACTGACGCGCTGATCAAGCGCGCATACGGCGCAAGCGAGTACATTCGGGGTGAAGTGCGATACTGCCTTTGGATAAAGGATTCCGACCTGACGCTCGCGCGGCAGAATCCACAAATCAGAGCCCGGCTTGCACGGGTCGTCGATGTCCGCGCTAAGAGCCCAAAGGCAGCGACAAGACGAGGAGCGGCATGGCCTCACCGGTTTGAGGAGGTCAAGCAGTCTGGTGAGGAGTTTGTCACTATCATTCCGAAAGTATCGTCTGAAACCAGACAATATCTCCCAGTTGGTGTTTTGCCCCCAGGATCGATCATCACTGATTTGGCTTTTGCACTTCTGGACGCGCCGCTTTGGAACACCGCTCTTATCGCATCACGGATGCACCTTGTTTGGATAGGAACGGTCTGCGGAAAACTGAAAACAGACTTCAGATACTCCAACACCTTGGGCTGGAATACCTTTCCCGTACCCCCTTTGACCGACAAGATGAAGTCTGACCTGACGCGTTGCGCAGAGGACATTCTGCTGACGCGCGAGGCGCATTTTCCGGCGACTATTGCCGACCTCTATGACCCGGAGAACATGCCCTTCGATCTGCGTGAAGCGCACGAGCGCAACGACGAAGTGCTGGAGCGCATCTATATCGGCCGCCGGTTCCGCAATGATACCGAACGACTAGAAAAGCTATTTGACCTTTACACCAAGATGATCGCTTCGCCGGGCGCGGCCAAGAAGCGGCGAGCGGGGGCAAACGCATGAACGAACGCTATACACCGGGGGGCGATGCTCAGATCATCGCAGAAGTGGCCAAGCGGCGGTTTGGCGGTTTTGTTGGTATGTTCGAGTATCACGGATGGCCGGAGCGCGGCTCCGATATGATGCGCAAGGTGCAGACCCGCGTTGCCGAAACCTACGGCAGCGTCAAAGCCTTTGAGGAGCATTTTGCCAAGGAGTCGGGCCAATGACTTCTGGAAAGCATGTCCCCTCCGTTTCCGTTACCTATGCGCAGAACGGCACGTCCGCCAAGGCCAATGCGCTCGGCATGCGCCCCATGCAGGAGCGCGCCTATGAAAAGCGGGGCGAGCAATATCTGCTCATCAAGTCCCCGCCCGCTTCCGGCAAGAGCCGTGCGCTCATGTTCATCGCGCTCGACAAGCTCACCAACCAGGGTTTGAAACAGGCCATCATCGTCGTACCGGAAAAATCCATCGGCGCGAGCTTTGCCGATGAACCTTTGACCAAATACGGCTTCTGGGCCGACTGGACGGTGGTACCGAAATGGAACCTCTGCAACGCGCCCGGCGAGGACGGCGGCAAGGTCAATTCCGTCGGCGCGTTCCTCGAAAGCGGCGAGACGGTGCTGGTCTGCACCCATGCCACGTTTCGCTTCGCGGTAGAGAAGTTTGGCGCCGAGGCCTTCGACAACCGGCTGATTGCTGTGGACGAGTTCCACCACGTTTCGGCGGACGCCGACAGCAAGCTCGGCCAGCATCTCGGCCAACTCATCGCGCGCGGCAGCGCCCATATCGTTGCCATGACTGGCTCCTATTTCCGAGGCGATGCCGTGCCGGTGCTGATGCCGGATGACGAGGCCAAGTTCCGCGATGGCACAGTCACCTATACCTACTACGAGCAGCTGAATGGCTACGAGTACCTGAAGCAGCTCGATATCGGCTATTTCTTCTATTCCGGCTCTTACGCCGACGACATTCTCAACGTCCTGGAGCCAACCGAAAAGACCATCATCCACATCCCTTCGGTCAATTCGCGCGAGAGCACGAAGGACAAGATCAGGGAGGTGGAACACATCATTGAGGCCCTCGGCGACTGGCAGGGAATCGACCCCGCCACCGGGTTCCAACTGGTGAAGCGCCCGGACGGCACCGTGCTGCGCATCGCCGATCTGGTGGATGACGACCCCAACAAGCGCGACAGAGTTTCGGCGGCGCTGAAAGACCCGGCCCAGAAGGACAACCGCGATCATGTCGACATCATCATCGCGCTCGGCATGGCCAAGGAAGGCTTCGACTGGATTTGGTGCGAGCACGCCCTGACCGTGGGTTACCGCTCCAGCCTTACGGAAATCGTTCAGATCATCGGGCGCGCCACGCGCGATGCGCCCGGCAAAACCAGCGCCCGCTTCTCCAATCTTATCGCTGAGCCGGATGCCTCCGACGAGGCGGTGACCGAGGCGATCAACGACACACTCAAGGCCATCGCTGCGAGCCTGCTGATGGAGCAGGTGCTGGCACCGCGCTTCAACTTCACGCCCAAGAACCCGCAGAGTGGCCCCATAGACGGCTTCAACTATGGTGCGGGCGGTTATGCGCCCGACAAGACCAATGTCGGCTTCAACGAGGATACCGGGCAATTCCATATCGAAATTAAGGGCCTTGCCGAGCCGACCAGCAAGGAGGCCGGGCGCATCGTCCGCGAAGACCTCAACGAGGTGATTGCCGCCTTCGTGCAGGACAAGACCGCCATCGAGCGCGGCCTGTTCGATGAAGAGCTTGTGCCCGAAGAGCTGACCGTTGCCCGTATGGGCAAGATCATCAAGGACAAGTATCCCGAACTGACGGACGAGGATCAGGAAGCGGTGCGCCAGCATGCCGTGGCCGCTCTCAACCTCACGCAGAAGGCCAAGCAGATTGCGCTTGGCGATGACAACGGCGAACCCAGCCGCAACACGGCGCTGATCGACGGCGTGCGCAAATTTGCGATGGACGTGCGCGAGCTGGATATCGACCTGATCGACCGGATCAATCCGTTCGGCGAGGCCTATGCCATCCTGGCCAAGACCATGAGCGAGGAAAGCCTGAAACAAGTGGCAGCGGCGATCTCCGCGAAGCGTACAAATCTCACCCCCGAGGAGGCTAAAGACCTCGCGGTGCGGGCGGTGCGCTTCAAGAAGGAACGCGGCCGCCTCCCCTCGATCAGCTCGTCCGATCCATGGGAAAAGCGCTTGGCCGAGGGCGCCGCGGCTTTCGTCCGTTTCAAGGATGAGGGCCGCTATGAGTGACCCCGATCTTGACGAACTGCGCGACGAGCTCGCCGACTTTGCCGTTGCCGAGAAGAAGGGGGGCCGTTCGGCGCGCGAAGAACGCATCATAGCGGGCTTCGAGGAAATCCAGCGGTTCACCGACCAGCACGGGCGCGAGCCCCGGCACGGTGAGGGCAATGACATTTTCGAGCGCCTTTTTGCCGTGCGCCTCGACCGTCTGCGTGCGCTCGAAGAATGCCGCACCTTGCTTGCGTCGTTCGATCATCAGGGGTTGCTGAACTCGGTAGCTCCGAAAGCGGTCGCGCCGGTGGAGTCCATGGACGACGATGAGCTTTTGGCAGAGCTCGAAGGAGCGGCAGGCGCGCCGGAAATCACCGAGCTTCGCCATGTCCGCACGGCTGCCGACAAGCGCGCCGCCGAAGAAATTGCTAATCGCACCCCGGCAGCAGACTTCGCGCAGTTCAAGCCAATTTTCGAGCGGGTGGCTAGTGACATTTCCAGCGGCGCGCGGATCACGCAACCAATCCGCAGGGACGCGGGATTCCTCAAAGCAGATATTCGGGCGGGGGACCTCTTCATCTTGGGCGGACAGACCGCCTACGTCGCCGAAGTCGGGGAGCCGATCCGTGCCCCGAATGGCGAAACCGATGCCCGGCTGCGCGTCGTCTATTCGAATGGCACAGAGAGCAACCTGCTGCTGCGGTCGCTACAGCGCGCGCTCTACAAAGACGAAGCCAGCCGCCGCGTTTCCGAGCCTTCTGCCGGGCCGCTGTTCACTGGTGAGGCCGAAGACGGCGATATGTCGAGCGGTACGATCTATGTCCTGCGCAGTAAATCCGATCTTCGGCTTGTCGCCCAGCATGGCGAAGTGCTGCACAAAATCGGCGTGACTGGCGGCGACGTGGCGCGGCGTATCGCCAACGCCAAGCTAGATGCCACCTTCCTGCTCGCCGACGTGGAAATCGTTGCGACCTATGAGCTCGCCAACATCAACCGCACCAAGCTCGAAAACCTGATCCACCGTGTCTTCGAGCCAGCGCGCTTGGACATTGAGATCAAGGACCGTTTCGGAAATCCCGTGATCCCTCGTGAATGGTTCCTTGTTCCACTGTTTGTCATTGATGAAGCCGTCGAGCGGATCAAGGATGGAAGTATCACCGAGTACCGCTACGATCCTGAGCGCGCTGCACTTGTCAGGGACGAGTGAAAGCTGTTGGACCGCTATTTTTTGTTCCTGGCGGCGCGCATCTTTAGCAAGTTGCGCTTCATCTCAACCCTGGTGTGCACCGCTATGATGAAGTCGGGTTCCTCCTCGATCGGCGGCAGGTAGATGCAATAGGCGCCGTCGATTAGCTTGACGTTGCAACCTGGACTTGTCGCCGCGAAGTGCCGCTTTAGCGCATTCACAAAGGAGCCTTCGAAGGTTTGCTGCCGGCGGTGTCGTACTCGTGGTCATATGGTCTCCCACGGCCTTTATGTATCCAGGAAATCCCACTCCTCGCCCATGACCCACCGGAGAGCGCTCAGCTTGCCATTGATCATGCCCCATTCGAAGTCATTGAAGGGACCGAGAACTTCAGGGCGATCTCTGTATTTCTCGCGCACGCGATCACCGGCGGCGCGGAAGGTGGCAAGATTGGCTTTCGTCACCTTTGTCTGGTCGTACGGTTTGTCTTTCGGCATTTCGTCGACGATCTCGATATCACCACGGTCGATTTCGGCCATGTAGTAGAGGTGCCGCGTGTACCAGACTTGGTCCCAAAGGAGGTCAAGCGCCTCCTCGATCTCTGAGGCGACGCGCGGATCATCGGGTATATAGAAGTCATCGAATTCGCCTGTCGGATCGAGGTCGATCATCAGGTTGCCGAAATAGGAGCCGATGTCGATGGCAAACACAGAACGGATACCGTCGAAATAGAAGGCTAGGTCGGGGTGAGGCGCCTCCTTGTCGACTGCTGCATCGGTGAAGTCCGATGTATTGCTGGTGATAAAGGCGAAGCGGTCATCGCTGTCCGCGCTCTCGTCGACCAGGTCGTTGTAGGTTTCGAGGATCACTGCATCCGCAATGCCGTTCTTGTTGAACGGAGCCGCCTTTTCCAGGCCTCGGGTAGCCGCGCGGGCTCGGGCGATCGTAGAGGGGATGACATGTGTGGCCTTGGCCATCAATTCCTCGACCTTGGCAAGGGTCTCGTCGACTGCTTCCCCGTGCATGTGCATCTTCTGCTCGACATCGATGATGCCCTGCAGGATGGCATCAGTATCGCCAGTTCCAAACTGTTTAATGCTGGCCTTTACGCGCCGGAAGTGATCCTTGCGGTTGGCCTTGGCGGCTTGCATCACACGATCCCGGTTGCGCTCGAATTCGGTCTGCACGATGTCGGGAACGACGAACTCGACCTCCTGCTCGTTAACCATGCCGTCCATCCGGTGAAGCAGCGGCAGGTTCCGGTAATCGCCGGCCAAATTGAGCCAGACGCAGGTGTCGAGGAGTATCTTGACTGTCACGGTCTCACCGCGCCGCGGCCGACAGCGGCGGAGAGAGCTTGCGGGTTAGCCCGTTCAAGTTCTTTCATCGTCAGATTGTGCCGCAGATCAACAAATACCTTAGCGCGCAACTTACACCCGCTTCGAATAGAGGCCTGGTCGCGCCACCCACGGTTCGGTTCCCGTGTCTCTCGTCCAATACACGCGTCCATCCTTAATCCAGAAATGGCTCATGCAGCCCTTGTTGCGCCAAACTGAAGGATAGAGCGTAGGGCGGCTCGCATCGGTCAACGCGAGCCGCCATCGCGGGTTGTGCGGCCGTTTCATCGGCAGTGAGATCACTTCGCCGCAGCCGCACGGACAACGGAACATGCTCCAGAGGGGCTCATTTTGATACACGACGCTGATGAACTGGCGTTCGCGGACCGACGCGTTCGCCGGTGTCTTCGCCACCACCTCGCACCGCTCGAAGTACACAGGCGGACTTGGCGGAGCCTCTTTTACCTCAGGCGCATGCTCATCAGGAACCTCCGGCCGCCACAAGCCAGAAATAAGCGCGCGAACTGCGTCAGTGAGCCATTTGAACATGCGCTAGGTGATCCTCCCCAACGCCGGTATATCCAGCCGGTACTTGCGTTCGCGCGTGAGCTTCAAACCTTGAGGTCCGCAACAGAAGCAGTCCTGGTCATCGGGATAGGCGTTGCTGTGGATGACCATGTGAACGAAGTCATACCAGATATTGTCTTTCAGAAGATCGCTCGGGATCTTCCGGAACGGACGTATCAGGTCCATGAGCGTGGCAACGGCCGTGTCCGCCGAGGCGCTCGTAAACGCGCCAACTCCCGGAGCGCGCTCTCCCCCACCGACCAGGTAGTATTCCTGCTTGAGCGTTTCCTTATCGAGCTCTGCAAGCTCGGGATGTGCCTTCAATTCACGTTCGTAGTTGAGCTTCTCCTGCGTCACTACCCGCTGGCAACGCAGGCACTTCCCATCTTCAGGCAAGATGCGACTGATGCGCCCGCGATGATCGCGCAGATAGGGTTCACCATCAGCTGCGATGTCGATCTTGCCGGTGAGGCCGATGTCGATGAATGCGAGCGCATAGTAGTAGGTGGCCTGGTTGAGGAGATCGCGACCGGCAACATCATCGGTGCACCCGAAGATCACATCGGCGCCGGAGATCGCGTCGATAGCGTTCGGCGATTGGTTCACGAACTCGCCGATCGCGAATATCTCGACGCCGGGCAATTCGAGCGACCGCAGATACTCGGTCAGCACCTCGGCCTTGTTGCGCTTCACGTCTTTGGTGCCGTAGCCGCGTACGCGGTTGAGGTTGGTATCCTCAAGGACATCGCCGTCGATGAGAATGAGCTCACCGACACCCGCGCGCGCCAGAAGTGTGGCAACCGACGAGCCAGTGCCCCCGACTCCGACAACGGCGACACGGAGCGATTGTAACTTTCGGTTGAATGGCGCCCCAAAGGCAGCGGCCTGCCGCCTCAAGACCTCAGATGGTTCGGTATGCTCCCCATGGACAAACATTTGAAGATTCGTACCGAGGACCGCCACATGTCGTACAGCCTCCGCGTGTTGCGGTGCGGCTCCGTGGCGAATGCGAGCGTGCCATCGTCCTTCAGCCCACAAGAGCCCAATGAGCGCAACAGTCTTGCCATTGCAGCCCGCATAGCCTCGGAGAATGCGCTGTTCGTTATCCTCGTCCTTCTCGGAGAATTCGAGGAAGCCGGCTGGATGATTGTGAATGAAGCCGAGTTCGAGCTCCTCTAGTTCGCAGCGGAGATAGAGGTCCTGCATCTTGCGGAGATTGATCCGCAGATGCATGGGAGAGCTGTCCAGTATCCAGTCGTCCCGCATCTCGACGATATCGACACAGGCGAATCGAATGGACGGCGAAAGTCCCGCATGATTGCGCTCGAACCGGCGAAAGAGCGCGATCGCGCCGCGCTCATGTCCTTCGGGATGACTCTCAAGCCAACTGCGAAGGCGCTCGTGTTGAGACCCGAGCAGTGTGATGCGATGCCCGTTCATGAACGCTTCGCATCTGGATAGGTGAACGCCCAGGTGATGCGGTCGATGATGGTTTGGATGTTGTCAATCTTTGGCTTCCACCGAACGCCGGGCCGGTTCCAATGGCGCGACCAGCGCGTATACTCGACTCCAGCATGGATGCGGGAATCTTGGCCGGCACCGTTCACCGCAGCGATTGCATTGCCATCAGCACGCGCAAGCTGCGGGTGGACCCAAAACATATCACCGCCCGACGTATTGTAGTCGGGCGGGATGATGTAGAGGACATTGACAGTGGTCTGCGGCTGTCCGTTTGCCGTGTAGATACCATCGGGCAGCGGAAAATCGCGGAATATTAAGAAACGTAATGCCTCGTCTTCTTTGACCGTCAGACCCGCATCTTTGAGAATTTCGTAGTCTTCATCGAAGAGGAGCGCCATCGTTAGGAATTGCCTGCCTCGGAGCTGGCGTCCTGCGCATAGAATTTCTCGATCCCCGGCTCGGCAAGGTCAATCTTCTCATCGTTCGCAACGAGGCGACCGGGAAGGTTACGGACCTTCAGATAGAGATCCATCCCCTCAGGAATGCCCGGTCCTTGCTGACGCACCTCGCCGCCCGTGATGAACTGCTCGCTCCAGTGATAGGTCTCGTCTTCGACCTTGAATTGATATTGCCTAGCCATGATTGTTTCTCCTGCCCCCCTTGGGAAAAATTGGCTTCAATAGTATCACGCATCAGTCATCGCCTCAGGCGGCGAATCAAGGCCCAGTATAAACGACAAACTACTACTCGAACAGATCATGAACGCGCGTACTTGGTCTCACTGGAACGATGTGGTTCAACGGCCTGTCGGACGTTTTCCGACGAAGCCCTGTTCTTTAGTCCGACTGACGCGCCCAAGCGGCCTTCTTGTCATCCCAGTGGTAATGTGACAGGGATACGTATCCGGGTTGTGCTCCAAGAGGCGAGGACCCCTAGGATTTCTGGCCTTTTCGGCGCAATTTGTAGCGCGTCCCTCCTCCGCTACCAAAATCCAGTTTCAGTTGATTTCAGACAGTCTCGAAACGGCGTGAAACCCATCAAACCGAGGGTCTCTTGCAATCTCAACTACCTGATGGAAATATGATGGAAACGACGCCCTTTCCAACGAAGGGCCGTTTCCATCAAGGGACATTTCCAACGTGGTTGAGAGAACTCGCGTGCAAAATAGCGAAGCCCTAGAAGTTGGTTCGACGGGAGTTGACACTTCCTGGCGGCAGTCTTACTTTCAACAGAAAGTTGATGATTGCTTGTAGGGATTTCGCATGCTTGCCGCTCATAGTTCTGGTCTTCGCCAGGATAAGGCCACTCCCACCAAATCGTTTCCGGCCAAGGACTTTGCGCAGCGGCTGCAGAGCGCGATGAAAGATCATCCGCACGCGCCGCCCGGCCACGGCCGGCAACGCTGGTTGCGGGACCGGATCAAGGAGCGAGCTGAGATTGACGTCAGTCCGGAGGCCGTTCGAAAGTGGTTTGCCGGCGAGGCGCGCCCGCGACCGGACGTGATGAAGAAGATCGCCATGTCCCTCGAAGTCGATGAGGCGTGGCTGTCGCTCGGCATCAGCCCGCCCGAGGAGGCCAGGAGGCGCAACGCCATCGCTGACGGTGCGGTGAACCTGGTCGCAGGGCTGATCCAGATGAACGGCGGCCACATCGCCTTTGGGGACGGTCGAGGGCCGGACATCCATGCGATCATCGCCGGCAAGAAGGTCGACATCGAAGTGAAGATGGCGCGCGAGACGGACGGATCGCTTCAATTCACTCTGTCGCAGGCTGCCGTGCGGGCGGACGCCGTCCTCGGCGTGGTTCCGGCGAGCAGGGGCCTCGGCGCGAAGCTGCTGTGGCTGACGCCTGACATCATCAAGCAGCACGGTCGTCGGAGTGGAGGCTATGTCGAGGTCATGATCGATCAGAGCGGGTCGGCATATATGGCTGGCGATGTGGCGGTGCCGCAGGTCAACTCGATCAAAGCGCTGGCTATGGGCAGCTAGATTCCGGCGCCTTGCAACTGCAAGACTTAGCGTTGCGGAAATCTAGAGCTGCTAGTTGCGGTACCCTGATCAAGCTAATCGCCGGTTCTTCCGGGAAGTTGGCCTGGAGTTGTCGTCCGTCAGGACCGGCCACTCTCTCAGAAATTCTGTGTCAGGCTCAGGCTTACATCATGGCTGTCGTAATCAAAGAAACTGACATTGGAGATTTGCCGTGAATATCGATAGGTGATTTGCGGCATGAATCCGGCAATATTCAGGTCTCTATGCGAGAGCGTCGTACCGACGGATATCCTGTGATCGTTACGTGGTTCGCCCACGCCGGGATAATCGCCCAAATAGTTGTGGTGCTCGTATGATCCGAATAGAGACGTGATCAGCCCACCATCCCACTCATTGCGCAAGACCATTCCGACGACGAAGTCGTTATGGTCGAGGTGTGGTCTTTGGGTGCGCTCCAGCGTGCCACCGGCGCTGATGCTTATGCTCGCCGCAGGCGATAGGGCGTGCTTGAGCGCGATTGTGCCGGTCAGGCGCGAACCGTCCCGATAATCTGCTTCGGCGTAATCCTGGGCCAGGGCCTCAAAGCTTGCCGTCACGATATCGCGCGGCCCAAGTGGCACAGATGCTTGGCTCCTAACTCCATATCGGGCCAGATAGGGCTCCCAATTCGACCACTGATGTTCGGCAACCGGGCCGACAGCAAAAGTCAGGTTATCGCCCCGGGTCGTGAATGCCAGCGATCCTTCAAGTGCGGCGAAGTCGGCTTCGGCACCCTCGGCATATTTTGTGACGTCGGCATCCACCGAAGCCGTGATGCTATTGGTGTCGGTCAATGTAAACGTATTGAAGGCTGTGGTGCCAAAGGCGATTCCCACGCCGCTTTTTGCACGCGATGCCTCATCGATGGAAAAGACGAGGTCACCTGCCTCGAACGTTTCCTGTCCGCTTCCCTTATTGAAATTGCTCGAAGGCACAACCGAAAATCGAACCGACGCCCCGTAGGGCCGTTCGGCACGCATTGCATTCAACGCGCCTGTCGCCATTTGCCGGAGTGCAGGATGAACACCGCCCTCAGCAAGCAGTTCGTAATGGTGAAAAGCGGCATCGTAAGCACCTGAAAGCCGTAGCGCATGGGCCAATTCAACGCGCGCGGGTATGAAATCGGGCTTGATGGCAAGAAGCGCGCGAAATACAGCGATCGCTTCTTGCATGCGCCCCTGCCGCATTGCGATGACGCCCTCCAAATGGGCGAGATGCAAGGCGGCATCGGGCCGGTCGCCGAGCGTTTGCGATAGCAAAGCGCGCGCTTGCCCATAGCGCGCCTCGGCAAGCATCTGGGCGAGTACAGGGCCGATATCGTCCTGGGCGTATGTCTTGAATGGTATTGCGGCGGTCAGCACGAAAACCAAGACCAGACCGGCAAACAGGATCGGGGTCGTGCGGCGGGAAAACTGCATTACTCTCATCCATGAGGCAAAGGACCGGTGTCGCGGCACCGGTCCTTGTTGGAAGCGCTGCCGCAATCAGTCTTCGTTTGCTCTGAAAAACCCTCCACCTACGAAGCCGTCGCCGTCCGAAGTCCCTGTCACCGCAATGGCACCGGCAGTTTCCTCGGCGTTGGGGCCGAAGAACTTACCACCATAGGTTCCTTTGAAATCGGACAGCATCAATTCATCAACAAACGCGGCATCGGGTGTTAGCGTGCCCTGATAGCCGTTCGCCGCGATCGGGGCGCTGTCGAACGCTACCGTTCCGGCATGGTTGACGTTGGGAGACCAAGTGCCATCCACTTGCGCCCTGGTGACTATATCGCTCAGCGTGCCGGAAATCGCTCCGTCATCGAAATTCGCCTCCAGTTCGACATTGCCCTGAATGCGCGTGCGGTCGAAATTGTCGGTGCCGGCCAGGTAGGTATCAGTTACGGACCGCCCGCTATAGGTCGCGGTCGCACTGCGTGCAGCCACGGCATCGGACGTCGCCTCCGTGCCGACAACGGCGTAACCGTTAAGGGTTTCTCCGTCGGGGTTGTCCCAGAAATATGACCACACCTGATAGTAGTCGCCGGCGCCTTCGCCGTTCAGTGCCTCCGCGGCGGAATTGGCGGTCCAGGTAAATACGCCGCCATATCCATCTGCATCCTCGCGTTCCCAGCCGAAGCCTTCTTCTTCGAGATCGGCCGCCGTGAAACTCATGGTTCTGCCGTCGATCGTGACGTCGACAGCCCCCGTCCCGTTCCGGGTTATTGCGACATTTGGATGATCTACATCCGTCCAGACCGAATCCCCTGACGCGTTGTCCATGTTTCGAGCGGCGCTCGTCATGGAGCTGTCATAGGCCATCAGGGTCGTGCCGTCCTCCAATGCCTCGGCCGCCGTTCCGGCGTCCTGCGAATAAACCGTATTGGAGGATGGTCCGGCGCCGCCGGGGGCGGTGCTTGCACAACCGGCCAGGATCAGCGAAGCGGAAGCGAGCCCACCCAAACTCCAGTAAATCGTTGTTTTCATTATCAGCCCTCTCAGTATCCCCAGTGTATTTCCCGCATAAAATCGCGAGATCAGTTGCCCGATGCTTTGTCTTGCAATCTTCGTCAGATCGCGCATGATCCATTTGGGTTAAACGTAGGAACAGTCGAGAGAGAACATCTCATCGTATCCTAAACGATGATGATCAATGGCCACGGCCGCCGTCGCGAACTGTATTGGGGGGAAGTTCATGCTCGACGTTAGCGAGATCGAGGAACGCATCTACGAAGCTACGCTTATTCCAGACGTCTGGCCGCAATTGCTTGGAGAACTTGCACTGTTGGCCGATGCCCCGGCTGGACTTGTCATGGGCTTCCCGCTCGATGACCTCAACGCGGCCAAGCTGGTGACAAGTCCTGGATTTGACGCGGTCGGCGCGCGGTACAACGCCGAAGGCTGGGGTGAAAAGAATGGTCGGTTCGCCAGGGGTGTAGCTAATGGCTCGGCTTTCGAACCGCGCTTCATAAGCGAGGAGGATATCTATGACACCGCCCCCTTCGACGATGAGCCGCTCTACAGGGATTTGCTGCTACCAGCGGGATTGGGCAGATCGATAGGCACGGTCTTTAGTCATGCACATGGCGACGTGGTCATCGTAACGTTCGAAAGGCGCTACCAGGACGGGCCGGTCGGCGCATCGGTGCGCGAACTCCTCGATGCGCTCAGGCCTCATTTCGCCCGTTCGTCATTGCTGGCCTACCGGCTCGACTTCGGGCGCGTGACCACGGCCGTGCAAATACTCGAACAGCTCGGTCTGCCCGCTGCCGCGGTGAAATCGGACGGGACTGTCACCATCGCGGGTCAGATGTTTGACGCCGGGAGCGCTACCATGACCACGCGCATGAGAGACAAGATTGCGCTTCACGATGCGCGAGCCCAGGAAATGTTATCCAATGCGCTTGCCCATATCCGCACCAGCGGCGGCGGAGTATTGTCCATACCGTTGAGAGAGCGGGGGGAACTCGTTCGCAAGGTGCTCCACCTCGTGCCGATAAAGCGATCGGCACACGACCTGTTTGTCGCCGCGGACGCCATGCTCGTCGTCAGTGAGAGCAGTGATCAGCCTCCAAATCGCGGTGGTGTACTCCAGGCGCTGTTTGACCTTACGCCACGTGAGGCGCAGGTTGCTGCAGCCATCGCACAGGGCCGAACTGTCCGGGAAATTGCCGCTCTGCATGGCGCCAGCCACGAAACAGTCCGAAACCAGCTCCGTGTCGTCCTCGCAAAGACCGGGTGTGGCCGACAATCCGATCTCACCCGGCTGGTCGCCGACCTGTTTCCCTCGAGCATTTAGCCGACGATTTCGACGTTGCTTGGTGCTCCATGTTTAGCGTGTGGGTCGTCGTGCTTCAGGCGGACTAGCGACCCATGATCAGATCACGCACAGTCGCCACCGGCAGGAACATGCGCAGCGGGTTTGAGGGTAGGGGCTGAAAACCGTACTTGGCGTAGAGCGCCTGGCGTCGTGGTAGCAGGCCTGCATTTCCATCATCGAGCACGTCGAGAACTACCACTGCAATGCCGATGCTCTCGGCGGCGGTAGCGATGCGCAGGAGCGCGTCAACGAGGAGGTCGCCGCCATATCCCTGTTCGGCATAGCGCTGGTCAACCCCGATCATCGACAGGAACGCGGCGGGTATGGACCCATGCGACGGGCGGGTGCGCGCGAATTTTTGTGGCAGGTCGTGGTAGTCGATGGCGTGAGCGTTGAGCGCATAAAAGCCGATGACGGCGCCTTGCGCTGAGGTCATCACGTAGAGGCGTGCCTTATCGGCCTTGGAGAGCTTATTGGCTGTCTTCTTGAAGAAGTTGTCGACCTGCTCGACGCCACAGGAAAAAGCCGTCCGATCATGCTTGGCTGGATCGAACGGCTCGATGATGTATGTGCCGGGTGCCTGGTCTGTCACCGGGACAGAATGCGCTTCTGGTGCCGGGCAAACGCCTCGCGCAGTTTCGGCGTGGCTTGCGGGGGATTGTCGAGTGCGTTGAAAAACGCTGCATGATCGACAGGCTGGAGCACGGTGCGCTCGTGGGTGGCGATGGTTTCAAGGGCTGAGGCATAGGCCGCGTTCATGGTGAAGACGCTGTCGTCGACGCCGCTCAGCGTTGCCGCCCGATGGATCGCAGCCTTGATATGGGGCTTGGTGCGGAAATTCATCCGCTCGGTCGCCCGCTCGTCGATGTCTTTGGTCTTGTCGCGGAAAGCGCCCATCGCCGCCTCCTTCGTTTCTGTGAGTGAACATGTACGCTCTTGAGGCGTACATTTCAATGGGGCCGGAGCGGGGCGGCCAATGGGATCAGGCCAGGGCTTGTGCGGTTATTTCCAATGATTTGAGGCGTTTTGCCGGGTCGAAGATGTCGGAGACGATCATCAGTTCGTCGGCTTCGGTGTCTTCGATGAGTTTTTTCAAGCCGGTGCGCACGGTTTCGAGGCTGCCGACGGCGCTGCAGCCGAGCATTTGGGCAGCGTGGGCTTTTTCCTGGGGGCTCCAGTAGGTGTCGATGTCCTCGATCGGGGGTTGCATCAGGCCGCGGGTGCCGCGCAGGAGGTCGGTGAAGGACATCTGCTGCGATGTCGCCAGACGGCGCGCTTCCTCGTCGGTTTCGGCCGCGATGACATTGGCGCCGATCATTGCGTAGGGCTTGTCCAGCTGTTCGGAGGGCTTGAAGGTGGTGCGATAGACCTCCAGTGCCTGATGGAGCGCCTGCGGCGCAAAATGGGAGGCAAAGGCATAGGGCAGGCCCAGCGCCGCCGCCAGTTGCGCGCCGAAGAGGCTGGAGCCGAGAATCCAGAGGGGCACATTGGTACCCGAGCCGGGGACTGCTTCTATGCGTTGTCCGGGGCTGACGGGGGCGAGGAACGCCTGCAATTCCATGACGTCCTGCGGGAAGTTCTCGGCGTTGGCAGCGTCGCGGCGCAATGCTCGCAAGGTCATCTGGTCGGTCCCCGGGGCGCGGCCCAGCCCGAGATCGATGCGCCCGGGAAACAGGGTCTCCAGCGTGCCGAACTGTTCGGCAATGACATAGGGGGCGTGATTGGGCAGCATGACACCGCCGGCCCCGACGCGAATGCTGCTGGTCCCGGCGGCAATGTGGGCAACGACGATCGCGGTCGCAGCGGTGGTGACGCCGGGCGAATTGTGGTGCTCGGCGACCCACAGGCGGCGAAAGCCGAGGCGCTCGGCGTGCTGGGCAAGCGTCCTGGCTTCGTCGAGAGCTGCGCGACGGTCCGAACCCTGGCGCACGCGCCCAAGTTCTAGGATGGAAAGTGGAAACATGGGGCGATGCCAGGCTGGATTGAAGGTCGTGTTCTTTAGCAAGCGGGCGGGCCGAGCAACAGCCCCTGCGCCCGCGCTGCTAGTGATCTCGTGCGATGCTAGCGCGGCTGTGAGCGGAGTTTGACGACCTTGGCATCCTGATCCTTTTCCAGGAGTGCGGCGAGGTCTTCGAGCAGGCGGTGGGTGTCGAAGGGCTTGGCGATGACCTTCGTTCCCGCGAATGCCTTGGGGATGCCCTCCTGGCCGTAGCCGGTGGCAAAGAGAAAGGGGATGCCTTTGCGCAGCGCCGCGGCGGCGATCGACTCGACCGGACGTCCTTCGATATTGACGTCGAGAATGGCTGCATCGATCGGCGCGCTTTCGATGAGCGTTTCGGCCTCTCGTACGGTGCCGACCGGCCCGACGACATGGCATCCGGCCTCTTCGAGCAGCGTTTCGAGTTCCATGGCAACCAGGGGCTCGTCTTCGACCACGAATATGCGCTTGCCCTTGAGCTGCATGGTATCGGTTTCTTCGTGCACGACAGTTTCCTGCTCTGCACGGCGCAGCCAGTTATTGTCCTCGCTCGCTTGCAGCGGCAGGGTAATGGTGCATACGAGCCCGCCGGCATGATACTCGATCCTGGCCGTGCCGCCATGGGCCTCGAGCGAGCGCTCGATCAATGTGGTGCCGAAGCCGCGGGTTTCGGGGGCGGTGACGTTGGGCACGCCACTTTCGTGCCAGACGAGGTGGAATTTCGGCTCGGGCCGGGATTGCACCTGCCAGGTGATCGAGAGGTGTCCGCCATCGGCCTTGAGCGCCCCGTATTTGCGGGCATTGGTCGACAATTCGTGCAGAACCAGCGCTACCTGCACCGAGGACTTGGCGTTGAGCATCACGGTGGGTCCGGAAACGTGTATCCGGCCCGGGTCCGAGGCGCCGAAGAGCACCTGTTCGCGAATGATGTCGGAAATCGCCGATCCGCGCATGCGTGCCTCGACCAGCAGGTCGTGGGCACGGGCCAGCGCCTGCACGCGCCCGCTGAAGCTGGTGACGAAATCCTTCGGGTTTGCCGAACGGCGCAGCGACTGGGTGGCGATGGCCTGAACGGTAGCCAGCGAGTTCTTGACCCGATGGTTCAGTTCATCAAACAGCAGTTTCTGCAGTTCCTCGGCGCGTTTGCGCTCGGTGATGTCGCGCGCGACCTTGGAGGCGCCAACGATATTGCCGTGCCGGTCGCGCACCGGCGAGACGGTGAGCGAGATATTGACGCGCCGCCCGTCCTTGGTGAGGCGGATGGTGTCGAAATGCTCGATGCGCTCGCCGCGCCGCAGTTTGCTCAGTATCTCGACTTCTTCCTGCTGATGTTCCGGCGGGATGATGCGCAGGATGGGCTGGCCGATCATCTCCTCGGGCTCATAGCCGAAGATGCGTGTGGCACCGGCGTTCCACGACGTGACTATGCCCTCCAGCGTCTTGCTGATGATGGCATCCTCAGAGGACGAGACGATCGCAGCGAGCCGGGCAATCTCGATATCGCTCTTAGTGCGGTCGTTGAGATTGACGAGCACATTGATTGCACCGGTGACGTTTCCCTGATCGTCGCGTAGCACCGTCGGGTAGGGCATGAACGGCACGCGCGTCCCATCGGGACGTTCGGCGACTGCCTCGATGCCGCGGATTTCCTCGCCGGTGCGCAGCGCGGTCGCCATCGGGCAGTCTTCATGACGCATCGGTTTGCCGTTGGGCCAATAAAGGCGCCAGGCGCCGCACCATTGCGCAACGCCGATCTCCGGGCGATGTCCCCAAAGCTCGGCTGCAGCTTCATTGAAGTAGGTCAGGAAACCATCACGATCGGTCGTGTAGGTCGCGACGGGAAGCGCGTCCAATAGTTGGGTACCGGCATTCATCTAGTCAGTCTACTCCAGCACTCTAAGAAACGATTGCCTGCTCCTGGCGGGCAAGAGGATATGCCGGAGCGTTGCTTGACTCCAAACAACGCCCCGCGACCCGCCTGGTTCCAATCCAATCAAATGTGATCAGCCAGCCAACGCTGTGAATGGTCAATGCAGGGTAGGCGTTGCGAGCTTGTCTTTGGCGTTGCCGGTGTCCCTGGCGGTCAGGCTCGCCCAGAACACGACGTAAAGCTGATCGTTGCCCTCTTCGTCGGTGATTTCTATGGAGCGGGGAAGGCCCGGATCCTCGCCGCGGCGCAATTCCATCGACAGCAAGGCGCGGCCGAGATCGGCGGCATGGGCATGAGCGGCTTCGAGGTCGCTGTGGACGCTGCCCTCGCGATCTTCAACCAGTTCATCGTCGGTGCGATAGTGAAAGTAGTATTTGGGCACGGGCTTTAGTCCTCTCACCATCTCAACTATGGGAGGCTCGTCGGGTTGCCTCGAGCTGAGGCGCGGAATCAAGTTTTCAACAGGTTAGGAGCGGCGGGACCGGTCGCCAAGCCACGCGTTCGTAAGCGCCCAAGGCTAGGCAAGCGGGACGCATAGTCCCGGGATATGAAAGAAGCCCGGCCGCCGGGGCCGGGCTTCCCTTATGCCAGAAAGCGCTGGCGCTTAGTTGGCCTCGACGGTGACATTCACATCGGCATCGGCGTCGCCTTCCGCGGCAACGACGGTGCCGGGCGAATAGACGACGGTGCGATCCGCGAGATTGACGATCCAGAGGCGGTCCTCAGTATAGAAATAGCCGTGTTCGGGGTCGCCTTCGATCTCATGGATGACGACGTCATCAGGTACGACGAAGCCGGCATCGATATCGCCTTCGATAACGACCGGCTCGGTCGGGTTGAGGCGGGCATATTCGACCGTCGAGGCCTCGACCCCGGCTTCCGCGCCGATAACGGCACCGGTAAAGCCACCGATCACCGCACCGATGGGGCCGAAGATCAGGCCGCCAGCGACAGCCCCGGCAGCACCGCCAGTGGTGCCGCCAACGGCGGCGCCGGCATCGGCGTCACTCTGCGCCAGGGTCGGAGTGGCCAGCGCGATAACAGCAAGCGAAGCGATAAGAAGTTTCTTCATCGTGTTCGTTTCCTTCCGAATTGGGGCGCAAATCGAATGCGCTCACGTTCGCCCCTCGCGTCCAAAAAACGGTGAGTACGGGGGTGAGGTTCCAGCGGGCGGGGAAGGATGCGCGGTGTTGTCGCGTCAAAAAAGAAGGGCGGCCGGAGCCGCCCTCACAGATATCTAGTTGCCGTTACCCTGTTGTTTCTTGACCTGGCCGGGGGCATGGTCGCGGGCATCACCATCCTGCTGGCCGGGAGCGAAATCGCGGGCCGGGCCGTCCTGCTGGCCGGGAGCGAACTGGCGGGCGCTGTTCGGATTGTCGGCTCCAGCGCCCTGATTGCCGTTATTGTCGGCATCGTCGTCGCCATCATCGTCGTCGTCCGGGTCTGCGCCGAGGTCCTCGACCAGCGAGCTGGTGATGGACGTTGCAGCGCAGCTATCGCCATCGACAAGATCATCGGCATCGACGCCACAGACCTCGGCGGCAATCGAGGCGGGCAGGTCGATGGCAGCGGGTATCTCGCTCGCATCGACGCCGAGTTCAACGGCAAGCTCGGCGGTGATATCGCTGAGGTCCACATTCACCAGCGCGAGGTCCTGAGCCGATGCGCTGAGGGCAAAGGCGCTCATCGAGAGGCCAAGTGCGGCCATGGTGAAGGTTTTCATGGTTGTTTCTCCTAGTCGTAAGCTAAACGGACTGCCCCTAACCTTGGGATCTGGGGATGCTGGCGCACCCGCCTTTCGATCCGTCTTGAGGAGAGAATTTGGCGACGCCAGCGTAGCGGGGGCGGACTGTTACGCTGACGTCGCCATGATGCCGGAGCATCATTGGATGTGACGGCGTTGTTGGGGGGTGCCGCCAATGTTGCGTGTTCCAGGTCGTGCATGGGACCGTGGGGACAACGAAACGCAATCTAGCAGGTGCGAGGTGACAGACCCGTGAGGGGAATTGTCAGCTATTGTTCAGGTTCGGGGCAGTATATTGAGCGCATGTCCAAGCGAACCGCGATCCTTGCCGTCATTGTCAGCCTGGCGCTCGTCAGCGCGCCGGCGATGGCGTTCGCGCAGGGCAATGGCAATGGGGGAGAGCGCGGCAACGGCAATGCCAACGAAAATTCCGACCGGGGCAATGGTGGCGGGAATGGAAACGCCGGAGGCAATGGCAATGGCAATGGCCCTGAAAATGGCAATGCCGGGGGCAATGGAAACGGGCAGGGCAATGGGCGCGGAAATGGCCAGCCGCCGGGCCTGACCCGCGGTGACGAGCAGACGGCACTCGATGCCAAGCGCACGGGCAGGGCGGTTCCGCTCGAGGATATTCTGGGCCGGCTCGGCCCCGAAAAGGCGAACGAGGTCATCGATGCCGAGCTCATCACCGTCGACGGCTTCCTGCTCTATGCGGTCAAGGTGCTATCGGGCGGTGTGGTTTCGACGCAGTATTTCTATGCCCAGTCCGGGCTGCCGGTGGATGTGCGCTAATGCGGGTCCTGATCGCCGAGGATGATACGCGTGTCTCCAATGTCCTGGTGCAGGCGCTTACGCGTGCCGGATTTACCACGGAACTGGAAAGCGATGGCGAGGCGATCCTGCATCGTGGCGACTGCGAGCCTTTCGACGCCGTAGTGCTTGATCTGGGCCTGCCGCAGATGGACGGGCTGACCATTCTCAAGCGATGGCGAAGCGCGGGACGGGACATGCCGGTGCTGATCCTGACGGCGCGCGGCCAATGGGAGGAGCGGGTCGAAGGGATCGAGGCGGGGGCCGACGACTATGTGGTCAAGCCATTCCACATGGAGGAAGTGGTGGCTCGGGTCCGCTCGCTCGTGCGGCGCGCCGGGGGGCTGTCTTCCTCGCGCATTCCGTTCGGGCAATATGTGCTCGACCTTCGCCAGATGCAGGTGCTGCGTGATGGCGTTCCAATGGATCTGACGCCACAGGAATATCGGCTGGTCGCCTATCTGGTGCATCAGAAGGGGCGGGTGGTCTCGCAACTCGAAATCACCGAACATCTCTACAATCAGGACTATGAGCGCGAGTCCAATGCCATAGAAGTGCTGGTGGCGCGGGTGCGCCGGCGGCTCGGCTCCGACGTCATCAAGACGAGGCGAGGCTTCGGCTACGCGCTGGGGACCGAGGGTTGATCCCTCGTTCGCTGACCGCGCGCATGCTGCTCCTGGCATGCGCCTGGGTCGCGATCTCCATGCTGCTGGCGTTTATCGCGCTGCAATTTCTCTTTGCCTCGAATGTCGAGCGTACGGTCAGAACCGAACTCAGTTCCGGGCTGACGCGGCTGATCGCGCTCATCGAGCCGCAGGCAGATGTGCCGCAAATCCGCGAGCCATTGCCCGATCCCGCCTATGCAACGCCGTTCAGCGGCCGTTACTGGCAGATCGAAGCGCTCGATAGCGGCGAGATGCTGCGTTCGCGCTCGCTGTGGGATCATGTGCTCGCAACGCGCGCCGCACCAGGGCAGGGGAGCAATCTTTTTTATTCGCTCATCGGCCCCGACGGGCAGAGTCTGGCGGTGATGACCCAGGAGGTCGAGATCGCAGGTGAACCGGCACCGCGATATCGGGTCACGCTGGCACAGGATCGCAGCACCATCGATGCGGCGATCAGCCGGTTCAATTTCGAAATGGCGATCACGCTGCTTCTGCTGGGAACGACGATCGTCGTCGCGGCCTGGCTGCTGGTGAAGTTCGGGCTGCTTCCCATCGGCGATGTGCGCAGGGAAATAGAAGCCGTGCGCAGCGGACGTGCAGAACGGCTCGATGGGGCCTATCCGCGCGAGCTCAAGCCGCTGGCCGACGAGGTCAATGAATTGCTGGTCGCACGCGAGAAATCGGCAGAGCATGCGCGTTCGCGGGCCCGCGATCTCGCCCACGGCCTCAAGACGCCGCTCGCAGTGCTGCAATCGACGGCGCAGAATTTGCGCGACAAGGGCGACGACGTCTCGGCCGATGCGCTCGACGATCTCTGGCGCGAGATGGCCGAGAAGATCGATTATCAACTGCGCCTGGCGGCGCTGCGCATTCGCTCGGGGGCGCAGGTGGCCAATTCGTCGCTCAACACGGCGCTTATCCGCACCATGACGGTGCTGCAGAAGACGCAGCGCGGCGAGGCGCTTTACTGGGCGGCGGAGCTTGGGGCGGAAGCAATCGTCGATATGCAGCGCCAGGATCTGCTGGAACTGGCCGGCGTGATCCTCGAGAACGCGGCCAAGTGGGCGCACTCCCAGGTAAGGATCACCACGACACCGGCGGGCGGCTTTGCCCAGGTGATCATCGAGGACGACGGGCCTGGAATCTCGCCGGAGCGGCTGACACAGATCGGGGTGCCGGGTCAGCGGCTCGACGAAAGCCGGGCCGGAACGGGCTTCGGCCTTTCGATCGCAAAGGAGATCGTGCGCCTCAATGACGGCGATATTGCCTTCGAGCGCTCCGACCTGGGAGGCCTGAAGGTCATGCTGCGCCTTCGCCTTTCCAATGGTTAAACCGTGCAACCGGCAGTCATGGGCGCCGTTTCGATGGCGGTGCATGACTTATCGCGTGGGGCGGAAGAACATTGGAGATGACCCATGATCCGACCCATCGTCTATTCGCTGCTCTATTGCCTGGCGCTCGGCGTCTTCATCGGCGCCTATGCGACCGTTCCGGTCTAAGGATGGCCGCCACCAGAAAAGCTCCCCTGCCTCGAGGGGCAGGGGCTTATCTCCTGATTTCTCCTGGAGTGTGATCTGATCGCGATCAGGCGATGCGCGGCGGCGGCTCGGCGGCGAAATAGCGCTCGGCGCGCCGGCAAAGATAGACTTCCTCTTCCGGGTGCTCGATGACGGAAAAGCCGGAACTGCGCAACATCGCCTCGGCGGCGGCACGATTGGGGATGAACCAGTTGGTGGGATCGTCGGCATAGCGCTCTTCGACGAAAAACAGCTTGGGATAGTTCGGGTGCTCGAAAATCTCCTGCTCGGAAAAGGGCTGGTTTTCCGAAATCTCGAACGTGCCGGGATCGCCGCGCTGCAGCGATTGGAAGAGCAGCAGATCGCCGGCCACATGCTCGTGGATGAGATCGAGGGCGAGCAGCGGATGGCGCAGGTGGTAGAAGACGCCGAGAAAGAGGACGAGGTCGAACTTGCGGCCGAGCCTGGCGATATCATAGACCGACATCTGCTTGAGTTCGATATCGGCTCCGGCCTGGTCGAAGGCGAAGCGCGCCTGGCGCAGATATTTCGGGTCTGAATCGATCGCAACCACTTCGCCGGCGCCGCGCCGCTTCATTTCGAGGGAGTAGAAGCCGGCATTGCAGCCGATATCGAGGACGCTGCGGCCTTCCAGATCGTCGGGCAGCACATGCTGGAACTTACGCCATTTGAACGAGGGATAGTCGCCGAGAAAATGCTCGGGCGCGGTCTCGATCCCGCCGATCCGCATGTTGTGGAACCAGGGGCCGAGGGCGCGTATCTGCTCGGCGAGGGTAGTTTCTTCCTCGATCATGCCGGGCCTCCCGCAAGGACGGAATCAGGGGTGCGCGGACGGCGGCGCACCGGGGGCGCAATGGGCTTATGGGGAGTGGCTGGAACCTGCGACAACGCTTCGCGGAAATAGGCGATGGTCGGTTGCAGGCCTTCGGCGAGCGGAACGCGCGGTTGCCAGCCGAGGAGCTCACGGGCGCGGGTGATATCCGGGCGGCGGCGCTGCGGGTCGTCGGCCGGCAGCGGGCGAAAAGTGATCGCAGAGTGTGAGCCGGTGAGGTCCATCACCAGATCGGCAAGCTCGAGGATGGTGAACTCGCCCGGATTGCCGAGGTTGACGGGGGCGGCGGGGTTCTCGTCCACTTCCATCAGGGCAACGAGCCCGGCAACGAGATCGCTGACATAGCAGAAGGAGCGGGTTTGCCGGCCCGTGCCATAGATGGTGAGCGGATCGCCGCTCAGCGCCTGGACGATTAGATTGGAGACGATGCGGCCGTCATCGGCGCGCATGCGCGGGCCATAGGTGTTGAAGATGCGCACGATGCGTGCGTCGACACGACCCTGGCGCAGCAGATCGAAGCAGAGCGTCTCGCCGGCGCGCTTGCCCTCGTCATAGCAGGCGCGCGGGCCGGTGCAGTTGACATGGCCCCAATAGTCCTCGCGTTGGGGATGGGTTTCGGGATCGCCATAGACCTCGCTCGTCGAGGCCTGCAGGAACCGGGCGCCGCTGGTTTGTGCAAGGTCGAGCAGGTTCTTGGTGCCGACGACGCTCGTCATCATGGTGTGTATCGGATCGGCCTGATAGTGCGGCGGCGAAGCGGCGCAGGCGAGATTGTAGATGCGGTCCAGCCGGCCGCGCACCGGCACCTTTTCGCAGATGTCGTGTTCGATCAGCGAAAAGCGCTTGTGATTGGTTAGCGGTGCGATGTTGCGGTGCGAGCCGGTGAGGAAGCTGTCGAGGCAGATCACCTCGTCGCCGCGCGCGAGCAGTGCATCGCAAAGATGGGAGCCGACAAATCCGGCGCCGCCGGCAACGAGCACGCGACGGGGTTCTCTAGGAGTGCGCATATTCGGCTCCTTTCGTTGATATCGGGGCCGCGCGGCGCGTGCCGGCGCGAGCCAGCATTTCGGCGAGCTGGCGGGCGCGGGCATGGCCGGTATGGTCCGCGAGGACGATCTGGCGGGCTTTCTGCGCAACGGCGTCACGCTCCGGCCCATCCGTTTGCGTGAGAAGGCGAACGATGTCGTCGCTGCTGCGGCCGATAAAGATCGCCTGGTTTTCGGGAAAGAGGTCGTTCAGTCCGCGCCAGTCATCGCTGACGATGGGGATGGCGCAGGCGGCGGCCTCGAAGAGACGTACGCTGGGTGACCAGCCGGCGGCGATCATGTCGGCGCGGGTGACGTTGAGGGTGAAGCGCTGGCCGGCGTAGAAGGCGCGGTGTTCGCGGGGCGGCAGGTGTTCGATGCGCTCGACATTGTCGGGCCAGGCGATCGTCTCGGGATATTGCGGGCCGGCGACGACGAAGCGCAGATGCGGCAGGCGGCGGGCGGGCTCGATCAACAGGCGTTCAAGGGTCGGCTGGCGATCGTGGCTGTAGGTGCCGAGATAGCCGAGGTCCCAGCGCTGCGGGGCTGACATGGGTCGGTAGCGTTCGGCATCGACGGAGCAATAGAGCGCTTCGGCTCGCGCGGCGCCGAATTCGCATACCAGACGGTCCAGAACCTCGCCTCCCGAAAAGGAGAAATAGGTGTGGAACAGCGGTATCTGCCGGCGCGCCAGATATTCCTCATCGCCCGCGGTGAGCTTTGCCATCGTGACGGGCGTGTCGATGTCGTAGAAGCAAAGCTGGGCAAGGCCCATGGCGTCCAGGCGGTCGATGAGGTCGACGCCCTGCGGCACATAGGAGCCGACGATGACCGCGTCTGCGGTGTGCAGGGCGTCTGCATAGCGCGCGAGGACGTCCTCGATGGTGTCGTAATAGTCGAGCCGGCAGAAATCGGGCTCGGGCAGATCGCGGTTGCCGGCATACCAGGGGACGTCGCGTTCGAGGAACAGCACGCGATGGCCGAGCGCATCAAGGCCGCGCAGCAGCGCCCGGTAGGTCGTCGCATGACCGTTGCCCCAGGAGGAGGAGAGCGACAGGCCAAAAATGACGATGTCGAGCGGGCGAGTCATTCGGCGGCCGCCTTCCTGCGCTCGACGAAGCGCTCCAGAAGGTGCCGCACGGTTTGGGCGCGGCTCGCATAGGTATGGTCGGCCAGAACGCGCGAGAGGGCAGCATGGCCGATGGCGCGGGCTTTTTCGGGGGTGAGCGCGGCGAGAATCTGCGCTACCTCTGCCCCGTCATTGGCGACCAGCACTTCCTTGTCGGGGGCGAGGAAGAGCTCGATGCCTTCCCAGGCGTCGGTGATGAGGCAGGCACCGGCCCCGGCAGCCTCGAACACGCGGGTTGCGGGGGAGAAGCCGTTCTGCGCCATGCTTTGGCGGCTGATGTTGAGTACGGCCATGGGACTGGTATTAAAGGCATTGTGGTCGCGGGAGCCGACATGACCGAGATAGCGCACATTGCCGGGCATGGGCTTGTCAGCCCAGCCGGAGCCACCGAGCAGGAAGTCATGGTCGGGCAGGCGGCTGGCGGCGTCGAAAAAGAAGCGGTCGACGCGCTCCTCGCGATCGGGCAGGCGATTGCCGAGAAAGCCGAGAGCGGCCGAGAAGCGCGGTTCGGCCGGCACCGGATAGTGGGTTTCGGGATCGAGGGCGTTGTAGATCGGCACGCATTGGCGCGCGCCGAGCGCTCGATAGGCTTTAACGACCGGATCGCCGCCACCATAGGTGAGGACGAAGTCGATGCTGGCAAGGGCCTTGCGTAAGGGGTGGTCGGGCGCGTCCCCGATTTCGGCGAGGGTTGCCGGGGCGTCGACGTCCCAGAAGATGCGGATGGCATCGCCGTCGGCATTTTCGAGCATGCCTTCGAGCAGTTCGGCGTCGGCGTAGCCGACACCGCTGGCCTTGACGACGATGTCGGCGTGGCGCGCTTCCTCAAGCACCGAGCGCACGCCATCCATGGTGCCGGGATAGACGACGACGCGGCACCAGTCGGGCGGGTCGATGTCGCGGTGCGCCTGGCGATCGTAGACGTCGGGCTCGTAGAAGGTGATGTCGTAGCCGAGCGCGGCGAGGGCCTTCAAGAGGCCGCGATAATAGGTGGCGGCGCCGTTCCAGTAGGAAGAGAGGAGGCTCGAGCCATAGAACGCGATTTTCACTGTGCTGCTTCCCGGTTTTCGAGGGCTTCGAGGACACCCGGCGTGCCGATCTCGGCGAGAATGCCGAAGAGCTGATCGACTCGGTGCGCGCAGGTGTGACGCTGGTTTATGGTTTCGAGGCCGGAGCGGGCGAGCGCTCCAGCAGCTTCGGGTTCGTTGAGCAGCATGCGCATATGGGCGCGCATTTCTGCGCCGTTGCGGGCGTAAAGGAAGTCCGAGAGCCTGAAGAGGCCTTCGGTGTCGTTCCAGGGCGCCGAGATCAACGGGATGCCGCAGGCGAGAGCCTCGAAGACACGGATGGTGGGTATGCCGGGCAGAGCCTCGACATAGGGGCGGCGGGGCACATGCACCGTCATGCTGTGTCGTGCAAAGGCCAGCGGAACGTCGGCATTGGCGATCCAGCCCTGGTACTGGATGCCGGCCCTGGCGAGACGCGCCTGCGCCGCATCGGGATAGCGCACGCCGTGAATGACGGTGCGCAATTGCAGGGCCTCGGCAGGTTCGATGAGGAATTCCACCAGCTCGGCGGTGCGTTCGTCGTCGCCCCAATTGCCGATCCAGACGAGATCGCCGGTTTTCTCGAAATCGGGCAATGGCTTGAAGAGGCGGGTGTCGGCGGCCTCGTGCCAGGTGTGAACCTGGCGGCCCCAGCCCTTGTCGAGATAGCGCTGACGCAATGTTTCACCGAAAGCGAGGATGGCGTCGTAATCGCGCAGCATCATTTCGGCGATGGCGTTCTCGTTGGAGACGGCGCGGTGATGCGTGTCGTGGAAGATCAGTGTGAAACCGGCACCCTGCCGGCGCATGCTGCCGATGCGGGCAATCAGCGCCGGGTCGGTCCATTCGTGGACAACGACGACATCGGCTGTTTCGAGGGCGGCTTCATGGTCGAAGTCTTGGCCATACTGGCGCGAGGTCAATTCCGGGAAATCGCGGCGGAAGCGCTCGATGGCAGCGGGGCCCTTGTCGGCGAGAAGGTTCCTGCGGCTCCAGGCATCCTGCGGTTCGAGCGCGATAGCCTGATGGCCGCGCGCAGCGAGATCGCGCAGCACGCCGCGCAGGAAATGCGCGTTGCCATGGTTCCAGTCGGAGACCAGCGAGTGCGTATAAAATACAAACCGCATCGCTTCAGCCTCCATGCGTATTCAGCTGCGCCCGGGTCATCAGGCCGCCATAGAGCGCGAGCATGGCGGCTGCCTGCCGCTCGGGGGTGAAGCCGCGGGCGCGAACGCGGGCGCGGGCGACCAGCCGGCGGCGCAGTCTTGCGTCGGTGGCGAGGCGGGCGATGGCCTCTGCAAACCCATCGGGATCATGGGGCAGGGCGAAAAGAGCGGCGCCGTCCCAGAGTTCGCGATAGGTCGGGATATCGGCCAGCACCATGGGGGTGCCGGCATGGGCCGCTTCCAGGGCGGCGAGGCCGAAAGGCTCGTAGATCGAGGGCGAGACGAAGATTTGCGACGTGCGCAACAGGGCGCGCACCTGCCCGCCGGCAAGCTCGCCGAGTTCGCGGGCATGGGTAAACGTAAAGCAATCCCCTTGCGGGCTGCGGCAGGAACCGGCGGCAAGGACCGGCAGATCGATCCGGGCTGCGACGGCATCAAGGGTGGCAGCGTTCTTGCCCTCGTCCCACCAGCGGCCGGCGGCGATAACGGCGTTCTGGCGCTGGGTCGGCATCTGGTGGTCATCGTCACGCACGGCGTTATGGACGACGGCGATGGGACCGATCGGTCCGTAGCAGCGGGCCAACAGGTCGGCCTGCGCCTGGCTCGGTGTGACGATGGCGTCAGCAGTCATGAGGCCGTGGCGATTGAGGTCGAAATGCCAGTCCCAGCCGCTGGGCAGACCCTGGCCGCGCACCCAGGCAAACCAGGTCGTCACGCACGAATGCGAGACGGCAACCACCGGGCAGTCGACCGCAAGGCCCGCGGCCTGCGTCGGCAGGTTGAGGTGCACGAGATCGACGCCGTATTGCCGTGCCATTTGCGCGATGGCGCGGGGGACATCGCGAAGGTCCTCGGCGCTCTCCGAGGTCCAGTCGAGCGGCAGGTCGGACCAGAGCAGGACGCCGATGGCTTGCGCTTCGCGGCACTGAGCTTGGTTGGGCTGCGGCCCAAAGCCGGCAAAGATGATCTCGACGCCCTGCTGGGCCAGTGCCATGGCCAAATCCATGGCGTAGCGCCAGACCCCGCCGACAGCGTCGAGGGTCATCAGCATGCGGCGGGGTTGCCTGGTTATGAGTTGCAGCATGTGCGCTCCAACTCGGCAAGGGCAACGGGCCTTTGTTCCTGAATGTCGCTGAATTCGCGGAACGAGGCGAGATAGTGCTTGTGGGCGCGTTCCCAGGCCTCATCGTCCGGTTCGCCCCAAAGGGCCCGATAGCTCGGGGAACTGGGATAGGGGTAGAGCGGCACGGGTTCGTTGGCCCACACGCCGCGGTCGATCAGGTGCTTGCGCCAATAGTCGACCAGCGCCGGCTCGTCTTCGACAACGCCGATGAGATTGGCCTGGACGAACGGCACGTGCTTGCGGGCGCGCACCAGGAGGTCGACCAGTTCCTCGGTGCCGAGGCGGCAGCGCTTGGCCAGCATCTCACGGCCTTCGACGGTGAGGCTTTCCAGGCCCGCTTCGATGGAAACGCAACCGGCGGCGCCGAGCAGTTCGAGCAGGTCGGGCTTCCACAGATCGATGCGGGTCTGCACGCCAAAGACCACGTCGCGCTCGACGAGTGCTTCCAGCAAGGCCTTTTGCGGCAGGAAAATCTCGTCAATGAAATAGATATAGCCAACGCCCTGGGCGATGAGGCCATCGATTTCTTCGAGCACGTGATCGAGCTGGCGGCGGCGATAGGCATCGCGGAAATCGATCTTGGCGCAGAAACTGCAATTGTAAGGACAGCCGCGCGAGGCTTCGACCTCGGCGCCGAACCCGTTTTGATTGTCGTCGAACCGGTGGTGGTGGTGGAGGTGGCCGCCGATCCATTCGTCAGGCCAATGCAGGGCAGGGTGATCGACGAAGCGGCTGGCATGCGGGCCGCCGGTGATCACGACCTCGCCATTCTCGATATAGGCGCAGGACGGGATGGCGCGCCAATCGCTCTGGTTGGCGAGCATGGCAACGATCTCCTCGCATTCGCCGCGCACCGCCTGGTCGACGCCGAGCTTGCGCAATGTCGGGGCAGGGGTCGCCGAGGCGTGGGGACCGACAGCGACGGTGCGTCCGCCGCGCCCGTCAAGAGCGCGCAGGAATTCGGCGGGGACACGAAGCTCGGGCGGTGCGCAGCGCCAGAAGAGGTAGGTAGGCGCGGTGGTGACGACGGTCATTTGCGCAGCAAAGTCCGCGACCTCCTGGGCAAGCAGCTCGTTATCGAGCCCCTGCAACTGGCCGTCGAGCATCAGCACCTCATGGCCATCGGCTTCGAGCAGGGCCTTGCAGTAGCCGAGTTCGAGCGGCAGGTGCGGGTGCCGGCAGCCAAAATAGATGCTGCCTTCATAGCTCCAATGCGGATTGATCAGGGCGACCTTCATGCGAGGACCCTCCTGCTCTGCGTTTCGGTGAACTGGCTGCAGCGATGGTCCATCAGCCAGGCCGCGAGATCGGCGACGCCCTCGCGCCATCCCATGCGGGCCTTCCAGCCGGTCTCGCGTTCGATCTTGCGGGTGTCGGCGACGAAATAGAGCTGGTCCCCGGGCCGCCATTCGCTGCGATCGACAACCGGCGGGCGGTGCATGATGCGGCCGATTTCAGCGAGCAGCATGTTGAGGCTGATGGCGTTGAGCGGGCCGCCGCCGAGATTGAAGGCATTCCCCTCGACGCGCTCGATATTGTCGAGCACGGCGCGATAGGCGGCCACAGCATCGCTGACATGGAGGATGTCGCGCACCTGCTTGCCGTCGCCATAGATGGAGATGGTCTCGCCCATCAATGCGCGGATGAGGAAATGGGCGACCCACCCCTGGTCTTCGGTGCCGAACTGGTGCGGGCCATAGATGCAGCTCATGCGCAAAACGGCGGTGGGCAGGCCGTAGGAGCGCGAATAGTCGAGGACATATTGGTCGGCGACGCCCTTGGAGCAGCCATAGGGCGTGCAGAAGTCGAGCGGGCGGGTTTCGTCGACGCCATTGGCGCGCAGATCCTGCGAGAGCGGCAGGTAGCGATCATCGAGCTCGGTGAGGCCGATGTCGTCGAGCGAGCCATAGACCTTGTTGGTGCTGGCAAAGATCACCGGTGTCTCTTTGCCCGTGGCGCGCACCGCCTCGAGCACATTGATGGTGCCGCCGGCGTTGATGTGAAAATCCTCGATGGGTTCGACAAGGCTGGTCGTGACCGCGGTCTGGGCGGCGAAGTGGAAAACCGCCATTGCATCCTCGAAGGCGGGGACGAGCGCTTCGATGTGGCGTATGTCGGCGATGTGGCGGTGCAGCCTTTCGCCGTGGCGTTCCTCGAGCCAATCGAGGTTTTCCTCGACGCCGGCCCGGCTGAGATTATCGATGACGATTACATCATGGCCATCGGCAAGGAAGCTGTCGGCGAGGTTGGCGCCGATGAAGCCGGCACCGCCCGAAATGGCGATCGGGCGCTTGCCCGATCGGCGCAGGTTCGGGCTCGAGAGTGCCGAGACATCGCCTGGCGGCGGATTGGTGGCGGCATTCATGAGACCAGCCCCCGTTCTTCGAGCTGTTTGCGCATGTCGGTGCCGCGATCGACGGCGGTGGAGGCGGCGATCCAGGCAGCGAGTTCACCAAGGGAGGTTTCGAGTTTTTCGCGCGGCTCGAAACCGAGGAGATCGCGCGCCTTGGAGATGTCGGCAAAGCAGTTGCGGATATCGCCCGAGCGCGCCTTTTCGAGGATTTCGGGCTCGAGCTCGGGGACGCCCATCGCCTCGGCCAGCATGGTGGCGACATCAGCGATGGCATAGGCCGAGCCGCTGCCGACATTGATGACGTGGCCGGCCGCAGCGGGCTTTTCCATTGCCAGGCGGAAGGCCCGGGCGACGTCGCGTACATGGACGAAATCGCGCTGCTGCCGCCCATCCTCGAAGACCATGGGGCGCTGGCCGTTGAGAAGGCGCGAGCCGAAATTGGCAAGTACTCCGGTATAGGGATTGCCGAGCGCCTGGCCGGGTCCGAAGACGTTGAAGAGGCGCAGCGCCACCGCGTCGACATTATAGGCTTCGCCGAAGATCAGCACCTCGCGCTCCTGTGCGAATTTGGTGAGCGCATAGATCGAGGCGAGATCGACCGGTTTGGTCTCGTCGGTGGGATGCGGCAGGAGAGGCTCGCCTTCGGGACCCTGCAGGTCCCACTGGCCCTTGCGGATGTCTTCGACACGGCGGCGGGCGCCGGTCGCGATCTTGCCGGATCGATCAGTGTAGAGGCCCTCGCCATAGACGCTCATCGAGGAGGCGACGACGATGCGCTCGACCGGATTCTCGATCAGGGCTTCGAGCAGCACGGCGGTGCCGAGGTCATTGGCGCCGACATAGCGTGCAATCTCGTACATCGACTGGCCGACGCCAACCTCGGCGGCGAGATGGAACACTCCATCGACGCCCTTCACCGCTTCACGTATGGCCGAAGCGTCGCGCACGTCGGCGATGATCACTTGCGCTTCGCGGTCGAGCGAGGCCTCGGCCTCGCCGTGAACCTGCTCCACGAGCGAGTCGAGGATGCGCACCTTATGGCCGTGTTCGGTGAGTTCGTGGGTCAGCGCCCGGCCAATGAACCCGCATCCTCCGGTAATCAGAAAGGTTTTCATGATGCTCCTGGCGTGAAAGTCCCGTTGCCACACCAATCTGTCAGCGCAGGCAGAGTTCCGGAGGTGGAAGCGGGCAAGAGAGCGGCTACTAGAGGTAAGTAGGTGGGATGCCGGGGACTTTTTGGCGTGGTGACGGGGCTTTAGCCGAATGCGGAATAACGGAGGCTGTTAACCCGTGTTATAGATCGGTGCCTTTGTTCATCAGGAAAGTACCATCCGCCCCTCAATCGAACCGCTGGACGCCAAGCGCGGTTTGTTGGTGACACGCGGCATCGCCGCACCAGCAAACGAGGGAAGTGTTCATGCGGATCGTTATGATAGGAGCCGGCTATGTGGGCCTGACGACTGGCGCGTGCCTTGCCGAACTGGGCCATGACGTGACCTGTCAGGACCTCGATGAGGCCCGCATCGCGCAGTTGCGCGCCGGCAAATGCCCGATCTTCGAACCGGGCCTCGACGACCTCATCGCCAGGAACAGCGCCTGCGGGCGTCTGAACTTTACCAGCGATCCGGGCGAGCACCTGGCCGAGGCGGATATCGTCTTCATCGCCGTTGGCACGCCGACGCTGGCGAGCGGAGACATTGACCTCTCCTATATCGAGGCTGCCGGGCGTGCGATCGCACCGGTGATCAAATCGGGCGCCGTGATCGTGGTAAAATCGACCGTGGTTGCCGGTACGTGCCGGTGGCTGCGCGAAGTCGTGGCCGAGGCGCGCGGCGGGCTCGATTTTGCACTTGCCTCCAATCCGGAATTCCTGCGCGAAGGCTCGGCCGTCAATGATTTCCTCGATCCCGACCGGGTGGTGCTTGGTACCGACGATCCACGCACCTGCTCGGTTCTGCTCGAACTCTATCAACCGCTGGCCGAGCGAGGCGTGCCGGTTCTGTGCACCACCACGACCAATGCCGAGCTGATCAAATACGCATCCAACGCCATGCTGGCGCTGCGCATAGGCTTCATCAACGACGTGGCCGATCTCTGCGAGGAGGTGGCCGGCGATGTCGAGGTGGTGGCGCGCGGCGTCGGGCTCGACAAGCGCATCGGCCCGGCGTTCCTCAAGGCGGGGCCGGGCTTCGGAGGCTCGTGCTTTCCCAAGGACACCAAGGCCTTTGCCGCAATCGGGCGGGCACATGGACGGCCGCAAACGCTCATCGAAGCGCTGATCACCAAGAACGAAGCGCGAAAGCGCCGGCTCGCGCAGCGTGTGCTCGACGAGATCGGCGCACGTGCGCGCGGCAAGCGCGTCGCGGTGCTGGGACTGACCTTCAAGGCGGGCACCAACGACATGCGCGAGTCGCCGAGCCTGTCGATCATTCCCGCCTTGCAAGAAGCCGGGGTAAAAGTCACGGCGTTCGATCCCAAGGCCGGTCTGGAAGCTCAGCGGCTGCTGCCGGGCGTTACGCTTTGCGATGATCCCTATGAAGCGGCCGAGGACGCCGATGCGGTTCTGGTCCTCACCGACTGGAGCGAGATCCGGTCCCTCGATCTCGATCGCTTGGCCCAGGTTATGTCGGGACGGCTTCTGGCCGATTACCGAAACCTCTTCAGCGCCGAGGCGGTTCTATCGGCAGGACTGCGGCACATCTCGATCGGCCGCCCGGCGCTTGCAAGCGAGCCGGCTCCGGACACATCCCGCGTGCCGGTCCGTGCAGGCGCCGAGCGCAGTGCCGCCAGCAGCTCATGAGGAGAACACCATGACCCAATCCAATACCACCACCGATCACGACACCATCCGCAAATGGGCTGAATCGCGCGACGGCCATCCCGCGATCATCCGTACCGACGGGCAAGGCGGCGTGCTGCGGATCGACTTCGGCGAGCCCGAAGAGAACATGGAGCAAGTCTCCTGGGATGAGTTCTTCGAAGTCTTCGACGACAACAATCTCGCCTTCCTCTACCAGGAGAAGACGCAGGATGGCGGCACCAGCCGCTTCAACAAGTTCGTCGAACGCTAGGGAGGCCGATCATGGCTGAGAACAAGTTCGGCAAGCGAGCCCAGGGTCAGCACGGCGCAAAGCCGGTGGGGCCCGATGACGGCGTCGATCGCGTCGACGAGTTTGACCTCGCATCCGACCTCAAGGGCAAGAACGCGCTGCAGGGGAACGACCAAGCCAATGTGCCCAACCAGCGCCAGGCCCAGGCCGAGGCCAAGGGCGGGACCGACGACCTGATCGAGAGCTTTGAAAAGCTCGACAAGGACGAACGCGCCCGTCGCGACCTCGGCAAGAAGGGCGAGGGCAAGGGCGAGGACAAGGGCAAGGATTCAGACTGAGCTTCGTCAGGCCGACTGGGCTGCGGCAGGCAGTTCGGCGAACTCCGCATCGATGTCATTCAGGGTCTTGATGAGCAAGCCGCGATAGACCGGCTCCTGCTCATCAAGCTGCACCATCAGTTGCGGTGAGCCGTTGATGCGGTGGATGAGCGAGCTTTGCAGCGCCGCCTCGATTTCCGGGCGCATCAGGTGGAAGGCCCGGGCCCCGGGTCCTATGACGAGGACGTGGGAGGGGGCGACCAGCGCCATGACCCGGCTGAGCCCATAGCCGATAGCGCGACCTGCCATGTTGAAAGCATGGCGTGCATTGCGATCGCCGGCAGCGGCCTGCTGGATCAGGCCCTCATACTGACTCAGCGGCACGGAAGCGGCGGGCACCGCCGTTTCGGGCACGGAGTAGGCGGTGCGCAGGATTGCGTAGTCGCCGGCATAGGCCTCGATGCACCCTCGTGCGCCGCAGCGGCAAAGCGCACCATTGGGGATGTGGTTCATATGGCCGAACTCGGTGGCGCGGCCCTGGCTGCGCCCCAGCGCGTCCGCCTTGACGGCCAGGCCCATGGAAACCGTCGAGCCCACGAAGATGGTGGCCACATCCGCATCGCGGAGATTTGGATCGAGCAGGCGCGAGCCCTCGGCCAGCAGGCTGCCGCGCTTGTGCAGGCGCACGGGCACTCCGAATGCGGTGCTGACGGCATCGGCGAGGTGAACGTCTGCCATTCCGGCAATGGGTGACCATTTAAGCGCGCCGCCATCTCGGGCCAGCATGCCCTGGACGGAAATCGCGACACGGTTGAGCTGCCGGAATTCCTGGCGGTTGCGGCCAGCCAATTGCACCAGACCCTGGTTGAGATAGTCACCGGGATCGACCGAGGAAAAGGCATCGGGCGCCAGCGCGAATTCGAGCCGGTCGACCAGGGTGCCGCTATAGTCGACCACCGAGAAGCGGGCGCGGTTTACCTCCAGTTCAATGAGCGCGGCGCTGGCGGCAGCACGATCGAAGCCAACCCGAACGGCGGGCCTGCCGCGTATCCTGCCCTCGCCGCGATCCTCGTCGCGCAGTTCCGTGAGCAGACCCTGGGCCAGCATATCCTGGGTGATGGCCGTGATGCTGGCATTGCTCAGACCCGTGCGCGCAGCAAGGCCGGTACGTGAGAGCGCGCCTTCTTCACGCAGTGTCGCCAGCACCAGAGTGCGGTTCTGCCGCCTTACGCTATCGCTGTCGCCAACCAGTCGTCGCACCCGGTCCCTCCTCCCGAACGCGGCGAGACTAGCCATGTTCGTTATTTATTTCGACCCTCGAAATTGCTTATTGACTTGGGTGCGGCGAGCGTGCCAGTTAATTTTTTGGGCGACGAAGTAAATGCCTGCTCCGGCAGCTCACATGTTGTGAAAGCCGTGTGTGAAAATGGGCGCTTAGCCCTTGGGAGGACATGATGAAAAAGCTTGCGACGGTCCTGCTTTGCACGACCGCACTCTTTGGCGCGACCGGCATGGCGGTGGCGCAGGACGATGAAGTCGTCGTCGGCGTTTCCTGGAACAACTTCCAGGAAGAACGCTGGAAAACCGACGAAGCGGCGATCCGCGCTGTGCTGGAAGAGAATGGTGCGCGCTACATTTCAGCCGACGCGCAGTCCTCGGCAGCCAAGCAGCTGACCGATATCGAAAGCCTGATTTCCCAGGGCGCCGATGTCATCATCATCCTGGCGCAGGATAATGAGGCGGTGGTGCCGGCGGTTTCGGCGGCAGTGTCTGAAGGCATTCCGGTGATCGGCTATGACCGCCTGATCGAAAATCCCGACGCGTTCTATCTCACCTTCGACAACAAGGAAGTGGGGCGCCTGCAGGCACAGACCGTCTATGACGTGCAGCCCGAAGGCAATTACGTCTTCATCAAGGGCAATTCGGCCGACCCCAATGCCGATTTCCTCTTCGAGGGGCAGATGGAAGTGCTCCGGCCCGCAATCGAGGCCGGCGATATCGTCAATGTCGGTGAAGCCTATACCGACAACTGGAACCCGGAAGTCGCGCAGAGCAATATGGAGCAGTTCCTGACGGCCAACAACAATGAGGTCGACGCGGTCGTTGCCTCCAATGACGGCACTGCCGGTGGCGCAATCGCGGCGCTCACGGCCCAGGGACTTGCCGGTTCGGTGCCGGTTTCCGGCCAGGACGGCGACCATGCCGCGCTCAATCGCATTGCGCTCGGCACGCAGACCGTCTCGGTCTGGAAGGATGCGCGCGAACTGGGCAAGAAGGCTGCCGAGGTCGCGCTCGAGCTCGCCGGGGGTGCTTCGCTGGATGAGGTCACCGGGGCGACGAAGTTCTCCGATGGTCCGAACGGCGTCGAGATGAATGCCTTCTTCATCGAGCCCGTGCCGATCACGCGCGACAACCTCGATGTGGTCATCGATGCCGGCTGGGTTCCCCAGGAAGTCGTCTGCCAGGGCGTCGAGCCCGGCACGGTAGATGTCTGCGGCTGATCGTTTCGGGGTATAACACACGAACAGGATGCCGCGGTCCGCTGCTGCGGCATCCAGGCAGGGCTCCCAAGTCCTCGACAGTTCGTGGGGAGGAATAGATGGCCGACCAGCATGCCATTGCCAGGCCCACGCCTTCGGGCGCGGCCACCAATAATCCAATTCGCAGATTCATGACCGCGACCGAGCTCGACACGAGACTGCTCGGAATGGCCGGCGCGCTCATACTCATCTGGATTGCGTTCAACATCTTTTCGGGCGGACTGTTCCTGACGCCGCGCAATCTATGGAATCTGTCGGTGCAGACGGCATCCATCGCGGTCATGGTGACCGGTATGGTGCTGGTCATCGTCACGCGCAACATCGACCTGTCGGTTGGCTCCATTCTCGGGCTCGTCGCCATGATCATGGGCGTCATGCAGACCGACATATTGCCGGTGCAACTCGGCCTCGGTTTCGGGCATCCCGCGATCTGGGCACTGGCGCTAGCCGGCGGGCTGGTGGTCGGCGTCGGCATTGGTGCCCTGCAGGGCGCGCTCATCGCCTATCTCAAAGTCCCGGCCTTCATCGTGACGCTCGGCGGTTATCTGGTCTGGCGAGGGGCTGCCTGGTGGGTCACGATGGGGCGCACCGTTGCCCCGCTCGACTCGCGGTTCCAGCTGATGGGTGGCGGGCCGAGCGGTGCCGTTGGCGCGTTCTGGAGCTGGGTGATCGGCGGGCTCGTCTGCCTTGGCGTCGTCGCCATGATCTATCTGGGCCGTCGGCAACGGCGCCGCTTCAACTTTCCGCTGCGCCCGCTCTGGGCAGAAGCGGCGCTCGCGATCATCGGTTGCGGCATCACGCTGGCCGCGATCTGGGTCGCCAATTCCTATGCGTGGCCGGTGCGGATCGCCGAGCGCTTTGCCGAGGCCAATGGCATACCCGTGCCCGAAGGCGGGCTGTTCATTTCGCATGGCGTCGCCGTGCCGGTGCTGGTGGCGCTGGCGGTCGCGGTGGTGATGACCTTCATCGCCACGCGCACGCGGTTCGGGCGCTATGTCTTTGCCATGGGCGGCAATCCGGAGGCGGCGGAACTGGCGGGCATCAATACGCGCTGGGTGACCGTCAAGATATTCATGCTGATGGGCGGGCTCTGCGCCGTCGCGGCGGCGATCTCATCGGCACGTCTCAATGCGGCGACCAATGCGCTCGGCACGCTGGACGAGCTCTATGTCATCGCCGCGGCGGTGATCGGAGGCACCTCGCTTTCAGGTGGTGTGGGCACGATCGCCGGCGCAGTGCTCGGCGCGATCGTCATGCAGTCGCTGCAATCGGGCATGGTGCTGATGGGAATCGACAGTCCGCTGCAGAGCATTGTCGTGGGGGCGGTTCTGGTGTTTGCGGTGTGGCTCGATACGCTCTACCGCCGCAACAAGTCTTGAGGATTTGCTGATGTTGGACAAGCAGACTCCCCTCGTCGAATTGCAGGATATATCCATTGCCTTCGGCGGTATCCATGCCGTGGAGAAGGCATCGATCGATCTCTATCCGGGCGAGGTCGTGGGGCTACTCGGCCACAATGGTGCGGGTAAATCGACGCTGATCAAGATTCTCTCGGGCGCCTACAAGCGCGATGAAGGCATCATCCGCATCGGTGGCGAGGAAGCCACCATCAACAATCCGCGCGATGCCAAGGCCTATGGCATCGAGACCATCTATCAGACCCTGGCGGTGGCCGATAATGTCGATGCGGCTGCCAACCTCTTTCTCGGGCGCGAGCTGACGACAGCGATCGGCACGCTCGACGATGCGGCGATGGAATCGAAGGCGCGTGAAGTCATGGGACGGCTCAATCCCAATTTCCGCCGCTTCAAGGAGCCGGTGAAGGCGCTTTCGGGCGGGCAGCGGCAGTCGGTGGCGATCGCGCGCGCCATTCTCTTCAATGCGCGCATCCTCATCATGGATGAGCCAACGGCGGCACTTGGCCCGCAGGAGACGACGCAGGTCGGCGACCTTATCCGGCAGTTGAAGTCGGAAGGCATAGGCATCTTTCTCATCAGCCACGATATCCACGATGTATTCGATCTTGCCGATCGGGTTTGCGTGATGAAGAACGGCAAGGTGGTCGGCACGGCGCGCACGCAGGATGTCACCAAGGACGAGGTCCTCGGCATGATCATTCTGGGCAAGGTGCCGCGCGGGGCAGTCCCCGGACCAGGGGCGCTGGTGGAGTGATTGCCGGCACCGCACCCCACGGCAGGGGCGCGGTGCCTGGCGGCCCTGTCATCCTTTCTCGTGGATTTGCGCATGAGCGGGTCCTGTGACATCTCTTGACGTGAAATCAGGAGAGTCCGGCCATGAGCTTTCGCGCACTCGTCACCGACAGGGATGAAGCGGGGGTCGTCTCGTCATCGCTCGAGACGCTCGAGGATACGCGCCTGCCTGACGGCGATGTGACGGTCGATGTCGAATGGGCGGGGCTCAACTACAAGGACGGGCTTTGCCTCACCGGGCAGGCTGGACTGGTGCGCAGCTTTCCGCATGTGGCGGGCATCGATTTTGCCGGAACGGTCCGGCAGAGTTCGGATGAGCGCTATCGGGCCGGCCAGAAGGTGATCCTGACCGGCTGGCGCGTCGGCGAACTGCACTGGGGCGGTTATGCCGAGCGGGCGCGGGTCAAGGCCGATTGGCTGGTGGCGTTGCCGCAAGGGCTTTCGACGCGCGATGCCATGGTGCTGGGAACGGCGGGACTGACCGCGATGCTGGCCATAAACCGGCTGCAGGGCGCGGGCGTCGTTCCGGAAAAGGGCGAAGTGCTGGTTACCGGTGCGGCGGGAGGCGTTGGCTCGATAGCCATCGGGCTGCTGGCAAGTCTTGGCTATAAACCCGTGGCGCTTTCGGGCCGGCCGGAGCACGGCGAGGCGCTGATCGCCCAGGGTGCGCACCGCATCGTGACGCGCGATGAATTCCTCGGTGAGCCGGAGAGACCGCTGGAAAGCGCGCGCTGGGCCGGGGCGGTGGATTGCGTCGGCGGAGCGGTGCTCGGCAAGCTCATCAAGCAGGTGGACCAGTGGGGTGCGGTTGTCGCGCTCGGCAACGCGGCGGGTATCGAGCTCAACACGACGGTGCTGCCCTTTATCCTGCGCGGCGTCCAGCTGATCGGTATCGATAGCGTCATGCAACCTTATGAGACGCGCATGGCAGCCTGGAAGCGGCTCGCGGAACTGTTCGATCCGGCGCGCTATGGCGCTTTCGTCGAGGAGATCGGGTTGGAAGACTTGCCGGCGGCAGCCGAGAGCATCCTGAAAGGCCAGATCATGGGCCGGCGGATCGTGCGGCCCTGATGCGCAAGGTTCTCGTCATCGGCATCGGTGCCGGCAATCCCGAGCACATCACTGTTCAGGCGATCAATGCGCTCAACCGGGCCGATGTGCTGTTCATTCCGGAAAAGGGAACGGGCAAGGCCGATCTGGCTGATCTGCGCCGCGAGATCGTTTCGCGCTATGTCACCAATGGCAGCGCCAAGCTGGTGCCGTTCGATGTTCCCGTGCGCGATGCGGCCAACCCTTCCTATGTGGGGGGCGTGGCCGATTGGCATGAGGCGATCGCCGGTATCTACGCCCGGCTGCTCGACGAGGCGCTGAGCGAAGGAGGGATCGGGGCGTTCCTCGTCTGGGGCGATCCATCGCTCTACGACAGCACGCTGCGCATTCTCGAACGGGCGCGCGGGGTCGCGCCGCAGTTCGAGATCGAGGTCGTTCCCGGCATCACCAGCGTTCAGGCGCTGACGGCGGCACACGGGGTAGCGCTCAATCGCGTCGGGGAACCGGTGCTCCTCACCACCGGTCGCAAGCTGGGGGATGCGCCCGCTGACGACACGGTCGTGATGCTCGACGGGCAGTTGGCCTTCAAGGCACTCGAGGGGGATGACTACGACATCTGGTGGGGCGCCTATCTCGGCTCGCCCGACGAGTTGCTGATCGCCGGGCGGCTCGCAGATGTTGCCGAGCAAATCGAGCGCGTGCGGGCTCGGGCGCGCGCCGAGCATGGCTGGATCATGGACACCTATCTGCTGCGACGGCGCGGGCAATGACAAGAGGTCCTGCGGCGGGCTAAGAACTTCTGTTCAACAAACCGGAACCGCCCCCGTGTCCCAGGCCAAGGTCATTGCAGACGATATTGCGCGACAGCACCGGCGCGGCGCCTGTCCGACACTTGCCGAGCCGATGCAGACCGGCGACGGGCTGCTGGCGCGTTTCCGGCCCATTGGCAATGCGCTGAGCCTTGAGGCGCTGGCGGCGATTGCCGAGGCGGCGGCGGCATTCGGCAATGGGCTGATCGAGATCACAGGCCGTGGCAGCCTTCAGGTGCGGGGACTATCGGCCGAGACCGCACCGGAGTTTGCCGATGCGATCTTGCGGGCGGTCGAGGTGGAACAGGGCGTACCAGTCGAGACGCCGCCGCTCGCCGGGCTCGATCCGGGCGAGCGGCGCGATCCGCGTCCCTTGGCGGCGCGGCTGCGCGAGGCGATTGCGGCGCGTGGGCTGGTGGGCCGATTGAGCCCCAAGGTGACAGTGATCGTCGATGCGGGTGGACGTCACACTCTATCGGGATTGATGGCGGATGTGCGCGTCATGGCTGTGGAGGACGGGTGGACCGTCGCCATGGCCGATGCGCGGTATATCTGCGACAGCGACGAAGCGGTCGTAGTGCAGGTCCTCTGTCTACTGGAGCGGATCGCGATGCGCGGGACGTTGGCGCGTGGACGCGACTTCGGCCCGGCGCCGGCGATCGACCCGTCAGCGTCGCGGTTGGGGCTGGGTATTTCCGATGCTGCGCAGGGTGGCGAGATCGTCGGGCTCGGCCTTGCGCTTGGCAGCATCACGGCGTTTGCGCTCAAGGAGTTCGCCGCCGCGGCAGGAGCGGCCGGAGCGAGTGGAATACGTCTCGCACCGGGCAGGGGGCTTTATGTCCACTCCCTTAGCTGGGGAGCGCCTTTGCTGGCGCTTGCCGCTCGACTTGGTCTGATCGCCGCCCCGGCCGATCCGCGCCTTGCCATGTCCGCCTGCGCGGGGCGGGAAGCCTGCGCCTCGGGGACCATCGCCACACGCAGCGTTGCTGCCGAGATTGCAGGTGCCGCCCCGGCGCTGTTCGATGGCAGTTTCGAGCTGCATGTTTCGGGTTGCGCCAAGGGCTGCGCGCATCCGCGACCTGCCTTGCTGACGCTTGTGGGTGAAGACGGCGAATGCGGCCTCATCATCAATGGCCGTGCCGGGGATGGTGCGGTGATACGCTTTCCTGCGCAGCGTGCGGTTTCCGGTTTCGTCGCGCTCGAAGCCTTGTTTCGTGCGAGCCGGTATGCACAAGAGAGCGCTTCGGCTTGCCTGACGCGACTCGGCGCGCAGGCGATTGCCGCAGCGTTCACCCAAGGATGGCGATGACCGACTACGACTACATCAAGGATGGCGCCGCCATCTATGACCAATCCTTCGCCATCATCAGGCGCGAGGTCGACCTTGAGCGCTTTTCGCTCGAGGAGGCCGAAGTCGTGGTGCGCATGGTGCATGCGGCCGGGCTCGTCACGGCGGCGGCTCATATCGTCTTTTCACCGGATTTCGTCGGTGCGGCGCGCATGGCGTTGCGCCGGGGCGCGCCGATCTTTTGCGATGCGGAGATGGTGGCGCGCGGCGTGACGGCAGCCCGTTTGCCGGCCGCAAACGAGGTGATCTGTACGCTGCGCGACCCACAGGTGGAGACGATCGCCGCCGAAATTTCCAATACGCGCTCGGCTGGCGCGCTGCATCTTTGGGGGGAGCGCATGGGCGGGGCAATCGTTGCGATCGGCAATGCGCCGACCGCGCTTTTCCACCTGCTCGAAATGCTGCGTGACGGCGCACCCAAGCCCGCCGCAATCCTCGGTATGCCGGTGGGTTTCGTGGGCGCGGCCGAGTCCAAGCGCGCGTTGGCCGAGAACAGCTATGGCGTGCCGTTCGCCATCGTCGAAGGCCGGCTCGGCGGCAGCGCCATGACTGCTGCCGCCATCAATGCGTTGGCGAGGCCGGGGCTATGAGCGGGCCCGGCAGGCTGGTCGGCGTCGGCACCGGTCCGGGTGATCCGGAGCTGCTGACGCTAAAGGCGGTACGCGCCATAGAGAGCGCCGATGTCGTTGCGCATTTCGCCAAGCTCGGCAATGGCAGCAATGCCCGCACGATCATCGCCGCGCATCTGAAAACCGACCAGATAGAGGAGCCGCTGCTTTATCCCGTGACCAGCGAGATCGAGAAGAGCGAAGCGGCGTATCAGAGCGCGATAACTGGGTTTTATGACGCCTCGGCGAAGCGGCTCGCCGGTCATCTCGATGCGGGGTTGACCGTTGCCGTGCTCAGCGAAGGCGATCCGTTATTTTACGGGTCCTACATGCATCTGCATGTGCGCCTTGCCCATCTTTACCCGACGCAGGTCATTCCCGGCGTCACAGCCATGTCGGGCTGCTGGTCGGCGGCGGGTATGCCCATCGTGCAGGGCGACGATGTGATGAGCATCGTTCCCGGCACCCTGCCGGAAACCGAGCTTTCGCGCCGTATTGCCGGCAGCGAGGCTGTGGTGATCATGAAGGTGGGGCGGCATCTCGCCAAGATCCGCCGCGCGCTCGAGGCTGCCGGCCGGCTAGCGGACGCGGTCTATGTGGAACGCGGCACCATGGCTGCCGGGGTGGTGCAGCGCCTTGCGGAAAAGGCCGACGACGTGGCGCCCTATTTCGCGCTGGTGCTGGTGCCCGGCTGGCGGGGGCGGCCATGAGCGGACGGCTTTTCGTCGTAGGGCTCGGGCCGGGCAGTGCCGAGCAGGTGACGCCGCAAGCGCTGGCGGCGGTCGCCGAGGCAAGCGAATTCTACGGCTATGGCCCTTATCTCGAGCGGCTCGACCTGCGGCCCGACCAGCGGCGCATCGCCTCCGACAATCGCGAGGAACTGGGCCGTGCCCGTGCTGCGCTGGAAAGCGCGGCCGCGGGCAGGGACGTCTGCGTAGTCTCGGGCGGTGATCCGGGGGTATTTGCCATGGCGGCGGCTATCTGCGAGGCGGTTGAAGTGGGACCCGATGCCTGGCGGCAGGTCGATATCCGCGTGGTGCCGGGGATCACGGCCATGCTGGCAGTGGCAGCGCGCGCCGGTGCCCCGCTGGGGCATGATTTCTGTGCCCTTTCGCTTTCCGACAATCTCAAGCCGTGGCCGGTGATCACCGCGCGGTTGAAGGCTGCAGCCTCGTGCGGCTTCGTCATCGCGATCTATAATCCGATCAGCCGCAGCCGGCCGTGGCAACTGGGCGAAGCGCTCGAAATCCTGCGTGCGATCCTCACGGCCGAAACGCCGGTGGTCTTCGGGCGTGCGGTGGGCCGGAAGGACGAGCGATTCCTCGTCACAAGTCTGGCCGAAGCCGATGCCAATATGGCCGATATGGCGACCTGCATTATCGTGGGCTCGCTGGAAACGAGGCGTATCAAGCGGCCCGGCATGCCGGACCTCGTCTATACGCCGCGCTTCTCGAAGGGATTGCCTGCATGAAGTGGCTCGGCATTGTCGGTATCGGGGAAGATGGTGTTGCAGGGCTCGGCGAACGCGCGCGGGCGCTGATATCCACGGCTGAACTCGTCTTCGGCGGCGAGCGGCATTTGCGGCTTGCCGATGCGCTGATTGGCGGCGAGCGGCATGAGTGGGAAACGCCGTTGTCGCGCTCGATAACGGCTATCGAGGCGGCGCGCGGGCGCAAGGTCTGCGTCCTCGCCTCGGGCGACCCGTTCCATTATGGCGTCGGCGCTACGCTGTCGCGATCGATCCCGGCCGAAGAAATGGAGGTCGTTCCTGCAGTTTCGGCCTTTAGCCTCGCCGCTGCGCGCCTCGGCTGGCCGTTGCAACAGGTGGTTTTGCTTTCGGTGCATGGTCGCCCGATTGAACTCGTGCTGCCGCATCTGCATCCGGGGCAACGCATTCTGGCGCTCACCTCGGACGAAACAGGCCCTGCGGCCCTGGCTGAGTTGCTGACTGCAAATGGCTTCGGGCCGTCGCGCCTCATCGTTCTCGAAGCTCTGGGGGGACCGCAAGAACGCATATCGAGCCATGTCGCGCAGAGCTTTGCGGCCAGCGACATCGATCCGCTCAATGTCTGCGCCATCGAGGTTGCCGGTGCGCCAGATGCGCGCGTTATCTCGCTCGTGCCCGGCCTTGGCGACGATCTTTACGAGCATGACGGCCAGCTCACCAAGCGCGAGGTGCGGGCGATGACGCTTGCGGCGCTTGCCCCCAAGCGCGGGCAATTGCTGTGGGACATTGGCGCGGGCGCCGGCTCCATCGCCATCGAATGGATGCTCGCCGATCCCTCACTGCGCGCCATCGCCGTCGAGGCCGACGACGAGCGTGTCATGCGCATCCGCCGCAATGCGCTGGCACTCGGGGTGCCGGACATCGAGGTCATCAGCGGCCGGGTGCCGGAGGCCCTGCAGGGGCTCTCGAGCCCGGACGCGATCTTCATTGGCGGCGGGGGCAGCGCTCCCGGTGTCATGGAGGCAGCAATCAAGGCGCTACGGCCCGGTGGAACGCTGGTGGTCAATGCGGTGACTGTGGAGCTCGAAGCCATGCTTCTGGCACGGCAGGCGGAGCTGGGCGGGTCGCTCACCCGTATCGGCATTTCAAGGCTTGCCCCGATCGGCACGATGAATGGCTGGCGCCCGGCCAGACCGGTCACGCAATGGACATGGGTCAAGCCATGACGGTGCATTTCATCGGGGCAGGGCCGGGTGCGGCGGACCTCATCACGGTGCGGGGCAGGGACATTCTCGCGCGCTGCCCGGTCTGCCTTTATGCCGGTTCGATCGTGCCGCGCGAACTGCTCGATCACTGCCCGCCCGATGCCCGGAAAGTCGACACCGCGCCAATGTCGCTCGACGAGATTGAGGCCGAATATGTTGCCGCGCATCAGGCGGGGCAGGACGTGGCGCGATTGCATTCGGGCGACCTGTCGGTGTGGAGTGCCGTTGCTGAACAGGTTCGCCGGCTCGAGCAGCACGGCATTGCGTATACGCTCACCCCCGGCGTGCCGGCTTTTGCCGCTGCGGCCGCTTCGCTGGGGCGCGAGCTCACCATTCCGGCCGTGGCGCAAAGCCTTGTGCTCACCCGCGTTTCGGGCCGGGCATCGCCGATGCCCAACAATGAGCGGCTGGCGGTTTTCGCCCAGTCCGGCGCGACACTGGCCATACATCTGGCCATCCACGCGCTGGCGCAGGTGGTCGAGGACCTGGCGCCTTTCTACGGTGCCGATTGTCCGGTGGCTATCGTGGCGCGGGCGAGTTGGCCGGATGAGCGGATCATCCATGGCACGCTCGGCGATATCGTAGAGAAGATCGCGGCGGCTCCCATCGAGCGCACCGCGATCATCTTTGTGGGGCGCACACTCACCGCCGAAGGGTTCCGCGAAAGCGCGCTTTACGATGCTGCCTATCAGCGGCGCTTCCGCGGACGCGAATAGGTCAGCCCCGGACGGGGAAGATGGCGCGCAGCCTTGCGTCGCGCAGCCACACGCCGCCCCAGACGAAAAAGCCGAGATAAACGCCGAACAGTAAATGGCTGAATACGGGGCTCCCGACACGCAGATGCGTTGCAACGGCGCCGCCAAGCAGTCCCGTCAGCAGCACGGCGCCGAGTACCGAAGTACGCGGAATGGCGTAGAGGATGGTGCAGGCAAGGATGAGCACGCCGAGCCCCTGCGAGATGCCGGGATCGTAGCCGAGCTCGATCATGGACGCCGTGACCTCTTTGAACGGCACCAGTTTCATAGCGCCGTCAACGACGAAGAAGGCGATGGCAACGCCGCTGAGAATCCAGCTGGCGATGGCGCCGGTGCGGCTCGATGGAGCCGGGACAGCGGTCTCGATGGTGGACATGGTTTCCTCCGAAAGTGCATTGATGCCAATGCGACGAACGGAGGGAACCGGAATCGACAGAGTCGGCTGAGAAATCAGGCGGCGGCCGATTTGTCGAGTGTGGCCTGATTGAAGATCGAGACCGGACGGATTTCGTAACAGCCGGGTCCCGGATTGGCGGCGGCGAGTTCCTTGGCGAACTCGTGCACTTCCTCGAGCGTTTCGCAATCGACCACATAGAAGCCGAGGAACTGTTCCTTGGTTTCGGCGAAGGGGCCATCGACGATCAGCGGCTTGCCGTCATTCTTGCGCAGCGTCGTTGCGGTATCGGTATTCTTGAGCCGCACGACCGGTCCGAGCTTGCCGGCAGCGCTCATTTTTTCCTGTACCCGGGCGAGGCGAGCGAGGCAGGCGTCGTCCTCCTCCTTGGTCCAGCTGGAAACGACGTTCTCGTCATTGTAGCAAAGCACGGCGTAAAGCATGGGGTCCCTCCTCATAGTGGGTGCAGTATGACGAAAGCGCGCTGGCTGAAAACCCCTAAAGCGCGAGTGCGTCGAGTGTTTGACGCAGGGCGCGTACCGATTCGACGCTGGTGAGGCGGCGGGTGGGCTGGGCGAAGCCGAAGCGGACCGCCTGCGAATGCTGCGCTACGGGCGCGGCGCAGGAGGCGTGCACTTCGTGCGGGCTGAGCCGTTCGGCCAGCAGGCCGATGGTTTGCGGGCCTATGCCGGAGCCGGGCATGATCGAGATGCGACCGGCGGCGATCCGTTCGGTTCGGGCAAGATCGTCGATCCCCTCGGCTGCGGTCGCCGCGCGTCCGGATGTGAGGATGCGCTCGAAACCCAGCAGGATGGCTGTGTTCACTGCATCGGCGATGTCGGGCACGAGGTCGAAGGCGCGGTGCAGACTTTTGCCAAGGCCGTGGCCGGCGTCGGACAGGCGTGAGAGCAGGTCTATATCGAGCCGGCCATCACGCCGGGAGGCACCCAGAACCACGCCGGCAAGGCCGGCCCGGCGTACCGAATCGATATCGGCGAGCATGATCTCGGCTTCGGGTTCGCTGAAGACGAAATCGCCGCTGCGGGGGCGGATCATGGCATAGACGGGGATTGGCGCGCGCGATGCGTATCGCATCAGGCCGGGGGAGGGTGTCAGGCCACCGAGTTCGAGGGCCGAGCACAGCTCGATGCGGTCGGCACCGCCTTCGATGGCAGCATCGAGGCTTTCGGCGTCGGCGACGCAGACTTCGAGCAGAATGCGGCTCATGCTGTTTCCCCCTGGGCGAGAATGGCGGCGCCGATCAGGCCGGGTTCGACGCGGCAGGCGCCCGGGACGACGAGCGGGGCATCCGCCTTGCGCAGGATGCGTTGGCGCACCGCCGCATCGAGCCGGGCGATGAAGCGGGAAGAATTGGCGAGGCCCCCGCCGACCGGCATGACATCGGCACCGACGACATTGGCGACCAGCGCCAGCGGCCCGGCGAGGAGTTCGACCTGCACCTCGATAGTGCGCTCTGCGGCGCGCTCGCCCGCCTCCCATGAGGCGATGATCGCCTGGCTGGAGAGGGACGTGCCATGCAAGTGCTGGTGCAGCCGCTCCATGCCGCGCGCACCGCCGATGGTGTCGAGGCAGCCCATTTGCCCGCAGCCGCAGGGCAGGCGAGGGATTTCGACCGGCGGGTCTCCGGCACGGGTTGCGGCAACGGGTCCATGGCCCCACTCGCCGGCATAGCCGCCCGCGCCGGTCACCAACCGGCCATAGATGACGAGCCCGCCGCCGACGCCGGTGCCCAGAATGGTGCCGAAGACGGTGCGTTTGCCACGGCCGGCGCCCAAACCGGCTTCAGCCAGGGCGAAGCAATCGGCATCGTTGGCGATGAGTACCGGCCGGCCGAGGCGTTCACTAAGGTCCCCGGCAAGCGTTCGTCCATCGATGCAGGGGATATTGGCGCATTTGATGCGCCCGGTTGCCGGATCGATGACGCCGGTTACGGAGATGGCGACGGGTGAGGCGGTCGCGTCGACAAGGCCGGCAAGGGTGGCCGTAAACTGTTCGAAATCGTAGAGCGGGGTTGGCTCACGCGCTAATATCGTCAGGTCGTTCGGACCGTCGCCTCGCGCCGCCTTGATGGTCGAGCCGCCGATGTCGAAACAGGTGATCACGCGCCGTGCCTTTTGCAAAGAATGATGGACGGTAACGCTCGCGTGCCGCCGGCGGCAATTCTTGACACATATGAACCAGGCGGCACTATCGCTTTTGTCCGCTATTGAGGGTCATTCCGTGCGTATTGCCGTTGCCGGGCTGCATACCGAATGCAGCACCTATAATCCCGTGCTTGCCCGTGAGGCCGATTTCCGCGTGTTGCGCGGGGCTGCAATGGCCAGGGATGCGTATTTCGATTTTCTCACCCATTTCCCCGCCGAGTTCGTGTGCATTCTCCACGCCCGGGCCATTGCCGGCGGGCCGGTCGAGCACGGGACTTATCAACGCTGGAAGAGCGAGATTCTCGATGGCCTGAACGCGGCGATGCCGCTCGATGGCGTCTATCTGGCCATGCATGGAGCAATGTTCGTCGATGGCATGTTCGATGCCGAAGGTGATTTCATCTCGGGCGTGCGCGAGATTGTCGGCCCGGATGTTCTGATCTCGGCAAGCTATGATCTGCACGGCAATGTCAGCCAGAAGATCGTCGATAGCCTCGACATGTTCTCGACCTATCGCACGGCGCCGCATATCGACGTGCCCGACACCATGCGGCGCGCCGTCAACATGCTGGTGCGCGCGCTCCGCACCGGGGTGAGGCCGTCGCTTGTCTGGGCACCTGTTCCGGTGCTGCTGCCCGGTGAGCGCACCAGTACGCAGGACGAGCCGGGTCGCAGTTTCTATGCGCGCATGGCCGAAATCGAGGCGCCGACGGGCATCTGGGATGCCTCGTTCCAGGTCGGGTATGTGTGGGCCGATGAACCTCGCGCTACTGCCGCGGCGCTTGTCACCGGCACCGATCTGGCTCTGCTGGAACGGACGGCCGAGGCGTTGGCGCAGGGTTATTGGGTAATCCGCCGCGATTTCGCCTTCGGTACCAAAACGGGCAGCATTGCCGAATGTGTCGACATGGCCCTTGCCTCGCAAACAGCGCCGGTGGTGCTGGCAGAATCGGGTGACAACCCGACCGGCGGCGGCGTCGGCGATCGCGCCGACGTGCTGGCGCAACTCATCGCCAAGGGCGCAAGCGGAGTGATCTTTGCGGGCATCGTCGACCGCAAGGCGGCCGATGCGGCCTATGCCGCCGGCATTGGCGCCAGACTCGATCTTGCCATTGGCGGGAGTCTCGACCCCTCGAGCAAGCCAGTGCAGGCAATGGCCGAGGTCCGATTTCTCCTGCCCACCGACGATCCTCTCCTGGGGGAGGCCGTGGTGCGGATAGGTGGTATCGACCTGGTGCTTACGGCGCGGCGACGCCCGTTTCACAACATTGCCGATTTCACCCGATTGGAGCTCGACCCGCGCAAGGCCAGCATTGTCGTTGTCAAGTCCGGCTATCTCTCACCTGAGCTTGGCCCCATCGCCAATCCGGGCTTGATGGCGCTGTCGCCGGGCGTCGTCGATCAATATGTCGAGCGGCTGGAGCGCAGGCACAAGGCGCATCCGATCTTTCCGTTCGACGATGGATTTGAGTGGAGCCCGAAGGCCATGCGCTCCGCGCGGGCGCAGTAACGGCGGAGAAAAACCGCGTCGATACGGCGTTTTGCACAATGTCGGGCGGAGATTCCAAACATCGGGCACATTCTCGTGCCTTCAACTGACTTCTACGACCTGCTATCAGCAGCAATATGACCGGTAAAGACCGCAAAGATTTCGATCCCTACGACGTGCTCGGCCTCGAGCGCACCGCCGCGTTCACGGCGGTCAAGGCCGCCTATCGCAAGCGCGTACGCACGGCGCATCCCGATCGCGGCGGCGATCCGGACGAGTTCATGCGCATCGTGCGCGCGTTCGACGTGCTCTCTGATCCCGATGCCCGGCGTCTCTTCGATGAAACTGGCATTGTCGATCCGGAGGCGATCAAACGCCTGCGCGAGGAAGTGGCGGTGGTGCTTGCCGACATGTTCGACGCCGCGGTGCGCACTGCCGTCGACACCGGCCTGCCGCTCGACGGCGTCGATTTCATCGACATGATGAGCCAGGCAGTCCTCTCGAACGCGGCCGATGCGGATACGCATGTGCGGCGGCTGGAAGGGGAGGTTGCGGCTCTCGATGCGCTGAAGCACCGTATCAAGCGCCATGATGATCGCACCAACATGTTTGCCGCCCGTATCGAGGAGCAGATCGCGGCCAAGGCCGAGGAGCAGGCGGCAATGCGCCGGCGCGTCCATGTATTCGAGATCGCCGTCGTCGAACTGGGCAATTATGAGTCGGAAGTCGAGTTGCTCTCGGCGCTCGAAACCGAGACGGCCGCCTAGGAACAACCCATAACCACAAGAACTTGAACCGGAGGGCCAGATGCAGTTCGCGCGCATAGGTGAGGTCACGCTACATTTTCAGATGATCGGTGACCCCACGGTCAAGCCGCTGATCGTCTTCTCCAATGCGCTGGGCATGGATTTCCGCATCTGGCGCGATGTCATCGTGCGGCTCGCCGGCGATTTCGCCATCCTCACCTACGACAAGCGCGGGCACGGGCTATCCGATGTCGGCACCACGCCCTACACCATCGAAACCCACGCCAACGATCTCGCCGGGCTGCTCGATTTCATCGGGGCACCGGCCGGACTGATCTGCGGCGTGTCCGTTGGCGGGACGGTGGCGCAGGCGCTTTATGCCATTCGCCCGGACCTGGTGCGCGGGCTCATTCTCTGCGACACGGCACACAAGGTCGGCACGCCCGAGGTGTGGAACGGGCGCATCGCCGCGGTCGAACAGCATGGTATCGCCGGGATTGCCGATGCGAGCCTCGAGCGCTGGTTCACCCCAGCCTTCCGCACGCCGGAGAACGCCGAGTTCACCGGCTATCGCAACATGCTGGAGCGCCAGCCAGCCGCCGGCTATATGGCGACCCTCGCGGCGTTGCGCGATGCAGACCTTACCGATCTGGCGCCCAACATCACCGTGCCAACGCTCTGCATCGTGGGCGAAGAGGATGTCTCGACGACGCCCGCCCTGGTGGCCGAGTTCGCCAAGATGATCCCTGGCGCGCGCTTCGAGGTCATCAAGAACAGCGCGCATTTGCCCTGCATCGAGCAGCCGGCGGTACTCGCCCAGATGATCCAGGCCTTCGCAGCCTTCGCGGGAGCCGCCGCCGGCGCCTCGCCCCTCAACTGACGGGCCGAACGCAGGCTAGTCCTCGCGGTAGACGTCGAAGCCTGCCAGGGCCTGCGTCGTTGCCATCATCTGCACGCGATTGACGTTAACGTGGCGGGGCAGGGTGGTCGTCCAGAAGATCGACTCGACGATATCGTCGGCGTTCATGGCCTGCGTACCCTCATAGGGCTTGGCGGCCTTGTCGGCATCGCCCTTGAAGCGCACTAGCGAGAATTCGGTTTCGGTTAGACCGGGCTCGATATTTGTAACGCGCACATTCTTGCCCTGCAGGTCCGAGCGCAGATTGAGCGCGAACTGCTTTACGAAGGCCTTGGTCGCGCCATAGACGCTGCCGCCCGCATAAGGGTAGTCGCCCGCGACCGACCCAACCGTGACGATGTGTCCGCCGCCGCGTTCTATAAGGCCCGGCAGCAACAGGCGGATTGTGTACATCAGTCCCTTCACATTGGTATCGACCATGGTATCCCAATCCGACATCTCGGTTTCGGCGGCAGGCTGCATCCCGAGCGCCAGACCGGCATTGGCGATGACGACGTTGATCGCGTCGAACGGAGCCGGAAGGCTCTCGATTGCCGCTTGCATGGCCTCGTAATCGCGCACGTCCAGTTCAACGATGTGGCACTTGTCCTTGCCCAGTTCGTCCTGCAATTGGCGCAGCCGGTCGCCCCGGCGGCCAGTGGCGATGACGCGGGCACCCGCCTCTGCATAACGGCGCGCCGCCGCCTGCCCGAACCCCGAGGTCGCCCCGGTGATGAAGACGGTAAATTCGCTGGGGTCGAGGGTCTGATACATGGGGTGCTCCTTGGTGTGCTTGTCGCCATAACGTGGCATCTCCGCCAAGGTATTGGCGAAGGTCGCTAATTCCTTAACGCAGATTGTGGCCTGGGTGCCACGCTTGGCTCGCGGAAATGTCATCGCGGCCGAACTGCAGTGTTCAAAGTTGCCGTCCGCGCCTAGACTTGGCGAGAAGATGGGACGGCATGCGGGCGCTAGAGGCGGATTAACTAAAATTCCCCGCTTTATGCGCCAGTGTGTAGCCACCGCTTGATGCGGTAGCCAGTAACGACGGGGAAGAAAACTGACCCTCGCGCGCGTACTTTGTTGTTTGGGTGCCCTGAGTATCGTGGTGCCCGTTTCCGGTGTCCTGCTGGCGCCGCCCGCCGCCGCATTCGAAATTTTCGGCATAACACTGTTCGAGGATCAGGCCGATCGCGATGCCGAAGCGGTCATAGCCGATCCGCAGCCCTATACGCTCGAGATTACGACCAATGCCGAGGGCGCGGTGGACGCGGCCATCCGCAATGCCTCGGCGCTGGTCGCCGATCAGGACGAGCCGGCTTCGGGCTCTGCGGGCCTGCTGGCCAAGGCACGGGGCGACTATCGGCGCATCACCGCTGCTCTCTATGGCGAGGGGTATTACGGTGGCGTCGTCAACATTCTCGTGGGTGGGCGTGAGGCAACGACGCTGCCGCCGGACGTGAAACTGCCCGATCCGGTGCCGGTGCAGGTGGTGGTACGCCCGGGTCCGCTCTTCCGCTTCAACAGGCTCGCCATTGCCAACCAGGCTCCGCCGACCAGCGATCCGGACGATTTCGTCGAGCCGCCGGCGACACTCGGCTACATGACCGGCGAGATCGCGCGTTCAACCATCATCTCGCGGGCCGAGGCGCTGGCGCTCGATGCCTGGCGGCAGCAGGGCTATCCCAAGGCCGAGATCGCCAATCGCGAAGTGGTTGCGGACCATGCCAGCAACACGGTCGACGTGATGATAACGATAGCGCCGGGCGGGCGCGCTGCGTTCGGTCCGGTGCGGGTTGAGGGCACGCAATACATGGACCCGGCCTTCGTTGCCCGACAGACCGGCATTGTCGTCGGCGAGGAATATGACCCCGATACGCTCGAACTGGCGCAAAAGCGCATCGATCGCCTCGAAGTCTTCCGCTCGGCACGGTTCGAGGCGGCACGCGATATCGGGTATGACGGGTTGCTGCCCTATACGCTCATCGTCCAGGAGCAGGCGCTGCGCCGTTTCGGCGTCGGCGCCAACTATTCGAGCGTCGACGGGATCGGACTTGAGGCCTATCATTTGTGGCGCAACCTGTTCGGCCAGGCGGAGCGGCTGAGGCTCGATGCGCGCGTGGCCAGCATTGGATTTCCGGTCGAGACCGACCAATTCGACTATTTCTTTGGCGGCACCTTCACCAAACCGGGCGTCTTCACCCCCGATACCGACCTCATCGCCGCCATTTCGGCCGAGCGCACGGTCGTGCCGACCTATAGGGAAACCTCGGCATCAGGCCGAGTCGGCTTTACCCATATCTTTTCGGACGAGATCACGGCCGAAGGCGGGGTGAACGTTGAAATCTCACGGTTCGACGATGATTTCGGCACGCGCGACTTCCGCATCGCCGGCGCCTATGGCGGCATCACCTTCGACAATCGTGACGATCCGCTCGATGCAACCGAAGGCTTCTATGCCTCGGCCAATATCGAACCGTTCTACGAGTTCAATTACGGCAATGGCGCCTTGCGCGCGGTGGTGGAAGCGCGCACCTATTTCGGCTTCGGAGAAGAAGATACGTTCGTCCTCGCCGGGCGGATCAAGGCGGGGGCGTTGCTTGGCCCGGACCTTGAAGAAATTCCGCCCGACCGGTTGTTCTTTGCCGGCGGTGGCGGGTCGGTGCGCGGCTATGGTTTCAAGTCCATTGGCGTGGCGGGGCCGGGCGGCACTGTCACCGGTGGGCGATACCTGCTCGAAGCCTCGCTCGAAGCGCGGGCGCGGGTCACCAATGATATCGGCGTTGTCGGTTTCATCGACGGCGGCTATGTGGCGGCCGACACGTTCCGGGGGCTTGAAGATCTGAGGCTAGGTGCCGGCATCGGCGCACGCTACGATACGGGCCTGGGGCCGCTGCGGCTCGATATCGCCGTGCCGCTCAACAAACGCTCCGGCGATCCCGATTACGCGCTTTATCTGGGCATTGGGCAGGCATTCTGATGATGAGGCGGCTAAGTTCCATACCCCGCTTCGTGGCGCTCGTTCTTACCGCAATGGCGTTGGCTTTCGCTGTTCCGCTGCTTGCCGCGCTCGCGCAGGACGCGACGCAGGACTATCAGGAGATGTCCGATGAGCAGCAGAAGGACTGGCTGACCCAGTTCGTGCAGGATCGCCTCTCGACCCCGGAGCGGCAGATCAGCATTTCCAATATCGATGGCATTCTCGGCTCCGATGTGTCGGTGCGCGAGATCACCATTTCCGACCAGGAGGGGGTGTGGCTGCGCATCAACAATGCGCGGCTCAACTGGAATCAGGCGGCGCTGTTCATGGGGCGGCTCGAAGTGCGCTCGCTTGCCGCCGAGTCCATCGAATATGTGCGTAACGCCATTCCGGCAGAGGACGTCCCGCCCGATATTCCGCCGCCCGAGACCGGCACTTTCGAAATCCCCCAGTTTCCCGTCGCCATCGTCATCGACGAGTTGTCGGTTCCCCAAGTGACCTTCGGAGAGAGCGTTTTCGGTCTTGGTTCGGAAATCTCGGTAGCGGGCGCCTTTACCCTCGATGGCGGCAATCTCGATGCCAATCTCGATATCGTGCGTCTCGACGGCCCGGGCGGTACGCTTGATCTGAGCGCAATCTATACCCGCGCCGACAACAGCGTCGATATCGACGTGACGCTCACCGAGCCCGAGGATGGCATCCTCGCCAACCTGCTCAATCTCGAAGGTCGCCCCGCCGTCGAGATGACGATTGCCGGCAGCGGTCCGGTTGCCGATCTCGTCACGCAACTGACCTTCGCGGCGAACGACCAGACGGTGCTCACGGGGCAGGCGACGTTCGTTCAGGGTGAGCAGGGACTTCTCGTCGATGCAGACCTGCGCGGCGCCCTCGCCAGCCTGATGGCGGAACCCTATAGGCCGTTCTTTGGCGAGGAGACGGCGCTGACCGCCAATGCGCTGGTCAAATCGGAAGGCGGTTTCGTCATCTCCGACCTCGATATCACCGGCGGGCAGCTTTCGCTCTCGGGCATGGTCGAAACGACGCCGGACAATTTCCTGCGGCGGTTGGACCTTGCCGCGGTCATCGCCAATGTCAGCGGCGATCCGGTGGTTCTGCCAGTGCCGGGCGGTTCGACACGGATCGGTACGGCTCAACTCGATATCGCATTCGGGGCAGACGACAGCGAGGACTGGACCGGCACGCTCAATATCGCCGATCTCTCGACGTCCGACTTTGCCGCTCAAACGATGGCGCTCAACCTCGGCGGCGTGGCGGCCAATCTCGATGACGAGGCCACGCGCCGCCTGACGCTCAATGGCGATGGGGTCATTTCGGGGATCAGTGCATCAGAAGAGGTCGAGGCGGCGCTGGGCGACTCCATTGGCCTCGGCATCGCGGGATTGTGGGAGGCCGGTTCGCCGATACAGATCGCCGAACTGCGGCTTGCCGGCGAAGCGCTGACGACGGTTCTTGCCGGCACGCTCGATGATTTCGTCTTCAACGGCGATATCGCGGTGGAGACGACAAACATCGCGCCATTTTCAGGGATTGCCGGACGCGAGCTTTCCGGCGGGTTGCAACTGGCCGCCACCGGCAGCATCAGCCCGCTGATCGGCGGCTTCAATCTCACGCTCGACGGCACCGGCACCGGGCTTTCCATCGAGGACGAGATTGCCGACCGCCTGCTCGAGGGCACGGTCGAACTCTCCGGGCGCGTGGCGCGCACCGAGCGCGGACTCGAGACGCAGGATTTCCGCCTCGGCAACGAGCAGTTGCAGCTGACGGCGAATGGCGTCTACGCCACCGGTGCTGCCGATTTCCGCTTCGATCTCGATCTTGCCGATCTGGCGTTACTGACGCAGGAGGCATCGGGCGCGCTCTCGGTGACCGGCACGGCTGAGGGCGAGGACGGCGTCCTTGCGCTGGCGCTCGATGCATCGGTGCGGAGCGGCGAACTTGCCGACCGCCCGCTGCGCGAGGCGCAGTTCGGCTTTGCCGGGACACTGACCGATGGCGATCTTGCCGGCGACATCAACGGCACGGCTTTCCTCGACGGTTACAATGTCAGTCTGTCCTCCGGTCTCACCAATAATAACGCCGGCATGCGACTTGAAGGCATCGCCTTCGAGACCGCTGGCGCGCGCATCACCGGTGACCTGACGCGTCGGCCGGACGGACTGCTCGCCGGCAATCTTGCGGTTGACGCGACCGATATTTCCAACGCCGCCGCCCTGGCGCTGCTCGATGCCAGCGGGGCCGTCGATGCCGATGTCGCGCTTTCGGTTGTCGATGACAGGCAGAGTGCCGAGATCAGCGGTGCGATCCGTGGTCTTGCGGTCGAAGACATTCGCGTCGGGGCCGCCGACATCAGCGCCAGCATTAGCGATCTTTTCGGCGTTCCGGCAGTCAACGGCTCGCTCACCGGCAGCGATATCACCGCCGCGGGCACGCAGATCGAAACGCTCTCGGCCAATGCCGATCACAGCGGCGATACGACGAGCTTTGATGCGCAGGCGAGCCTTGCGACCGGCACCGATATCGATGTTACCGGCTCTCTGGCGCCGGAAGGAGAAGGCTATCGCCTGGCGCTCGAGCGCGCCCAGTTGGCGCAGGGCCAGCTCACAGCGCGCCTTGCCAATCCGACGGTTCTGATCGTTGACGGCAGCAGTGTGGCGCTCGATGCGGTGCGCTTCGATGTCGGGTCGGGCAGCATCACCGCCACCGGTACCGCCGGGGAAGCGATCGACATCGATCTCGACGTCAACGCCCTGCCGCTTTCCATCGCCAACGCCGTTATGCCCGATCTTGGGCTTGCCGGCACGCTCGATGGTACGGCAGAGATCACGGGGACCGGCACTGCGCCACGTGCGTCCTTTTCGTTCCAGGGGAGCGGGCTCAACGCGGCCGCGATCAGCGAATTCGGCATTGCGCCGCTCTCGGTTGCCGCTACTGGCAGCTTCGCCGACGGCACTGTCAGGCTCGCCTCGGTTGAGGCCAATGGCGCCGGCGGGCTGCAGGTTTCGGGTTCCGGCACGGTGCCGCTCGAAGGAACTGGCCTTTCCCTGACGCTTACGGGTTCGGCACCGCTGGCGCTTGGCAATCGGTTCGTTGCCGATCGCGGCGGCCAGCTTTCGGGCGTTGCAACCCTCAACGCGCAGGTGAGCGGAAGCCTTTCCTCGCCGCAATTCGGCGGCACGGTCTCGACCAGTGGCGCCGGCTATGTCGATCCGGAACTCAATTTGCGGCTGACCGATATCGCCGGCCGCGTGAGCCTGACCGGTACCGAGGCGCGGGTCGAGAGTCTCTCGGCAAACCTTTCGACCGGCGGCAGTGTTGCCGGCTCGGGTACGGTGGGGCTGACGGGGCAGTTTCCAGCTAATATCAGCCTGGCGCTGAACTCGGCCCGGTATGCCGACGGCAACCTTTTCGTTGCCACCGTCTCCGGTAATCTGGCGGTTACGGGTAATCTGCTGGGCAATCCGCTGCTTTCGGGGCAGGTGTTCATCGACGAGGCCAATATCACCGTGCCCGAGAATTTCGGTGGCGGCACCGCGCTGATCGATGTCGAACATGTCAACACGCCACCGGCCGTGGAAGCAACGCTGTCACGAGCCCGTATCGATGAAGGCGGTGCGCCGGTGCCGGCGTCGCGCTCGCCGGGCCTGTTGCTCGATGTCGCGGTCAATGCGCCCAACCAGGTTTTCGTTCGCGGACGCGGGCTCGATGCGGAGGTGGGCGGGTCCGTGCGGCTCACCGGTCCGCTTGGCGATATCCAGCCTGTCGGCGCCTTCGAACTCATCCGCGGCCGCCTGGCGATCCTCGGCCAGCGTATCACCTTCGAAACCGGTTCAGTGACGCTTGTCGGTGACCTCGACCCGTTCCTCAATCTGGTGGCGCGCACGCAAGGCGACGGCATTACCGTGTTCGTCACGGTTTCCGGGCGTGTCTCCGAGATCGACGTCGCCTTCACCTCCAATCCGGCCCTGCCGCAGGACGAGGTGCTGGCGCGCCTCATCTTCAATCGTTCGGTCGGCGAGCTTTCGCCGCTCCAGATCGCGCGCCTTGCCGGTGCGGCGGCCGAACTCGCCGGTGGTGGCGGTGGCGGCGGGCTGCTGGAGTCGCTGCGCGGAGCCGCAGGACTGGCCGACCTCGATATCGTCACCGACGATGAGGGCAATGTCGGCGTGCAGGCCGGCACCTATATCCAGGACAATGTTTATCTGGGCGTACAGGCCGGCGCCGGCGGGAACAGCCGCGTGACCATCAACCTCGATGTCACCGAGGATCTCAAGATCACCGGCGGTGCGGGGTCGCAAGGGGATACGAATATCGGCGTGTTCTACGAAAGGGACTATTGAGGGGGCGGGGTGCTCGTTGGAACGCTCCGGAAGGCCCCCTCACCCGCCCCTTGCTTTGCAAGCGGCGCGCCGGGTGAGGGGGCCTTGCACAGTCGCGACGATGCGAAACTCTACCGTGCCACGCCCGTGCGCTCTGCCTTTTCCTCGTCGTACCACCAGATGCTGGGGAAGCCATAGGAGAATTCCGGCAGCGGATCGGGATAGCTGAAGCGGTCCCAGCGGGCCATGCGGGTGTTCATCAGCGTATAGGTCGGCACGATGTTGTGGTTGGCCATCAGCACGCGGTCGAGGGCGCGGGTGGCCGCTTCGAGCGTTTCGCGGTCGTCGGCAAAGATCACCTTGTCGATCAATGCGTCAGTGCCCGGATCGGCAATGCCCGCATAGTTCTGCGAGCCCTCCTCGCTCGCCGCCTGTGAGCCGAAGAAGAAGCGCTGTTCGTTGCCGGGCGAGCTCGACTGCGCCCATGACACATAGGCCATGTCGAAATCGAAGCTGCGCAGCCGCGCAACATATTGCGGCGAGTCGACGGTGCGAATGGTTGCGGCGATGCCGATCTGGGCGAGGTTGGCAACGAAGCTGCTCGCCACCGGCTCGATGGTCGGGCCGTTGAGCAGGATTTCGAAGGCCAGTTGCTGGCCGTTGGCATCGACGAGCCGCGTGCCGTCGAGCCGGTAGCCTGCCTCGGTCAGCAGGCTGAGGGCGGTTCGCAGGTTCTCGCGCAAAGCCGCGGCGTCACTGCTTACCGGGTTCTGATAGGTTTCGGTGAACACCTCCGGCGGCACAAGGTCACGCACGGATTCGAGGATTTCCAGCTCCTCGCCCTCGGGCAGCCCGGTCCAGCGCAGGTCGTCGAGGCCGTAGAAATACGAGTCGATGCGCTCATACTGGTCGAAGAACAGCGTGCGGTTCAGCTCCTCGAAATTGAAGGCATAGTTCAGTGCCTCGCGCACGAGCGGGTTCTGGAATCTTTCCTGGCGCTGATTGGGCGCGAAGCCCACCATCACGCCGACGCCGTTATAGGTCTGCGGGAAGAGCTCGCGCACGATGCGGCCTTGCTCGACGGCCGGGATTTCATAGGCAGTCGCCCAGCGGCGGGCCATATTCTCGATCCAGACGTCGAACTGGTCGCCCTTGAAGGCCTCGAACTGCACGTCGAGATCGGAATAATATTCGTAGCGGATCTCGCCGATATTGTTGTGGCCGACCTGAGTGGGGTGATCGACGCCCCAATAGTCCTCGACACGTTCATAGGTGATGGTACGGCCGGCATCGAAGCTGGCTATGCGATATGGACCCGAGCCGATCGGTGGCTCGAGCGTCGAGGAGCCGATATTGCGCTGATTGCCGTTGGCATCCGTACCCTCCCACCAGTGCCTGGGAAGCACCATCAGTTGTCCGAGGATTTTCGGGAGCTCGCGATTGCCCGTCTGGTCAAAGGTGAAGGTCACTTCGCCCTCTGCCGTCTCGGAAACGCCGGTGACGTTGACGTAATATTGGGCGACGTTCGGATTGAGCTCGACCTGCTTTTTAAAGGACCAGACCACATCGTCGGCGGTCACGGGCTCGCCGTCATGCCAGCGCGCGTTGGGGTTCATGCGGAAGGTGACGGAGGAGAAATCGTCTGGATAGCTCACCGCTTCGGCCAGCAACCCGTAATCGACGAGTTGCTCATCCATCGAGGGGGTCATCAGCGTTTCATAGATGAGCCCAAGGCCGGCGGCGGGTTCGCCCTGGGGCAGGATGGGGTTGAAGGTGTCGAAGCTTCCCATATCGCCGAGGCGCAGCAGGCCGCCCTTGGGCGCATCGGGATTGACATAATCGAACTGCGTGAAGTCGGCGGGGTATTTCGGCTCCCCTTCCATGGTCATGGCGTGTCGCCATTCGCCGTCCTGGGCGAAGCTGGGTGCGATCAACAGTGCGACGAGCGCAATCGTGACGATCCTCAGGGCGGCTTTCATGGGCTAATCCTCCGCTGTTCTTATCTTATGTTGTCCCATTCTAGAGCGTTTGCCCGCCGATGACAGCGGCCAGGCATCATGTTTTCGCACTACCTTCGACAACATCGAGGTCGAGTGCGGCGGCGAGCAGGGAACGGGTATAAGCCTCACGTGGCCGTGCGAAGATTTCGGCGGCCGTACCGTCTTCAACTATCTTGCCGGCGCGCATGACAATGACCCGCGTCGCCAGCGCCCGCACGACCTTGAGGTCATGCGAAATGAACATGTAGGTCAGCCCCTTGGCCCGCTGCAGATCGCGCAAGAGGTCGACGACCTGCGCCTGGATCGATACGTCGAGGGCCGAGGTCGGTTCATCGAGCACCAGGAATTTGGGTTCGAGCACCATGGCGCGCGCGATGGCGATGCGCTGGCGCTGACCGCCGGAGAACTCGTGCGGATAGCGGTGCCGGGTTTCGGGATCGAGGCCGACATCATTGAGGGCGGCGATGACGCGTGCTTCGCGTTCGGCCCGTGACAGGCGCGGCTCATGCACCGCCAGCCCTTCGCCAATGATATCTTCCACGGACATACGTGGGCTCAGCGATCCGTAAGGGTCCTGGAAGACGATCTGCATGTCGGCGCGAAGCGGGCGCATCGCCTTCCACGATCTGCCCTGGATATCGCTGCCCATGAAGACGATCCGTCCCTCGGACGAGACGAGGCGCATCAGCGCGTAGCCGAGCGTCGACTTGCCCGAGCCGCTTTCGCCCACGACGCCGAGCGTTTCGCCTTCACGCACGGCAATGTCGACGCCATCGACCGCCTTGATGTGCCCGACCGTGCGGCGCAAAAGCCCTGCCTTGATCGGGAACCAGATTTTGAGATCCTGCGCTTCGATCAGGGTCCTGCCCTGCGGGTTCGCCGGGGCCGGGTCGCCCTTGGGCTCGGCGGCGAGCAGGTGCCTTGTATAGGCGTGGGCCGGGGCGGCGAAGAGGCTCTGCGTTTCCCCGGCCTCGACGATCTCGCCCTGCGTCATCACGCAGACCCTGTCGGCAAGCTTGCGCACGATGGAAAGGTCATGGGTGATGAACAGCATCGCCATGCCGAGCCGGCTTTTGAGGCTTTTCAGCAGGTCGAGGATCTGCGCCTGCACGGTCACGTCGAGCGCCGTCGTCGGCTCATCGGCGATCAGCAGGTCCGGTTCGTTGGCAAGCGCCATGGCAATCATGACGCGCTGGCGCTGACCGCCCGAGAGCTGGTGGGGATAGGCGCCGAGCCGGCTGGCGGGGTCCGGGATGCCGACCTGATCGAGCAGCTCCAGCGTTTTCGCGCGCGCCGCATTGGTGCGCATGCCGCGATGGATGGCCAGGATTTCGCCGATCTGGCGCTCGATGGTGTGCACCGGATTGAGCGAGCTCATCGGCTCCTGGAAGATCATCGAGATGTCGTTGCCGCGCACGGCGCGCAGTTCGGCCTCGTTTGCCTTGAGCAGGTCCTGGCCTTTGAAGAGAATTTGCCCGTTCGGGTGGGTGGCCGAGGAGGGCAGGAGCTCCAATACCGAAAGCGCGGTGACGGATTTGCCCGATCCGCTTTCGCCCACCAGCGCCAGCGTTTGGCCGGGCATCAGGTCGAACGAGACGTTCCTGACCGCATCATTGTCGCCAAAGCGCACGCAAAGATCGCGGATCGAGAGCAGCGGGCTCGTCATCGCAGCGTCTTTCGGGGATCGAACGCGTCGCGCACGCCTTCGCCGATGAAGACGAGCAGGGTGAGCATTGCGGCGATGGTGATGAAGCCGGTGATGGCGAGCCAGGGCGCCTGCAGATTGTTCTTGCCTTGCGCGAGCAGTTCACCCAGCGAAGGCGACCCGACCGGCAGGCCGAAGCCGAGGAAGTCGAGGGAGGTGAGGGTTGCAACCGAGCCGGAGAGAATGAATGGCATGAAGGTCAGCGTTGCGACCATCGCGTTGGGCAGAAGGTGGCGATACATGATCGTTCCGTTGGATACGCCAAGCGCGCGGGCCGCCGCGATATATTCGAAATTTCGCCCGCGCAGGAACTCGGCGCGCACGATGCCAACCAGCGATACCCAGGAAAACAGCAGCAGAATGCCAAGCAATACCCAGAAACTGGGCGCCAGCACACTCGATATGATCAGCAGCACGTAAAGGGCCGGGATCGAGCTCCAGATTTCGATGAAGCGCTGGAACAATAGGTCGACCCAGCCGCCGAAATAGCCCTGTACCGCCCCGGCGGCGACGCCGATGATTGAGGAGATGACGGTCAGCGTCAGGCCGAAAAGTATCGAGATGCGAAAGCCGTAGATCAGGCGCGCCAGCACGTCGCGTCCGCTGCCGTCGGTGCCCAGCCAATGCATGTTGCCATAGATGCAGGCGGGGTCCTCAATGCCCATCGGCAGGCGCGAACAGTTCTGTTCCCAGCTCATCGTCCATGAGGGCGGGGAGGGGAAGGGCACGGGCACGCTGCTATCGACCGTCGAATAGGAAAACCGGATCGGGGGCCAAAGCATCCAGCCATTGGCTTCGATTTCGTCATAGTTCAGCGGGTTGCGATAGTCGGTCAGGGCCAGGAAGCCGCCAAACTTGCTCTCGGGATAGTTGACGAAGGCGGGGACCAGCAACTCGCCCTTGTACATGGCGATGATCGGCCGGTCATTGGCGATGAATTCGGCCCCGAGGGTGAGGACAAACAGGACCATGAAGATCCAGAACGCCCAGTAGCCGCGCCTGTTGGCGCGGAAATTGGCCAGCCGCCGTCGGTTGATGGGGGAAATCCAGCGCCTTTGCTCCGGCTTGATGGTGTGAACCGCCGCTTCGTTCATACTTCGCGGCTCTCGAAATCGATGCGCGGGTCGATCCACATATAGGCAAGGTCCGAGAGAAGACCGATGAGCATGCCGAGCAGGGAAAAGATATAAAGCGTCGCAAAGACGACAGGATAGTCGCGCCGCGCCACCGATTCAAAGCCGAGCAGGCCAAGGCCGTCGAGCGAGAAAATAGTCTCGATCAGCAGCGATCCGCCAAAGAACGCGCCGATGAACGCACCCGGAAAGCTGGCAATGATCAGCATCATGGCATTGCGAAACACATGCCCATAGAGCACCTGCCGCTCGTTGAGGCCCTTGGCGCGGGCGGTCACGACGTACTGCTTGCCGATCTCGTCGAGGAAGGAGTTCTTGGTAAGCAGGGTCGTCGTTGCAAAAGCGCCGAGCGACATGGCGGTGATCGGTAGCACCAGGTGCCAGAAATAGTCGAGAATCTGCTGGTACCAGGACATGGTTGCCCAGCCGGTGGAGGTGAGCCCGCGCAGCGGGAATATCGACCAGAAACTGCCCCCGGCAAAGAGCACGATCAGGAGGATGGCAACGAGGAAGCCCGGCACCGCATAGCCGACGATGATCACCGTCGATGTCCAGACATCGAACCGTGAGCCGTCCTTTACCGCCTTGCGGATGCCCAGCGGAATGGAAATGCCGTAGGAGATCAACGTCATCCATAGCCCGAGCGAGATCGAGACCGGCATCTTCTCGAGGATGAGATCGACGACGGAGATGTCGCGGTAATAGCTCTCGCCGAAATCGAAGCGCAGATAGTTCCACATCATGGTGAGGAACCGCTCGAGCGGCGGTCGGTCGAAGCCGAACTGCCGCTCGATACGCTCGACGATCTCGGGCGAAAGTCCGCGCGAGCCGCGATAGCCGCTGCCCTGATTGTTCTCGGCAGGCTGCACGCCGGTGAAGTCGCCGCCCTCGGCACCGGTCACCCGTTGCGATATGGCGGCATCGGTGCCGCTCAGTTGCGCGATCGCCTGCTCGACAGGGCCGCCGGGTGCGAACTGGGCGACGACGAACGAGATGATCATGATCCCGAGGAGAGTCGGGATCATCAGCAGCAAGCGGCGGACGATATAGGCGCCCATTGCGTCTCCAGGCCGGATTTCGCCTCAAGCCAGCGTGGGGCAGGGGCCCTCCCCCGGCAAATCACCTTGCGGTGAAACAGCTTAGCAGATTGTACCGGTCCGGCGCCCTCTGACAAGGGCGCGCGGTTCCTTCCGGCCTCTGTCAGTCAGGCGCGGCGAGGTCGGGGTCATCGGGAATGTAGGGCAGGCCATGGAAATTGGCGATTTCCGAATAGAGGAAATCGCGCATGAAGAAGTTTTCCCGACAGTCGGACGCGACCGAGTGTCTCCAAAGACTTGACGCTTTGCGGCTTGTGCATGATCCCTCGTCCCGCTAATTCGGCATGGGGCTGTAAGCTTTTGCTTTTTATTGGCTATAAGCGGGCTGGGGCAAACCGGTTTTGACAGGGGCAGACTAGGCGATCATGGGCTCACACATTCGTTCGGCGGTAGTGGCGGGATTGTTGATATTGGCGATGCTGGGGCCATCGGTGGCGCAGAGCATCGAAGCGGTGAACGAGCGCATCGAAACGCTGCACGGCAGCGCCAAGACCTTCGAGGTCGCTTTCGAAGTATTGCAGGAGCGGGTCGCTGCCGGTGATGCTGAGACGGTGGCCGCGCTGGTCAGCTATCCACTGGTCGTCTCTATCGATGGCGAGCGGGTTTCCATTGACGGCGAGAGCGAATTCGCCGAGCGCTATGACGACATCATCACGCGCCAGATCGCCGAGGTGATCACCGGGCAGGACTATGCCGAGCTTTTCGTCAACCAGGACGGTGTGATGTTCGGGAACGGGGAGGTCTGGATGCGGCCGTTTTGCACTGATCGGACCTGCGAAGTGATCTACTGGCTCATCGAGGCTATAAACCTGCCATGACGCACCAATGCTGCTGACCGCCATCTTCTACGTTGCCGTCGCCGTCGAGGCGATGACGGCGGCGCTGGCGGCCGGGCGGCGCAACATGGACTGGTTCGGGGTCTGCCTCATCGCCTGCGTGACGGCGCTGGGTGGCGGCACGACGCGCGATATCCTGCTCGACCACTATCCGCTTACCTGGGTGGAGAACCCCTATCTGCTGCTGCTCGTCTGCGGCGCGGCGCTTTTCACCATCGCCATCGCCCGTATCGCGCACAGGCTGCGCTGGCCGTTCCTTCTGCTCGACGCGCTCGGCCTCGTCGCCTTCACCATCATCGGATGTGAGATCGCGATTGCGGCAGGCCATCATCCGATCATCGTCATCGTTTCGGGCATGCTGACGGGCATCACCGGCGGCATTCTGCGCGATGTGCTTTGCAACGATGTGCCGTTGGTGTTCTCGGGCGAGCTTTACGCAACCATCTCGATCATCACCGGCATCATCTATTATGCCGGTGTGCAACTCGGCTTTGCACCGGACCTCGTGGTCGTCGTCGCCCTGGTCGTCGGGTTCCCGCTGCGGGTCGCGGCGATAATCTTCAAGTGGGAAATGCCCAAATTCGTCTACGACAAGGACCTCAGATAGCTTTCAGCGCCTCCGCTTTCGTGGCATGCACTGCCATACAAGATGGAGGCCAAAGCCGTGAAACAGACCTGGCGGTGGTTCGGACCGCATGATCTGACAAGCATCGACGACATCACCCAGGCCGGCGCGACCGGAGTGGTCAGCGCCTTGCACCACATCCCCAACGGGCAGGTGTGGACGAAGGCGGAGATCGAGACGCGCCATCGCCAGATCGGCACGCGTAAGGACGGTTCGCCTTCCGGCCTCACCTGGGATGTCGTCGAAAGCCTGCCGGTCTCGGAGGACATAAAGAAGCAGAAGGGCGACTGGCGCGAACATGTCGAGGCCTACAAGGTTTCGCTGCGCAATCTTGCCGCCAGCGGTATCGAGGTCATCTGCTACAATTTCATGCCGGTGCTGGACTGGACGCGTACGGACCTGCGCTGGTGGCTTGCCAATGGCGGCGCTTGCATGCGGTTCGACCTCGCCGATTTCGCCGCGTTCGATATTCACATTCTGGCGCGCCCCGGAGCCGGTGCGGACTACACCGATGCCATCGCCGACGAGGCGGCGCGGCGCTTTGCCGGGATGAGCGAGGACGACAAGAAGCGGCTCAGCCGCAATGTCACCATGGGCCTGCCCGGATCGAGCGAGTCGATGACGCTCGAAGATGTGCGCGCGCATCTGGCCGAATATGGCGCCATCTCGCCGGACCTGTTGCGCAAGCACTTCATTGATTTTCTCGAGTTGGTGGTGCCGAGCGCCGAGGAACTGGGCCTGCGCCTCTGCTGCCATCCGGACGATCCGCCGTTTGCGCTGCTCGGCCTGCCACGCATCATGTCGAGCGAGGCCGATTACAGGACCATGCTCGAGGCAGTGGACAGCCCCGCCAATGGAATGACGCTCTGTTCGGGCTCGCTCGGTGCGCGGCCGGATAACGATCTGCCCGGCATGATGCAGCGGCTGGGTGAGCGGGTGCATTTCCTGCACCTGCGCAACGTCAAGCGCGAGACGGGCAATGTGATCGGCTCGTTCCACGAGAGCGAACACCTGGCTGGCGATGTCGACATGGTTGCGCTCATCGCCGCCATCCTGCGCGAAGAGGCGCGGCGCAAGGCGGCCGGCCGCGCCGACCACCAGATCCCCATGCGCCCCGACCATGGGCAGGACATTCTCGACGATCTCACGCGCATGGCGCAGCCGGGCTATCCCACTATCGGGCGCATGAAAGGGCTGGCGGAACTGCGCGGTGTGATTACCGCACTGGAGCACGCCGCGTTTGGAGCCAGGTGAAGGCCGTTTGCGGCTCTATCGGATCCATTTGGGCGCAAAGCGCATGCGTGGCGCCGTTTCGCGCGACATGTGCCGGACCAGCTGCGCATAGATGCGCCCGAAGACGAAGAAGATGACGAGCGAGACCGCCAGGAAATAGAGCGCGGCGACGCAATAGTGGAGAAAGACGTTGTAATCGCGCTCGAACAGCTCGTCGGCACGGATCATCAGGTCCTTCTGGTCGCCGATGACGGGCAGGGCGAAATAGACGATGGCCGTTGCATGAAAGAGGAAAACGACCTCGTTGGTATAGGCCGGCCAGGCCAGCCGGATCATGTGTGGCCAGGTGACCGACTTGAACTGCTGGAAGGGACTCATGCCATAAGCCCGAGCGGCCTCGATCTCGCCGTGAGGCACCGTGCGCAAGGCGCCATAGAAGATTTCGGCGGTATAGGCCGTAGTGTTGAGCATCAACACCAGTGGTCCGAGAAACAGGGGATGCAGCACCAGCCAGTCGATCCCCATCGGGCGCCAGTAGGCCATGTTCATCGAGAGGGCCAGCGAATAGAACATGAAGAACTGGATGAAGAGCGGCGAGCCGCGAAACGCATAGATATAGCCCCGTGAGAGGCCCGATATCAGCGGGTTGCGGGATGCCTTTGCGAAGGCGAAGAGAATGGCCAGCACGAAGCCGACCGGTATCGAAGCGGCGGCAAAATAGATGTTGAAGAGCGCTGCGGGCGCAAAGAGCGCGATCTCGTTGACCAGGACGTCCATCAGACCCGCGCCTCGGTGAGGATGCCACGCCCGGTCCGGCGCATGAGGGCTTCGAACACCTTCTCGGCGACGAAGGTGACGAGGATATAGAAGACGAACAGCACCAGATAATAGCGCCAACGCCAGTCCTCATGGACAAGGCCAACCGCCGGCAGAAAGTTGGGCGCACCCAGCCGATCGGCCCAGAGCACGGGATCGGCAATCTGGAGCAGCGAGAGCAGGGACGTGGCCTTTATCAGCAGCAGCCAGACATTGGAAAGCCCGGGCAGGGCATAGACCCACATCTGCCGGATCTGGAAGCGCCAGAGCACCTGGCCGGTTGGAAAGCCATAGGCGCGCGCAGCTTCGAGCTGGCCACGCGGGACGGCGCGCAATGCGCCGTGAATGACATTGGTGGCGAAGGCGCCATAGACGAGGCCCAGCGAGACGCTGGCCAGCAGCAGGTATTCGGTGGTGCCAAAGAAGAGGTTGGCGGCAGGGCAGGGCGGCCATGGCTGGTTATTCCCGGCCAGAGCCTCAGGGCTGCAGGCGTTGAAGGAAATGATCCACTCGAGGGACTGCTCGAAGGCAAGCGGGAAGAACAGGAAGAACAGGATGTCGGGCACGCCGCGCACGATTGCGGAGTAGAAATCGCCAAGCGAGCGCAGCGCGAAAACGCGCGAGTTCTTGAGCGTGGCGCCGAGCAGCCCCATGCCGAGCGCGACGGCGCCCCCCATCAGTGCGGCAAGAATGGTGAACTGGAAACTGGCGTACCAGGCCAGATGCTTGCCATTGGTGAGATAGGCGAACCAGAACGCGGCATCTTCGCCGATGCCGGTGCGTATCCATTCGGTCAGGGCTTGGAACATGGATGCCGTGGGCTGAGGCAGGGGCGGGCACCTCGCCCGCCCCTGCCGATGGGATTATTCGGTGAAGTATGGGCCACGGCCATCGAACCACTGGGCGATCAGTGCATCGACGGTGCCATCGGCCTTCAGCGCATCGAGGGCGTCGTTCCAGATGGTGAGGGTTTCGGTATCGCCCTTGCGAATCCCAGCGCCCATGCCTTCGCCGATCAGCACGTCCTCGCCGGCGAACTCGACGGCTCCGTTGGAGGCGGTCACGACCGGTTCGAGATACCCCAGATCGGCGAAAAGGGTGTCGAGATTGCCCGCGGCAAGGTCGGCCATCGCCTGGTCGGCGGTGCCGAAGGAGACGACGGTGTTGTTGGCGCCAAGGAAATCCTCGGCCCAGGCGGCCTGGATGGTTGCGCCCTGCACCCCGATGCGGGCGCCCTCAAGGTTCGAGAAATCGAGGTCCGAGCCGGCGGTGACCACGAAGCGCGACGGATCGGGCGGGAAGTAGTTCTGCGAGAAGTCGATGGATTGCAGCCGCTCGTCGGTGATGGTCATGCCGGCCATGATCACGTCGTAGTTGCCGGCCAGCAGGTTGGGGATGATCGAATCCCAGTCGTTGATCACCCATTCGCAGGTGATGCCGGCCTGTTCGCATATGGCATTGCCCAGATCGATCTCGAAACCGGCCGGATTGCCGTTGTCATCGAGGAAGTTCCAGGGGGCATAAGCGCCCTCCGTAGCAATCCGCACCGTCGTCTCCTGAGCATTGGCGCCGGCAGCCATCGCGGCGAGCGTGGCTGCCGCAAGAATCAGTCTCTTCATTGGTGTCGCTCCGTTTGACTCTTGTCCTTGTTGTCGTTGTCCCGGTAACTGCGCCGGGTCGCATCCGCTAGCCGTGGCTTGCGGCGTTCAGAAACTGGCGCAACCGCTCCGAGTTGGTGGCGCCGAACACTTGTTCGGGTGGGCCTTCTTCTTCGATGAGACCCTGGTGCAGGAAGATCACCCGGTCGGAAACCGATCGCGCGAATTCCATGTCGTGGGTGACGAGGATCATGGTGCGGCCTTCGTCTGCCAGGAGCTTGATGACGCGCAGCACCTCGACCTCGAGCTCCGGGTCAAGCGCGGAGGTTGGCTCGTCGAACAGCATTACGCGCGGGCGGATGCAGAGCGCGCGGGCAATGGCGGCGCGTTGTTGTTGACCGCCGGAAAGCTGGGCCGGGTAGCTATCGGCCTTCGATGCTATCCCTACCTTGTCGAGCAGGGCGCGCGCTTCGGCCTCCACTTCCCTGCGCGGGCGCTTCTGCACATGGAGGGGGGCTTCCATGACATTGTCGAGAACGCTCAGATGGCTCCAGAGATTGAAGGACTGGAAGACCATGCCAAGTTCCGAGCGGATGCGGCGGATCTGTCTCTCGTCGGCGACGGCACGCCGGGGCGGCTTGCCGGTGAGGCGGATTTCCTCGCCGTCGATGGCAACGGCCCCGGCATCGGGCACTTCGAGCATGTTGATGCAGCGCAGCAGCGTCGACTTGCCCGAACCGGATGATCCGATCAGCGAAACGACCTCGCCCTCGCGCGCCGAGAAGGAGATGCCCTTGAGCACTTCGAGGTCACCAAAGGACTTGTGGAGATCGGAAATGGCCACGACTGGCGCGGCTTCTGCCATATCCAAGGCTTCGACTTGCGACATTCTCACCCGTGATTGCCCGGCAAGGGCGGTTTCCTGAGCAGGGTGTTGCCTCTTCTATGTGCGGGCAACTTTGCGTGCCTTCAACAAATGCAAAACCGACGCAGATAGCAAGCAAAATGACGCTTACGTCAACCCGGGTTTATGGAACGGCGGCCGCGGGCGCACGTTTGTCCACGAGGAACCGCGGCTGCGGTCGGCCAGAAAGGAGACACGCATGAATTGGAATCAGATCGAAGGCAATTGGGATCAGTTTCGCGGTCGGGTACAGGCCCAATGGGGCAAGCTGACCAATGACGACCTTGACGTCATCGAAGGTAATCGCAAGCAGCTGGCTGGCAAGATTCAGGAGCGCTACGGCAAGGCCGAAGACGAAGCCGACCGCGAAATCGATGATTGGCTCAGCCGGAGCTGAACCGACCTTTTAAAGCCCCGCCCGGCGGGGCTTTTTCATGTTTCGAAATGACCGGGCGGAATGTCGAGCCTGTAGCGAATGCCCGTTTCGCTGGTTTCATAGTGCGCGGTTCCGCCGACCGATAGCGGAACGATGCGCTCGAGCACCTTCATGCCGAAGCGCTGCGGCCCCTGACTCTCCGGCTTCGGGGTCTCGTGCCATTCGATCGTCAGCCCCGAGCCATCCGCATGCTGGTGGGCGGAGACGGTGATCTTTCCGATATCGCTGTCAGCGAGCGCTCCGTGCAGCACCGCGTTCGTCGCCAGTTCGTGGATCGCCAGACCCACATGGAGCGAGGCGTTGGGGCCAAGCAGGGGATTGTCTCCTTCTATTGTCGACTGGCTGGTAGCGGCCGGGCCGACGCGAGCCAGTTGCGCGGTGACGAGTGAGCGAAAATAGGTTCCGCGCCAGTTGCTTTCGGTCACGAGGTCCTGCGTGCTCGAAAGCGCATGCAGGCGCCCGCGAAAGCGGGCGAGGAACTCCTCGGTGCTCACGCTATGCCGGGCGGTCTGCATGGCAACGCTCTGGACGATCGCCAGCATGTTCTTGGAGCGGTGGCTGACCTCGCGCATAAGGGCGCTCAGCGCCAGCTCGCGATTGCGCTGCTCAGTGACGTCGATGATGATGGTCAACGTCCCCGCATACGCGCCTTGCTCATCGAGATCGGCGCGTATTCTGGCTTCATAGCAGCGGGTGCTGTTCTTGTCGGGGAGCTGGAAATCGACCGTGTGCGCGTGTCCGCTTTGCCCGGCCGCAGTACGGGCCTCGTCCAGCAGCATCGCGAGGGCAGGGGGAAAAACCTCGTTGCTGTTGCGTTCGAGGATTTCCGCCTCCGACCATGTGGTCGGCAGGTTCTCGACGAAATCGTAGCGTCCGTCGGGATTCTGATGCAGAATGGTGACGCGCCCCTCTACCAGCCCCGCCACGAGCGCTCGCGATCGGATGTTGTGATTGTTGGCAGGGTACTCGGCGGGCATGGTAGCTATCGAAATTCACTTTCCCGCCCCGGCATGACACTGCACCCGAGCTTTAGGTGAACGTAACGGTCGGGTTGACCAATTGCAGCCCAGATCAAGGAAATCCGGCGCAGCAGGATAACGGCACCGATTTGCGGCCGGTTCCTAGGGCAAACAAAAAAGGCCGGGGGATTTCCGGCCTTTTTCGCTTGCGTTATTCGAGATGTCAGGCCGCGGCTCGCGAGCCTTCGTCGAAGAACAATGCCTGGCTGATCAGTGCCTTGACCATATCCGGATTGAAGGGCTTGGTGACGAGGAAGGTCGGCTCGGGGCGTTCGCCCGTCAGCAGGCGTTCGGGGAAGGCGGTGATGAAGATCACCGGCACCGAATGGGTGTTGAGAATGTCGTTGACCGCATCGATACCCGAACTGCCGTCGGCAAGCTGGATATCGGCGAGGATCATCTTGGGCTGGGTCTGGCGGAAGAGGTTGACCGCTTCCTTATGGGTGCGCGCGACGCTCACGACCTTGTGACCCAGGCTCTCGACCAGCTGCTCGATATCCATGGCGATCAGCGGCTCGTCCTCGATGATCATGATTTCGGTCGCGACCTGGCGCGAAATCTCGGCCGTGGCCTCGTTCAGCAGCTGCGAAAACTCCTCCTCCGAAACGTCGAGGATTTCGGCTGCCTGCGCATTGGAAAAGCCTTCGACCGCCACCAACAGGAAGGCCTGGCGGGGGCGCGGGGAAAGCTGGGCGAGATTGTTGGCCGCCCGTTTCTCCCAAGCGAAGTTGGAAACGGGTTCGGGAACATCTATCGCCGAGGACGAAAAGAGCGCCGAGAAGAGCTTATAAAGCGCAATGCGATCATTCGAGGCCTCGGGAAAGAGGGAAATGTCGGCGATCAGAGCTTCGAGAGTGGCGGCGACATAGGCATCGCCCGAGGTTTGCGAGCCTGTGGCAGCGCGAGAAAACCGCCGCAGGTACGGCAGGTGCGGAGCAATCCGCGTGGACAAAGTCATACAAGAACTCCCCTGTGACGCTTGTCGTGTGATCCACGGAACTTCACCAACGATCGGCCAATCAAATTAGTTCCCGCTCGGCGGGAACTTTTCACTCCGGTGGCGCATTGCCCATCAAATTATGTGTTATTAGATGGCATGGCTAGGTGCATGATAAAGGATGTGACGGTGACCCAACGACGCACTCGAATCCAGTCGGGGTCCAGGGAAGAAGGGTTGGGGCCAAACACCGATATAGGCGCGAGGCTCCGGGCGCTCTACGGTTCGGTCCAGGAAGAGAACGTTCCTGACCATCTGCTTAACCTGTTGGAAAAGCTCGATAGTGCCGAGGCCGTTCAGCGCGGCTCTCAATCTGCGTCCAAACCGGAGTAAAAGTCCATGACGACTGAGACTCCCTCCTTCAAGCGCGAGATGCTCGCGACGCTCCCCAGTTTGCGCGCGTTTGCCGTGTCCCTGACGGGACGGCACGACAAGGCCGATGACCTCGTGCAGGACACCATCATGAAGGCCTGGGCCAAGCAGTCCAGCTTCGAGATGGGCACCAATATCAAGGCGTGGCTCTTCACCATTCTGCGCAACGAGTTCTACAGCCAGATGCGCAAGCGCGGGCGTGAAGTGCAGGATACGGACGGGGCTTTCACCGAGCGGCTTTCGGTGCACCCGTCGCAATACGGCATGCTGGACCTGCGCGACTTCAAGAAGGCCCTGGATTCCCTCCCCGCCGACCAGCGCGAAGCGATCATTCTCATTGGCGCTTCGGGTTTCTCCTATGAGGAAGCAGCCGAGATCTGCGATTGCGCCATCGGCACCATGAAGAGCCGTGTCAGCCGGGCCCGCACCCGCCTGCAGGAATTGCTGCAGGTCAGCGGAGAGGCTGATTACGGTCCCGACGCGGTTTCAGCTCAGGTCACGACGCAAGCCCACACCGCCTAGGCGCGGGTATCCGTCGCCAGGGCCCTGCGGATTGCATCGAGAAATTCTTCTTCGGTGAAGGGTTTCGAGAGGACCGTGACCCCCGCGAGTTCAGGCACGCCCTTGCGCAAATCGACATCGGCGCTCATCATCACGCAGGCAATACCTGCCGCAATCAGGCCGCGGGTCAGTTCGACGGCGGCGGGATCGTTATGACTCACTTCGATGATGGCGAGGCCCAGTGTGGCCCAGAGGTCATGCCGGTCGGCGATCTCCTGGCACGACCGGGCGAAGATCACCTCACTGGCATTGTGCTCGGCCAACATGCGCTGAACATCGAGGGCAATGAGCACCTCGGCTTCCACGATAAGGATCATCTTGTTGGTCAGCATGCCTGGTCCTGAGCGGTACCGCTCCATAGAAACGGGGACTACGGTTGTCATTTAACTTTGACATGTCAGACATCATTGGGCGAATCCGCGATGTGCATGAAAGCCCAGCGAGATGACCGGGCCGGTTCTGCCGCGTAGCGGGCGCCCTGTTCCGTGCGAGCGTTGTCCATTGCGCGGCCTGCCGTTTTTCCGCGATTTCGACGAGGGCGAACTCGCCTTCGTCTCGTCGTTCAAGACGGGCGAGGTGACGGCGGGGCAGGGCGCGAGCGTGCTCCAGGAAGGCACGCATAGTCCACATCTCTACACTCTGCTGTCCGGCTGGGCGTTCCGCTACAAGATGCTGTCCGATGGACGGCGCCAGATACTCAACTACATGCTGCCGGGCGATCTGATCGGCTTGCAAGGAACCGTTACCGGCACCATGGAGCACTCGGTCGAGGCGCTCACTCCGATCGTGCTGTGCCTCTTCGAGCGCGAACGACTGGCCGAACTCTTCGTCAATCATCCGGGCCTTTCTTTCGATGTTACCTGGATGGCGGCGCGCGAGGAGCGTATCCTCGATGACCATCTGCTCAGTGTTGGCAGGCGTACGGCGCTGGAACGGGCGGCCTACATCATCGCCTTTCTCCATAGCCGCGCGATGCGCATAGGTCTGGCGAAGAATGAGCGTCTCTTCATTCCCATAACGCAGGTCCATGTCGCCGATACTTTGGGCCTTTCCACAGTCCACACCAACAAGACCTTGAAAAAGCTCTCTGATCTTGCCCTTATTCGTTGGCACGATCGCAGCTGCGAAGTGCTCGATCCCGCCGGGTTGATGGACCTCGCCGGCTGGGAAGGCGAGCATGAGCGCAAGCGCCCGTTCGTGTGAGACAGCCCCATTCCGGCCATTCACGCCTGTTAGCGGGCGGTCGTACCGTGCAGATCGGCAACATTGTGGTAGGCCGGAAAGAGCGGCATGAGCGAGGCCAGGGACACAGTGATCCGCACAGGTAATCGAGAGCGCTCCGTAGGGCGCAGGCTTGCCATGCTCTCCTCGCTCTGCCTGATGGTGCTGGCAGGTGCCGCCGCCCTGATCCTGGTGCAGGGGGTCAATCAGCAGCTACTCGACGTCATCGATTCCTATGATGTGCGCCGGCAGGCACGCGAGGTGAGTATTTCGCTCGTCGAAGCCGAGAGCGCCCAGCGCGGCTACCTCCTGACCCATGATCAGGCCTATATCGCGCCGTTCGAGCGCGCCACGACGGCAGTCGAGCGGCAACTCGATTCCCTCGTTGGTCTCTCGCGCAACGATGCCGACCAGTCGGCGCGGCTGCAGTCGATCGTGGCGGAAATATACGCCAGTCTCGATCAGATGCGCAGGAGCATTGCCGCCGCTTCGAACGGGGCCGATACCCGCACCGACGTGGTCGCAGGCACGCGCCTGATGGGCGAACTGCGCGAAGCCCTCAACCAGTTCGCGGCTGAAGAAGATCTCAGTCTCATAGAGCGCAGCAATGCCATAGAGGGGATGCGGGTAGGGCTCACGGTGGCCATTCTCGTGGCGCTTCTGGGGGCAGCAGTGCTGACCTATACGCTGTTGGCCGGGTCGCAGCGCCAGGTCACCGCGCTTTCGCGCCGCCAGCACGACCTCATAAGCGAAAACGAAGTGCTCGAGGCTCATGTGCGCGACCGTACCGCGGCGCTGGAAGAAGCCCGTGCCCATGCCGATCGCGAGCGGCGGCGTGTCGAGGCGCTGCTGCAGGACACAAATCATCGCATCGGCAACTCGCTGGCCACGGTCTCGTCCCTGCTTGGCCTGCAGGTCACGCGCGCAAAGAGCGAGGAAGCGCGCAGCGCCCTCGAAGCCGCCCGTGACCGGGTGCAGGCAATCGCCTCCGGCCATCGCCGGCTTCGGCTTGGCGACGACCTGGAGACGACCCGGATCGACGAGTTCCTGGAAGCGGTGATGGAAGACCTGGTGAGCACGCAGTCGGGCGCCTCCAGCGTGACCATCGATGGCGATTTCGACAATCTGGTCGTCAATTCGCGCGATGCGACGACGCTGGGCATAATCCTAGGTGAACTCGTCACCAACGCTCTCAAGCACGCCTTTCCCAATGGCAGCAGCGGCACCGTGCGGGTCAGGTTCACACGCGCGGCGGACGATGCCCCGGTGCTGACGGTCGAGGATGATGGCCGCGGCATGAGCCCGGAGGACATCGCCCATGCAGATGGCGGCCTGGGTTCGGTCATCATTGCGCAACTCGCCCGTCAGTTCGACGGAGAGGTATCTCATGAAGCCCGCTCGGGCGGGGGCACGAGAATAAGGGTGAAGCTCTCGGGCCTCGACATCAAACCAGCCGATTAACCCGTCGTTTCCAATCTGCGGCCCCTCAGGTTAAATCGCTCGGAACGGCTGAGGGGCAGCCACGTTGTATCGTGCACGGCGCAAGGGGTTCGCCGTTGGCTTGGAGTTCACCGGTTGCACTATCTCGCCGTTCTCAACCGCGATGGCGGAACGCTGCGCACGATGGACCTCGACGTCTTTTGCGCCGAAGCCCGCACCATTTTCGAAGCGCATCACCATACCCTCGATTGCCGCATCGTGGCTGGCGACGAGATCGAGGACGTGCTGCGAAAAGCGGCCACGACCCCGGGCATCGACGTGATCCTGGCCGGGGGTGGGGATGGCACGATTTCCAGTGCCGCCGCGATCGCGTTCGAGAGCAAAATTCCCCTCGCCGTATTGCCGGCAGGGACGATGAACCTCTTTGCCCGCACCCTGAAGGTTCCGCTCGATCTGCATGAGGCGTTGCAGGCGATCGCCTCGGGCGAGATGGCCAGTGTCGATATCGCCACCAGCAATGGCGAGCCATTCGTCCATCAGTTCAGCGTTGGCATCCATGCCCGCCTGGTGCGGATCCGCGACAATCTCACCTATCGCAGCCGTGTCGGCAAGATGATGGCCAGCCTGCGGGCGATTTCGGCGGCGGTGATCGATCCGCCGCGCTTCGAGGTGGAGATCGTCACACCCCGCGGGCGTGAGAAACGCACGGTTTCAGGCATCTCGGTTTCCAACAATCCATTCGGTGAAGGGCACTTTCCCCATGCCGACACGGTTGATGCCGGGGTCCTTGGCGTTTATATCGCGGCTCCAATGACGACAGGGGAACTCGCGCGGCTCACCTTCGACATATTGCTGGGCAACTGGCATCACAGCCCGACGATTTCGCAGGAAGAGGTGTCGCAGATCACCCTCCGCTTTCCCAAGCGCAAGCGCTCGGCCCATGCGGTGATCGATGGCGAGTTGATCAAACTGGAGCGGGAGGTACACATCGTTCTCCATCCACGCGCTCTCAAAGTGGTGATTCCACGCAAGGAAGAGCGAGCGGAGGCAGTATGAAACTTCAACTTCCAAAATTCGTGGCACAGGGCGGAACCAACTCTGCGCAGAGACGTTGTCGCCTTTCAACCTGGGGCAACCCTTACCGAACAGTACAGCGTATTCAGGTATGGAAGTGAACGAACCGAACGCGTCGCTACCCGACTCCGTGAGACGGGTCGTAGAGGACGCGTCACGCGGCGAGGTTCTTTCTGCGCTCGAGATCATGGATTCGGCGTCCGACTCCGATTTCGACCGGCTTACCGGCATCGCCGCGAGACTTTTCGACGTCGATCTTGCCCTGGCAACGTTCGTCGACGGGGAACGGCAGTGGTTCAAGTCCTGCTTCGGCTCGCTCGGCGTTACCGACTCTGCGATCGCGGACTCGTTTTGCGCTCATACGGTGGCTGCGCTCGAAACGGACTACCTCTTGGTAAACGACCTGACATGCGACGAGCGCTTCGCGGCGAACCCGTTTGTCGTCGGTCCGCCCTTCGCGCGCTTTTATGCCGGCGCTCCGATTACGGTGCGCGGCCAACGACTCGGGTCGCTTTGCGTGCTCGGCACGCAGCCGCGCAAGGATGTGCCCGAAGCCCTGCTGCAGCAGCTTGTGGACCTCGCCGAGGTTGCCGCTACCCTGGTTGAACTAAAGGACGAAGCGCGGGTGCGTGCGCGCACGGCCGCCGAGTTGATGCGCGAGGAGTGGCGCCACGCGCTGACCCTCGAGGCGGGCAAGGTCGGCAGCTGGGTCTGGGACATGCGCACGGGCGAGCTTTCCTGCAACGACACGTTCCGGCGCATGTACGGCCTGCCCGAAACCGGCACGGTCACCATGGAGGAGGTGTTCAAGGCGATCGAGCCGGCCGATTTGCCCGCTGTCCAGGCTGCTCTCGATGCCTCATTCAATGAGGGGGGCGATTTCGACGCCGAAATGCGCGTGCCCTCGGTCAGCCGGTGGCTGACGGCGCGCGGGCGGGTCTACCAGCGCGACGCTTCGGGCAAGCCGCTGATCATGATGGGCGCCAGCCTCGACGTCACCGATGCGCGGCGTTCTGCCGAACAGACGCGGCTGCTGCTGCGTGAGCTCAACCACCGGGTCAAGAATACGCTGGCGATGATCCAGTCGGTTGCACGCCAGACCATCCGACAGTCACCCGATCCCAAGGAGTTCATCGATGCGTTCTCCGGGCGTCTGCGCACGCTTTCGGACACTCACGTGCTGCTTGCCAATCGGGATTGGGAGGGTGTGCGCCTCTATGATGTGATCGCCGTGCAGCTTGGTCCCGATTTCCTCACCCAGCCGGATCGGGCCGATGTTTCGGGCACCGATATGCTGCTGCCGGCCGATCATGCCCTGGGTCTCGGGCTCATCCTGCATGAACTGACGACCAATGCCCATAATCACGGCGCCTGGTCGGATGATACGGGGATGGTGAGGATTGCCTGGGAAGTGCGTGAGCAGCCGACGCGCGGGATCGCGCTCAGCTGGCGCGAGAGCGGCGGTCCCAAGGTAACCCAGCCCGATGAGACGGGGCTTGGTACCCGCCTCATCGAGCGCAGTCTTGCCAAAGTGCTCGACAGCAAGGTGGAACTCGAGTTCCACCCCGATGGGGTGCGAATGGACCTTTGGATGCCGCTTCCGGCCGAGTTGTGACCTCGCTCGCGCGTTAGAACTGGCTATTCGTTGCCATCTTCGCTGTTGTCGCCTGAGCGACGGAACAGCAAATAGGCGGCGAGGACGACAAGCGGCAGGCCGAGACCCTTGCCGAGTGGCGAACGAATGAGCGCGGGCAGGGCGGTAACTGCTGCCGTGGTGACCGCCGCGCCTGCCTCGTTCCTGCGACGCCGCTCGAGCTCGCGGCGTTTGCGCTCGCGCGCACCGATCTTGCTGATGAGCAAAATCAGAAGGGCAAGCAGCAATGCGCCACCCGCCATGGCGAGGGCGGCAAAGAGCGGCCCCAGCACGGCGGTCAACGCGACATAGCCGGCGATGAGAAGGAAGACGACGGCAATCAGGACGCAGAACGCAATGAGGCCGTTGACCAATGCGTCGCGCCGGAAGCGCTCGATGAGCGACTCCACTTCTATGCCGAAAACCGCGGCGAGCGGTGCAATAAAGCCCATCGCCGTTACCGGCGCGAGAGCAGAGCCAGCAGAAAGCCGATTCCCACCGCGCTGGCGACGGCGGTCAGCGGCTTTTCGCGGATCGTCTCCTTGAGCTGCGTCTCCATGGCGCCGGCCTGGCTCTGGACGTCCTCGATGACGTTCTGGGCCTGCGCCTGCAAGTGGCGCGCTTCCATGCGCGCCGCGCCGCGTGCTTCGGCAACCTTCTCGCCGCTGAGCCGGGAAAGGGTATCGGCGATGCCCTTAAGATCAGTCTGGAGCTGGGCGATCTGCTCTTCGAGTTGCTGCTCCTTGTTGCGGCGCGTCGAGCGACTGGCCCCGGTGCTGCGCGATGTACCGGTCTGCGTTCTGCGGCGGGTCGGGGTCGTCGAGGCGGGGGCAAGGTCCGGCGTATCGGCCATGGTGCTCTCCTTGGGCTTATTGCTTGAAACGTAAAGGCGCATCAGGGGTTCCACCCGGCGCCCAGGACTGTAGCTGGAAAATCACTCCGGTTTGCCGAGGCAAACCGGAGTGATAGGTGCGGGTCCAAAGGGGGGCGTCCTGGAGCCCGCGGGGCGCGATCCATTGCATGGAATCCGGCAGGTGCCGGTCGCGCCTATATGTGCGCTCGTCAGATTCTGCCCATGAGCACCAGGATCAGGACGATGACGAGGATCACGCCGAGAATGCCGGAAGGGAAGTAGCCGAAACCGCGCGAATAGCCCCAATTGGGCAGCGCGCCGATAAGCAGCAGGATCAGAATGATGATGAGAATGGTGCCTAACGTCATGGGAACTCTCCTTCTTGTGACGCCAAAAGTCCCTGACGCCGGCCTAGAGCAGCACCAGCATCAGTATTGTGGCCGCCGATAAGATGAAGGCGGCCGGCAGGAGGGCCAGCAAGACTTGCGTCTCGCGGGCCTCAGTATTGTGCGTTTCGGAAAGCCAGCCGCGGCTGCGGGCCTGAGTCAGTGCAATTGCACGCGGTTGCTGCCTTCTGCTCATTTGTCCTTCCTTTCACCCCCGCCTTTTGTAGTTGCAAGCGGCGGGATGAAGCCGAAAACGTGGCGCATTACTGCGCGTGGCAAAACAACGCCGCGATCACGGGAAAGTTCCGCAGTGGTATGTCAGTCATGGAACGCTTAGCGCCGCAAGACGCCGGTTCAGGCGATCTCGGCGTCTTTGCGGCTGCCCCATTCGGCCCAGGCTCCGTCATAGACGGCGACGTGCCTCGCACCGGCGGTTTCAAGCGCCAAGGCAAGGGTTGCCGCCGTAACTCCGCTGCCGCAGATGGTCGCGACGGGCTTGCCGAGGTCGACGCCCGCCTTCGCGAAAATCTCGCGCAATTCCTCCGGGGCCTTGAGCTTTCCCGCATCTGTCAGCGTGGTAAACGGAACGTTGACGCTGCCGGGGATATGGCCGCCCTTGAGGCCTGGCCGCGGCTCGGGCGCTTCGCCACGGAACCGTTCGGCCGGTCGCGCATCGGCAATCTGCAGGGACTTGTCGGCGATGGCAGCCCGGATCTGGCCGAAATCGGCGACCGCGTCGCGGTTGTAGCGCACGCTGAAGCGACGCGGTGCCCGCTCGACGGGCCCGGACTGGAGCGTGCGTTTTTCCGACCGCCATTTGGTGCCTCCGCCTTCGAGAATGCGCACGTCGCGCGCGCCCATGGTGCGGAACGTCCACCAGGCTCGCGGCGCGCTGAACAGCCCCTGTTCGTCGTAAACGACGATCGTCATGTCCTGGCTGATGCCGAGATTGCCGACGGCGGCGGCGAACTCTGCCGGTGAGGGGAGCATATGGGGCAGGGGCGTCGTCTTGTCTGCAATCGCGTCGATATCGAAGAAAACCGCGCCCGGGACATGGGAAACCAGATATTCGGCATGCGGATCACGCCCGCTGGTCGGCAGGTACCAGCTCGCATCGACGATGGCGACATCGGGATCGCTGAGGTGGTTGGCGAGCCATTTGGTGGAGACGAACTGAGACGGCATGCTTTTTCGAATTCCCTGGCGTTTGCCGCCAAGTGAGCGCAGCTTTCGAGGGAAAGCAAGTCCAATAGCGGCGGCGCCGGCTAGTCGCCGGGCGGTGGGCCGGAGGACTGGCGCAGCACCAGGTCGATAGGCCACATTTCGTGGATCGAGCCGGCGGGCTTGCCGCCCAGCAGTTGCAGGATCAACTCGGCGATGCGTACCCCCGCGGCACGGATCGAGGAGCGGGTGGTCGACATCGTCGGGTACATGTTGTCGGCGTTGAGATAGGGGAAGACGTCGTCATGGGCGATCATCGAGACGTCCTTGCCCAATTCGCAGCCGGCCTGGCGGATGGCACGGAAAACCCCGAGCGCCGTCATCATCGAACCGGCAAGGAACGCGGTGGGACGCGGGCGCAGTTCGAGCATGCCTTGAGCCAGCCGGAAGGCGACTTCGTCGGTGAAGATCGTGTTGGCGATCAGCGCCGGATCGATGGGGATGCCGCGCGCTGCCAGCGCCTGGCGAAAACCGATCTCGCGGTGCTCGGCAAAGGTGCGGCCCTTGACGCCGTTGAGCAGCGCGATACGCCGATGCCCCAGGTCTAAAAGGTGAGAGGTCGCGCGCTCGACCGCGCCCTGGTTGTCGATGTCGAGCCAGGCATGCGGGCGGCTGATATTGGTGCGTCCATGCAGTACGAAGGGGATGTTGAGGTCGAGCAGCAATTCGGCGCGCTCGTCCTTGATCTTGGGTGAGTGCAGGATGAACGCGTCGACCTTCTTGCTCGCCGCTGCCCGCCGATAGGCGGCGAGCTCGTCCTGGTAGGTATCGACGGTGGTGATGACGATATCGATCTCGTCTTCGGCAAGTCGGCCACTGAGCCCGCCGAGAAACTCGGTCGTATGGGGGCCGAACTCCTCAGGACCGCGCAGGACGAAACCGACCGCGCCAGCACGCCCGGTAGCGAGGCGCCGGGCGCTGGCATTGGGCCGGTAGCCGAGGCGCGCTGCCGCCTCGTTGACGATCTGGCGCGTGGATTCCTTGACTTCTGGATAGCCGTTGAGTGCACGGCTGACCGTCGTCTGGGACAGGCCGAGATGCTGAGCAAGTTCCTTGAGCTTCATCTTTTCCTATGCCCCGCCGCGGCAACCGCCTAGGCGGCGGTTGGTGCACGCAACGGCGCGGACAGACCGTTAGCCGGACTGCCACAATCCTCCCGCCGCGCATTCAAAGCGATTTCAAATTTGAGTGCAAGACCTGCGGCGGTTGGCCATTGGGATGACAACGGCCCGCCGAGTCCTACCGCCAGCCCCCGAAGTGCATAGGCGCTAACCCACGGATCGGTCAATCGATTTTGCCCAACGGAAAAATTGGACGTGAGAAACTGTTGTGGCGCTCCTTGACAGGTTTTGGTGCCTCTGTTTCAGTTTGCTTCAAAGCGCTTTGGGGGGAGTGGATCCCGAGGTGTTTTTGACAAGGGAGGAATGGGGGCGGCCGGCGCGCTGTGCGTCGGTTTTCCCGTACCTCCCAGCCACTATCTTTCGGGAGGACTTTTCAATGAAAATGAACAAGCTGCTTGTGGGCCTGCTGACCAGCGTCGCGCTGACTGGCGGTGTCGCTCAGGCTGCAGATCTGGCGATCGTTTCGGGCGATACAGGCACCGGCCTCGATTTCCTGCGCAGCCAGCTCGACCGCTTCGAGGAACAGACCGGCCACACCGTCACCATCGTGCCCATGCCATCCTCGACCACCGACCAGTTCGGTCAGTACCGTTTGTGGCTCGCGGCAGGCAACCAGGACATCGACGTCTACCAGACAGACGTCATCTGGGCGCCCCAGCTCGCGGATCACTTCCTCGACCTGACCGAAGCGGCTGCAGACGTGGTCGGCGACCATTTCCCCTCGATCATCGAGTCGCAGACCGTCGATGGCAAGCTCGTGGCGATGCCCGGCTTCACCGATGCGCCGGCGCTCTACTACCGCACGGACCTGCTCGAGAAGTACAACAAGGAAGTCCCCACCACCTGGGCCGAACTCGAGGAAACGGCGCAGGAGATCATGGAGGGCGAGCGCTCCGAGGGCGACAATGACATCTGGGGCATCGTCTTCCAGGGCAATGCCTATGAGGGCCTGACCTGCAACGCGCTCGAATGGGTGATGTCATACGGTGGTGGCCAGATCGTCGAGCCCGATGGCACGATCTCGGTCAACAATGAGCAGGCAGCCGCGGCCATCGACCGGGTTGCCGGCTGGATCGGCACCATCGCGCCGGAGGGCGTGCTCGGCTACATGGAAGAGGAAAGCCGCGGTGTGTGGCAGCTCGGCAATGCCGTCTTCATGCGCAACTGGCCCTATGCCTATCAGCTCGGCAATGGCGAGGATTCGGCGGTGAAGGGCATTTTCGACGTCGCGCCGCTTCCGGCCGGTGAAGGCGAAGGCGCGCGCTCGGCGGCAACGCTGGGCGGTTGGAACTATGCGGTCTCGCGCTACTCACCCGACCCGGAAGCCTCGATCGAGCTTGCGCTCTATCTCTCCTCGTCCGAGGTGCAGAAGGAGCGCGCGATCATGCAGTCCAACCTGCCCACGATCGAAGCGCTTTATGACGACGAGGAAATCGCCGAGGCGCAGCCGTTCATTCCGAACTGGAAGGAGATCTTCCAGAACGCCGTTCCGCGTCCGTCCGCGCCGACCAAGACCGACTACAACGAGGTCTCTTCGCTCTTCTGGAGCGCGGTGCACGACACGCTCTCGGGCAGCGGTTCGGCAGCCGAAAACCTCGAAGTCCTCGAGGCGGACCTGACCGAACTCAAGGGCGACGGCTGGTAATCCTGCCTGATGCAAACCCTCCTCCGGCCTCACCGGGGGAGGGACCAGTTCTGGCCGCGGTTGCCTCGACTTCGCTGGTGGGCCGTCTCCGCCGGGACTGGCGTCTTGCGTGAGGGGAATTGCCGCGAGGGGAATTGCAATGACGACACAAACGATGGCTCCGGCCGTTCCCATCACCAGCGGAGCCGAGCGCTCGCAGCTGATGAAGCAGCGCGTGGCAGCGGCGCGATGGTTCCTGGTTCCGATGCTGATCGCGCTGGCCATCGTTGCCGGCTGGCCTTTGCTGCGTTCGATCTGGTTCTCTTTCACCGATGCCTCGCTCAACGACCTCTACGGGGCCGAATTCATCGGGTTTGGCAACTATCTGCGCTGGACGACGCTGGAGAGCGGACGCACCATCTATCGTGGCCTGCTGGTCGACTCGAGTTGGTGGAATGCGGTGTGGAACACGGTGCGGTTCGCGGCCATTTCGGTGTCCACCGAAGCCGTGCTCGGCATGCTGGTGGCGCTGGTGCTCAATGCCGAGTTCAAGGGGCGCGGACTGGTGCGCGCGGCAATCCTCATCCCCTGGGCCATTCCCACCATCGTTTCAGCAAGAATGTGGGGCTGGATGCTCAACGACCAGTTCGGCATCCTCAACGACCTGTTCATCCGCCTCGGCTTCATCGACCGGCCCATCGCCTGGACCGCAAGCGCCGATACGGCAATGACCGCCGTGCTCATCGTCGACATCTGGAAGACGACGCCGTTCATGGCGCTGCTGATCCTTGCGGGCCTGCAGATGATCCCCAAGGATATCTACGAAGCCGCCGACATCGACGGGGTGCACCCGGTCAAGCAGTTCTTCCGCATCACACTGCCGCTGGTGCGTCCGGCGCTGATGGTTGCGATCATCTTCCGCCTGCTCGATGCGCTGCGCATTTTCGACCTCATCTATGTGCTCACGCCAAACAGCGATGCGACCAAGACCATGTCGATCCTGGCGCGCGAGAATCTCTTTGATTTCGACAATTTCGCCTATGGATCGGCGCAATCGACTCTGCTGTTCGTTATCATCGCCATCCTGACCGTTCTCTATATCTGGCTGGGCCGGGTGAACTTTGAAGGGGGGGCACGCTGATGGAGCGCGCGCAACTCTGGTCATGGACCAAGACCGCCCTGTTTTACCTTGCGGTGCTGGCGATCATCGTCATCTCGGTGTTCCCGTTCTACTACGCCATCCTGACGAGCTTCAAATCGGGTACGGACCTCTTCCGCATCAGCTATTGGCCGACATCGTTCTCCTGGGCCAACTATGTCAGCGTGCTCAACTCGGGCAGTTTTCCGCGCAACCTGCTGAATTCGATTTTCGTCGCGACGGTGACGGTGCTGCTGGCCCTGTTCCTTGCCGTGACGGCATCGTTTGCGCTCAGCCGCGTGCGCTTCCGCGGGCGTGGATTGCTGCTGATGACGATCCTGGCCGTCTCGATGTTCCCGCAGATCGCGGTGCTTGCCGGATTGTTCGAGGTCATCCGAGGACTGGGCATCTACAACACCCCCTGGGCGCTGATCTTCTCCTATACGATCTTCACGCTGCCGTTCACGGTCTGGGTGCTCACCACCTTCATGCGTGACCTGCCGGTCGAGATCGAGGAGGCGGCGATCGTCGATGGGGCAACGCCCTGGGTCATCATCACCCGCGTGTTCATGCCGCTGATGTGGCCGGCGCTGGTGACGACAGGGCTGCTGGCGTTCATCGGCGCATGGAACGAGTTCCTGTTCGCGCTCACCTTCACTTCATCCAACACCACCCGCACCGTCCCGGTGGCAATCGCGCTGCTTTCGGGCGGCACGCAGTTCGAAATTCCCTGGGGCAACATCATGGCCGCGTCCGTCATCGTCACGGTGCCGCTGGTGGTGCTGGTGCTCATCTTCCAGCGCAAAATCGTGTCCGGCCTCACCGCCGGCGGCGTCAAGGGCTAAGAGGCAATCTCCAAATGGCACATCTCCAGCTCAGCAATATCCGCAAGGCCTTCGGCGCCGTCGAAGTCATCAAGGGGGTTACCCTCGAAATACAGTCGGGCGAGTTCATGGTCTTTGTCGGGCCTTCGGGGTGCGGCAAGTCCACGCTGTTGCGCCTCATCTCAGGGCTCGAGGACATCACCTCGGGCGAGATGTATTTCGACGGGCAACTGGTCAACGCGCTGGCGCCTTCGAAGCGCGGCATCGCGATGGTGTTCCAGTCCTATGCGCTCTATCCGCATATGACCGTTTACGAGAACATGGCCTTCGGCATGACGCTCGAGAAAGGGCATTCGAAAGACGAGATCCGCTCACGCGTCGAGAAAGCCGCCGATATGCTCCAGATCCGGGAATATCTGGACCGTTTGCCCAAGCAGCTGTCGGGCGGCCAGCGCCAGCGCGTCGCCATCGGGCGGGCGATTACCCGCGACCCCAAGGTGTTCCTGTTCGACGAGCCGCTCTCGAACCTCGATGCTGCGCTGCGCGTGGCCACCCGCATCGAGATCGCCAAGCTGCATGAATCGATGCACAACACGACGATGATCTATGTCACGCATGACCAAGTGGAGGCGATGACGCTGGCCGACCGCATCTGCGTGTTGCGCGACGGAATCATCGAGCAGGTGGGCACGCCCATGGAGCTTTATGAGCGTCCTGATTCGATCTTCGTCGCCGGTTTCATCGGTTCGCCCAAGATGAATTTCATCTCCGGGGCACTTGCCGAAAAATTCAACGCACCGACCGTCGGCGTGCGCGGCGAGCACCTTGTGGTCAAGCCGTCGGATGGCGTATGGAGCGGCGAAGTCGTCCATTCCGAGAATCTCGGGTCGGACAGTTACATCTATGTCGATATCGGTTCGGATGAACTGGTGGTCGTGCGTGAGGACGGTGCCAAGAAGCACCAGCATGGCGAGACGGTCCAGTTGGCCCCGCTCGAGGGCAAGGTGCATCGGTTCGACAATGCCGGTAAGCCCATCCGCTAGGTAGAGGTTCTGGAGCAACCACCCGGAACGCGGACCCGGTAGTCATCGTTCTGCGGGTCAAGAACACGGGTGAATCGACACTTTGGATTTCAAGCGGCGCTCGGCTCGGGTTGGGCGCCGTTGCGATAGACGGGCACCAGTCATGGTTGCGCGCCGCCGCTCATGCGGCCCGCGAGACGAGGTTCCGGCCGAGCGGCCGGGCTTCACAAAAGGTCTTCATAGGAGAATGTAAATGCCTATCCGCACCCTGGTCTGGGGCGAGAACGTTCACGAGCAGAAGAACGCCATCGTCGCCGAGAACTACCCGCAAGGGATGCACAATCAGATCGCCAGCCTTTTGGCCAAGGACAGCAATATCGCGGTCAAGACGACGACGTTGCAGGAGCCTGAGCATGGCTGCACGCACGAGGCGCTTACCGAGACAGACGTGCTGATCTGGTGGGGTCATGCCGCCCATGGCGATGTCGAGGACGAAATCGTCGAGCGCATCGCCCAGTATGTGTGGCAGGGCATGGGCCTCATCGTGCTGCATTCGGGGCACTTCTCCAAGATATTCAAGCGCCTGATGGGTTCGCCCTGCGCCCTCAACTGGCGTGAGGCAGGCGAGAAGGAGCGGCTCTGGGTTGTCAATCCGGGCCATCCCATCGCCAAGGGACTGCCTGCCTATTTCGAGCTCGAGATGGAAGAGATGTATGGCGAGCCGTTCTCGGTCCCTGAGCCGCTCGAAACAGTGTTCGTCTCCTGGTTCCAGGGGGGCGAGGTGTTCCGCTCGGGCCTGACCTACAGGCGTGGTGCCGGTAATATCTTCTATTTCCGTCCGGGACATGAAACCTACCCGACCTATCATGACGAGACGGTGGGGCAGGTGCTGCGCAATGCGGTAAACTGGGCCTACAATCGCGACCGCTACAAGCAATTGCTGGACGCTCCGAACGTGCCGGTGGACAAGGCCATCGAAAAGATCGAGGAGCGCGGCCCCAAGCTTCATGCTCATGGGCAAGAGGGCTTTCGCTGATCGCCCCAAACGAACGGTCACCCGGCGCTTTCGAGCCGGGGGCCATGGCGAGATCGCAAGATGGATTCCGGCGGGATACCGGTGTGACACGAGATCGCAAAGCCAATCGAAAGCGCAGATCTCTCAAGGACTGACTAAATGCGCCTGCTTATTCTTGGAACCGGCGGCATGGCCAATACCCATGCCAAGCACTTCGCGGCCATCGACGGGGTCAGCGTGGTCGCCGGTGTCGATGTCGATCCCGGTCGCGTCGAAGCCTTCAACACCACGCACAGCATTCCGCACGGCTTCGGCTCGCTCGATGCGGCGCTTGCCTGGGGCGAGTTCGACGCCATTGCCAATGTGACGCCGGACAGCGTCCACCATCCCACGACCCTTCGTGCGATCGAAGCGGGCAAGCACGTCTTTTGCGAAAAGCCGCTGGCGACCGATTATACCAGGGCGCTGGAAATGACCGAGGCGGCGGAGGCCAAGGGCGTCGTCGCCATGGTCAACCTGACCTATCGCAACGTCCCGCAATTGCAGCGCGCCCGTGAGATCGTGCAACAGGGGCTGGTCGGCAAGGTCAAGCATTTCGAGGCGAGCTATCTCCAGAGTTGGCTCGTCTCTAAGGCCTGGGGTGACTGGCGCACCGAAAGCCAGTGGCTCTGGCGGCTTTCCAAGAAGCATGGCTCCAATGGGGTGCTCGGCGATATCGGCGTCCACATTCTCGATTTCGCCGTCTATGGCGCGGGTAGCGACATCGACAAGGTGTTCTGCCGGCTCGAAACCTTCGACAAGGCGGAAGGCAACCGGATCGGCGAATACGATCTCGATGCCAATGACAGCTTTGCCATGACCGCGCAGCTCGAGAACGGCGCGCTGGGCGTGGTCCACGCCACACGCTGGGCGACGGGCCATTTCAACGAGTTGCGGCTACGCGTCTATGGCGACCAGGGATCTCTGGAAATACAGCACCGCCATGACTGGTCGAAGCTCTATACGTGCCTGGGGGACGATGCCGAGACCGGCACCTGGACCGAAGTCGATGTCGGGCCGGTGGCAACCAATTATGAGCGCTTTTTCCAGGGCGTGCGGGAGGGCAAGTCGCTGGAGCCGACTTTCCGCCACGCGACAAATCTGCAGAAGGTCCTCGACCTGGCAGCGCTCACCGAGCGCGACCGGCGCGAGCATCTGGTCGCCGGCTAGTCGGTCAGTTCCAGTGCATTGCTGGTGACGGCGTAGCGGCTGAGTGTTTCGAGGAAGGTCATGCCGAGCAGGCTTGTTTCGAGCGCACCTTCCTCGGCTATGAAGGCGCGCACATCGCGCCGCACGATGCCGCCGACATCGACGGTGTCGAGACTGGCGCGCGCGGCAAGCCCGGTGCCGTTGGCGGTCGAAACCGGAATATCGTAGCGCAAGGCTTCCGTGTCGATGCCGGCTGCCTGTGCATCGGCATGCGTAAGCACGACGGCGCTGGCGCCGGTGTCGAAGATCATCGGCGTGATGTGCCCGTTGATGGTGGTGTTTACCTCGAAATGGCCGCCCATGCCGCGGCGGAACGTGGCCGTGCCGCGCCGGGTATCGACGACGGCAGCG
>Ga0180220_1000159_pt1 | contig 107938 bp, 94 predicted proteins | sample eDN5th37CBELigBY_FD_151335 | JGI IMG/M metagenome (GOLD analysis project Ga0180220, IMG submission 151335) | Enriched backyard soil microbial communities from Emeryville, California, USA - eDNA 5th pass 37_C BE-Lig BY (version 2) (version 2) | ecosystem: Environmental > Terrestrial > Soil >...
CCCCGCTACCGGTTGTCCAGCGATCCCCCAGGTCCCAGGTCCATCCGTCCCGGATGGGCCCTTTTTGCATCCCCCCACCCCCCGGAACCATCTCACTGGAATCCGCCCTTGGAGACCATCCACCGTGCCCCACTGGAATCCCCCTTGGCCGGACGCCGGTGTCCTTCTGCGTCGCCTCGTCTCCAGGCGTGGGTCTTTTGCCGTACCCTTGTCGATGGAGCTGGAGGCTCGCTGCCGCGCCCGTAGATGAGGAGGACACCAGATGAGATTTGCGCATGTCAATCTCGTGGTCCGGGATCTGAAATCGATGATCGCGTTTTACGAGGATGTGTTTGGATGCCAGCATATCGGGCAAACCAGAAACCTTCACGGGCGATGGCTTGAGGATCTTACCGGTATCGAATCTGCACACATCGTTGGCGAACATTTGCTTCTTCCGGGAACATCGGACGCAACGTTGGAGATATTTCGATACGATCCGGCATTCGACCTCGACGGCGGCACTCCTCTGTATCCGGTGAACAGGCCCGGTTTCGGACATATTGCTTTTGAAGTGGTGAATGTTGAGGATGCCGTCGCCGCCCTCCGTGAGCACGGCGGTGCGACGGTGGGAGATGTCGTTTCCGTCGGGTATGAGGATGGTCGTACGTTGACCGTCGTCTATGCCCGTGATCCGGAAGGCAACATCATCGAACTCCAAGCATGGTCATACGCGGAGCGATGACGGCGCCGGATCAGGCGGGACGATCTTTCTCATGCGCCTTGGCCGGTGGATTGCTGTCCGTGCCACACGGCGGTAGACCGGAATTTGCCGTCGGATAGGGTACGCTTGTCAGGCGAGGCTGTCTCGCATCCCGTCGGCGATGACGTCCACGCTGATGAGGTTGGTTACTGCTTTCAACGTTTGTCGAGCAATCACATCCAAATCTCACGTTGAATAGAGAGAAATGTCGATGAGCATATCGAATCGACCGACTAGTGGATCGGGCGCCGGTTCCCAGCGAAGCGTCGTGGCGGCTGGTGCGGTCGCGGGAACAGCGCTTGGAGTCTGGGCAGGGAAGAGGGTTCAGGCATTCGTGCGAAAGGAACGACCGGAGGGAATGGTCGACTGGAATCGCGCGCGAGAGATCGCGACCGGGATGAACAAGGGCGACACGCTGACCGCGACTGAGCGAGAGCGCCTCAATGCCTATTACGGTGAGTTGGTGACGCGCTGCATCCCGATCGTATCGGCCTATACCGGGACCTCTTTGCCAACTGATCGCGAGCGCACATTCGCCTTCGATCGTGTTGACTGGATCAATGCCAATCTCGACGGATTCAAGCGCATGCTGGAGCCGATCGAAGGGCTCAATGACGAGAATCCGGGCAGGAATGCGATCTCCAGGGCCTGGAATGGCGTCAGCCAGATGATGACGTCGTACGAGGTCGGGCTGATGCTGGGCTATATGGCCCGGCGCGTGCTGGGGCAATATGACCTGGCCCTGTTGGGACGGGAGCCGGTTACCGAGACTGGCAAGCTGTACTATGTGGAGCCGAATATCCGGGGTGTCGAGCGGAAGCTCGGATTACCGAAGGACGACTTCCGGATGTGGCTTGCCTTGCACGAGACGACGCATGCGTTCGAGTTCGAGGCCCATCCCTGGGTCCAGATCCATTTCAATGGTCTTCTGGATCGGTACATGTCCTTCCTGAAGCAGGATGCCGAGTTCCTGCGGCAGGGAGTGCAGGGCATCAAGGTCTTCGTTCAGCGCGTCCAGCAGGGACGGCGCGAAGACGAGGAATCGAGTGGATCGTGGCTCGAGATGTTGATGGATGACGAGCAGCGCGCCCTGTTCACTGAGATGCAGGCGATGATGTGCGTGATCGAAGGATACTCGAACCACGTCATGAACGCGGTTGGGAAGGATCTGCTCGATAACTATGAGGAGATCTCTCGCAAGTTCGAAGCACGGCAACGACAACGATCCCAGGCCGATCAATTGTTCGCGAAGTTGACCGGTCTGGACGTGAAGATGGAGCAGTACCGGCAAGGCGAGCGATTCATCGACGAGATCGCGCGCCAACGTGGTCACGCCTTCGCCCATCAGGTGTGGGACAAGCCGGAAAACATGCCCTCAATGGAGGAGATCCGCAATCCTGACAGATGGATTGCCCGGATGGACGCCCGGCATGCCTCGGTGGCGGCTTTGGGAGAGTAGGGATCAGGAAGGCCCGGTGGAAGACACTCCACCGGGCTTTCCTGATCCCGGAAGAATGCGTTTCCCAAGAGCTCGAGCGGGGAATCAGCCGTGAGAGACTTTCGGGGTCCATTTCTCTTTCAGCAGGGATTTCATCGTGGGGGCCGCCTTGACGATCAAGAAGTGCGCGATGCGGCCACGCAGCGAGTGATTGAAGATGAACGGCGTTCCCAACTGATGCGTGGATGATGTCCACGCCATCTTTTCGGGAGAATCATTCCGGCCCATGTCGATGGTCGTGTAGCCGCGTCGGCCCAGAGCGTGGATCTGATGGAGCAGCAGCAGATGACCCGGGGAGTACCTTCGGTACCGTTCGTTGAACGCGATTCGGATGCCGTAGTAGGTCGTTCCCGACACGAGACCGAGTGCACCGGATACGATTTCCCCGTCGCAGGTCAGCAGGTGCACACGCCAGCGCCCTTCGGATCCTTCCGTGTGAAAGAGATTGTCGTAAAAGACTTTCATTTCGCGGCGCGACCTGATCGAGTATGACTCCCGACCCTTCCAGGTATCATGTTCCAGATCGAGAAAGCGCTGATAGCATGACGCCGTATGATCCGGAGCCCCTTCCCCGCCTCCTTCGACCAGGCGGATATCCCCCAATTCTTCAAGCTTCCTGAGATCGCGTCGGAGCTGCTTCCTCAAGGATCGATGTTGCTTCTCGATCACCTCATGGATAGTACGGGATGCAGGAATTTCTATGAATGGAACTCTCGTCGGATTGTGGAGGTAGATCCTCCTGCCTTCCTGACCGGCGAGCTCGCGAAGTTGATCCACCGCGCCACCTGATGGCACTGTGTCGATCTGCAGGACATCCCACCCTTTCATTTCACGGAAGAGACGCCAAAGGTCACGAGCCACGCGTTCTGTATCACTGTCTCGGCAAATGACATCGAGATGTGGCAGTTCACGGTTACTGGCAGACCGGAGCCATCGTACAGATATCGGGTCGAAACCGTTGGTACGATCCTCCAGTGGGAAGATTGCCATGAGTTCTCCGGCCTGTCTCGCGACAATCAGCGTGAGCGAGGTGCCGGGCGAGAATGCGGAGAGGTGGACTCTCAGGAGTTTTGGGCGTAGATAGCCGTACCGGACGTCTTCGCTTTCGCACAGAATCTCCCACTCCTCTTCCAGATCGCGGAGGATAGATTCTGTACCACGTAGGAGATGCCATGTCAGCCCGGAGGGGAACAGGATACCGTCTCCGAGACCTTCATCCCCGGTTCGGGTCTTTGAACGCAAGTACGATCGAAATCCGGGACTCTCGACGTTTTGCATAAATGACCATCCTCCAGCCCTGCACGAACTCAATCGGGGCGATGCAGGGCAAGTCAAGACTCAACGATGCGTTCGTCTTCCGAAGAACAGCCGGCGAATGTACCGGGTCGTAGTGGGAAAGGGGTATGGTCCCTGTTAAAAAGATGGATAACCAGTATCCTCTATAATACATGAAATGATAAATATATATGAAGAAATAGATGGGTCAAAAATGATTTGCGTATAGATCAGGCGTATAAGGAAGGACTGATACCGAATCCGCATGCATGCTCGCGGGTCGCCGTGATGCCGCTCCGCGGCATGTCTCGGGCACAGGACCCGAGACTACGGTGACGTGCGCTGACCCGCGAGCATTCATAGGTATGGGCAGGTCCCGGGCACAGGGCCCGGGACGACGAGACTCGCACGGGCGACGATCCACCACAGTTCATCCGGAGTTCGTATGAATCCTGAATGCGGAGGCTATGCGGGGAGTATAGGAAGTATTTGGTGAGGAAAGATCTCGACGATTGGGTCTGGAACAGACCAGGACGGGCGTCTCGCAATCGTTGATGCCCATCCTGGTCCTTGAGATGATTAGTGGCGGAAGTGGCGGCGGCCGGTGAAGACCATCGAGATGCCGGCATTGTCCGCGGCGTCGATCACATCCTGATCCTTCACGGATCCACCGGGCTGGACGACGGAGGTGATTCCCGCCCGGATCGCTTCCTCAATGCCATCGGGGAAGGGGAAGAAAGCATCGCTGGCCATCACAGCCCCCTGCGCTTTCTCTCCGGCCTTGCGGGCGGAGATGGCCACGCTTTCGAGCCGGTTGGGTTGACCGGCACCGAGCCCGACGATCGCCTGATCTTTTACGAATACGATCGCGTTGGACTTGATGAGCGGCAGCGTCCGGACGGCAAATTCGAGGTCCCGCAGCTCCGCCTCGGTCGGAGCCTTCTGCGTGACGACCTTCCAGGTGGACGGGTCTTCAGGTTCGATGTCCGGCTCCTGGACAAGGATGCCGCCGCTGATCGGGCGGATATCCAGCTCTGCGATGCGCTCGCCCTCGCGATTCGGCAGGGAGAGGATGCGCGTCGCCTTCTTTTTCATGAGGATCTCGAGGGCATCGTCGTCATACCCCGGAGCGATGATGATATCGAGCTTGATCTTTCTCATGAATGTCGCGGTCTCCAGGTCGACCGTCCGGTTGAGCGCCACGATACCGCCGAACGCCGAGACGGGATCTCCCTCGAAGGCTGCTTCGTAGGCCTCGGCCAGCGTGTCGCGGACCGCGAGACCGCAGGGAACCGTGTGTTTGATGATGGCGACGGTCGGTCCGTCGAAGAGCTGTGCCGCCTGCCACGCGGCGTCGGCATCGAGATAGTTGTTGAAAGACAACTCCTCGCCCTTGAGGCGCGTTGCCTGGAGCAGACCGGGTGCAGGCTTGCCGGGACGGAGGCGCGTATACGCCCGGGCATCCTGGTGCGAGTTTTCTCCGTATTTGGGTTTCGCGGCCAGCCGCATGCCAATCGTCAGCTCGGTCGGGAAGCGCCCATCACTGTCAGCGTCATTCAGCCAGGCCGCGATCAGCGAGTCGTACGTGGAGACGTGGCCGAATGCCTTCGCCGCCAGTTTCCGGCGCTCAGCGTGCCCCACGGTGCCCCGACTCAGGCTCTCGGCGATCGTGTCATAGTCTCCCGGATCAGTAATGACGATCACGGAGGCGAAGTTCTTCGCTGCGGCGCGGGTCATTGCGGGACCGCCAATATCGATCTGCTCGACGATATCCATCTCGGAGAGCCCCTCCTGCCGGACGGTCGCTTCGAAGGGATAGAGGTTGGTGACCAGGATATCGATGGGCACGATGTCGAACTCGTCGAGCTGGGCATTATGGGCGGGAAGGTCGCGCCGGGCGAGCAGGCCGCCGTGAATCTTCGGATGCAGGGTTTTGACGCGGCCATCCAGCATCTCCGGCGATCCCGTGACGTCGGAGACCGCGGTGACGGGGAGCTTGGCATCCGCCAGCGCCTTCATGGTGCCGCCGGTGGAGACCAGCTCATACCCGAGATCCACAAGGGTCGTGGCGAATGGCACGAGCCCGGTTTTGTCGGAAACGCTGAGAAGTGCGCGCATTGGTCAGTCTTTCTCCCGTCTGAATGGTGAATGTGAATGCCCGTCGGCGAGGGGCAAGAGCAGTGTACCAAGCCTTCTCGTTACCCGAGTGCACAATATCATAGTAAAAGAGTCGGATATATGATTTACTTCCCCCGACGTCTTGAGAGAACCGGTTCGTTCGCATTTGCGTTTTCGAATGGAGAAGTATCAATGAGCTTCGAGTTCCACCGCCGACAGCTGATTAAGACATCCGCAGTAGCGGCGATGGTGGCGGCTGCCGGGCCGGCAGTGTTTGGGGCGCGTGCGATGGCGCAGGATGCCACCGCAGAAGCGACCGCTGCAGCAACATCCCACCAGGCCGTGGCCGGTCCTGGCGAGGACGAGTTTACGGTAACCCATGCTCAGGGCGAAACGGTCGTCGCGGCAAATCCCGAAGTGGTATTGAGTTACGACATCGCGACGATCGACACCATGCAGGCGCTCGATGTCAAGGTAGCTGGCATGCCGGAGGTGTCCGGCGCCGATGCTTACATCGATTCGGACGGCGTGGAGAATATCGGATCGCTCTTCGAGCCGGATTACGAGAAGGTCAACGAGATGCAGCCGGACCTGATCGTGGTCGCTGGCCGGTCTGCCGCTGTTTTCGAGGACCTGAACAAGATCGCGCCGACGATCGACGTCACCTGGGAAGGCAGCGATTTCCTCGGTGATTTCGAGGCCAACGCCGTCTTGCTGGCAGCCCTGTTCGACAAGCTCGATGTCGCGCAGCCGGTGATCGACGATGTGAAGGCGCGGGCCGCGGCACTCGCCGAGACGGCGAAGGGGATCGGCACCGGTTTGGTGATCATGACCAGCGGTGGTAGCGTCACGGCCCTCGCCCCGGGGAACGCACGTGCCGGTCGTGGCGCGTTGATCTACGAGACCCTGGGCGTTCAGCTGCCGGTGGAAGACCTGGAGGCGGCGACCCACGGGGAGCCGATTTCGTTCGAGTTCCTGCTGGAGCACAATCCGGACTGGCTCTTCGTCATCGACCGCGACAAGGCGACCGGTGCCGAGGATGCGCAGCCGGCCGAGCAGGTGTTGGACAACGACATCATGCACGAAACGACGGCGTGGCAGAACGATCAGATCATGTATCTCAATCCGTTCGACTGGTACATTATCACCGGTGCCGGTCTGAACAGCATGCAGCGCATGCTGGACGAGTTGGAGACAGCGCTCAACGGTTGATCTCCAGACGACTGCGTGGCGGAACCGCTGTCGCGCAGTCGTTTCTTTGTGCAGGAGGGGAAAGCGGCCGGTGCAGGTTCAATCTGGACAGTTGAGTTATCGCCTGGGGCTTGCCACGGTCGGCGTGATCTTCCTGGCGTGTATCAGTTTGGTTATCGGCGTGTACTCGTTTTCGTTTCGGGATCTGATCTCGGGGCAGGCGGATGTGCACTCGTCGATGGTCTTGTTCGTCAGCCGGATTCCGCGGACAGTCGCGATCGTGCTCGTTGGCGCGTCCACCAGCATTGCCGGCATGATCATGCAAATGCTGGTGAGAAACCGGTTCGTCTCACCCTCGACGGCGGGAACGGTCGAATCCGCGAGCCTCGGTATCCTGATCATCACATTGCTGGTGCCGAATGCCTCGATTCCCCTGAAGATCCTCTTTGCATCTTTGGTAGCGCTCGCCGGGACGGGATTATTCCTGCTCCTGCTGCGTTCGATCCCGTTGCGCTCCCCCCTGATCGTACCGCTTGTCGGGATCATGCTGGGCGGCGTGATCTCGTCGGTGACCTCGTTTTTTGCCTACCGGTATGACTTGCTGCAGTCGCTGTCGATCTGGACGAATGGTGATTTCTCCCGGATCCTCCGGGGCAGGTACGAATTGTTGTGGCTTTCCGGGGCATTGACCCTGATCGCCTTCATCATCGCGGACCGGTTCACCGTCGCGGGGTTGGGCGAAGCCTTCACCACGAATCTCGGGTTGAACTACGGTCGGGTGCTCGCGATCGGCCTGACGATCGTCTGCATCGTGATCGCGGTGAATGTCGTGACGGTGGGTGCTATCCCGTTCCTCGGATTGATCGTGCCGAATGTCGTCTCGATGATGCTGGGTGACAACGTGAAGCGGACGGCGCCGTGGGTGGCCGTCACCGGAGCCGGGTTCCTTCTGGCATGTGATATCGCCGGACGAACGTTGCGATTTCCGTTCGAGATTCCGATCGGGACGGTTGTCGGGGTCGTCGGCAGCGTCGTCTTCCTCGTTCTGTTGTTGAGGGGGTCGGCTCGTGTTGGCTAGTGTTGCGAAGGTGGAGGCCGTCGAGGGCAAGGTGGCGCGAGCGGTGCCTCCCGTGATCCGGTTGGTCCTGCTGGCGTTGGCCGCGATCGGGCTGATCACGGTTTTCATGACGATCGAAGCCCACGGTAATTGGGACTTCATCTTGCCGTTCCGGGGACGGAAGATCCTCGCGATGGTGCTGGTCGGCTATGCCATCGCGGCGTCGACCGTGATGTTCCAGACGATCACGAACAACCGGATCCTGACGCCATCGATCATGGGATTCGATGCGCTCTACATGCTGATCCAGACCGTCGTTGTGTTCTTCCTCGGTGCCGCGAGGTTGTCCCAGATGAACCCGCGTTTCCAGTTCGGTCTCGAGGTGCTGGCGATGGTCGGTTTCTCGGGGACGTTGTACTGGTGGTTGTTCATCCGGGTCGAGCGAAGCGTCCATCTGCTGGTGCTGGTAGGGATCATCTTTGGGGTCTTGTTCGGCAGCTTTACCAACCTGCTCCAACGCATGATCGACCCGACCGAATTCGCCGTGCTGCAGGATGCCGGTTTCGCCAGCTTCAACTCGGTGAACCGGACCCTGCTCGGCATCTCGGGATTGATCATCATCGCGGTTTCGATCGTCATCTGGCGGATGATCCATGTTCTCGATGCATTGGCGTTGGGACGTGAATTGTCGATCACTGTGGGGGTCGAGTACCGTCGCACGATCATGATCGTGCTTGCTCTGGTGACCATCCTGGTATCCGTGTCGACGGCGTTGGTGGGACCGATCACGTTCTTCGGCTTGCTGGTCGCCCATCTCGCGTACCAGACGGTCGGCTCGCACTCACATCGGTACACCATTCCGGCGGCGGGGTTGTTCTCTGTGATCTTCCTGGTTGGCGGGCAGATGGTTCTGGAGCGCGTCTTTTCCTTCAACTCCAGCCTGTCGATCATGATCGATTTTCTCGGCGGATTGCTGTTCATCATTCTCGTCCTGCGTGGAGGCAAGAAGTGATCGAGATTACCAATGTCACGAAGCAATACGGTGGCGAGGCGGTTGTCAATGATGTCAGCCTGACGATCGAGAAGGGCGGAATCACCTCCCTGATCGGACCGAACGGGGCTGGCAAATCGACGCTGTTGTCGATGATGAGCCGGCTCCTGAGAATGGATGCCGGAACGATTCGCGTCGATGGTCTGGATGTGACGAAGACGCCCAGCGATGTACTGGCGCGGAGATTGTCCATCCTGCGACAGCAAAACCATTTCGAGGCGCGACTGACCGTGCGGGATCTGATCACCTTCGGCCGGTATCCGTATTCCAAGGGGCGACCGACGATTGAGGATCGGGAGCATGTCGAGCGCTCGCTGGAGTACCTCGACCTCGTGCCTCTCCAGCATCGTTTCCTGGACGAGCTTTCCGGCGGGCAGCGACAGCGGGCATTCGTGGCGATGGTGTTGTGTCAGGATACCGACTACGTCTTGCTCGATGAGCCTCTGAACAACCTCGATATGCGGCACTCGATCGGGATGATGCAGCAGTTGCGGCGGATCGTCGAGGATTTCGGCAAGACGGTGGTGATCGTCCTGCACGATATCAACTTCGCGTCCTGGTATTCAGACCGGATCATCGCCATGCGCGACGGCCGGGTCGTGTATCACGCCGGTCCCGATGTGGTGATGACACCGCAAGCATTGTTCGAGCTCTACGACGTCAACGTCCAGGTGGAGACGATCTGCGGCAAATCCGTCGGCGTCTACTATGGCGATGTCAACGAGATGGAAGTGCAGCAGGCGCGGAGTGACCGTCGACGGTTCGCGACACAGGTGCACGGGGCGTAGGGATTCGCCGGGGATCACAATTCCGTTGCCCGGCTTGTCGTTATCGCCACCTTCCGTAGCCGCTTATCGTCCTTCGATCGCCGTTCTCGTACGTGCACAGCGGTGGCACCTCCCTCTGTCATCCCGAGCCCGTGAGACGCCCAGGAGGCGTCGAACGGTGTCGAGGAATCCGTGATCCAGCCTGACCGGATGGTTGGGAAGAGCAAGGATCCCCCCGACTTCGCTCGGGATGACACGTTTGGGAGTGGTGGTGGATTCAGTGTCATGGGCAGCGACGGGCTTCGGCGCTTTGCGGTCGCTGACGCGATCTTATCCGGAGTCTGTCCAGAGGGCGCGGTCTTCCCGGCGCACCCATCACCACCACGCTGGCACGCACCATTCCCCTCATCCTGCACCACCGTGCTCGCACGCACCTTCCCCTCATCCTGAGCGGAGCGAAGGACCCCCGTGCGAAGCACATCTGCGGCGTGAGGGCGTCCCGTTCTGCCCTGTGGGCAGCGGCGTCGCCGGGGGATCCCGCGGGGTGAGGCCACTGGCCGAAAAGCGAGAGCGACCCCATTCCTGCGGTCAGGATGAAGGAGGGCTTTGTAGGTCGCCGCGATGCATGCTCGCGGGGCGCCGTGATGCCGCTCCGCAGCATGTCTCGGGCACAGGACCCGAGACTACGATTATGTGCGCTGATCCGCGATCGATCATTCGGATCCGCGATTATTCCCGATTCTTCCACGCCGCAATGTTGTCCTCGATCTGCTTGACGTGACCCTGGAGATGCGCGCCGTGGTTGGTGAGCCAGGCATTGGCCGTGTAATCCCCGGCGACCGAGTGGTGCCCGATCTTCGTCCAGACTTCGTCGGGAATGTCGTTCAGGAGCGGGGTGGTCCATCGACGGACGGCCTCGATGACCGCGAAGGCATCGTCGACGGAGCGCGTCGAGTAGTCGAGGGTGCGGCCCCATGCATCCTGATCCATGGCCGTGATGTGTGGATCGGGATCGACGGCGAGAATCCGGATACGGATGGCGGCGAGCATCTCGGCGTCGGCGCAATGACAGATGATCTCGTTGACGGACCACTCTCCGGGCGCGGGTTGCCAGTCCCGCATCTCGCCGGGTGCTGCATCATAGGCCTCGCGAAGCGCTTCGGGGCCGTTGGCGTACTGCTCGATGAGCCGGGACCGATCTTCAGGGGTCATGTGGTGCTCCTTGCGGCCATGCGTCATGTTTATGTCCTTCTGCAGGATACAGGGTCGTGGGGTTCGACGATATAGCGAATTGGAGGAAGGTTGCAATACCGGACGTAGGAGCGAACCACCGTCATGCCCCGAGCGAAGTCGGGGCATGACGTGTTTCTCGCTACGGGGTAAGAACATTTCGTCTTGAGCGCCTGCTAGCGATAGTTGTGGGAATCCGGAGTGACGGCGCGGATATCGGCTCGGGTGAGTGGGGTTTCGAGAAGATCCCGCGACGGAAGCTGGACGAGCTGCATGTGTGCCGGGTTGATGTCGTCCGACAGGATCGGGCGCTCTCCCCACGCGGGCGGCGCGCTGATGATGTGGGATTCCTCGATCGGTTGCAGGTGCTCGGCGACGATGTTGATGTTGTTGTTCGCCAACTGCAACCGGCCCCTCACGATCAGCAACGGTGTCGAGCGGACATGCAACCGTTGTTTCTCGTACAAATCCGGGTAGACGATGACGTTGACCAGATCGAACTCATCTTCCATCAACAGGAATGTGATGCCCCCGGCGGTAGCCGGACGCTGGCGGCAGACGACGAGTCCCGGCAGCCAGACGGTCATGCCGTCGGGCAGGGTTGCCAGTTCCTGACTGGATGACATCCCCTTCGGCAATCGGTTGCGCAATAGCCCCAGCGGGTGGTGGAGAACCGAGAGACCGAGCACGCGGTACTCATCGGTCATACGGTCCCACGAGGTCGTGCGAGGCAGATCGACATGATCCTGTGCGGTCGGCAGGGGGAGGGGGAGTTGCTGGCCGCGATATCGTCGCGTGCGCTTGTCGCGGAATCCCTTGGGAGAAACGAAAAGCCCGATCTGCCAGAGCATCTCGCGGCGCTGCAGGCCGAAACCATCGCAGGCACCTGCGGCGATCAGATTCTGTTGTGTATCCGGGCGGAGCGCGACCCGGCGGACCAGATCGGCCAGGGAGCGGTAGTCACCACGCGCCCGACGTTCCCTCACGATACGCACGGCGGCGTCCTCGGACAGTCCCTTGACGAACGAGAGGCCGACGCGGACGGTATGGCGCCCCTCCACGGTGCATTCGAGCTCGCTGTCGTTCACATCCGGTTTCAGCACGCGCAGCCCGTGCCGCTTGGCGTCGTTGATCAGCACATGCGGCGCGTAAAAGCCCATTGGCTGATTGTTGAGCAGCGCGCAGAGGAACTCCGCTGGATGATAGCGTTTGAGCCAGCACGACTGGTAGGCGAGAAAGGCAAAGGCCGCGGCGTGGCTTTTCGGAAAGCCATATTCGGCGAAGCCGGCGAGCTTGTCAAAGATCTGGCTGGCCAGCTCGGGCTTGACCTTCTGGTTGGCGGCCCCGGCCATGAACTGGGCCCGCATTGCCTCCATCGCCTCATGCGAGCGTTTGCGGGTCATCGCCCGGCGGAGCTGATCGGCCTGACCAGCGGTGAAGCCGGCGATCGCCTCGGCCACCTGGACCACCTGCTCCTGATAGAGGATGACGCCGAGCGTATCGCGCAGGATCGGCTTCAGGCGCGGGTGGTCGTAGGCGGGCCGGAACGCCGGATTCGTGCGTCGCTCGACGAAGGGCGTCACGGCGCCGCCGACGATCGGGCCGGGACGGACGATCGCGACCTGGACAACGAGGTCGTCCAGCTTTTCCGGCTTCGTGCGGCGGATCATCTGGATCTGGGCGCGACTTTCCACCTGGAAGACCCCGATCGTGTCTCCCTCCTGGATCATGTCGTAGACGGCCGGGTCATCAAAATCGATGCGGCTGAGGTTGATCGGTGATTGACCGGAGGCGTCGATCAGATCGAGACATTCCTCGACCAGCGAGAGCATGCCGAGGGCGAGGAAGTCGATCTTGATCAGGCGGGCATCCTCGCAGGAATCCTTGTCCCAATGGCAGATGTAGCGGCCGTCCATGGCAGCGGGCTGGATCGGGATCAGCTCGTTGAGCGGGGTCGCGGAGATGACCATGCCGCCGACGTGTTGGGTGACGTGGCGGGGAAAGCCGGCGAGCTGCTTCGCGATCTCGATCAGGTGCGACCAGGGCGGGGCGTTCTTGCGGGCGGCGTATTCCGGCAGGCGGTCGAGCTCATCTCCCAGACCGTCGGCAGAACGCGGTTCGCTGAGCTTGGCGATCCGGTCCAGGTCAGCCAGGGGGAGACCGAGGGTCTTGCCGACATCTCGCACCGCGCTCCGCAGGCGGTAGGTCGCAAAAGCGCAGACGAGGGCGACGCGGTCGGCGCCGTAGACCTCATAGACACGCTCGATCATCCGCTCGCGAATCTCGCGCGGGAAATCGAGGTCGATATCCGGCACGGAGGGCAGCTCCTCGTTCAGGAAACGCCCGACGTAGAGTTCGTGCCGGAGTGGGTCGACCGGCGACAGGCCGATCAGGTAGCAGACGATCGAGCTGACCGCTGAACCGCGGCCACGCCCCGGTGGCAGGAAGATGCGGGAGCCGGTTGCCTCGCGTCCCCGGATCTCGGCGGCAACGTCTTTCGCGAGGTTGAGCAGATCGTGATAGAGCAGGAAGAATCCGGCGAGACCATGTTTCCTGATTAACCGGAGTTCGTCTTGCAGCTGGGAGTGCGCCCGGTCGATGCGTGGATCGGCGGGATCCTTGTAGCGATCGGCGAAGGCCTCGCGACATATCCGGGCGAGGAGGTCATCGGCCGATTCGCCGGTCCCGGTTTCGTAGGTGGGGAACTGATACTGGAGATCGCGGGTCAGATCGAAGCTGGCGCACCGCTCGGCGACGATCTCCGTCGTGCGGATCGCATCCGGATAGTCGGCGAAGAGCGCGGCCATCTCCTCCGGCGTCCGCAGGTGGAACTGGGCGTTGGGGCGCCGCTCGCGATGCGAGGTATCCAGCGTCGCGCGATTGGCGATGGCGACGAGGACATCCTGCAACCGGTGACGATCTTGCCGATGGTAATGGACATTGCCGGTCGCAGCGTAACGCACGCCGAGGCGGTCCGCGAGCTTGACCAGGTGGCGGATACGCGGAGTGTCGCCGAAGACGAAGTTCTGCTGAAGCTCGACGACGACATTGTTCGGGCCGAACCAGTCGATATAGGTCCGGAGGACTGTCTCGGCATCCCGGAGGCGTCCTTCATCGATAGCGCGGGCGAGCTGGCCCTGTCGGCAGCCGGTGAGAAGGATGAGCCCCTCGGCATAGTCGGCGAGGTGGGACGTGGTGAGGGGAGCGCTGCTCGTCGCGTCTTCCCCGCCGGGATGCGATGAGGGCAGGCTGATCGCCGCTGGCGGGCGGCCATGTTTGCTATCGGTGAGGAGCCGGCAGAGATTACCATAGCCGGCGCGGGTTTCGACGAGCAGGGTAAGGTGGGAGCCGTCGTCCAGTGTGATCTCGGCACCGGTGATCGGGGTGATGCCGGCGGCTTTCGCGGTCTGGGCGAACTCCATCGCGCCGTACAACCCATCGTGATCGGTCACGGCGAGCGCAGTGTACCCGTCGGCAACGGCCTGCGCGATCATCTCCTCCGGCAGCGACGCGCCGTCGAGGAAGGAGAACGCGGTATGGAGATGGAGCTCGGTGTAGGCCATGGGATCACGCGCTTGTCCACGATAGCTTCTTCATCAGAGGCCCGCTGAGACTCTGTACTCTGTCACAGTATATGGGAGTACGCATTGCATGTGATCGATCATGCTTGTCCCAAGGGCAACTTTCGGTTTTTTTATCGTGTGGTGAGGGGGCGTCCTGGAGGACGATACTTCTGACTTCATTGACGTGTGGCGTGGGGATTGCTAGCCTGAGGGGCAATCCCGGTCGATGGTTGACGATTTCGTCTTTTCACGCGACCGTGACCGGGAACCCAAGGAGATATATCGATGGCTACGACCGTCAGCCGCCTGACCCTGCACCCGAAGACATCTATCCCCGGCATCCGCGATGCGTACGGGCGAACGATGAACTACCTGCGCATTTCCCTCACGGACCGGTGTAATTTCCGGTGTCTCTACTGCATGCCGGAAGTTGGCATGAAGTTTCAGCCGCGCGACGAGCTTCTCACGGACGAGGAGTTGATCCGCCTCGTCGGGCTCTTTGCGGAAACCGGTGTCACCAAATTGCGATTGACCGGCGGTGAGCCGACCATCCGGCCTCATCTGGTGGATCTGGTTCGGGAGATGAAATCGTTCCCGAACATCCGCGAGCTTTCGATGACCACCAACGCCCTGCTTCTCAGCCGGAACGCCGCGGCGCTGAAGGAGGCCGGCCTGGATCGTATCAATGTCAGTCTCGATACGCTCGACCCGGTGCGATTCAAGTTCATGACCCGGGGCGGTCGCCTCGATATGGTCTGGGCCGGGGTGGAAGAGGCGGATCGTGTCGGTCTGACGCCGATCAAGCTCAACTCCGTGGTGTTGAAGGGGCATAACGATCACGATGTCCTGAAGATGGCCGAGTTGACGCTCGAGCGCGACTGGCAGGTGCGGTTCCTCGAGATCATGCCGATGGAAGGCGTGGGGATGGTCTACGACGAGCATCTCGTGACCTCGAAGGAAACCCAGGATGCGCTGGAGAAGCATTTCGGGCCGTTGGAAGAGCTGGAAGGCAACCCGTCCGACCCGGCGAAGCTGTGGCGGATTCCCGGCGCGAAAGGCACCATCGGATTTATCTCCCCGATGTCCGAGCCGTTCTGCGATACCTGCAACCGCGTTCGGCTGACCGCGGATGGCCAGCTTCGCCTTTGCCTGCTTCACGGCGACGAGGTCAACCTGCGGGACCGGATGCGAGACGGTGAATCCGATGAGGCGTTGATGGAAACGATTCGGAAGGGCGTCTGGCACAAGCCGTGGGGGCACGACATCTTCGAGCGAGATATCGATACCGTACGCGGGATGTCCCAAATCGGAGGTTAATCCGCCCGGATCGTTATTTTCCCTGAATAGACTTGTACGTTCGCGCCTTTGGTATCACAATGATGCGGGCGGGGCATGTCGGGCCACCGGCATGCCCTTTTTTGTTTTCCTCAAGAGGGGGAGAGGACGCACATGGCGGCAAACGCTGCACCGGCCGGGGAGAATTTCCTTGAGCGATTTTTTAAGCTCAGGGAGCTCGGCACCACGATCCAGACCGAGATTATCGCCGGTCTGACGACCTTCATGGTCATGTCCTACATCATCGCGGTAAACCCGGCGACGCTGACCTTCAACGGCGAGCTGGGCGTCACGCAGGTCGCGACGGTGACCTGTCTCGTGGCCGGCGTGATGTCGATCATCATGGGGCTGTACACGAACCGGGCGATCGGTATCGCGCCGGGTCTCGGGATCAATGCGATCGTCGCGTATACGCTCGTCGGTAGCATGGGACTGTCGTTCCCGGAAGCGATGGGCGTCGTCTTCACCGAAGGCGTGGTCATCACGCTGCTCGTGCTCACTGGTATCCGGAAGTACGTGCTGGAGATGGTGCCGTCGATCCTGAAGAAGGCGATCAGCGTCGGCATCGGCTTCTTCATTTTGCTGCTGGGTCTCACCAACGCCGGGGTAATCACCTATCACAGCGGTGATTTCACGGCCGAATCCGGCACCTACACTGGTCGTCTCGATCTTACGCCGTTGAACACATGGCCGATTCTCGTCTCGATGGTCGGTCTCATCGTGATCATCGTCCTCATGGCCCGTAACGTGAAGGCCGCGATCTTCTGGGGCATCATCGCCGCCACGGTGGCGGCATTCGTTGTCCCGGGTAATGTGACATCGATGCCGTCGGAGCCGTTCAAGGGGCCGGACTTCAGCCTCGTCGGCGACATCAGCTTCGGATACTGGGGCAAGCTCGGCGTGCTGACCTCGGTGCTGGTGGTCATCAGTATCATGCTTTCCGACTTCTTCGACACGATGGGCACACTCATCGGCGTTGGGTCGCAGGCGGGGTATCTCGACGAGAACGGCGATTTCCCGGATGCCGAGAAGCCGCTGCTCGTCGACTCCGTTGCCGCCGCTGCCGGTGGTTTCGTGAGTGCCTCGTCTGCGACATCGTACATCGAGTCCACGGCTGGTGTGAGCGTGGGTGGCCGGAGTGGTCTGGTCGTCGTTGTGACCGGTCTCCTCTTCCTGCTGGCGCTGCCCTTCGTGGCGCTGGTCGAGGCGATTCCGGGCGCTGCAACCGCGCCGGCGTTGATCGTCGTCGGTCTGCTCATGATGAGCGTGCTGGCCGAGGACGAGGGCGTCGACCGGCATGGCCAGAAGCGTGGCATCGACTTCAGCAATATGGAAGACAGCTTCCCGGTGGCGCTGACGATGCTGGTGATGCCGTTCACATTCAACATCACGTACGGTATCGGTGCCGGTTTCGTCAGCTACGTGCTGATCAAGGTCGCGCGCGGCAAGGCGGCGCAGGTGAACCCCGCGATGTGGGCGATCGCCGGTTTGTTCCTGCTGTACTTCCTGCGATGGACGTTGTTCGGCGCAGAGTTCTAGTCCCGCGCCGGGAAACCGGAGCAGATGACTGAAATCGGGGTGGCCCGGGAGGGGACGATCGGTGAGATCGCCGCTTCCGGGTCATCGATCTTTGGAGGGAGCGCTCCGATGATGACTAATCGACCCCAGTTGACCCGAATCGTTTTCACGTACGATCCCGATGAGGCGCTGCTGGATGCCGTGACGACGCATGTGCCCGGCGCCGATGTTGTTGTTGCCGACGACGATACGGTGGCGGAGCAGATCGCGGGAGCGCAACTCGTGATCGGTGGCACGATTCCCGACAATGCTCTGGCCAGGGCGGACGCGCTGGTCTGGCAGCATGTCACGTGGGCCGGGGTCGAGAGCATCCTGACACCGGGGTTGAAGGAGCGTGGCATTGTGCTGACGAACAGCCGCGGTGTCAGCGCTCCCAATATGGCCGAACACGTTCTCGCGATGATGTTGGCGCTTGGCCGCGCGATTCCGTATTACGTGAAGAAACAGGAGCAACGTGTCTGGCGAGGCTGGTACGAGCGGCCACCCACGTACGAGCTCACGGGACAGACCGTCGTCCTGCTGGGGACAGGTGCGATCGGCAAGGCGACCGCAACCCGGCTGCGCGCGTTCGGGTGCCGGGTTATCGGCGCGCGACGGCGACCCTCGCCGCTGGATGAATTTCACGAGATCATCGGATTCGACGATCTGCCACGCGTCCTGCCGGAGGCGGACCATGTCGTCAGCAGCCTGCCGATGACCCCGCATACCGAGAAGTTGCTTTCGGCGGAATTGATCGACGCGATGAAGCCCGGGGCGTACTTCTTCAATGTGGGACGCGGTGGCACCGTCGATCAGGATGCGCTGATCTCGGCGCTGGAGGATGGTCGCCTGGGCGGTGCTGGACTGGACGTCACCGATCCGGAGCCGCTGCCGGAGGATTCGCCGCTGTGGTCGCTGCCGAATGTGCTGATCACCGCGCATACATCGGGCGCGTCGCCGCAGGTAGGTCCCCGTGTGGTCGAGCTGATGATCGAGAATCTCCGCCGGTACGAGGCTGGTGAGGACCTGCTCAACGTCGTCGATTACGATCAGGGATACTGATTCGTACTGAATCCGTCTGAATGCGCGCGGATCGCCGTGATGCCACTCCGCAGTCATGGTTCTGGGCAGGTCCCGGGCACAGGACCCGGGACGACGCAGTAATCAGGTTGCAGTGAGCGGTGGGGAGCGGGAGGTGCCACGCGCTGCACGTTGGTCGCACCGGGCACTGCGGCCCGGTGTGCTCACAAGGACCGACCCTCCCCTGATCCGCCCACCGACCACTCCGGGTCGGTGCTACCGGGGACGCGTGTGGTCGCACCGGGCCGCAGTGCCCGGTGTCGTGGCGACGTCGACGGTTCGTGGTCGGCCACCGTCACCGACCACTCCGAATCGGTGCGACCTATAGGGGCAGGTCGCGGGCACAGGACCCGAGACGACGAGGTTCGCACCGGCGACGACCCACCACCGTTCATCCGGATCCGATCTTACTCCCGGTGTGCGCCAGGGCCGAACGTGCAAATTTGGAATGGGGCACCGTTCTTCGGCCTGAGCTCGTGCGTGGCGTAGTAGTCACGATCGAGCGCGGCCGCGACATCGGCAGCCGCGTCCTTGTGGAGCAGTGCCAGCGCAGGGCCGCCTTCGCCACCACCCATCATCCGGGCGCCGAGCACACCGTCCTGACGGCGCAGGAGGGCGACCAGCTCTTCCACCTCGGGATGGCTGATCTCGTAGTCCTCTGCCGAGCTCTCGCCTGATTCGTTCATCAACTCGCCGAAACGGCTCCAGTCGTTTCGTTCGATCGCCGTGACAGCGTCCTGGACGCGCCGCGTTTCGGTGACGACGTGACGGACTCGTTTGACGAGGGGGGCGTCGAGGTGATTGGAGATCGTGACCTCGATCTCGTCCCAAAACGGCTCCAGAGCGGCGAGGGAGGGGAGGTCGAGCCCATAGGCCGTTTCCAGCTGGATCCGGGCTGTCTCGGCCTCCTGGACGCGCGTCCCGTAGGACGATCGTCGCAGGGAGCGGTCGACGCCCGAGCTCGCGATCGCGAAGACGTGGTCGCCCAGATCCGGCGTGATATTTATGAACGAGTTGTCGGTGCCGTCGAAAAGGATCACATTCCCGGCGACGGATGCTGATTGGTCCATCGCGCCGACCGGTGAACCGGCGCGATGTTCGGCCTCCCGGGCGATGGCAACCATCTCCCTCGCGTCGATCTCGTCGATGGTGAGGGAGAGGATCGTCGCCAGACAAAATGCCGCCGACGAGCTGACGCCGAAACCGCGCGGGATATCCCCTGCTACAGCCAGCGTGACCCCCGTACGGAAGGGGATGCCACGAGCCGCCAGCGAGGCGACGATGCCCTTGAGGTAGACAACCGGGCCGCGATCCTGTGCTGTCGCCCGCCAGTCGCCGAGCGTCAGCGGATCGATCGTGATCGGCCTTTGGGAGACGTCAGTCGCCAACACGGTGATTTCCCGCGTGGATGACGAGGGTCCGGTGCCGATCGCGATGACGCGATCGATGGCACCGGCGAGCACCGGTCCACCGTTGTAGTCGATGTGGTTGCCGATCAGCTCGATGCGTCCCGGAGCGATCGACCAGCCGTCAGCGGTCCAGTCGTTACCGAAGGCGCGCCGTGCCGCGGTTGTCGCTCGTTCCTTGAGGGGCTCGTGGCTCACGCGGATTCCTGTCTCCCGTTCACATCAACCTCACATGCCAGCAAAACATCGTCATCCCGGGCGAGTTCGGGGGGATGACGGGTTCTTATAGCAGCGAGAATCCAAATCTTGCGCGGATCAGCGTCGCATTGTGACGGACTTGAACGCCTCGGCAAGCTCGAAGGGCTGGTCTTTCGCCAGATCGCGGGAGCGTTCGCGAAGCCGCTCGTCCAGCCCATCGCCATCTCCCACCTGGGAGGCGTGCGCCTTGAGCGCCTCGATCTTGTTGTCGAAGGTGTCTGTCACATCGATGAAGACATCGGGCACTTCGGAGCCGAAGTACCAGATCTCGCCCGTTTTGTGGGGCTGGATTCCCTCTGCGAGATGCTGCGGGAAGTACATCGGATCGCGTGCGGTGGGGTAGACGCTGTCGTGCGTCGCCAAACCGACGCCGCGATGATCCGGATGCATGGCATAGGGACGGAACGGATCGTGGGTGATGACGACATCCGGCTTGTGGATGCGAATTTGCTTCACGATCTTCTCGCGCAATGCGATGTTGGGCTCGACATGACCGTCGCCCTCACGCAGGAAGACGATCTCGGCGATACCTTCCCTCCGGCCTGCCTCTCGCTGCTCCGATTCGCGAACCGCCGCGAGCTCCTCGGGCGTACGGGATGTGTCGGGGGCGCCGCGATCGCCAGAGGTCACCTGCACCAGCACGATGTGCTTCCCGGCTCGCGCCAGCTTCGTGATCGTTCCTGCCGAGGAGAACTCGGCATCATCCGGGTGGGCGACGACCCACATGTATGTCTGGTAATCCTCGGGATTGTGTGTATCTGTCATCTACGTTCCATTGCCATGCCACCGGGCAGGCGCGACGTGACCACTCGATTCAGGGATGCAACAAGACCTCGAGCTCCTGCGGAAGCAGGTTGCGCTCGACCGTCTTTTGCTCCCCTGACGCGAGATCCTTGACCGAGACTTCGTCCCGGGCGAGCTCATCGGGTCCCAAAATGACCGCAAAGGGAATTCCCCGGCGGTCAGCATACTTAAGCTGAGCACCAATGCCCTTATTGGTCAAGACCGATTGGTCCACCCGAATCCCCTGGCTCCGCAATTCGCGCGCGATCGCGGAAGCATCGGCCAGTGTGTCCGGCACGTACACCATGAAGACGTCGGCCACGGATTTCCGGATCGGCAGCAGGTCGAACTCCTGGATGACTTCCAGGATGCGCTCGATCCCGAGCGAGATACCGGTCGCGGGGATGTCCCGGCCGAGGAAGGTGCCGACCAGTCCATCGTAGCGGCCACCACCGGCGACAGAACCGACCTTCGGCTCCTCGACCACGGCTTCGTACACGGGACCTGTGTAGTAGTCGATGCCGCGGGCCAGGGCGAGATCGATCCGGTAGGCATGTTTCGGCACACCAAGGAGCTCGATCGTGTCGATCAGGTCGCGCAGCTCCTGGACGGCCTCGACGCCATTCGGGTAGTCCGCCAGTCGCGTTGCCGCCATGTCCAGCAATTCGTCGTTGCTGCCCTTGGTGGTCACGATGTCGAGGATGTTGTCCGCCGCATCGCTGGCGACGCCGTTTTTCGTAAGGTCGGCGTGGACACCGTCGCGCCCGATCTTGTCTAGCTTGTCGATGGACCGGTAGACCATCGGCGCCTGATCCGATGAAACCCCGGCCATCTCCGCGAGCGCCGAGAGCAGCTTGCGGTGATTGATGACGACGACCGCCTGCGATAGCCCGATCGCATGCAGCGCATCGGTCAGCACGCTGATCGCCTCGGCATCGGCAAGCGAGGAGGAGGGGCCGACGATGTCGGCGTCGCATTGCCAGAACTCGCGGAATCGCCCGCGCTGCGGTTTCTCCGCACGCCAGACCGGTGCCATGTGATAGCGCTTGAAGGGCAGGACGAAGTCGTTCTGGTGCATCGCGACCACGCGTGCCAGCGGCACGGTGAGATCGTAGCGGAGTCCCACCTCCCGCTCGCCCTGATCGGCGAAGTGATACATCAGCTTCTCGTTCTCACCGGCCTTGCCGGTCAGGATTTCCATATACTCCAGCGCCGGGGTGTCCAGCGGTTCGAAACCGTGCTTTTCGAAGACATCGCGGATGATGCCGAGCACCTGCTGGCGCAGTAGCATGTGCTCCGGGAGGTAATCCCGGAAACCTTTGAGAACCTGCGGTTTGCGTGTCGCTGACACGGTCTGCTCCTGTGTACTTGACGGGAAATGATCGGCCGGCGGCCGATGTCCCGAGTCTTGTGCCCGGGACTACATGGGTCATTGCCCTTCAATGAGGGTTGGATCGCGGGTTATTTCCTGATTTCGTGGACCACATGTCCGAGCTCAGGGCCGATCAACTTCTCCATTGCGAGACGAACGGCGTTCGACGAGCCGGGGGTGGAGAAAATCGCTGTGTCGTTACTGACCCCGGCGGTTGCCCGGCTGAGCATCGCGGCGGCGCCGATCTCCGAGAACGAAAGCATGCGAAAAATCTCCCCGAACCCGTCGAGTCTCTTCTCCAGCAAGCCAGTGATCGCGTCGTAGGTCATGTCCCGGCCGGCGATGCCGGTGCCGCCATTCGTGATGATCGCCTCGATCGATTCATCCGCGATCCATCGCCCGAGAATCTCCCTGATTGCCTGGGCATCATCCTGGACGATCTCGTAGGCGGCGATCGCATGACCGCGCCAGTTGAGATGCTCGAGGATCACCTGTCCGCTGCGATCGTCGTCTTTGGTGCGGGTATCGCTGATCGTGAGGACCGCGCAGGAGACCGATTTCGGCGACTCTGCCCGGTGCTGGTTGGTGGATGGGGACGCGGCGTTGCCGAACGATCCGAACGGTGAATCCATACAAGAAAGCTCCCAACAGGGTCGATACGAGTTGCCTCCCGTTATGGTATCCGATCGGAGCGAACTCGTAAGCGTCGCCGTGCGTGACAGGCACGGCAGTCGGGACAAACAGACGCTGACAGAGCATTTAGGCTCGGGGCGACGAGGTCTGATCCTTTGCCGCTAACCCGCCACGATCGCATTGACGATGTGCCGATGCGTCGCGGTGCCGCTGCGCTCGTCGATCGTGATCGCCATGATGTCGCACCGCCAGATACGATCGTGGAATTCCGGATGCTCGCCGACGAACCATTCTGCGGCGGCGAGGAGCTTCCTCGCCTTCGCAGTCGTGATCGCTTCCTCGGCGCGACCGGCCCGTTCGCCCCGGCGGGTTTTTACCTCGACGAAAACGAGGAGATCGCCATGCGTCATCACCAGGTCGAGTTCTCCCGCGCGACAATGCCAGTTGCTGGCAACGTACGCGTAGCCTTGCGCCTCAAGGATGAGTCGCGCGTGGCGTTCTCCTGCGTGGCCAAGCTCGTCCTTAGGCTTTCTGGCGGGCATCGAGTGCTTCCTGCGCGAGGCGGACGGGCGAGAAGCAGCGTCGATGGATCTCGCAGGGGCCGTGCTCTTGCAGCGCGGCGATGTGCGTCCTGACGCCGTACCCCTTGTGCTGCGGGAATCCGTACGCGGGCCAGCGGCTTCCTGCCTCGATCATCAGGGTATCCCGTGCGACTTTTGCGACGATCGACGCTGCGGCGATCGAGAGACTGAGCGCATCGCCGTCAATGACCCCGATCTGCCACGTACTGCTGTCGATCGTCATCGCGTCGATCAGCAGCACCTCCGGCTCGCGGTCCAGACCGAGCACCGCTCGCTCCATCGCGACCCTGTTTGCCGGTCCGACGCCGATCTCGTCGATCTCGGTTGATTCGATCGCGTGGACGGACCAGCAAATCGCCCGCTCGACAATGCCGCTTGCGAGCGTCTCGCGCTTCTTCGCGGAAAGCGTCTTGGAATCCCGGACATTCGCCCAAAAGTCGGCATCTTCGGTCAGGATCTCGATCCGGGGCAGGATCACCGCCGCTGATACCAGCGGACCCGCCAACGCGCCGCGTCCCACCTCGTCCACTCCGGCGATAGACGAGATGCCGCTGTCGTAGAGATCGCGCTCGTACTCAAGCGTTTGGATGGAAAGCAGAGGAGAGCTCATTCGATGAATCCTGAGGTTCGACACGTCGATGGATCCCGACCCTGATACAGGCATCCATTCGGCACATTGTAAGCGTCGCGTCTCCGCCATGGTCGTTGGAGGTCGCTCGTCACTTCTGGCGAACGACTGAGGAGCTATCTGATCCGGTCGACCAGCTGGGTCGTGAGGCGGGTGATGGTCGCCAGGTCTTCCCATCGGCCGATCGATGTCGTGTAGATCTCGTGCGTCAACCCAATGTGGATTTGGTAGCAGAGGAGACGCTCGTCGAAGCCGATGAGATCGACGCCCTGGGTGGCGAAATGCTTCCGGGCGGTCTCCGCAACGCTGATACCCGCCCATTGCGGATACCATGGGCGCCAAAATTCGAACCAGGCCAGCTCGTAGACGAAGTCGCCATATATCGCGCAGCCCCAGTCGATCACTCCGGAGACCCGATGATCCTTCACGAAGGCGTTGAAGTTGATCAGGTCACAGTGCAGCACGTGCCGCATATTTGGCATCTGCGTGACGAATTGCCGGAAGACAGCTGCATCGCGGTCGAACGCCCCGATACCGGTCGGCGATGTCTCCAACTTCGCACGCCACGGTCCCCCGCGATAATCCGGATCGTCCTCCAGCGTTTTCGTGAGGAAGCCCGGCCATGACGCGTATGTGCCGTTGCCGCGTTCGTCCCACGTGCCGTAGCCGGACGATGTCGATACATCGGCGGTCCGGAGCGCATCGAGTGTTGCGGTGAGCGATGGAAGCGTCAGCCGGAGCCCGTCTGCGTCGAGATCGTCGAGGAAGCCGCCGGGCATGCGTTCGGAGATCGCGTAGAAGGCATCCCCGAACCCGCCCCGGTGCGTTACGGTCGGAATTGGCAGGTCAGGTCCGGCAAAGCGATGGGCGTAGGCATCTCGCGCGAAATCGTCCGCCTGTTTCGCGATCCGCAGGACGAAGTCGCCATCCTCGGCCCGAAATCCGAACGCGGCCGACCAGGCCCCGGGACGGAGCGTCTCGATGCTTTGCGGAGACAGGCCGATCTCCTCGGTGAGGAACGTGCGGACCTGGTCGATTGTGATGTCCGGTCGACTCATGACATGCCCGGATACAAAACGACCGGAGGTGGATGCCTCCGGTCGTGATCGTCATGGCGTGGCGCCTATGCCTCGTCGTTGGTTTCCTCGACGGCTGGCTCTTCGGCGGCCGTCTCCGGAGCAGCCTGTGCGGCTTCCTGCTCCGCCAACTGGGCCGCAATCCGCTCTTCCTGGATCTGCGCCTCGCGCTCGGCCTTGCGGCGGGCAGCGGCGGTCAGATCGCGGCGGCGCTCAGTAATGCGGGCGGCACGACCGGTCAGGCCACGGAGGTAGTAGAGGTTTGCGCGGCGGACCTTGCCGTAGCGGGTGACCTCGATCTTGTCGATACGCGGGGAGTGGATGAGGAACGTTCGCTCGACGCCGATGCCGTGGGAGGCGATGCGGCGCACGGTGAAGTTCTCGTTGATGCCACCGGCGCGGCGACGGATCACGACACCCTCGAAGACCTGGATGCGCTCGCGGTTGCCCTCGACGACCTTCGCGTGAACGCGAACGGTATCGCCGGCGCGGAACTCCGGAACATCCTTGAACTGCTCCGCTTCGATGGAGCGAATAAGCTGGGCAACCATAATCGTACGTTCCTCGTGTGCTACTGGATCGGCCAGCCGAAGCGGCCCCAACATAATCGTTATTGCATGGAAAAGTGCGCATGATCCCGGTCCCGGAATCAGCGGGCACCGGGCGATTGTAGCATGCGGCGCGACCGGTTGTGTAGCCTCGGCATTTTTCACGATGCGGGGAGGGGGAGGACTGGTGCGATTCACTACCGGGCTTCCCCGGTTTTCTCCCTCGGGGAGCATTTTTCTACGACCGTCGGGCATGATCTGTCCGACGGTCGTTGTCATCCCGAGTTGGGGGGCTGCGGAGCGGTCGATCCTTCGCCCTCGCTTGGGATGACAGCGGTAGAGATCGGCGACGATTTCCTCAGTCGTCCAGGATGCCGATGACCTCGGCGGCGACCTCGTAGCGTCCGAACGACGGCATCAGGTAGACGCCTTCGGCATGGGGGTGCAGTTCCTGCAGGAGGTCTTGCGCCATCCTGACTCCCTCCTTCCGACCCTCGTTCCCGGCCTTGCGCATGCGCTCCCGGGCCTCGTCGGTCAGCGTAATGCCCGGCACCTCATTGTGCGTGCCGCGAGCTCTGCAATGGCAGGATGCCGATCATCACCGGGATTGGCAGGCGCTCCGCCCCGTAGACATTCAGGAAATTGGTCCAGACGTTGACATCGAAGATCGGCTGCGTCATCACGAAATCGGCGCCGGCTTCGATCTTCTGACGGAGCCGACGGGCCTCGTCCTCGAGATCTGGTTTCGTGGGGTCGACCGCGCAGGCGATCGTGAAATTCGCCCCGCGCCCGATCGACGATCCCGACGTATCCTCGCCGTGCTTCATCTTGTCGATGACGCGGATCAGCCCGATGGAATCGACATCGAAGACCGGCGTCGAGTCGGGGTAGTCGCCGAGACTTGGCGGATCACCGGTGAGCGCGAGGACATTCCGGATTCCCGCGGCGTGGGCGCCGAGTAACTCGGACTGGAGACCCATCAGCGAGCGATCCCGCGTCGTGAAGTGGATGATCGTTTCGATGCCAACTTCGTGCTGGATCAGGTAGCAGAGGGTCATCGCGCTCATTCGGACACGCGCCATCGGGGAATCCGCGACGTTGATCGCGTCGACGCCGGCTTCCTTCAACATGCGCGCGCCGTCGATTGCCTTCTGGGGATTGAGCCCTTTCGGCGGGTCGATCTCCACGCATCGCAGGAACCGGTTGCCGAGCGCCTTTTTGAGCTCGGTATCCTCCTCCGTGTTGTCCGCGAACGCGATCGATATATGATCGGGCGCGCCATTCGCGTGCTCCGCCGATCCATCTGCTCCCGGAACGTGCGCGTCGATGGCCGAGCGCATGGCTTCGGTGTGGAGGGGCGTCGTGCCGCAGCACCCGCCGACGATGTTGGCGCCGGCATCGATTGCGTCGTCTGCGAACTGGGCGAAATACTCCGGCGAGGAATGGTAGATAAGGCGCGAGCCCACCCGGGTTGGCCAGCCTGCGTTCGGTACTGCCGCGATCCACGGCGGGTTTTCGAGGTCGCGTGCCGTCCTCCGGAGCTCCCGGATGACGGACATCAGCCGTTGTGGTCCCACGGAACAGTTCGCGCCGATAACATCGACCTGCATGTCCGCAAGATGACGAAGCACCGTCTCCGGCGTCGATCCGGACAGGGTGCGACCATCTTCGGCGAACGTCATCAGGGCGACGATCGGGAGGTCGGAGACGTCGCGGGTCGCTTCGATTGCGGCGTCCATCTCGTTCAGGTCGCCCATCGTCTCGATCATGATGATGTCGACACCGGCCTCGAGGAGAGCGCCGATCTGCTCGCTGAATGCCGCCCTGGCATCCGCTTTCGGCAGCGTGCCATACGGCTCCAGCGTGCGTCCCGTCGGGCCGACCGATCCGGCGACGAGGACCGGTCGACCGCTGATCTCACGCTCCTCCCGGGCGATCTTCACACCCCGGAAGTTGATATCGCGCACCTTATCCGCGAGGTCGTGATTTTCGAGCCGGTAGCGATTCGCGCCGAAGGTGTTGGTTTCGATGATGTCGGCGCCCGCGTTGAGGTAGCCCCGGTGAATCGCGGCGACGTCCTCTGGATGCGTGAGATTGAGGACATCGAGACAGTCATCAAGGTCATGACCCGCCTCGAAAAGCATGGTGCCCATGGCGCCGTCGGCGAGCAATACGCCGGAGTCGAGACGATCGAGAAGGGGGTGTGCCATGGGCGGTGGTCCTTTGCGCGGCTGCGCATTTTGCGAACCCCTTGAGGTTCACCAGGAACGCAATCGGCGGCGGTGCATTTCGTCAAGGATGTGCGGCGCCAACCGGGATACATTGTGACGCAAGGATACCGCGTAAGGTGGATGGGTGTTGACGTCCGGAACCCAACCGGGGTACATTCACGCGGATCGACCGACACCATGTATTAAATGGCGACTGCTCGGTTGTCCGCCTCCCTCTCTTCCGTAATATTGCAGGATCCTGATCGACCATGAGTTTTAATACCGCCACAACCGCCGTTCCCCAGCAATCAAACGTTCCGACGCATCGCCGCGGCATCCTGATGCCGATTGGCGGAGCCGAGGACAAGCTGGATAACAAGGTGATTTTGACGGAGTTCGTCAAATACGCTGGTGGCGAGCAGGCCCGGATCGCGATTGTCCCGACAGCGTCGTCGATCGAATCCGCGGGGCTGCGTTACAAGGCGATCTTCCTGGGCATGGGGATCGAGAATGCCGAGGTCGTGTACATCGGCAGCCGTGAGGATGCGAATCGCGAGGAGACGCTGGAGCTCGTTCGCGATGCGACCGGCATCTTCCTGACGGGCGGCAACCAGATGCGGTTGTCATCCATCATCGGCGGCACGAAGTTCGAGCAGATGGTCCGCGAGCGGAACGAGGCAGGTGTCATCGTTGCCGGGACGAGCGCGGGGGCGTCGATCCTCTCCGCCCACATGGTGGCGCTCGGGGCGAGCGGGGAGACGCCGAAGCTGCGGATGGCGCAGATGTTCGCCGGATTCGGCCTGATCTCCAACGTCATCATCGACCAGCATTTCCGACAACGGGATCGTATCGGACGCCTCCTGTCGCTCGTGGCCGGGAATCCGGGGCTCCTCGGGATCGGTATCGACGAGGATACCGCGGCCGTCCTGGACGATTCCGGGATGTTGCGGGTGATCGGCCGACACAGCGTGACGATTGTCGATGGCTCCCATATGGTGTCGGACATCTCCGAGGTCAAGCGTTACGGAGAGATCACGATCAGCGACGCCCGACTCCATGTTCTCGCGGCCGGACGCACGTTCGATATGGCTAAACGGGGGATCATTCGCGAATAGATGAAAATCCGGAACAACATTTCTTTAAGGCCCCGCCAGACAGATGGCGGGGCTTTCGTGTATATAGAGCATGTACGACACACCGAAGAGAGATGCCGGGCGGGTACGTCCATATCGAGCGCTGGAGGGGGTCCATGGTCCTGAATATTCGCCAAACCACCGTTTTTCGTGGGGCCAACATCTGGGCGCGCATGCCGGTTATCCACTACGTTCTGGATATCGGTGAGCTGGAAGACCGGCCCTCGAACGCGATTCCCGGATTCTACGAGCATCTGACGGAGCTCATCCCCTCGCTCTACGAGCACGGGTGTTCGCTCGGGAAGCCGGGCGGGTTCCTGCAGCGCCTGCGGGAAGGGACCTGGATGGGACATGTGCTGGAGCATGTGGCCTTGGAGTTGCAGAATCTCGCTGGCGCGGAGGTCTCGCGTGGCAAGACGCGGTCGACTCGCGAGCGAGGCGTCTATAACGTCATCTTCCAGTACGAGCAGGAGGATGTCGGGCTCGCTGCCGGCTCCCTCGCATTGCGCCTGCTCAATCACCTGATCTACGGGACGGAGCCGGATTTCGATTTCGTCACCGAGCACGAGGAGAAGGTGATCAAGCTGGCGGAGCGCTTCGCCTACGGTCCGTCCACCGGTGCCATCGTGCAGGAGGCGAATCGGCGCGGCATCCCTGTGCTCCGGCTCGATCCCCGTCGTTCGTTGGTCCAGCTCGGACACGGTAAGTACCAGAAACGGATCTGGGCGACCGTCACCTCCGAAACGGCCAACATCGCGGTCGATGTTGCCAGCAACAAGGAGCTGACGAACCGGTTGCTCCATGAGATCGGCATTCCCGTGCCGCGATCCGTCATCGTGCGTACGGCCGATCAGGCGGTCAGCGCCGCGGCCCGGCTCGGCTATCCGGTGGTCATCAAGCCATTGGATGGTAATCACGGCAGAGGTGTCTTCGTCAATCTCGAGGACGAGGAGGAGATTCGCGAGTTTTTCCCTTCGGCCATGGACGAGTCGCGTAATGACCAGATCATCGTCGAGACCTTCCTGCCCGGACGTGACTATCGCGTGCTGGTGGTGAACAACGAGGTTGTGGCGGTCGCCGAGCGGGTTCCCGCTCATGTCACTGGCGACGGCGAGCACACGATCGAGCAACTGATCGAGATCGAGAACCAGGATCCGCGCCGCGGTGTCGGTCACGAGAAAATCCTGACCCGGATCACGATCGATTCGCAAACGATGGAGGTCCTGGAGCGAGACAATCGCACCCTGGAGGACGTTCCGGCCGCGGGCGAGTTCGTGCAGCTCAAACTCACCGGCAATATGAGCACCGGCGGCACGTCGATCGATCGGACGGACGATATCCATTCGGAGAACATCGAGATCGCGCGACAGGCCGCGATGGTCGTGGGGCTCGATATCGCCGGCATCGACATGATCACGCCGGATATCTCCCGCTCGATCCGCGAGCATGGCGGCGGTATTTGCGAGGTCAACGCCGGTCCCGGATTCCGCATGCACACCCACCCAACCGAGGGCATCCCGCGTCTGGCCGGGCGGGCGGTGGTCGACATGATGTTCAAACGCGGAGCCCCGAGCCGGGTGCCGATCATCGCCGTCACGGGCACCAACGGCAAGACCACCACGTCGCGCATGATCGCGCATATCATGAAGACTTCCGGCAAAACCGTCGGGCTGACGACGACCGACGGTATCTACATCGACGGTACGCAGATCATGGCCGGCGACATGAGCGGTCCGACCAGTGCCCGGATGGTGCTGAAAAATCCGACGATCGACTATGCCGTGCTGGAGACCGCCCGGGGCGGCATCCTCCGCTCGGGGCTGGGATACGACCGATGTAACGTCGGCGTGGTGACCAACGTTACCGGCGACCATCTCGGTCTGAAGGGCGTGAACACGCTGGCCGAGCTTGCGCGGGTGAAGGAGGTCGTGCCTGCAAGCGTACTGCGGGACGGGGCGTCCGTGCTCAATGCAGACAACGAATGGACCGTGCAGATGACTCGCGCGGCGCGGGGCGAGGTCATTTTCTTCAGCATGGATGAGGAGAACCCGGTCATCCGCGATCACATTCGCGAGAAGGGGAGGGCGCTCGTCCTGAAACAGACGCGTCAGGGCGAGATGATCACGATGTTCGAGAGTCGTCGCGAAACATCGCTTCTGCTGGCGAGCCAGATTCCCGCAACGTTCAGCGGGCGGGTCCGGGTGAATATCGAGAATGCAATGGCCGCTGCCGCCGCCGCGATGGCCGATGATGTGCCGCTCGATTACATCCGGCTTGGGCTCCGAACGTTCAACAGCAACTTTTTCCAGACTCCCGGGCGCTTCAATATGCTCGATTACGGCAACAAGCGGATCGTGATGGATTACTGCCACAACCTCGCCGGGCTGGAAGCGATCTCCGATTTCGTGCAGCGGATGGAGGCGGATTCGACGCTGGGAGTCATCAGCATGCCGGGCGATCGCTCGGATGACGACATGCAGGCATTCGGGCAGTTGGCGGCGCGCACCTTCGACCGGATCATCATCCGCGAGGACGACAATACCCGGGGCCGGGCGCGCGGCGAAATCTCCGGCATCCTCAAGGATGCGGTGCTGTCGACGGGGAAGGACCCGGGCACGATTGAGGTCATCCTCAACGAGCTGGAGGCAGCCCAGGCCGGTGTCGATCAGGCGGATAAGGGCGCGCTCGTCGTGCTCCTCGTCGACAAGCCGGTCAAGGTCTGGGAGATGCTCACGGGAGATAGCCCGCGGTAGAGACGGATGGCCGCGCAGTCGTTCCTGTATCGATTGCAGGTGGCTCGAACGCGTATCGTTCAAGCGTCGGCGGGGAGACCCTCCGGCGCCTCGTCTTCATCCGAGCGATATCGCGCCAGAGCCGGCACCAGCCGCACCATGGCGATCGCGCTCAGGATCGTGCCGAAGCCGCCGATTGCGACGGCAGCCGGTGCCCCGAGCGTGCTGGCCATCGCGCCCGCGCGGAACTCGCCGATTTGCGGTCCGCCCATAGCGAATGCCGAGTGCGCAGCCGCGATCCGTCCGCGGTAGGCATCCGGCGTGATCAGGTTCCGGATCGCATGACGCATGGCCATCGAGATGGAGTCCGCGGCGCCACTGCCAGCGAGGAAAAGCAATGCGAGCGTCAGATTTCCCGTGAGCCCGAACCCCGCGATACAGGCACCGTAGGCCAGCACGCAGCCGACCATCGCCAGACCCGGTCGTTTCGGCATCGTGAACATCCCGAAGACGACGCTGCCGACCACCGCTCCAGCCGCTGGCGCGCTCAGGAGGAGTCCGAGGGCGTTCGCGCCACCGCCGACGATCTCTTCCGCGAAGATCGGCATCAGGTTCGTGATCGCTCCGAAGAATGTCGCGATGAAATCGAGCGACATGACTGCTAGAAGGATCGGCGTCTGCCACAGGAAAACGAATCCCGCCCGGATTGCGGAGAGCCCGCGTTCGTTGACCTGGATCGATTCCTGCCGGGCCGAGATCAGGAATGCGGCGGCGATGACGCCGACGAAGCTGATCGTATCGATCGTGTACGCGATCCCGAGATTGGTTTGGCCGATGATGATGCCGCCAATCGCCGGTCCGACGACCATCGCGGTTTGCATCGAGAGGTTCACCATTGTGGCGGCGCCAGCCAGGGACGATCGCGGAACCAGGTCCGGGATCAGCGCCTGCCTCGCGGGACCCGCCATCGCGTTCAACGCGGATGATATCGTCGTGATGGTGTAGATCAGTGGCATACTGGCCTGATCGGTGAACGTCGCTGCGGCGAGGATACCGGTTGAGACCATCAGCGCAATGTGCGTGAAGATCAGTACCTGCCGGCGGTCGCGGTGATCGGCGATAACGCCGCCGAAGAGTCCGAAGACAAGGACCGGTACGAAGCGAAAAAGCCCGAGCAACCCGAGCTGGAATGGATCGCGCGTCATCTCGAACACTTGCCAGGTGATCGCCATGCGCTGGATCTGCGTGCCGAGAATCGAGACGCTGTCGGCGAGCCAGAGCAGCCGGAAGTCGGGGAAGCGCAGGGTATTGAAGGCAGTCTGTCGCGGTCCGGGCACGAGGTGTCTTTCACGATCTCAGGCGAGCAAAAAACGCCGGGGTATCGTACCGTGATTTGGGCCAGAATGACACCTGGGACGGAAATCCGTCATCTTGAGCGATGTCGAGGGGGCGGACTTTTTGCGTCATGTCAAATCGTCTGCCAATAGATACACAAACCGAGGGGAGAATATGAGCGAGCAGATGTTGGGCGGCGTGCTGAGCCGCGAGCAAATCCGCGCGTTGGTTGAGAAGGACGATCGTCCGTTGTTGTCGGACTACATCGATCTCGATGCGCAGATCCAGCCGAACGGGGTCGATCTCACGCTCCGGGAAGTCAGCCGCCATATGGGTGCAGGTGCGATCGGAACCGACTCTGCCGATCGCGTGTTGCCCGAGCTGACGCCGCTTGCGTTCGACGACGAGGGTTGGCTGATGCTCGCTCCGGGGTGTTATCACATCCTCTACAACGAGATCGTCGATATCCCGGAATCGCTGATGGCGTTCGGGCGGCCGCGCTCCAGCCTCAATCGCTGTGGCGTCACGATCCACACGGCCGTGTGGGACGCTGGCTACACGGGGCGCTCGACTTCGATGCTGGTTGTCAGCAATCCAGCTGGTTTCCGGATCCAGCGCGATGCGCGAGTCATGCAACTGGTCTTCGCCGGGATGTCAGAAGCGCCCGCGGAAGGGTACCGCGGACGCTATCATGGCGAGAATATGTGATTGGTGCGGGGCCTAGCGAGGATCGCGGATGCGGGAGAACAGTGGTCGCTCCGGTGTCGCACCCGGGACGGGAATCTGCGTCCGCGTCTGGACGCGAACGGCCGTCTCGTTACACCGATCGACGGGGCAGAAGTAGATCAGCGTGTATTCCTGCTCGTGCTGATCGGCAAATCTTGTCGGGCGACCCTGCTTTCCCCGAAGATGCATCTCGACATGATGCAACGGACATTCCGGAATGGATTGGTCGTTCGCCTCGCGGCCGAGAATCTTGTCCAGAAGGGTGGGCATGGGGATGGGCTCCAGCACTGAATCGATCGCATAATTACCGTCTTTAGTATACGGGATCACCGAGAGGGAACCAGACACGCGTTCCGGATCGGCAGAGCCAGAAAGGTCTTGGAATGGCACAGGGTGGACAGGTCATCCCGCACCAGCTGTATGAGGAGCTGGAAGAACTGATCATGCAGCGGTTCGGTGAGGAGTGGTCGAGCGACAAGAAGGAGAACCGTCGCTTTCTCTCCACGATGACCTCGGTGATCGAGTCGTCGGGCGAGATGCACCTGATCGAGCGGCCAGAATGCACCGACGGGCGGTACGACTTCGATCTGTGGGTAGAATATCCGGTCGCCGACGTCTGGGATACCGACGAGCTGGCGTTCTCGATCTTCTCCCAGATCGCGGACGATATCTTCCTCTCGACGCGTCAGGTCGAGGAGCGAGGGGTGCGGTATCGCTTCATCACGGGGTCGATGAACAGCGGGCATCGTGGTAGCCTGCACCTGACCGGCCCGAATGCGATGGATCTGGTGAACCTGTACCGGATGAAGATCACCCAGGGCGAGCGTTACCACGCCTGAGGATGGGATCTCGGCACGAGGTGGGAGTGCGACACGGAAAAGGGTATACTTCCATCCGGTCGTGCTAGACGGGGAACTGGCGGTGCCCTGCACCCGCAATCCGCCATAGCGGGGTTGAATTCCCTTTCGAGGTTCGGCTTTGCAGGACTGTGTCGTCACGAGGTGTTGAGCATTGGGTCCCGCACGGCGGGGAACTGTGAATCTGGTCAGGGTCGGAAGACAGCAGCCATAAGCAGCACTCTCCGGGTGATGTGGGGTCTCCTGATGGGAGCCTACGAACGGTTACAAGCTGGAAGGTCGCAATCGACAAAGGGTGCACGGCTTTCTTTGTGAGCAAAAGGAGAACGGGCGGTCCAACTGGACCGCCCGTTCTCTGTGTTACACGGAATCCGCATGAACGCTCGCGTGTCGCTGTGATGTCGCTCTGCCCGGCGCCTCCCTACGGCGCAACCCTCCGTCATCCTGAGCGGAGCGAAGGATCCCTCGGCGAAGCCGCTGCCCGCAGGGCAGAATGGGGCGCCCTTCGGGCGTTTTGACGTGCTTCGCACGGGGATCCTTCGCTTCGCTCAGGATGAAGGAAGGTGTGGAAAGTCCGGATGCATGAATGCGAGTCGCCGGAATGCCGCTCCGCGGCATGTCTCGGGCACAGGACCCGAGACTACGTGACGACGGTTTCCTCATGATGCGCTGACCCGCGAGCATGCATCCGGATCTGTATTACCTGCGTTTGCGAGCCGGACGCCTCGGTGTTGTCGGCGCGCCTGCCGCGCGGTTTTTGCGTCGTGTCTCCTTGTCGGCGATCGAGGTGAACCCGACGTAGGCCATTGAGGCGATCAGGAGAATCCACGAAAACGCGATCCAGATCGGCCGGCCGAACGAGATCGGATCGATCTGGAGCAATCGGATCAGCAGGAAGAAGAGTCCGATACCGGATGCCCACCCCAGAATGGCCGTCGATTGCTTGATGAACCGGCGGGAGTAAAGCTCTCCGAGCGGTGGCGTCTTCGGGCGTGCGGAGAAGACGCCTGCGGCAAGGAAAATCGCACCGAAGACAACCAGCGAGAGAACCGCGAAGGCGTTCAGGACATCACCGGAGTCCGGTACGCTGGTTAATGTGTCCCACATCGTAGATGCCTCCGTCCCCTTACGCTTTATAGGGATAAGAAAGGTCATTCCGCCAGACACGCAGAACCGGACTCGAATGTCCGCCCTCCGGGTGCGACAAGGGCGGACTCGTATGTCCGCCCCTACGCTACTGCCCGGGATAACGGTCCGGTCGACCGGGGCGCTACGCCTCGGTGTAGTTGACCTCGCCGCTGATCAGGGCGCGTTTTACCTGCTCGATGGCCTCGGTCACCTTGATATCGCGAGGGCAGGCATCGGTGCAGTTGAACACCGTGCGGCAGCGCCAGACACCGGAACCCTTGTTCAGGATCTTCAGGCGGAGTGCAGCGCCCTGGTCGCGGCTGTCGAAGATGAACCGGTGGGCGTTCACGATCGCCGCGGGGCCGACGAACTCGTCGTTGGTCCAGGTGATCGGGCACGATGAGGTACAGGCCGCGCAGAGGATGCACTTCGTCGTATCGTCGAAGCGATGACGCTCCTCCGGGGACTGGAGGCGCTCGCCGGAGCTCGGGGCGTCGTCCGCGATCAGGTACGGCTTGACCGACTTGTAGGCGGCGAAGAACGGCTCCATATCGACCAGGAGATCCTTCTCCACCTTGAAGCCGATGAGCGGCTCCAGGGTGATGCGCTTGCCGAGATCCTGCATCAGGGTCTTGCAGGCGAGCCGGTTGCGACCGTTGATCCGCATTGCATCGGAGCCACAGATACCGTGCGCGCATGACCGGCGATAGGTGAGCGTGCCGTCGATGTACCACTTGATCTGGTTGAGGACGTCCAGAAGCCGGTCAGTCCCCTCGACCTCGACCTTGTATTCCTCGAAATGCGCCTTCTTGTCCGTCTCCGGATTGAAGCGCTTGATCCGCATCGTCACTTCCATGACAGCTGCCTCCCCGTTTTCGTACCGAACCCCGGCGTTGCGCTAGTACTTGCGTTCCTTCGGCTCGAACCTCGTGATCACAATCGGCTTCTTCTCGATGCGCAGCGACCCGTCACTTTCGCGGTAGGTCATGGTGTGTGCCAGCCAATTCTTGTCATCGCGCTCCTGGAAGTCTTCGCGGTAGTGCGCGCCGCGGCTCTCCTTGCGGACAATGGCGCCGGCGACGATCGTCTCGGCGCATTCCAGCATGTTTCCGAGCTCCAGACCTTCAAGCAGGTCCATATTGTAGATATGGCCCTTGTCCATGATCGCGATGTTCTTGTAGGCCTGCTGGAGGTCGCGTATTTTGTCGTGCGCCTCGGTCAGGCCTTCGTGCGTCCGGACGACCGAGACATCGTCCATCATCACTTCCTGCATTTCCTTCCGGATGTCCGCCACGCTCTCGCCACTCTTGCGGGAAAGCAGTGTATCGATCTGCTCGCGCGCGCGGTCCATCGGATTCTTCGGCAATTCGGCCCAGTCGTTGCTCTGGATCTCGCCATACATGTGCTTGCCGGCCCGGCGACCGAAGACGATCAGGTCGACGAGGGAGTTTGTGCCAAGGCGGTTCGCGCCGTGGACCGAGACGCAGGCGGATTCGCCGGCCGAGTAAAAGCCCGGCACCGTCGTTCCCTGCGGATCGCGGATGACCTGCCCCTCGACGTTCGTCGGCAGACCTCCCATCGCGTAGTGCGCGGTCGGCTGAATCGGCACGCCCTCTTTCTTTGGCTCGACGCCGAGGTAGGTCCGGGCGAAATCCGTGATATCCGGCAATTTCTCGTCGATGACTTCTTCCGGGAGGTGCGTGAAGTCGAGCAGGACGTAATCCTTGCCGTCGATCCCGCGGCCCTCCTTGATCTCCTGATGGATGAAGCGGGACATCATGTCGCGTGGTGCGAGATCCTTCAGCGTTGGCGCGTAGCGGGCCGCGAAGGCCTCGCCCTCGCTGTTGCGGACCACCGCGCCCTCGCCACGGGCCGCTTCGGAGAGCAGGATGCCCATCTTGTAGATCCCGGTCGGATGGAACTGGTACATCTCCATATCCATCAGCGGGATACCGTGGTTGAAGGCGAGCGCAACCCCGTCGCCGGTACCGGCGAGCGCGTTCGAGGTGACCTTGAACACCCGGCCGAAGCCACCGGAGGCGATCAGCACCGTTTTCGCGTGGATGACGTGCATCTCGCCGGTCTTGATCTCGTAGGTCACGACGCCGCAGCAGGCACCGTCGTCCGTGAAAATGATGTCTACCAGATGGTGCTCGTCGAAGAAGTTGACGTTGTGCTTGATTCCCTGCTGGTAGAGGGTCTGGATGATCATGTGTCCGGTGCGGTCGGCAGCGTAGCAGGCGCGGCGGACCGGTGTCTCACCAAAGTTGCGCGTATGGCCACCGAATCGACGCTGATCGATCTTGCCGTCCGGCGTCCGGTTGAACGGGAGCCCCATATGCTCCAGTTCGTAGACGGCATCGATCGCCTCGCGGGTGAGCACCTCGGCGGCATCCTGGTCAACGAGGTAGTCACCACCCTTGACCGTATCGTACATATGCCATTCCCAGTGGTCTTCCTCGGTGTTGCCGAGCGCCGCGCTCACGCCGCCCTGGGCAGCGCCAGTGTGGGATCGGGTGGGGTAGAGCTTGCTGACCACTGCGATGTTAGCTTTCCCGGCGAGCTGGATTGCAGCCATCAGCCCCGCGCCGCCAGCTCCGACGATGACCGCGTCATACCGGTGATATGCCATTAAGTTGCTCCTTTATTTCCAGACATCCGCCCGCAGGAAATCGTTGGCCATATTGTGCCATTTGTCGCCATTTTGCGCGAACAGCGCCCTTCAGATGCGGCATCGCGGCTCAAAACGCAGCCAGTAATGTTCCCGCCACGACGAACATCGCGCCGATGAGTGTTGCCCTTCCGGGCCGTTGGCCGGAGATCAGGACACCGATCAGGATCGAGACCTCGCGGAGGGTCGCCACGCGGCCGGCATCGGCCCGTTGCAGGGCGAACACCACCAGCAGGTAGGCCGCGGTGCTGCCGAAAGCGACCAGAGCGCCGGGCCGGTACGAGCCCCGGAACAGCGCCGGGATGGTCGCCTTCGTGAATCCGTAGTTCCGTGTTTTCATCATCCAGACAGTGATCAGTATTCCCTGCACCAGAAATACCGGGCCGAGATACCCTGCGGGATTCACGTCCCGCACTGCCGCGGCGTCGATGATCTGGTAGCTGGCGATCGCCAGACCGGTGCAGGCGGCGAGCAGGACGGCCGCGCCCTGGTTAGAGCGCGATCCGACACGCGCGATGGTGGCGAGACCGATCGCGAGCAGGATCGAGCCGGCGATGGCACCCGGTCCCGGTGTTTGGGAGAGCAATAGCCAACCGCCGAGCGTGACGAAGAGGGGAGCCGTGCCCCGGGCGATCGGGTAGCTGACGGAAAGCATTCCCCGCTGATAGGCAGCGGAAAGCAGGATTCCGTACACGGCTTGCGCCAGACCCGAGAGCAGGATCAGGGGCCAGACCTGCCACGGTGGCCAGATGAAAAACAGCGGGACCATCACGATACCGGTGAGCCACCCGGACAGCGCCATCACCGCTTCGCGATCGCCGGATTGGTGCAGCAGCCGGTTCCAGCCGGCGTGGATCAGCGCGGCGATCAGGACAAGCGCAATGGCGTCGAGTGGCATGCGGCGAATCTCTCCCGTCCCCCCCGACCTCCGGGAGCGTTCCCAGCCTCTTTTCTCATAGTCGATACGGTTGCACAATCCCCTGTACCGGCTGCTGGCTCCGGTATACTGCCCGGAAGCCAGCATTTTGCGCCCGTTCCGGGTCCATTCAGGGAGCAGTTTCTGTGTCCGTAAAACCATCCACACAAGACGTACTCGCCGTCGCCAATGCATGTATCGAGCCGATCGTCGAGCTGACGACCCGGCTCACCGAGATACCGGCGCCCACGAATGATGAGGGCCAGCGCGCCGCGGCGGTTCGTCAGGAGATGGAGCGGCTCGGATTCTCCCGGGTCACCGAGGATGAGCTGCACGATATCGTCGGTGTGATTCCCGGCAAGGATTCCTCGAAGTGCCTGCTGCTCGCGGCACACATCGACACGGTGTTTCCGCGGCACGTCGACCTCACCGTCACCCGCGATGGCGACGTGCTTCGTGGCCCCGGAATCGGCGATAATACGTTGAGCGTCGCCTCGGCGCTGATGCTCATTGAGGCCTTTCGCCAGCTTGGCGTCCAGCCTGCCGTCGATGTCGTCGTGACGGGCAATGTCGGCGAGGAAGGACTCGGCGATTTGCGCGGGATGCGGGCGGTCGTCAACAGCCTGCCGGAGATCGCGGGTGCGATTGCGATCGAGGGGCATTCCCGCGGGCGGATCACCCATCGCGCGGTCGGAAGCAAGCGCTTCCGCGTCACCGTCACCGGTCCGGGCGGACACAGCTGGGGCAATGCCGGTCTTCCGAGCGCGATCCATCATCTGGCACGGATTGTCGCCCGCCTCGACGATATCCCGCTGTCCGACGATCCGAAGACATCCTTCAATGCCGGGTTGTTCGAGGGCGGCATCAGCGTGAACACGATCGCCCCGAAGGCCGTTGCCGTGCTCGATATGCGGTCGTCAAGCGCTGACGCCCTCGCGGACCTGGTCGCCGAAGTCGAGCGCGTGATCGCGATGCCGGCCCCGGATGGCGTGACGGTCGAGACCGAGATCGTTGGCGACCGCCCTGCCGGTGCATTGCCTCGCACCTCGGGGCTCGTGCCGATCGCGGCGAATGTGTTGTCGGAGCTTGGCCTGGATGTGATCTACGATGAGTCCAGCACCGACGCGAATATCCCGATCAGCCGCGGTATCCCGTCGATCTGTATTGGCCTGACGACAGGCGGCAACGTTCACCGGGAGGATGAGTACATCGATATTCCGCCGCTCGCCACGGGATTTGCCCAGCTTTTGCTAACGACCTTGCGGTCGGCAGATGCGATCGCCCGGGGCAACGTATAAAGCAATGTGCGGGAAGGTTGGCGTGGTTACCTGATGATCGACTCCCTGCGGGAGCCGATGGGCGAGTCCTCCGGACCTCCCTCCTTTCCGTCCAATGCACCTGACTCGTGTCAATCTTCCTGCTCATTCGCTGTAGTACCTGTTCCCACGCATAGTTTCCGGCAACAATCCGGACTGGAAAGTGCACGCCGTCGTGCCCAATCAATCGACATCCCCGCAGGCGACCGAATTCGTCGCTATCGATATCGAGGCGACCGGCCTCAATCCGCGAATCGACGAGATCATCGAGGTCGGTTTCGTCATCTTTACCCGCGACGGTGAGCTTTCGCGTTATTCGCAAACGATTCGTCCGGAACGACAGGTCTCGAAAGATATCCTCGCGCTCACCGGGCTCACCGAGGACGAGATCGATGCGAGTCCGTCGTTCCCGGCGGTCGCGGACCATATCCGTCGTGAGATCGGCTCGCGAACCATCATTGGCCAGTCGGTCGCGCAAGATATCCAGCTGCTGGAGACTGCCGGTCTCAAGCTGGCGAACCGGTCCGTCGATACGTACCGGCTGGCCTCGGCGATGCTGCCCGACGTTCAGAGTTATCAACTCTCCGCAATCGCCGAGCATCTGGGGTACCGCTTCCCGGTCGAGGATCGGCACCGGGCGCTGAACGATGCGCTCGCCACTGCCTACGTCTTCCGGAGCCTGCTCGAACGGATCGAGGCGTACGATCCCTCGACCCTCAGCCAGGTCGCGCAGTTCGCGCGACGGGCGCAGTGGCCGGAGGCGCTGTTCTTCGAAACCATCGCTCGCGAGCGTCAGGCGGCACCGCTCTTTCACGACAGCGCACCGGCGACTGTGCCGCTGGAGCTGCAGTTTCTCGTTTCGCGGGATCGTCCCGAACCACTGAGACCGACAGGCTCCGAGGATGCGATCGATGTCGACCATCTGGAGCGGCTGCTCGGCCCGCAGGGGCCGTTGGCCCGGGTGCTCGATCGCTACGAGACTCGTCCGACGCAGGTCACGATGGCGAAGGCCGTCGCCCGATCGTTGAACGACGACCAAAAACTGCTGGTAGAGGCGGGGACCGGAACCGGCAAGAGCCTTGCGTATTTGCTTCCCTCAGCGATGTTCGCGATCGTGCGAGGCGAGCGGGTCGTCGTCAGCACGGCAACCATCGCCCTGCAGGACCAGCTCTATCGGAAGGACTTGCCGGACGTTCACACGGCCCTGATCGAGGCGGGAATCAACGAGGAGCTACATGTCGCCGTCATGAAGGGGCGGCAGAACTACCTCTGTCTGAAGCAGTGGTTCGCGCATGGAAACGATCCCGTCGAGGACGAGCACGACGCCTCGCTTCGCGCCAAGATCCTGCTCTGGCTCGGCCAAACGGAGACCGGAGACCGGGCGGAGCTGCGTCTCACGACGGAGGAGGAGCGCCATTGGCGGAAATTCGCCTCCGAACGCGGACGCTGCACGCAGGGGCGGTGTCCTTATGCATCCACCAACCAGTGCTTTTTCCACCGGGCGCGTCATAATGCGGCGCATGCACACATCGTGATCGCCAATCACTCCCTGGTGCTCTCGAACGCGGCTGAGGGACGTGTCCTGCCACCGTTCGAGCGCCTTGTCATCGATGAGGCGCACCATCTTGAGGATGAGGCGACTCGCCAGTTGAGCTTCGTCGTGGATCGCGCGGCGGTCGAGGATGCCGTCAAGACGCTGGTTCGTACCGACGGTACCGTGCAGGGTGGGGCGATTCCCCAGGCGACGGCCGTTCTCGGGCGACTCAACGATTCCGCGGCAATCCGTCATACGGAGAAGGCGCAGGGGCTTTCTACCGAGATGGTGCAGGCGGCCGGGACCGTCAATATGCTGACCGGAGAATTGTTCCAGCGTCTGGGTGGGTTGGTCGGCTCGCCACGGTTCGGTGGGGGAGCCGGATACGCGCAATCGCAGCGCATTACCGGAGCGGTTCGCGACAACAGCAGCTTCGTCAACGCCTTGCTGATCTGGGAGGAGTTGGATCACCTCCTTCGTCAGATGGAAGAGGCAGCGGCCTGGTATTTGCAGGTCCTCGACGAGGTGTCGCTTCCGAATGACGACTCCCACCCGCTGGTGGTCCAGCGGGATGAGGCGATGGTCGAGCTCATGCGCGGCGTCGACGAATTGACGGACATTATTCGCGAGATGCAGGAGTGCTTCGGCGAATCAAACCCGACGAAGGTCTACTGGGTACAGCGATCGGGGCAGCTTGGTCTGATCTCGCTGAACGGGGCGCCGCTCGATGTGAGCATCCTGCTCAACCAGTACATCTACGCCAACCTCCGGACGGTTGTGCTGACGTCGGCCACGCTTACGGTCGATGGCTCGTTCGATTTCATTGGCGAACATCTCGGCCTGGATGAGGCGGAGACGCTGGATGTCGGCTCGCCGTTCGACCACGAGCAATCGACGCTGGTGTACGTGCCGGAGGACATGCCGGAGCCGAATCATCCTCGCTACAACGCGGCGATGCACGATCTGCTGGCGGAGACGCTGATTGCGACGCAGGGTCGGGCGCTCGTGCTCTTCACCAGTCACCGGGCGCTCCGGGATGCCCGGAATGCGCTGAAGGAGCCGCTGGAACAGCACAACGTAATCGTGCTGGGGCAGGGTGTCGATGGCAGCCCGCGTAACCTGATCGAGCGGCTACGCTCGGAGCCGGGGACGGTTGTCTTCGGAACGTCGTCGTTTTGGGAGGGGGTGGATGTCATCGGCGATGCGCTCAGCCTGGTGGTGATCACGAAGTTCCCGTTCGCGGTCCCCAGCGATCCGATCTTCGAGGCCCGTAGCGAGCTGTACGACAAGCCCTTCATGGAACTCTCGCTCCCGATGGCCGTCCTGAAGTTCAAGCAAGGATTCGGTCGCCTGATCCGGACCGCGAACGATCGTGGAGTGTGTGTGATCCTCGACCGCCGCGCGATCTCGAAGCGGTATGGATCGTCGTTCATCCAGTCGCTGCCGCCGTGTCATGTCGAGATCGGATCATCGTATGAGTTGCCCGAAGAAGCCGCCCGCTGGATCGCGGCGACGAAAACCGTTGCCTGAGAACAAGGAGCCTCTCTATGTCGGATCACGACCTGAACCGGAACATCTCGCTCGAGCTCGCCCGTTGCACCGAGGCCGCGGCCCTGATGTCGTCCAGCTGGATGGGGAGGGGTGACAAGGAAAGCGCGGATCAGGCCGCCGTCGATGCCATGCGCCAGTTCCTCAACACGATTCCGATGAGCGCGCAGGTGGCGATCGGGGAGGGGGAAAAGGATGAGGCGCCGATGCTGTATGTGGGCGAGCAACTCGGTTCGGCTGATGCTCCGGTGGTCGATATCGCCGTCGATCCGGTAGAGGGAACGCGGCTTGTCGCACAGGGGCAGCCGAACGCCCTCTGCGTGATCGCCGTGGCCGAGCGCGGTGCATTCTACAAATGGCAGGATATCGCCTACATGGAGAAGATCGCCGTCGGGCCGCAGGCGGCTGGGCGGATCGACATCACGAAAAGCGTCACGGAGAACCTCGGGAACATCGCTGATGCGAAGGGAATGGATGTCAGCGATCTTACGGTCGTCGTGCTCGACCGGCCGCGTCACAAGGAGCTGATCCGCGAGGCACGCGAGGCGGGGTCGCGCATCAAGCTCATCACCGACGGCGACGTGGCGGGCGGGCTGATGGCCTCGATGGAGAATACCGGTGTCGATGTGTTGATGGGCATCGGAGGCTCTCCGGAGGCGGTCATCACCGCAGCGGCGCTGAAATGCGCCGGTGGCGACATGCAGTGCCGGTTGTGGCCTCGCAACGACGACGAGCGCAAGGCGGTCGTAGCGCAGGGGCTCGATGTGTCCAGGGTCTTCACGATCGACGATCTCGTGAAGAGCGATGATGTCTTCTTCGCCGCGACGGGAATTACCGACGGCGAGTTGCTCGAAGGCGTGAAATTCATTCCTGGTGGTGCCGTCACGCATTCGTTGGTGATGCGGGCTGTCAGCGGCACGATCCGGTATATCCATTCGACCCACCGGATGGCCAAGGTCCGTGGTTTGCGTCAGGGTATGACGCATCCTTTGAAGTAGATTCGTATCCTGTCTCCGGCCATTGGTTTGACGCGAATGGCCGGAGATGGTACGATTCCCGCATCAACTGGCGAGACCTGAACAACCTCTGCTCGTCATGTCACCTTTCACACAATCCGACGACTCCGGTGACACGTTCTTCCTCAGAAGATTCCACTTCCGCAACGTCAACCGCTTGCAGCGGGGAACCGTTTCTGGATTTGCTCACGCATCTCTCGTCCAAGAGCTCACCGATGTTTCGAGATACCTGATCGCGGCTGCCTAACAGGAAGATCTTGCACTGTGCTCCTTCCGTGCGCCTGCCAACCCCCCAACCTGATTGCCCGAGCGGCATCACTTTCCATGATTTCATCTCATTCTTTGACGCACCTGTGCGTTTCCACCAATGTTTCGGAGGTACTCGCTTGACCGCAGAAGACACCCTGACCACGGAACCGGCCGCCGAGGTCGTTGCGGAGAAACCCGCTCGCCGGACGCGCACAGTTCGCGCTCGCCGCAAGACGGAGGACGTTGACGCGACCCCGACCGAGACCGCCGAGACGCCGGAAGCTCCTGTCGAGGCCGCGAAACCGGTCGCGAAGGCCGAAGAGCCCGTCGTCGAGACTCGCGACGAGAGCGCGGACGATTCACAGGAGGATCAGAAGCCTCGCCGTCCACAGCGCGCAAAGCGCCGCACCAAGGCCCAGGATCAGCCTCAAACACAATCCCAGAATGGCCAGAACGGTCAGCATGACCAGGAACCCGCCCACCAGAACGGGCAGGGCGGCCGAAAACCTCGCCGCGATCGGCAGCAGCAACAGCAGCAGGAGAAAGCCAACGACCGGCTTTCGGTTGCCGAGCTGAACGAGCGCACCGATGAGGCGTTGTACGATCTCGCGCGGGAGCTCGGCGTTTCCGGATACATGCGGATGCGGCGCCCGGACCTGATCACGCGGTTGCTCAAGGGGCAGACCGAGCGCGATGGCCATATCTTCGGCGATGGTGTGCTGGAGATCATCGAGGATGGCTTCGGCTTCCTCCGTGGCGAACGTTTCCTGCCGGGGCCGGACGATGTCTACGTCTCGCAGTCGCAGATTCGCCGCTTCGGGCTTCGCACCGGGGACCGCGTCAGCGGTCAGGTCCGCCCGCCGAAGGACAACGAGAAGTTCTTTAGCCTCCTGCGCGTCGAGGCTGTAAACGGGATCGATCCGGAGACCGCCCGTCGTCGACCGGCGTTTGACAAGCTGACGCCGATCTTCCCGCTCGAACTCATCAACCTCGAGACCTCGCCGAACGTCCTGTCGACGCGGTTGCTCAATCTCGTCGCCCCGATCGGACGAGGTCAGCGCGGTCTCATTGTCTCGCCGCCGAAGGCCGGCAAGACGCTTCTCCTCAAGTCGATCGCCAACGGTATCACCTCGAACAATCCGGACATGCACCTGATGGTCTGTCTCATCGGCGAGCGACCGGAAGAGGTGACCGACATGCGGCGCTCCGTGGATGGCGAGGTCATTTCCTCGACGTTCGACGAGCCGGTCGAGGACCACACCAAGGTGGCCGAGATGGTGTTGGAGCGCGCCAAGCGGCTGGTGGAATCCGGCCGTGATGTGACGATCCTGCTCGATTCGATCACCCGGCTTGCGCGTGCCTATAACCTCGCCGTGCCGCCGAGCGGTCGTACGCTGTCCGGTGGTATCGACCCGGTCGCGCTCTACCCGCCGAAGCGATTCTTCGGTGCGGCGCGAAACATCGAGGGTGGGGGATCGCTCACGATTGTGGCGACCTGTCTCATCGACACCGGCAGCCGTATGGACGACGTGATCTACGAGGAGTTCAAGGGTACCGGTAACATGGAGCTCCACCTCGACCGCAAGCTGGCCGAGCGCCGTGTGTACCCGGCGATCGACATCCAGCGCTCCGGCACCCGACGTGAGGAGCTGCTCCTCGGCGATGCGGTGCTCCGGCAGGTGTGGACGATGCGTCGGATGGTTTCCGTGCTTGGCGGGACCGAGGGGACGGAAGCGCTTCTCTCGCGGCTCGCGAAGAGCCAGTCCAACGCCGAATTCCTGGAGAATCTCGCCCGGCCGGAGTGATCTCCGGCCAGGGACGATATGTCAACCTTCTTGCAAATCGCTGTAGAACATGGGGATTCTGTACTGACGACCATGACGCCGCTACGCGGCGTGTCTCGGGCACAGGACCCGAGACTACGATGAGTCGGGATTCGACGTATAGCAAGAGCCCGCCAGCAGGATTTCCTGCTGGCGGGCTCCTTTATGCCTTCGATTTGGCCGGTGAAACCGTGCGCCTATTTGACGATCGAAACCGGCACATGCATGCGCGGACGCTCGTCGGGCTCGGACATCTCCTCGGTCATGATGACGTACGTCTTCTCGGGGTTGGTCGATGCTGCCCCCGGATTCCCGTCCTTGTCCATCGCCAGAATGTTCATCTCGCTGGCGTACGGGTCGTCCAGATGCTCCAGGTCCTTCATCGCCTGTTGCAGTGCATCCTCCATGGACATGCCGAAGCGCATGAATGTGACGACGCTGTGCGCGGTGAGGCAGCGCTGGGCCATCTCGCCGCGTCCGGTGCAGGCGGCGGCTCCCCAGCGGTTGTCCGCGTAGTTCCCGGCACCGATGACCGGCGAATCGCCCATCCGTCCCGGGTATTTCCAGGCCCAACCGGATGTGCTGACGCCGCAGGCGATCAACCCCGATTGGTCCCGGGCGATGAAGTTCACCGTGCCGTGAGCCGGCTCGTCCAATTCGGCGACTTCCGGATCCTCGGCATTTTTCGAGACGAGCTCCTGGATGCGTCCCATATAGGACACGTCGCGATCCATCTCGTCTCCGAGCCGGGCTTTCCAGATTCGCTCGGCCTCGGGAGTCAGGAGCTCCTTGGGTTCCAGACCCATCTCCCCGGCGAGACGTGCCGCACCTTCACCGGCGATCAGGACGTGGGGTAGCGTCTCCATGACTTGCCGGGCGACGTCGACGGCGTCCTGATATCCCTTCAGGGCGCCGACCGAGCCAGCGCGGAGCCCGGCACCCTCCATGATGCTGGCGTCTAGCTCGACTTCGCCGAGCATGTTCGGGAGCCCGGAGTAGCCGACAGTGTGATCTTCCGGATTCGCCTCGACAAGACGAATTCCCGCGATCACGGCGTCGACGGCGGAGCCTCCGGCGCGGAGGACCTCCATCGATGCTTCGAGTCCGATCTTGCCGTTGTGGGACGCAATGACAATACTGCTCATTCGTCGTCGCTCACGTCGTAACCGGCGGCGGTCAGGGCGCGATCGAGCTCGTCGTTCGAGGGTTCGACGAGAATGCTCTCGCCGATTACGAGCGTCGGGACGTTGCCGCGTCCGGTGAGCGCCGTCATCTCGTCCTTGCGCGCAGGATCGTTCTCTACGTCGTACTCGGTCCACTCGTAGCCGAGTTCCTCCAGCCGGAGGCGAGATCGGGTAACGTCCGGGCAAAACCTGGTGCGACCGTACATGATGATGGGTGGTCGGTTCTCCGCGCTCATGTGGATCTCCTTTACGAAAGCGCTCGTGTCAATTCGTCTGCATCGTATCGCGGAAGTAGCCATGTGTCGCTATCGGAGACCAGTGTATGACCGGCTTCCGGGGCTGTGAGCGTGCCGATTCTGGTGATGGCGATGCTGGAGCCGTCGAAGGCGGCTTGCAGGGTTTCCTGCGACCCAGGCTTCGCTGCGATGAGCAACGCGCCCGAGCTGAGAAGCCCGAGCGGGTCGATCTTGAGGCTTTCGCAGATCGCGGCCGTATCCTGCCTGATGGGTACCTGGGACCGCTCGACCGTCGCGCCCAGACCGGAGGCTTCGGATATCTCGTGCACGGCGGTCGCCAGCCCGCCTTCGGTCGGGTCGTGGAGCGCCGTTACGCAGCCGGTATCCAGCGCGATTCGCGCGTCTCGCACGACGGAGATACCCGGCTCGTGGATAAGCCTGGCGGCAACGTCGAGCGCCTCGGTTCCGAGGACTGGTCGGAGGATATCGGCGCGTTCGGTTGCGAGAAGCGCCGTTCCCTCGATCCCGATGGCTTTCGTGACGTACAGCTCATCCCCGGCGGAGGCCTTGCCAGGCAGCAGGAGGCCCGTCGGACCAGCCGTGCCCAGCATGGTGCCGATCAACAGCGCGCGGTCGAGTTGGAGCGTGATCTCGGTATGACCGCCGAGCACCGTAATGCCGGCCGAAGTACACGCGGCCTGCAAATCCGCAAACATCGCCTCGACACTTGCCTCTGTGGTGCGATTTTCCGGCAGGAGTGCAACCACGGTCATCCAGCGCGGGATACCGCCGAGACAGGCGATATCGTTCGCGTTGACGGCGACGAGGTAGTGAGCGGCGTTCTCCGTCGCGAACGTGATCGGGTCGCTCTTGACGATCAGCGTCTCCCCGCCGATCGTCAGCGCCGCCGCATCGAAGCCGTAGCTGGCCTCGACGATGACGGCATCGTCGGCAGGTGTCCTGTACGTCTCGATCAATCGAGCGAGCAGATCCCCGGGAAGTTTGCCGGCAGCGAGAGGATGCGTGGATCGTGCAGCCATGTCAGCTGTCGTGCTCGCGGGTGAGCTCGGTGATGCGAAGCTCGGCCTTCGCGATCATCTCGCGACAATGGTCGATGAGCTTCGCGCCCCTCTGGTAGGTCGAGATCGACTCTTCCAGGGTGAGATCGCCGTTTTCGAGCCCGGTCACGATTTCCCGGATGTGCTGCAACGCATCCTCGAAGGACATGTCGCTGTCTTGCATGGTGGATTCGGTCATGATCCTGATTCCTGATGTGAGGCCGGTCCATCCGGCTGGATATCGCGCACGATTGCCTGGAGCTCTCCGTCGCGAACAATCGCCCTGATCGTATCGCCGATGTTGACATCCTGCACGCTACGGACACCCGCGCCGGTCTGCGAGTCGCAGATGAAGGCATAGCCGCGCCCCATCATCGACTGGGGGTTGAGCGCATCCAGTGTCTCGGTGAGACCGGCAACCTGGGTTCGGGAGAGGACGAGACGATAGCGAATCGCACTCTGTAGCTGGTGCGACAACGGTTCGATCTCCCGCTCGAGCGCCCTCAACTGCGATGCCGGAGAGACCCGCGCGAGACGATCCTGCAAATCATCGAGCAATTGCAGCCGGTCATCCAGGCGTCTTCCGATCAGAGTTTCGAGCCGGTCTTTCGCGTCGGCAAGTGCGAGATCGATCGCGGCGAGGTCGGGAACGACGAGCTCCGCGGCCGCCGATGGCGTTGGGGCTCGCATGTCGGCGGCGTAGTCAGCCAATGTCGTGTCCGTCTCGTGCCCGATCGCCGAGATGACCGGAACGCGGGCGGCGAAGATGGCGCGAACCACCCGTTCATCGTTGAACGCCCACAAATCCTCCAGCGAACCGCCGCCGCGTCCGATGATGATGACATCCGGCTCGGCGGTCTCTTGCAGCCATGTCATCGCATCGACGAGTGATTCTGGCGCCTGTTCTCCCTGGACGAGGGCGGGCGAAAGGATCAGCTCGGCCATGGGGTAGCGCCGCGCCACGACCTGCTGGATATCGTGCCAGACAGCGCCGGAGGCCGATGTGACCACGCCGATCCGGCGTGGAAAGTCCGGAAGCGCGCGTTTCCGCGAGGGATCGAAGATACCCTCAGCCTCGAGTTTTTGACGGAGTTCTTCCAGCCGGAGCTGAAGCGCGCCCGTCCCCTGCGGCTGGAGGACATCGACCTGGAGTTGCAGGTTCCCTCGTGGCTGATAGAACGTGACGCTTCCATGCGCGATGATGCGGTCCCCCTCGCGGGGCACCATGCGCTGGCGGGCGAGCGCGGTGCGCCACATCACGGCGCTGAGCTGCGTCGTGTCGTCCTTGAGGGTGAAGTAGGCATGACCGGAACGAGCGATGGTGAGATTCGAGATCTCACCATCCACCCAGAGGTCCTGCAGATCCTCGTCGTCCTCGATCAAGACCTTGAGGAACGAGGTGAGCTGGTTGATTGTGACGATGCGTGCGATCACCCCAGTGCATCCGCCTCAACGACACGGAGGAGGGGAGAGCCGTACTCGACTGGCTGGGCGTTCTCGACCAGGATCTCGGAGATGAAACCGGCATGATCGGCGGTGATCTCGTTCATGATCTTCATCGCCTCGATGATGCCGATCACCTGGCCGGTCTCGACCTGGTCGCCGATCTGGACAAACGGGGGCTCTCCGGGAGCCGGCGCGGAGTAATAGGTGCCGATCATCGGCGCCGTGATCAGCTTGCTTTCGTCCACGACCACATTCATCGGGACGGACGAATCCTGCACCGGGACCGCCATGGCAACTGGCACGGCAGCCGCGCCGGCACCGCCACGGAGTCGAATCGTGACATCCCCGGTCGAGAGATCGAGTTCGTTGATCCCTCCCTTGGACATCATCGTGATCAACTCACGAACGGCGTCGATTACGCCATCTGTCGCGCTCATCGGCGCTGTCTTCTGGTCATCCTGATCGGTCATGCCCTGCATCCTGTGTCTGCATGCGGTCGGTTGTGGCTCTGGGACGGAAAAACATCGTGATGGACCGGACTATTTCGCATACCGGTTGCTGGACGGTCGGTCCGTGAAGACTCGCCGCCCGTCGACTCATTTTGCGAGTCAAGCATCAGGTACCGGGTCCATCGTCGTGCAAACTGCTCTAGACGCGCTCGATGTAGTCGCCGGTACGGGTGTCGATCTTGAGGACATCGCCCTCGTTGATGAAGAGCGGGACGTTGACCGTGAGGCCCGTTTCAAGCGTCGCTGGCTTGGTGCCACCGGTGGCCGTGTCGCCCTTGAATCCGGGATCGGTTTGCGTCACTTCCAGATTGACCGAGGTCGGCAGCTCGATGTCGATCGGCTCACCGTTGTAGGTGAGGAGGTCGATGACCTCGTTCTCCTTCAGGTACGGCTCGGCCTCGGCGACTGCGCTCTGGTTGAGGATGAATTGCTCGAACGTGTCGGTATCCATGAAGTTGAACTGGTCGCCATCACGGTACAGGAACTGGACGTGCTGGCGCTCCAGCCGGACGAGCGTGAACTTGGTGCCCGCCATGACAGTGTGCTGCGTTGTCGAGCCGGTGCGGAGGTCGCGAAGCGTCATACGAAGCTGCGCCGAGCCGCGTCCCTGCTTGTTGTGCGAGGCATCGATGACCTTGACGAGCTTGCCATCAATATCGAGCGTCACGCCCTTGCGCACTTCACCTGTATCGATCATTTCTTATTCTCCGTGAATCGTTGCATGCACCGAGCGCTTCGGTGCCGTTGTCAGGTTCTCGGCGGATTCATCGTCGATCAGCAGGACGTCCTCGATACGGACGCCACCCCAGTCCGGAATGTACAATCCCGGCTCGACCGTGACCACATTTCCCGGCGCCAGCGTGTCTTCCGACCGCATGCTGGCCGACGGGGCCTCATGCACGCGCAGACCGAGCCCATGGCCGAGGGAATGGACAAAATAGTGGTCTAGCTGATGTTCCGCGAAGACATCGCGGGCGGCAGCGTCGAAATCGACACCGGTGATGCCCGGACGAGCGGCGGCAATCGCCGCTTCCTGCGCCGCCTGAACGACGCTGTATATGGTAACAAGTTGCTCCGATGGCTGCCCAAACCAGATCGTTCGCGTCAGGTCTCCGGCGTAGCCCTTGTGGAGCGCGCCCATGTCGATGATGACAGGCTCACCATCTTCGATCACTCGATCGCCCGGCGCATGATGTGGCTTCGCCGCATTCGGGCCAGAGGCGACGATCGTCGGGAACGATTCGCCCTCGCTCCCCACATTGCGAAGCTCTTCCACGACGATGGCGGCGGCTTCCGCTTCCGTCATGCCGGCGACGATCCGTTTCGATGCGGCGACGAACGCCTCATCCGTCATTCGCAACGCCGTGCGGAGGAGTTCGATCTCGTCCGCGTCCTTGACGGCGCGAAGGGTATCCAACGCGTTACCGACGGGCACCAGCTCGATCTCGTCGCCGAGCGCCTTCCGGAGGTCGGACCAGGCGGCGTAACTCGTGGTAGCGTCTTCGAAACCAAGTCGTTTCCAGCCAGCATCCTTCGCGAATGTCGCGATCGAGTCCGTCCAGCGGCGTTCCATCGGCAGCACGTCGACACCTTCGGCGGCTTCAGACTGTGCCCAGGGCAGGTTCGTGGCCGGCGCGAACAGCGTGGTCGAGGACGACCCGGTGAGCGCGACTCCGGATAGCTCGTCGACCGCGTGATCCTCTCCCGTAAAACCGGTGAGATAGCGGCGATTCGTGCCGTTCGTGACGAGAATGCCGTCCACGCCGAAGCCGCGAGCAATGTCGCCAGCCTGTTTCAATCGATCCTGTGTCATCGGGATGGTCCTTTCACCTGGGTTTCGAGTGAATGCCGGAACCACTCCAGCGCCAACCGGTAGCTTTCCTCGCCGAGACCGGCGATCTGGCCAACCACGACCGGCGCAATGACCGAATGATGGCGGAATTCCTCGCGCGTATGGATGTTCGAGATGTGCACCTCGATCGCCGGGGTGTCGATGGAGGCCAGCGCATCGCGAATGGCGATGCTGTAGTGCGTCCAGGCACCGGCGTTGATGATAATGCCGGCTGCCGCACGACCATGCGTCTGAATGGCGTCGATCAGAGCGCCCTCATGGTTCGATTGGACGTCGACGATGTCGAGCGCCGGAGAACCCGACGCCGCGATATCTTTCAGCCTGCCGATGATGTCGGCCAGCGTCCGACGCCCGTAGATTTCGGGTTGACGAGTTCCGAGCATGTTCAGGTTCGGGCCGTTGAGAACCAGAATGACCGGTGTTGGCTCATTCATTCGGCGTCACCCGACCGGTTGCTGGTTGTTGATCAACGCCGGGACGTAGGACGTGACGGTGTAGCTCTTTTCGGAACCTTCGGGCGTTAGCTTGCCGGTAAACACGTACACGGGTTGCAGGTACTGTTTCTCGCCGGGGAGACCGGAAATCGTGTAGGCGAGAGACACATTGGTGTACTCTGCATGACCGGTGATCGTTGAACCAGGCTCGAAGGTATCCGTCGGCAACTCCGTTTGCACGTAGGCCCGGCGTCCCTTGACTTCATCCCATGCAGAGTCGGTGCCCCGGAGCTGGAAGACGTCCCCCTGCGAGATATCGGCCCATTGGTATGTCGATTCGAGGATGGATCCGTTCGGACCCATGGTGACGGTGATGTTCGGCGACGCCGACAGCAGTGGCGCCGGCTTGACGGGCTGGAAGCTGACGACGACGCGCGGCGGATTCTCGATCCGCGTTTGCACCGTACCCTCGCCGACGTTCGCCGGAAGCAGCTTCACCTGCCGCAGCCATTCGCGCGCGAACGCCACCGCCTGGTCGTCGTTGGGCACATCGCCTTCCGGGACGCTCATGTCCGAGATGTACTGCATCATGCCCGGAGTAATGAACAGGCTCCCGCCATCTCCGGCGATATTGAACGTGCCTTCGCCCTTGTTGTCGACATCGCCGTCGATTCCGAGGCCCTCGGCAATGCTCTTCGCCTGATCTTCGTCCACCGTCGGCGATGACATGGTGTAGACCGGCGCCTCGTCGGGGAGAGGGCTGAACGTGCCGTTGTAGTCGGATTCGATCTCGAACACGAACCCTTGCGCGTTCATCGACGGCAGGTTCGCCGCCGGAAGTTGGGCCGCCGTCTCCGATGTCGTTTCGGACGGTGCAGTGGCGTCGTCCTGCGCGAGCACCGGAGCTGTGAGTCCGAGCGCGAGCATGGCGCTCAGGGCCAGCGCCGGGATACGAGTGTCTATCAGCCGTGAGCGAAAGCTCATGTGGCGAATCCTTTCGTCATTGGTCGTCGTTCGTTCAGGCCTTGACCGGATCGACTTCGATAATCCGACGCAGCTCCACGATCTGGTCGCGCAGCAGGGCGGCCTTCTCGAATTCGAGGTCTCGGGCCGCCGTCTTCATCTGCGATTCCAGATCCTTCACCATCCGGGCGAGCTCGTCACGCGGCAATTCGGCGATCACACCCGTGGCACCATCGCCATTGGCGGTGTATTCGGCCGCTTCCTCGGCGACTTGCCGCACCCGGTCGGTCAGGTCCTTGATCTGCTTTACGATACCGCGTGGCTGGATTCCGTGCGCCTCGTTGTACGCGACCTGAATCTCGCGCCGTCGGTACGTCTCATCGATGGCGACCTTCATCGACCGTGTCATGGTATCCGCATACATGATCACCGTGCCGTCGACATGCCGCGCGGCGCGTCCGATGGTCTGGATCAGCGCCCCTTCCGACCGCAGGAATCCTTCCTTGTCCGCATCGAGAATCGCGACCAGGGAGACTTCCGGGAGGTCGAGACCTTCCCGCAGGAGGTTGATGCCCACGACGACGTCGTGGATGCCGAGCCGGAGATCGCGGAGGATCTCGATCCGCTCGAACGTATCGATCTCGCTGTGGAGATAGTGCGTCCGGATTCCCATTTCCTTTAGGTAATCCGACAAGTCCTCGGCCATGCGCTTGGTGAGGGTTGTCACCAGAGCGCGTTCGCCCTTCGCGACACGTGCGTTGATCTCGCCCAGCAGGTCGTCGATCTGGCCCTTTGTCGGGCGGACCATGACCTCAGGATCGAGGAGCCCGGTCGGGCGAATCACCTGCTCGACCACCTGCGACGAATGCTCGTATTCGTAGGGGCCGGGCGTCGCGGAAACGAAGACCGCCTGATGCATCATGCGTTCGAATTCGGGGAATGTGAGCGGCCGGTTCTCTTTCGCGGAAGGGAGTCGGAACCCATGCTCGACCAGGACATCCTTGCGCGAGCGGTCGCCGCCGAACATACCGCGCACCTGCGGCAGGGTCATGTGCGACTCATCGACCAGCATCAGGAAATCGTCGGGGAAGTAGTCGAGCAGAGTGGATGGCTGGTCGCCGAACTTCCGGCGCGAGAGGTGCATCGAGTAGTTCTCGATCCCGGCGCAGTATCCCGCTTCTTGCATCATCTCGATGTCGTACATCGTGCGTTGCTTGAGGCGGGCGGCTTCCAGGACCTTACCGTGATCCTCAAGCTCCTTGAGACGCGATTCCAGCTCGTCCTCGATGTCCTTGATCGCCACACTGAGCCGGTCATCGGTGGTGACGAAGTGCTTGGCCGGATAGATCGCCACATCGTCGCGTTCGGTCAGCAACTCGCCGGTCAGCGGGTCGACATCGACGATCCGGTCGATCTCATCGCCGAAGAATTCGATTCGAACGGCGATCTCTTCGTAGGCCGGGAAGATTTCCAGTGTATCGCCGCGCACGCGGAAGGTGCCGCGCGTCAGCGTCATGTCGTTGCGGTCGTACTGGATGTCCACCAGCTGCCGCAGGACCTTGTCGCGGCGAATGTTCTGACCGCGCATCAACTGGATCATGGTCTTCGCGTACTCTTCCGGCGTCCCGAGACCGAAGATGCAGGAAACCGATGCGACGATGAGCGTATCCGGCCGCGTCAATAACGCGCGGGTTGCCGCGTGGCGGAGTTTGTCGATCTCCTCATTGATGTCGGCGTCCTTCTCGATAAAGGTATCCGTTCGCGCGACATAGGCCTCCGGTTGGTAGTAGTCGTAGTAGGAGACGAAGTACTCGATCGCGTTGTGTGGGAAGAATTCCTTGAACTCGGCGTAGAGCTGGGCGGCGAGGGTCTTGTTATGCGCCAGAACCAGTGTCGGGCGATTGATTCGCTCGACGATGTTGGCCATGGTGAATGTCTTGCCCGACCCGGTGACACCGAGCAGGGTCTGGAAGCGCTCGCCAGCTTCGATGCCCGCGGTGAGCTCCTCAATGGCTTTCGGTTGGTCTCCGGTGGGTCTGAGGTCGGAAACGATCTTGAAGTTAGGCATGGTGCCTCCGACGTGAACGTGCAATGGAGAGTGCGATCATCTGTTCGAGTATATCAGGGAATCATTGATGCCGAGGCGTTCCGCTCAGTCATCATCCGCTTCGTCATCCGGGATCGACCGGCCAGCTCCCGCAACGATTTCATCGTCGGAATCGGGGCTTTCGGGGATGCTTTCGCTCGACATCTCAAGGTCGGGCTCTCTTTGCGCGGGTTGGATGGTCTCCATATCGAGATGATAGATATTCGTCTCCGCTTCGCCGAGACTCATGATCTCGTCGATGTGCCGAACTGCCCAACGCTGTCCGGAAAAGGGCAGACGAGCGGTTGCCTCGTCACGGTCGTACCATGCGGCGTCGCGGAAATCGTCCGCAAGGTCGATCGGTGCCTGTGGGCTGACGTTGACGGCGAACACCGGCGCCAGCACGAGCGCGTCCCGGTTCTCATCGTAAAATTGGTTGACGTAGTCGGCGGAATAGATCTCGCTCACCCTCAGACCGGCGAGATCGAGCACCGCCCGCCGGACAGCCTCCAGCGTCGTCTCCCCGGCATGGACCTGAGCGTGGAATGCCTGCCATGTGTGGGGGAGCGTGACATCCGGCCGGCGTTGTAGCAGGAGGAACTGCACGCGGGCATTCAACCGTCGAAAGACATAGACGTCGACGATGTCCGAAATGACGTGGGGCATGTGCCGATGACTCCGATACGCGCACTCTCGTGCCTGCACTCGGGGCAAAGCCTACGGCAAAATGCGCCGATCGCGTAGCCACTGTCGGAATTGGGCCCACGGCGAGGGACCGTGTCGAACCGGAATCTCCATCTCGCGACCCCGCCACATCGTCGTGGCCGGCGCGGACTGCTTCTCGCGTATCGATTCGAAAATCGGCCAGAAGACGGCGACGATCGCCAGGTCGACGGCGATGCGGGCGAGAAACGGAGAAAAGCCGCTCACCATGTTCGCCACGATCGCCAGCATGAAGGCAACGGCGAATGGCACCGCAACCAACCAGCGCCGGATGGCGCTTGCTGATGCGCCCAGACGATCCCGCGAGGGCGGTGCGATGCTCGGGCGGATCGGCTTCGTGCGAATCGGCGTGGGCGGCGGCAAGGGATGCTCCCGTTCCGCCCGCTCCAGGATCTCCTCGATCTCCACTTCGAGCCGGGTCTTTTGGTGGCGCTCACCTGAATTGTCGGACGGGTCTGTGGTTGCTGGCATGGATGTCGGCCTGGACTATCGTTACGAGGTCTGCCTTGGATGCAATGGTACCCTATGTGTCGTCAGAATCGTGGCTCCGAATGCCACAACCACACGAGGTCCCGCACCAGAATGCATAACCAGAACGCCAGTCACTTTCGTTGTAATGTGATCGATCAAACAGGAACTGTGAGTTTTACGGCTCCGCCGCATGGACTCAAGGTGATCGCCGCCGCAATTTCGCGGGGTGCGCGATCCCTTTCGGAACTCCTGCAGCACGCCCGCACATTCGATGCCGAGTGGGTGCAGGCCGTCCATTTGGACCTGATGGTGTTCGACGAATACAACGTCGACAATGTGGGGGCGGCTTTTCGGGAGAATGTCGAGGCTGGTGATTCCTCGCAGCATCGCGCGTTCCGGGTCATCGACCCGTCGACGCGTCGTCGCAGCCTGATCCCGAGCCGGCTGGGGTTGGTCGTGTTCAACCTCAAGGAGCAGCGGATCATCCAGATCCACAATAGCTACGACGATCTTCGCCGGAAGGATCGGGGCCGAATCCGCGTGAACGGCGAGCCGACCAACATGCTGTTCCACTACGAATTGCCTCCGACGTGGTCGTTGCTGCCGTAGCGTTCCGGTAGATCAGGGGCCCCCCTCCGAGCGGCAGTTCGTTGCCGCATTAATGGTTCGGCGTCACTTCATCGAGTTGGCACCACGTCAGATACGATGAATCCCTGTCGGAAGGCGAGATAATCGCATCCGGACAGGGATTGTTTCAGTGTTGCGTTGAACGAACGGGCGCTACGGTGGTTCGCAGGAAGGTTGACGTGGGCGCTGTATTATCACCCCCTGCGGGAGCCGATGGGCGGCGAGCCTGCGGCCGACCGACCCTCCACCCGGTATGGTGATCTTCGCAACCTTTCTGCAAACTGCTTAGCGCTTGCCGTCCTTCTTTTTTCGGCCGAAGCCACCGAGGAACATGCGGCCCATCGACTCCGACATGGTCTCGTTCTTCATGCCACTTGTGGCTTCCGGCGATTGTTCGGCGGCCCGGACGTAGGCGACTTCCGCCTTGGCACGGGCATCCTGGGCGTCCACGAAGAAGGTGTGGATGCGTTCGCGAGCGTCGTCATCATCCAGGGCGAGATTACTCTGGAACTCCTCCAGCGTGCCGATCATTTGCCCGATCCAGCGAGACAACGCCTCACGGTTCGTCATCGAGATGTCGCGGTGCATCTCCGGGCTGCCGAGCGCGAGGCGCGTGGTATCCCGGAACCCAGTGGACGCCAGCGAGCGCATATCGCGCCATGACTGATCCGAGGTGGCGGTTCGGGCCAGGGCAGCAGCCACGACCATCGGCAGGTGGCTGATTCCGGCGACATAGCTGTCATGCTCTACGGGATCGGCGAAGAACGCTTCGGCATCGGTGGCGGCGACCAGCCCCAGCACGTTCTTGATCGCGGCTTCGCTTGCTGTCACACCGGGACAGACGACCCAGGTCGCGCCCTTGAACAGGTCGGCGTCGGCGCCATCAAGGCTCTGCGATTTGCCAGCCATCGGGTGCCCGCCCACGAACGAGATTTGTGGCGGCAGCACCTTCGCCCACTCGAGCACGTCCGCCTTCGTGGAGCCGGTGTCGGTCACGATGGCTCCTGCCTTCAGGTTGGGACCGATATCGGCGAAGATCTCCTTCATCGCGCCGACGGGCGTGGCCACGATCACCACATCCGCGTCCGATACGGCATCCTGCAGCGACCATGTCGTGGTATCGACGGCGTTCATTTTCTTCGCCATCGATTGATGTTCCATGTCGGAATCGAACCCGGTGATCCGGAGGGCATCGCCATGCTCGGCGGACCAGCGCTTGAGCGCGAGGCCGATCGATCCTCCAATCAGGCCGAGCCCGACAATCGTGATCTGTTGCATCGTTCATCCCCCTTGTACGGAATCCCGGGATTACGGGACGTATTCTTCGACGTCGATTGCCCGAATCCAGCCTTCATCGCCGTCTTCGGTGCGGAATTTCATCCACAGATCGCCTTCGCCCAGCTCATCGGCTTCGGGGTTCGTCGTCGGCTCGGAATCGCCAAGATACTGGAGCGGTTGCTCCATTGTGACCGTTGCGACGATGTCGGAGTTGACGCCGGGACCGGAACGGAGGTTGACGGAGCCGAACGAGTCGAGCTGGTAGTCCGGTGTAAACGTGTTTGTGTCGGCCGGTGTCGATGTTGGTTCGGGTTGTGATTCCTCTGTTTGCGTGGGCTGATCAGGCTTGGTCGGCTCCGGTTGGGCGGATGGCTGAGTTGGGGCAGCCTGCGCCACGTCGACCGGGGTCGGCGTCGGGTCGGCCTGGCCGCGAGAGACGAAATCGCCCACGATATCGTCCAGTCCGGCATAGATGACAGAGAAGCTGCCGACGCAGACGGCAATGGTCAGCAACATGGAGATGCCGATCATGATGCCTGCGCGGCGCGAGCGCTGCCGGAGACGCTGGTTCAGTCCGGGATCGGTCATGTGCCCTTTCTCGATGGCAGGTGAGGGATGGATCGCCAGGCAACGGGCGAGGTGGAGGCGAACGTGTTGACGTGTCCGCGGTGCGGCCTGCACGTGCGGAATCAGCTATTTATAGCACGGCATTCGCGCATGCCGATCGTGTTTTCTCATGCGAGCCGGTGGCCGATGCGGACGTATGGTAATTGAAGCGGCCGCATCACAATGGTATAATCATGCTGTAACCGAACTCAGTGGGATCAAACGTGGGCCCACGCCCGCGTTTCTTGTTGTTCGGCAGCCTGTTCCACATCGGCCCCACTCCGAACCTTTCTATCGACCCGATTGTGTATAAGCAGAGCAGGAGGTGCGCGATGAAGAGTGATCTCTACACCGCGATCGCCCAGATTGCAGCCGAGCGCGGCATTCCCCGTGAGGCCGTTCTCAGTTCGGTGCAGCAGGCATTGACCTCGGTCTACAAAAAGAATGCTAACTCCGATGAGGATGTTCGCATCGAGCTGGATCAGAATACCGGCGAGATGCAGGTGATCGTCATCAAGACGATCGTCGAGGACGTTAAGGACCCCGACCACGAAATCAGCCTCGACGAAGCAAAGGCGCTGGCTCCGGTTTCCGTTCTCGGCGACGAAATCAAGCTCGTGCGCACGCCGGAGAATTTCGGCCGCATCGCGGCGCAAACCGTCAAGCAGGTCGTCCACACCCGGATTCGTGATTTCGAGCGCGAGACGATTTACAAGGAATACCAGGACAAGGAGGGCGAGGTCCTCAGTGGCATCGTCCAGCGTGCGGACAGCCGCGCGGTCATCATCGAGCTCGGCAAGGCCGAGGCCGTGATGCCGGCCCGCGAGCAGGTCTCGACGGAGCGATACCGCCCGAACCAGCGCCTGAAGGTCCTCCTGACAGAGGTCAACGCTCATGCGCGTGGCCCGCAGTTGATCGTTTCGCGGTCTGATGCCCGCCTGATTCGTCGCCTCTTCGAACAGGAAGTTCCCGAGATCCAGAGCGGCGCGGTCGAGATCATGGAGATCGCCCGGGAGCCTGGCCTGCGCTCGAAGGTGGCTGTTGCCGCCCGGCAGGACAAGGTCGATCCGGTCGGCTCCTGCGTCGGTGTGCGCGGCGTGCGCATCCAGAACATCGTCAACGAGTTGTATGGCGAAAAGATCGACGTGATCGAATGGTCGTCGGATGTCGCGACGTTCATCTCCAACGCATTGAGCCCGGCCAAGCCGACCAACGTTTCCCTTAATGAAACCGACGATCAGCGCGTCGCGACCGTGATCGTCCCGAGCGACCAGATGTCGCTGGCGATCGGGAAAGAGGGGCAAAATGCCCGGCTGGCCTACAAGCTGACCGGCTGGCGCATCGACATCAAGGGCCCCGAATCGCTGTTGCAGGCGGGAGAGGACTTCTTCCGGCAGGCGGCGGAATCTTCGGAGAGCTTCGTGCCATTCAGCTGGCAGGGACGCCAACCCCGTGCGGTCCAGGCCGACGGGATGGTTTCGATCAACGATATGTCCTACGGTCCGCTGTCTGAGGAGCTCGTGCGCCGTCAGGTGGACGTCGATATCGTCGATGGCGTGGTCGAGATTTTCTACGATCGCGAATTGCGCGCCCGTTTCGATCAGGAGACTGGCGAGGAGCTACCCCTGGACGAGATGGACGAGCGTGCGTTTGGCACGGTCTCCCAGGCGGGGAGCAGCGAGTCCTGAAAGGAGGCGACGTAATACATGCCTCACACAGGGACTGATGCCAAGTCTGCCCGGAGGCGAACGGGCGCCCGCCCAAAGCATGTTCCCCAGCGAACCTGTGTTGTTTGCCGGGAAACGAGCGCCAAACGGGAGTTAATACGAATCGTTCGTGTGGGCGATGGAGATATCGAGGTGGATTCCACCGGCCGCAAGAACGGCCGGGGAGCCTATCTCTGTAACAGGCGGGCGTGCTGGGAGCGCGCAACCTCGACGCCGATCCTGGCGCGAGCGCTCAAGACAACGCCGACGCCGGAATCACTCACGCATTTGAAGGAATTCGCCGCGAGTGCCGATCTTCTGGATGACACCGGAGATGGCCTCGCCGTGGATTCGAAGGAGCAAGCACTATGACCGACACAGTAGGACGCGGAACCCGCCGGGGAGGCGGTGCCCGACGCGGTCGCAAAGGTGGCGGTGGCGGTGCGCGGACAGTAGCTGTCAAGCGAGCGGCACCTGCGGTTCGCGAACCAGTCAGCCTGCCTCAGGTGATGTCCGTTTCGGAGCTCGCGGATATGCTCGAGACCTCCGGAATCGAGATCATTCGCGAGTTGATGAAGGTTGGCATCATGGCCAATCTCAACCAGCAAATCGACTACGACACCGCCGCGCAGGTGGCCGCCGAGCTCGGCTGGGAAACGCATGAGGCCGAATCCGAAGTCAAGACCGCGATGGCCGACTTCGAAAGCCGGCAGAAGGAGAGCGAGAGCGATCCCGACGCCGTCATTCGCCCGCCGGTCATCACGATCATGGGACACGTCGATCATGGCAAGACCCGGCTGCTGGACTCCATCCGTTCGACGAACGTCGCGGAAGGCGAGGCTGGCGGTATTACCCAGCACATCGGCGCCTACCAGATCGAGAGCCAGGGCCGGAAGCTGACCTTCCTCGATACTCCCGGTCACGAGGCGTTCACCGCCATGCGTGCCCGTGGTGCCCAGGTGACGGATATCGCGATCCTCGTGGTTGCGGCGGACGACGGCGTCAAGCCGACAACCCGCGAGGCCGTTGCGCACATCAAGTCGGCCCAGGTGCCGATGGTTGTCGCCATCAACAAGATCGACCTGCCGGCGGCGAACCCGGATCTCGTCAAGCAGCAGCTTTCCGAGCTCGAGGTGATGCCGGAGGAATGGGGCGGTGACGTTCCGTTCGTGGAGGTCTCGGCGAAGGAAGGTCTCGGCATCGACGACCTGATCGAGGTGCTCCTCCTGGTCGCTGACGTCAACGAGCTGAAGGCGAACCCGCTCAAGGCCGCCCAGGGCGCGATCATCGAGGCGAAGGTCGATGGCAGCCGTGGCCCGGTGGCGACGTTGCTGGTTCAATCCGGCACGCTGAAGATGCGCGATGTCGTCGTGGCGGGAACCACATGGGGCCGCGTCAAGGCGATGTTCGACGATCGGGGCAAGCGAATCCGTAAGGCGGGACCGAGCACTCCGGTCGAGATCATGGGGCTGATGGAAGTCCCCGAGGCCGGCGACACGTTCGTCACCTTCGAGGATGAGAAGACCGGACGCCAGCTCGCCGAGCAACGTTCGGCCCAGGCTCGCATCGAGCATCTCAGCGAAAACCGGCCGCTGAAGCTGACCGACCTTTACGATCAGGTGCAGGAAGGCAAGACGGCCGAGCTGCGGATCATCCTGAAGGCGGACGTCCAGGGATCGCTCGGCGCTATCCAGAACGCGCTCCTCAAGTTGAACGAGGAGATGGAAGAAGGCGTGACCCTCTCCATCCAACTCGCGGCGACGGGCGCGGTGTCGGAATCCGACATCAACCTCGCCAAAACGACGGGCAGCATCGTGCTCGGCTTCAATGTCCGGCCGGATGCCGCTGCCAAACGTGCTGCCGACAGCGCCGGTGTGGATGTCCGGTTCTACACGATCATCTACGAGCTGCTCGACGAGGTCGAAAAGGCCATGAAGGGTATGCTGGCGCCAGTTTTCGAGGATGTGACCGACGGCTATGCCGAGGTCCGCGAGACGTTCAAGCTGCCGAACAACGATGTTGTCGCCGGTCTGTACGTGCTCGACGGGAAGGTCTTCCGAAATTCGCGTGCCCGCGTCCTCCGCAGTGGAACGGTCATGTTCGAGGGCGGTATCTCGTCACTCAAGCGATTCAAGGACGATGTCCGCGAAGTCGCTTCCGGGTACGAGTGTGGTTTGGGGCTCGATGGCTTCAACGATCTCCAGGTCGGTGACCAGATCGAGTTCCTGCACCGGGAGGAAGTTGCCCGGTCCTGATGGCCGGGTGACATCCACCCAAGAGATGCGAGAACGACTGTGACACGACGGACACGACAAGTAGGCGAGCTCCTGAAAGAGGAGCTCGACGACATCATCCGGCGCGAAGTGAAGGATCCACGTATCGGTTTCTTCAGCATCACCAACGTGGAGGTGCCGTCGGATCTTCGTACGGCCCGGGTGTACGTGAGCGTGCTCGGGTCGGACGACGAGCGTCGCGCCACGATCGAGGCGCTGGATTCGGCGTCCGGTTACGTCCGGCACATCCTGAAACCGCGTCTTCGCATGCGGCAGATTCCCGTGCTGGAGTTCCGCGACGATCGTTCCATGGAATACGCGCAGCAGATCTCCCAGACACTCCGGGAGATTCGGGAGCGCGATGAGGAGTTCCGCCGCACGCATCCCCAGGCGGCGGACGAACCAGCAACCGATCCGGAGGATGCCCAATGAGGGCTGGCTGGAAACTCGACAATCAGGCCGCCAGTGAGGCACTGGCCGAGTTGCGAACCGCGACTCGGGTGTTGTTGCCAACTCACCAAAATGTGGATGCCGACTCGCTATCGTCCGTGCTGGCACTGAGCGAGGCTCTGCGTCAGCACGATGTCGAAACCGTCGTCCTCATTAGTGACGGCGAGCTACCGCATTCTCTCGAGTTTCTTCCCGGTGTCGAGGCGGTACTCGTCTACGGTCGTGACGAGATTCCTGCCTACGACATGTTGTGCCTGGCCGACTGCTCGGATCGGGCTCGGCTCGGCGCGTTCTATCGGGATGACCCGTCCAGGCTGGATGGTCGCGTCCCGATGGTCAATATCGATCACCACATCACGAACGATCGGTTCGGGATCGTCAATATCGTGGAGCCCACTGCGGCATCCACGACCGAGATCATCGCGGATATCCTCGCTGTCTGGGGCACGGTGATGACCCGGGATATGGCGCAGTGCCTGCTGGCCGGTATCTACGGGGACACCCTCGGTCTGCGGACCGAATCCACGACGTCGCGGACGATGCGGACCGCGGCCGATCTCGTGGATGCCGGGGCGAACCCCGTGCCGATTGTCGATGCGCTCTTCCGCCTGAAGCCGAAATCGTCGGTTTGCCTCTGGCAAAAGGCGCTCGAAGGCGTTCAGTGGACGGGTGAGCTGATCTGGACCGAGTTGACCGAGCAGACGTTCCGGGATTGCGGCGCCCAGCAGAGCGAGGCCGAGGGGATGGTTAACTTCCTCGCCGGAACTGAGGGGTCGCGGGCCGCCGCCATTCTGTATGCCAACAATCGCGGCTGGCGCGTCAGCATGCGCAGCCTGCCGGTCGATGTCGATGTGGCGGCGATCGCCGCCGAGTTCGGTGGCGGTGGGCATCCCCGCGCCGCGGGACTCCAGATCGAGGGTGGCGAGGCGGAGAAGCAGGTGTTCCTCAATCGCGTCGCCGAGCTCATTCGCGAACCCGCAGTCGACGAGGTCTGATGGCGAAGCGCAAAACTCGCGGTCTCTATCACGGGTATCTCATCATCGACAAACCGGCCGGTTGGACGAGTCATGATGTCGTTGGCAGGATTCGCCGCATCCTCGGTGAGCGGCGTGCCGGTCATGCCGGGACACTCGATCCGGCTGCGACCGGCGTCTTGCCGATTGCCGTAGGGCTTGCGACGCGCACCGTCGAGTATCTCTCCGAGGCGTCCAAGGCCTACCGCGCCGAGTTCACATTCGGTGTCACGACCGATTCCGCCGACGGTGATGGGGTGCTGACGTCCGTGAAGGATGCCTCGCAACTGGCCGAGCGCGATGTGGTTGCCGCACTCGCCCGATTCGAGGGTGAGCAAATGCAGGTTCCTCCGATGCACTCCGCGATCCGGATCGACGGGGAGCGCCTGTATGAGCGGGTACGTCGTGGGGAAGAGGTCGAGGTGCCTCCCAGACCGGTGACAATCCACGACATTCATCTGGAATCGTGGAATCCTCCGGTCGCCCGGGTATTCGTATCATGCTCGAAGGGAACGTACATTCGCTCATTGGCAAGGGATATCGGGCAGATGGCCGGTACCGGAGCCTACATGTCCAATCTGGTGCGCGTGCGAACCGGTCCCTTTACGCTGGAGCATGCGATCCGGCTCGACGAGTTGGAGGATCTGGTTCGGGAATGCCCGTGGGAGCGGATCGCGGCGCATCCGGATATCGCATTGAGCGACCGGCCAGCACTCGTTCTCGCCGATCCCGCTGCCCTGGCGTGGCGGCAGGGCAAGAATGTGGAGTCCGCTGGTGCCGATGGCATCGTTCGGGTGTACGATACGAATGGCGACTGGCTCGGCGTCGGGCAGGGAGATGATTCGGGGGCATTCGTGCGCCCGTTGAAGGTTGTGTCGGAAGTATGAGGAATGTGAATACGCGGGTCTACAGCCGGATAGGGGAGGTTTCCCCGGCACCGTCGGTCGTCACGATCGGCGCCTTCGATGGCGTACATCGTGGGCATCAGCACCTGCTGGCGCAGGCCAGATTCCGCGCTGACGAGATCGGCGCACGGCTGTTGGTCGTGACGTTTGAGCCGCTTCCGATTCAGGTCTTTCGTCCGGATTCATTTCCCGGACGGATCGTGACGAACCTTCGGCGCCGCGAACTCCTTTTTGCGAATGGGGCGGACGTGCTGGTGGAGCTTCCGTTTTCACGGGAGATGGCCAAGGTCACCGCGGAAGCATTCGTGGATGAATTGATCGCTGCCGGGCCATTGCGAGAGCTGCTGGTCGGCGAGGATTTCGCCCTCGGCCACAACCGCGAGGGAACACCGGAGCGGCTGGCGGAGTTGACGCGCGAGCATGGCACCGTCGTGCGGACGCTGTGTCGAATTGATGTGGCGGGCGATGAGGTGAGCAGCTCGGCGATCCGCCGGTGCATCATTGAGGGCCGGGCTGAGGACGCATCCCGCTTGCTCGGTCACCGGTTCCAGGTTCGGGGTGAAGTGGTGCGTGGCGCGCAAATCGGCCGGACGATCGGATTTCCGACCGCGAACGTCGCCCCACCCCAGGACCTGGTGCCGTTGCAGGACGGTATCTACGCCAGCCTCGCTCAAGTCGACGAGGACGATGCGTTGCGTCCGGCAATGACGTACATTGGCACCCGTCCTGCCGTGAACACCGGGGCGCGCATGATCGAGACGCACCTGTTCGATTTCAGCGGGGATCTCTATGGCCGCCAGTTGACGACGTCGTTCGTCCGGCACATTCGCCAGGATGCCGACTTCCCGAGCGTCGACGCGTTGCGAGACCAGCTCGACCGGGATGAAATCGTGGCACGCGAGGTGCTGGCCGTAGTGTCGTCAAACGTGTGAGACGGTCATCGCCGGGACCGGTTTCATTGAAGAATCGCGGATATTAATACTATACTTGACCGGTGTTGCCGGTGGTATCGCGTCGGGCGAATCTGCCGACCAGTTTGTTATGCCCCGCGCACCGGAGCGAAGAACGCAGGAGGCCAACTATTTCCAGACCATCTCAGACGCGCGTCAACGAGCGTATTCGTATTCGGGAAGTTCGCCTGATCGACGATCAGGGCAACCAGATCGGTGTGATCCCGACACGGGATGCACTGGAAATGGCGCGCGAACGTGGACTCGATCTCGTTGAGGTCGCTCCCAATGCATCGCCGCCGGTTTGCCGCCTGATGGACTACGGCAAGTACCGGTACGAACAGAGCCGGAAAGAGCGCGATTCCAAGCGCAACCAGCAGGTGACCAAGGTCAAGGAAGTTCGTGTGGAGCCCAAGATCGGCGCGCACGATCTCGAAACCAAGGGTAACCAGGCTGCCCGGTTCCTGGATACTGGGAACAAGGTGAAACTGACCGTGCTCTTCCGTGGCCGTTCCATCACCCATCCGGAGCTCGGCAAGGATCTCCTTGAGCGCCTTGCACAGCAGCTGTCGGATCGCGGCGTGGTGGAGCAGACAGCCCGCATGGAAGGGCGAACCATGACCATGATTATGGCGCCGAACAAGCAAAAGACCGAGGCGTCACCGGAGAGAGAGGATCATTCGTGAGCAAGCAGGGCAAGCTGAAGACCCACAAGGGTGCGAAGCGCCGTTTCAAGGTCACCGCGACGGGCAAGATCATGCACGCCAAGGGCATGAAGAGCCACAATCGCCGCAAGAAGTCGGCTCGTGTCAAGCGGCAGTTTGACCGCATGCTGGTGATGAGCGATTCCGGCGTGAAGCGCGTGAAGAAGCTGATCCCGAACGGTATCAAGTAGATTGTCCCGTTTCGGGACGCGAAGATTTCAAGGAAGCTAAGCAATGGCCAGAGTTAAGCGCGGCGTCGCGGCCCATCGCCGTCACCGCAATATCCTGAAGCAGGCGAAGGGGTTCCGGGGCACCCGGAATCGCTTGTTCCGGCGCGCCAATGAATCCGTGATGCGCTCGATGCAGTACGCCTACCGTGACCGGCGGAACCGCAAGCGCGATATGCGCCGTCTGTGGATCCAGCGGATCAATGCGGCCAGCCGCCTGAACGGGCTGCCGTACAACCAGCTCATCCACGGACTCAGCGTGGCCGGTGTCGCTGTCGACCGCAAGGTCCTCGCCGATATTGCCGTGCGGGATGCCGAGGGCTTCGCCGCGATTGTCGAAGTCGCGAAGAGCGCGGTTCCGGCGCAGGCATAAGGCGACATTTCCTCGCATGAACGACCCCCGTTTCACCGGAGACGTTATTGCGAGTCCCGCCAACAAGGGAATCAAGACGATACGCTCGCTTCAGCGCCGCAAGGGTCGGCAGCAGGAGCGGGCGTTTGTCGTGGAAGGCACCCGCGCTGTCGAGGACATCCTCCAGGCGGCGATTCGACCCCGGGCTATCTACGTTCGGGACGATTTTCCCTTGACCGATGTTCCGGATGTACAGATGCCGGTCCATCGGGTTGCCCGGAATATATTCGACACGCTGACGGATGTTCCGCACCCTCAAGGCATCCTCGCCATCGTCCCGACCTTGCCGGAGCGGGAGGTTCCTGTGCCCGACGAGCGAGGGGCGCCGCTGATTCTCATCATCGATGGCGTCCGGGATCCGGGGAATATGGGCACATTGTTCCGTTCCGCAGCCGGCGCGGGCATTGACCACATCGTCATCGGGCCGGAATCGGTGGACGCCTATCATCCGAAGGCCGTCCGGGCCGCGATGGGCGCGCACGTTCGTATCCCGTTTTCCCATCGGGATTGGCCCTCATTGGCCGAAACCCTGGCCACGTATGATCTTGTCGCGCTCGCAGATGCTTCAGGAGAGGCGGTCTACGACGAGGTGGATTGGACCGCTTCGGCTGCGCTGATCGTCGGGAGCGAGGCGTTCGGTCCGTCTTCCGGAGCCTGGCAACTGGCGAATACGCACGTCTCGATTCCTCTGTCGCGCGGCGTCGAAAGCCTCAATGCCGGGGTGGCAGGATCATTGCTACTGTTCGAGGCAGTGCGCCAGCGTCGTGGTGCTGCGGGACAGTCCCGATCCTGAAATTTGGCATGGTTTCGGGGTTTTGGAGTATGCTGTCGCAGCATTCGCTATGAAACAGGACGTTTGGCTTATCGTTGGACATCGGACGCCCTGCTCGGGTGCCTGATCGAAAGAAGGAGAAGTTACTGTGCGTAAACAGGATCTCGTGCGCGCCGTCGCCGAAGCTACCGACCAGAGCGAAGCGTCCAGCACCAAGGCCGTGAACGCGGTGTTCAATGCGATTCAGGACGCCCTTGCCGATGGGGACGAAGTGACCATCAGTGGATTCGGTTCGTTCAAGGTCGTCGAGCGCGCAGCCCGTCAGGGTCGGAATCCGCAGACGGGTGAGGAGATGACCATCCGTGCTCGCAAGAGTCCGGTCTTTCGGCCCGGCACCCAGCTCAAACGCGCCGTCGAGGTCGAGTAGGTTTCTGAATCTCCCTGGACATGCAACAAGCCCGGAACGGTCATCGTCCGTTCCGGGCTTGTTGCATGTCTTGTTCATCATGGTTGAAGGTCTACAGCCGACCCTCATACGAAATCCGGATGATCAATCGTGGGTCAGCGTACGTAACCGTCGTCTCGGGTCCTGTGCCCGAGACATGCCCATACCTATGAATGCTCGCGGGTCAGCGCACGTCACCGTAGTCTCGGGTCCTGTGCCCGAGACATGACGAGGAGCGGCATCACGGAGACCCGCGAGCATTCAGACGGATTCGGTATCACACTATAGCTATTTGCAGGAAGCTTGACCCGGTAGCCGTATGATCGACCCATTCGCTTCGCTCAGGGCAGGCTCGGACGCCGATAGGGCGAACGGGGCCGCTCCCGCTTTTCGGTCGCGGAGGCGACTTCACCCCACCAGCCTGCGGCCATCCGCCCCTACGTCCGACTTTTCTGGGTGTGGAGTGAAGCAGACGAGACTCCGCCAACGTTCTACGCTCGTTGGGCAGCTTCGCTGACGGCCTTGTGAGTGACATTGACGCGCTCGCGAATGCGCCCGGCCAGGTTTCCCTCAACTGCACGCTTGCAGACGCCCACAGCATTGTCGATCGCTCGCTCGCTGGAGCGGCCATGACAGATGATTACCGCGCCGTCCACGCCGAGCAGGGGAGCTCCGCCGATGGCGGCGTAGTCCATCTTGTACCCGATCTCCCGAAACGCCGGTTTCAGTGTTAGTGCGGCCAGCTTGCGGGGCAGGGTGGAGGTGATCTCCTCCCGGATGACGTGCATCAGCATGGAGGCGACGCCTTCGATCGTCTTTAGCACGACGTTGCCCGTGAATCCGTCGGTGACGTAGACATCGACCGTTCCCGCCGGAATGTCTTTGCCCTCGACGTTGCCCACGAAGTTCAGTCCTTCGGTGGAGTTCAGCAGGGGCCAGGTCCCATGGACCAGATTGTTTCCCTTGCTCTCCTCTTCGCCGTTACTGAGCAGGCCGACGGTCGGATCATCGATCCCGACTACCGCCTGGGCGTAGACCTGGCCCATGACGGCGAATTGAACCATGTTGATGGGCTTGGGATCCGTCACGGCGCCCAGATCGAGAATGAACGAGAAGCCGCCCTTCACATTGGGAATACCGGTTGTGATCGCCGGGCGGTCGATACCATTGATCCGCCCCAGCGTCATCAGGGCGCCAGCCATGACCGCGCCGCTGTTGCCCGCTGACAGCATCGCATCGGCCCGGCCTTCCTTGACCAGACGTAACGCAACGCTGATCGAGTTGTCGGTCTTCCGGCGGACCGCCTGGGCGGGATGATCGTCCATCTCGATTGTCTGGGTCGCGTCCACGACATCGATCTCGATGTCGTGCGTATCGTGCTGCGACAGGACGTCCTCGATTTCCTGTTTGCGTCCGACGAGAAGCAGGGAGACGTGATGATGCCGGGCGCCCGCAAGGGCTCCTGGCACGATCACAGCAGGGCCGTGATCGCCTCCCATGGCGTCAATCGCAATGTGCATGATCGTCCTCGCTGTGGGATGGACGCCCGGCGGAAGGAGTGCCGGGCGTCCGTGTGCGGTTGTGATATGGGGCCTAGATATCGAGGTTCTGGACTTCGCGAGCGTGGGACTGGATGAACTTCTTGCGCGGCGGGACCGCGGCGCCCATCAGCATGTCGAAGGTCTCGTCGGCCAGGACGCCGTCGTCGATGGTCACCTGCATCAGCGTGCGGTGTTCGGGGTCCATCGTCGTATCCCAGAGCTGGTTCGGGTTCATCTCACCGAGACCCTTATAGCGCTGGACGTCGATCTTGTCGCCTTTCGCCTCGTGCTCGCGCACCAGCTTGTCGAGCTCGGCATCGTTGTAGATCCATTGCTCCTTCTTGCCGACCCGCAGCTTGTACAGCGGTGGCTGGGCGATGTAAACGTAGCCGTTCTCGATGAGCGGCTCCAGGTGCCGGTAGAAGAACGTCAGCAGGAGCGTCCGGATGTGCGCGCCATCGACGTCAGCATCCGTCATGATGATGATGCGGTGATAGCGCAGCTTCGAGATATCGAACTGCTCGCCGATCGAGGTGCCGAGCGCCGTCACCAGGGTCCGGATTTCGTTGTTTTGCAACATCTTGTCCAGACGCGCCTTCTCGACGTTCAGGATCTTGCCCCGGAGCGGGAGAATCGCCTGGAAGCGACGATCGCGCCCCTGTTTGGCCGAGCCACCGGCCGAGTCACCCTCGACGATGTAGAGCTCGGATCGGGCCGGATCGCGCTCGGAGCAGTCGGCGAGCTTGCCTGGCAGCGAGAAGTTGTCGAGACCGCCCTTGCGCTGCACCAGTTCGCGGGCCTTGCGGGCCGCTTCGCGGGCGCGGGCTGCGGTAAGGCACTTCTCGATGATCCGCTTGGCAATCTGCGGGTTTTCTTCGAGGTAGGCGCCAAGCGCGTCGTTGACGACAGACTGGACGGCACCCGCCAACTCCGGCGAACCGAGCTTGCCCTTCGTCTGACCCTCGAACTGCGGGTCTTCGAGCTTCACCGAGACGATCGCCGTCAAACCCTCGCGGACATCGTCGCCGGAGAGCGATTCGTCGCCCTTCATGAAGCCGTTTCGCTTGGCGTAATCGTTGATCGTGCGGGTCAGTGCCGATTTGAACCCGGACAGGTGCGTGCCGCCATCGGTCGTGTGGATGTTGTTGACGTAGGTCTGCGTCAGTTCACCGAACGAGTCGTTGTACTGCATCGCGACTTCGACCATGCCAGCAGGCGTCTCACGCTCGACGTAGAACGGCTTTTCGCTGACCGTCGCCCGGTTGCGGTTCAGATGCCGCACGTAGGAGACGATACCGCCCTCGAAGAGGAAGCTCATCTCGCGGTCGGATCGTTCGTCGATGAGCGTCAGCTTGAGGCCACGGGTCAGGTACGCCCATTCCCGGAACCACTGCACCAGCGTGTCGTAGCTGTAATCGTGACCGTTCTTGAAGATGTCGACATCCGCCTTGAACCGGGTCGTCGTTCCGTGGGCGGCTTTCTTCGATTTGCCGACCACTTCGACCGGCCCAAGCGGCTTGCCCCGGGAGTATTCCTGGCGATAGAGATTCGTATCGCCGGCTTTCTCCACCTCGACGGACATCCACTCCGACAGGGCGTTGACGACGGATGCGCCGACGCCGTGAAGCCCGCCGGAGACCTTGTATCCGCCGCCGCCGAACTTGCCGCCGGCATGGAGGATCGTCATGATGACCTCAAGCGCCGACTTCTTGTACTTCGAGTGCATGTCGATCGGGATACCACGGCCATTATCCACCACGGTCACGATATCGTCCGCACCGAGAGTGCAGATGATGTGGTCGCAATATCCGGCCAAAGCCTCATCGACGGAGTTGTCCATGATCTCGCGGACCATATGGTGCAGTCCGCGCTGATCGGTGCTGCCGATGTACATACCCGGGCGCTTGCGAACGGCTTCCAGCCCCTCGAGAACCTGGATTTGATCGGCGCCATAGGCCGTCTTCTGCGTCTCCGCAGCGGTCGTTGCCATGTGTCAGTTTCCTTTCCCGCGTCATCCGAACAGGAGGAGGGACGACGCGTTTTGACGTGAGTTAGCGTCGATGTGCGCGTTCGCGGATCCGCGTTTGCCGGAACCGGTCTGCGTAGAAGAGCATGCCGGCGAACGAGAATGCGGTGCCGAGGAAGGCATTCGCGACGAGCGCGATGGTCATCCCCGGGAGCGAATCTGCCATGCGCGTCCAGAGTTGGAGGGCGCCCAGCATCACGAAGATCGACGTCAGCGCGAACCGGGCGACCTGACCGAAGTAGAGGCGCCCGATGTGCGTGCTTGTCCGGAAAGCCCGGATCGGGCCGGTGCGATGCAGCAGCATGGCATCGACCATGAACAGGGTATAGACGCTTGCCATACCCCCGAAGATAAAGAGCGCCATGGTGACCACGAAGATCAGGTTGAACCCGAGGATCAGGAATACCGTTGAGGCGATGAGTATCGGAATCAGCGCAACGACCGCGGCTACGGCCAGGAGCGCCAGAAAGCCAATGAAGTGGAGCCAGGCCAGCCCGATCTCCGGGACGATCCCGGCAGCAAGGTCCTCGCCGCGGACGGCCCGTGCCAGTGGTACCCGGAAAATTGCGAGAAGCAACGTACCGGCCAGCGCGCACGCCACGCCGATCAGGGCGACCATGCCCGCCGATGCCGGTTCCCAGCTCCCGAACAGCCCGCCGCTCCAGAGAGCTTCGGGTATTGTGCGATCAATGCCAAATCCCATGTTCGGCGAGAATGCGGTGACGAGGATGTTCAGCACCGAATCCAGCGACAAGCCGCTGAATACGGACGGCAGGAACGCGCCGAGTCCGTCACTGACCCGCGCGCTTTCGCCCATCGTACGGATGGAGTCTGCCGCGAGGTCGGAATCCGTCGCGCCGGAGTTCTCGATAAACCGCGCGATATTCTTCGTGAGCGGTTGGATCGAGACGTTCAGCACCAGCCAGACAACGAGATCTGTCAGGAGCGGGACGATTATCAGCCACGGTCGCCCGAGGATGAATGAAAACGCGTCTGCCACGGTATCGAAGACACCGGCCGCCGATCCCGGCGCGGTTCGTCGCTCGGGACCACTGGTATTCGGCACGTCGTATGTCCTCACGCGAGGCCCAGTCTTTCGAGCCCGGCTTCGCCGTATCCGAGATGATGACCCAGCTCGTGAAGCACCGTCGTCCGGATTTGTTCTTCGAGTTCGCGGCGGCTGCCGCAGGAGCGTTCGAGCACACCCGCGAAGATCGTGATTCGGTCCGGGGTCACAAGTGAATACCCGGATGTGCGTGCGGTGCGGGGAATGCCCTGATACAGCCCAAAAAGCGTCTCATGATCGCGGAGTCCTGATTCCCGCCGCTGCTCTGCGGAGGGTTCGTCCTCAACGATAATGGCCACGCCTTCGAGGAGTTCCTGGATATTGTCGGGCAGACCGTCCACGACGCGCTGCACAATGCGGTGAAACCGGAGGTCACGGGCACGCCGTGCGGTCCGATTCGCATCTCGAATCATGTCTCAATTTTACCAGAATGACGGGCAAAAACCCACTTTCCGGCACCCGAAAGCAGGGTGTACGGACGCAGTATTTTGCGGCAAAAATACGCGTCACCGGTCCTCGCAGGACAGGGTGCCTGGCGATCGTTCAGAAGCCAGCGTTTGAGGTGTGGGATGGATGCCGACCACTTCGGGTCGGCGCTACCAGGATTGCTGAGGGTACGCCCACATCGGTTCGGCGCGATCTCGACGGACCATCCCAGAAGCATCGGGCCGGAGTTGAACTGGTCCATTCTGTGTGTGCGCAAGCTTGAAGCCCTGTCCGCATTCCATTCGCACCCAAAGAACCGTCATTCTGAGCGCATGCGAAGAATCCCCGTGCGAAGCACTTAAATCGCCCACAGGCTTCCATTTCTGCCCTCCGGGCAGCGGCTTCGCCGGGAGATTCTTCCCTTCGGTCAGAATGACGGTATTTTGGGTGGCAGGAGAATGGCTCCCTCGTTCGCGTATGACGGTGGAAACGATGGTGCACATAGCCGGAGCGCCAGTGCCGTGCATCGACCTGACGGGGGCGGCTCTATCAAGCCTCCGGATCGGGATTAAGGAAGTGTGCGGGAGGAGCGCTCTGCCTGGACTTGCTCTCGTCCTTTTCCGGCTCTACGGTCTCCGCTCGATCGTGGCGACGAGAATATCCCGTCCGATCGCGGTGGCGCTGTTTTCGCCCCCGTACCCGCCTTCCAGGACTACGGCGACGGCGTAGCGCGGCTCGGGGTCGCCGATGAACCCGATGAAGAGCGAATGTGCCCGATCGTCGCTGGTTTCCGCCGTGCCGGTTTTGCCGCCGATGACGTAGCCGCCGACCTTCGCGTTTTGGATCGACCCATTGTCCACGGCGTTGACCATCATATCGCGGACCTTGCCGGCGGTCTCCGCCGAAACTGGCGATTTCCATACCTTGGGCGAGGTTGTCCGCACGGTCGAGCCGGAAGGGCTGGAGACGGAGTCGACGAGGTAGGGCCGCATCATCTCCCCGTCATTCGCCCACATCGCGGCGATCATCGCGAGCTGGAGGGGTGTGATCTGGATTTGACCCTGCCCGAACCCGGTGTCCGCCACGGTGTTCCTGTCGGACAATGCGCCGCGGTTGTTCGCGATCTGGCTTTGCGATACCGGGAGATCGAACGGGATTTCCTCACCGAACCCGAAGTGCGGTGCGTCCTGCCAGTAGGTTTCGCCACCGATTTGCAATCCGATCTGCGCGAAGACGACGTTCAGCGACCACGCGATGCCGTCGGCGAGTGTCCATTGGTCCCGCGTGTCGTCCGGCCGGTTGTATTCGGGCAGGATGCGGCCGTCGATATCCAGGAAGCCGTCATCGGTGTAGACGGTGTCAGGTTGGGCGTAGCCTTCTTCGATCGCGATGCCGGCGGTGACCGTCTTGAAAGTGGAGCCCGGAGTGTAGAGACCGATATTGGCGCGGGTGACGAGAGGAGTCTCCGGGTCGTCCAGAAGCGTCTGCCAATAGGTAGCTGCCTCGGGATCGGTGCCGGTCGTGAACAACTGGTTTGGGTCGACCGTCGGGTTGCTTGCCAGGACGATCGTCTCGCCGGTTTTGATGTCGAGGACGACCACCGCGCCGGTGCTGCCGTTCAGCATTTGCATCGCGCTCGTTTGCAGGTAGGAGTCGAGCGTCAGATGCAGGTTCGCGCCTTGTTGCGGCATTCCGAGCAGGCTGCGGATCGTGTGCTCGATCGCGTTCGTTCCTGTTTCCCCGGACAACTCCCGTTGCCAGCTCCCTTCCAGCCCGGTCGCGCCGTACATGAGCGGGCTGTAGTACCCCGTCACCCCATATGTCGATGGCACCGGCCAGTAACGGATATACGTGCCGTCCTCCTGCCGCGTATCGGCGAGGACGACCCCGTTCCGGTCGACGATCTGGCCCCGTTGCGAATTCAGCTTGCTGGCCGTGAGACGTGGGTTCGAGATGATCTCGCCGTCCGGCGCGATCGCTGTCTTGTAGTAGATATCGTCCCGGGCAACGACCTGGACGCGGACGAGCTGCGCTGAGATCACGATGAAGACGGTCGTAATGACGAGCGCCGTCCGGATCAACGAGTGGTTGAACGTCGGCATCGACGACGGCAGGGGAATCCTCGTTCCGAGGAGGAGAAATACCCAGGCGCCGAAGAGCATCGCCAGCCACCGGGCGTCAGATAGGTCCTCGCCGGTGAAGAGGCCCCAGCCGATCAGCCCCAGCGCGATCATGATGAAGATGGTGCGGAGAGCAGTGTGCATGAGGATCCCAGTGTCAGGCGCGACGGGGCAGGCTGGACATGTACAGGATCAGCCCGACGACGCCGAGGTTCGTGACAAGCGAGCTGCCGCCATAGGAAATGAACGGCAAGGTGATACCGGTGAGCGGGATGATCCGCAAGACGCCACCGATGATGATGATGGTCTGGATGCCGAGACTGGTCGCGAGACCGGCGACGCACAGTTGGACGAAGCCGTCTTCTGCCCGCATCGCGATGATGTAGCTGCGGATGACGAATACGAAATACAGTGCGATGACGGCCAAGGTGCCGAGTAACCCCAGCTCCTCGCCGATCGCCGAGAAGATGTAGTCGGTCTGTACCTGGGAGATGTACGTCGGGTGTCCGAGACCGAACCCGGTGCCGAAAAGACCGCCGGATGCCAGCGAATAGTCGCTCTGGACCGGTTGGTAACCGACCCCGTAGGGGTCCCAGAACGGATCGAGCCAGTTCTTCACGCGGACATCGATACGCGAGAATGTCATCCAGGCTACCCAGCATGCCGCGGCGAAGGCGAGCAGCCCGACGATGACGTAGATCATCCGGCCGCTGGCGATGTAGAGCATGGCGAGAAAGACGCCGAAGAAGAGCAGGGCGGGTCCGAGGTCGTTCAGTGCGACGAGAGTGAGCAGCGATGCTCCCCACATAACCGCCATCGGCGCCAGGTAGGGGATGGGGGGCAGCTCGAGCGGCCCCAACCGCCAGCTCGCCTCCATCAGGTCCCGCTTTTCGTTCAGGTATGCCGCGAGAAATACGACGAGCGTGACCTTCGAGATCTCCGACGGCTGGATCTGGATGGGGCCGAGGCTGATCCAGAGTCTGGCACCGCCGACCTCATCGCCGATGAAATAGGTCGACGCCTGGAGCGCGAGGGTGAGCAAGAGCAGGAGGTACTTGTACCGCTGCAGATGCTCCGCGATACGCAGCGGTCCGGACAGCATGACGACCAGCCACATGCCGGCCAATCCGATAGCCAGGTACATCAGGTGCCGAGTCGCGAGGAAGCCGTAGTTCGGGTCGATTTCGACCAGGCTTGGAGTCAGACGCTGGATCATCAGCATGCCGATGATGGCCAGCGTCGCGGTAATCGGGAACAACACCTGATCACCGCGGAATCCCCGGATGCCGAAGGTGATGCTGGTACCGATCAGGGCACCGGCGGCGGCGAGGCTGACCCAGATGTCGCGCCACGTCCAGTCAACAGCGCCGCGACCGACCAGGAAGATCGTGAGCATGCCGACGATCGCCAGTGCGCCGGGAATCAGGAGAAGATTGAACTCGGTCAGGCGGAAGGTGGGACGGTATCGCACGGGTCGTTGTGGTTCCTGCTTCCTGGGTGAGTCATAGGACACCCGAGACTTTCTCATCCCGAGCGTCGCGAAGGATTTCGGCACTGGGTGGCTACGAAATCCTTCGACGTCGCTCGGGATGACGGTGTTTTAGGCGCCGGGATGGACGTGTGTTCCTTGCCAGTGCGCTAATGGTCATTGTGCCCGAGGAGCACCGACAACCGATCCTGAATCTCGTCGGTGATGTGCTCGGTCTGCGTGGCGATCGCCTTTGCGGCGGCATTCGCGCAGTCCTGCTCGCAAACGGGCAATCCGGCTTCCACGAGTATCTGAATCACCCGGCGCCCGAGATCGGCGTTTCGTTCCAGGGTACGTTGCACCACTTCAAGCGACACATCCTCCTCGGCGTCGTGCCAAACATCATAGTCCGTCACCATCGCGAGCGATCCGTAGCAGAGCCCGGCCTCCCGGGCGAGACGCGCTTCCGGCATCGCGGTCATCCCGATGATGTCGGCGCCCCACTGGCGGTAGAGGTTTGATTCGGCCCGGGTCGAGAACTGGGGGCCTTCGATACACACGTATGTGCCGCCATCGTGCGTCTGCCCACCGGCAGCGTTTGCATGAGACAGGATCGCCTGCCGGAACGATTCGCAGAACGGGTCCGCCAGTCCGACGTGGGCGACGATACCGCGATCGAAGAACGTCCGCTCGCGCAGCACGGTGCGGTCGATGATTTGATCAGGCACGATGGCGGTTCCGGGCGGCAGGTGCTCGCGCAGGCTGCCGACGGCATTGACGCTGAGCACATGGCTCACGCCGAAATGCTTGAGCGCGTAGATATTCGCCCGAAACGGAATTTGCGACGGGGTAATATGATGCCCGCGGCCGTGCCGGGCGATGAAAACGACCTCGTTACCGGCAATTGTGCCTTTCACGAGCGGAGAGCTGGGGTAGCCGAACGGCGTTTCGATCGTCAGTTCGGAGACGTGCTCAAGGTTGGGGAGATCGTAGAGTCCCGTTCCTCCGATGACACCGAGCATATGTTTTCCTTTCGCCAGCCATCTTCATCCCGCGCGCTTCGTGCGCGCCGGTGTGATGTCATGGTACAGTCGGGGGGCGGGAGACACCAAATCTGTCTGGCGCGATTTTTTCGTGCGATCCGGTGAGGTGGCGTGCTATACTTGCGCCCGTAACGCCATCGCCACGGGCGTTTTCCAACCTTTCGTACATGATGTAGAAGGTCGACAAGCGGCCCGAGGAGGCTCCGCCAGGATGGCGTTGCAAAAAGAACACAAGACAGAGATCATCGAAAACAACCGCCTGCATGAGGGGGACACCGGTTCGCCGGAAGTCCAGATCGCGATCCTCACGGAGCGCATCAACGGCCTCACGCAGCACCTTCGCGAGCACCGGCAGGATAATCACTCCCGCCGCGGTCTGCTCAAGCTCGTCGGCCGCCGTCGCCGGTTGCTGGCCTACCTGAGCAAGAATGACATCGAGCGCTATCGCGCGACGATCGCTCGCCACGGCCTGCGCAGGTAGTCCTTGGCAAGACGCGAGCAACCGCAACCCCGTTTCGATATCGTCTGGTTTGCACGCGTTGCGATATCATTGTGATACACAGCCCGGGACCTTATGGTCCTGGGCTTTTGTGTGCGAATGACCGGAAAGGAGGCTGTTAGAGACAATTGGATCCCGCAGGGGAGGGTGGGGTATTGGAGCGGCTCGAGGGCGTGGCACTGTCGGTCCGCTCCAGTTCCTCAGGTCTCCGCCTGACCGGGATGTCACGACGATTGCCGGCCATTTTACTGGCATAAATGTACAGGAGCCGAATGCTCATGATTCCCGAATCCGTCCAGGCACAGATCAAGAAGGTATCGACCGAGATTAATGGTCGCGAACTCTCACTGGAGACCGGCCGCCTCGCCGAGCAGGCGATGGGCGCGGTCGTCGTTCGCTACGGCGATACCATGGTGCTCAGCACCGTTGTTGGTGAGAAGGAGCAGAAGCCGGATCTTCCGTTCTTCCCGCTGACGGTTGATTACGAAGAGAAGATGTATGCCGCCGGCAAGATTCCCGGTGGTTTTCCCAAGCGCGAGGGGCGCCCGACCGAGGCGGCCATCCTCGCCGCTCGCCTGACCGATCGTCCGCTGCGCCCGCTCTTCCCGAAGGGGTACAAGAGCGAGGTCCAGATCATGTCGACGGTCATCTCCTCCGATCAGGAGAATGATGCCGATCTCCTCTCGATCATCGGCGCGTCTGCTGCGCTGGCGATCTCTCCGATCCCGTGGGACGGCCCGGTGGGCGCGATTCGTATGGGACTGGAGAATGGCGAGCTGATCGTCAATCCGACCTTCGAGCAGCGTGACAACGGCGAAATGGACATGGTCATCGCCGGCACCAGCGACGCGATCATGATGGTCGAGGGCGACGGCAAGGAGATCCACGAGGAGAAGATGCTCGAGGCGATCGCCATCGCTCACGAGAATATTCGCAAGATCGTCGATCTCCAGAACGAGCTGGTCGAGAAGGCCGGTCAGGAGAAGTGGCCCTTCACGTCGCCGCAGCGAGATGAGGAGCTCTTCGCCGCCGTTCGCGAATTCCTCGGCGGACGCTTGCGCGAGGCCGTTCGTAACCCGGACAAGGTTGTCCGCCTCGAAGCCACCGGTGGTCTCGAGCAGGAGGCGATCGACGCGCTGGCCACCGAGGGCGACGAGCCCGGCTACTCGGCAACCCAGATCGCGGATACCTACGAGGCGCTCCTGAAAGAGGAGGTCCGCTCCGGCATTCTCGAGGAGGGCGTACGCCCGGACGGCCGGACCACGACCGAGATCCGCCCGATCTGGATCGAGGTCGGCTACCTGCCGCGCGCGCATGGTTCCGCGATCTTCACTCGCGGTCAGACCCAGGTCATGACGGCTCTGGCGCTTGGTTCGACCGCGGAAGAGCAGCGGCTCGACTCCATCACGCCGGCTACCAGCAAGCGCTACATCCATCACTACAACTTCCCGCCGTACAGCGTCGGTGAAGTCCGCCGCCTCCGTGGCGCCAGCCGCCGGGACATCGGTCACGGCGCGCTTGCCGAGCGGGCGCTGATCAATATGATTCCGAGCGTGGAAGAGTTCCCGTACACCCTTCGCCTCGTCTCCGAGACGATGAGCTCGAACGGTTCGTCGTCGATGGCGAGCGTTTGCGGCTCGACCCTCGCCCTGATGGATGGCGGCGTGCCGATCAAGGCGCCAGTTGCCGGTGTCGCGATGGGGATGGTGACGGACGCTGATGGCCGGTACACCATCCTGACCGACATTCAGGGAATGGAAGACGCCCTCGGTGACATGGACTTCAAGGTTGCCGGCACCGAGGATGGCATCACGGCCATCCAGATGGACATCAAGGTCAAGGGCATCACGATCGAGATCATGCGCCAGGCGCTGAGCCAGGCCCACGATGGCCGGCAGTTCATCCTTGGCAAGATGCTTGAGACCATCTCCACTCCGCGCGAGAGTCTTTCCAGATTCGCGCCGCAGGTTGTCGCGATCAAGATCAACCCGGACAAGATCGGGAAGGTGATCGGCCCGGGTGGCGCGATGATTCGCGAAATCCAGGAACAGACCGAAACCAAGATCAACATTGAGGACGATGGCACCGTTTCGATCTCCTCGGCCAACGCGGAGGGTATCGAGGCGGCGAAGGCGAAGATCCTTGGCTTGACCGAGGAAGCGCCGGAGATCAAGGTCGAGCGCGGCGAGATCTACACCGGCAAGGTCGTCAGTGTCATGCCGTATGGTGCGTTCGTCGAGCTGGTGCCGGGCCGGGACGGGCTGGTCCACATCTCCGAACTCTCGGAGGATCCGGCGATTCGCGTCGACCGCGTCGAGGACGTGGTGAACCTGGGTGACGAGATCACCGTGATGGTCACGGATGTCGCGCCGAATGGGAAGGTCAGTCTTTCCCGTCGCGCCGCGCTGACTGGCGAGCTCCCGGAGCCGAAGCAGGATCGCCGCGGTGGTGGTGGTCCTCGTGGTCCGCGGGGCGATCGCGGCCCGCGCCGCGACGGTGGGCCGCGTGGTGACCGCGGTCCTCGGGGGCCGCGCAGCTAGAGCAGGTACAACGTCCGAGAAGATAGAGAACGCCGGTCCTTGTGGACCGGCGTTCTCTATCGGCTTCGGCTGGTTGCGGAATCTGCATCAACCACAACGAGCCGTCGCCCGCCCGGATATCTTTGTCCCGGACCCGACTGAGAGGTTTTGATAGCTCTCCTTTGCGTTATGTGGCCCCGGACACGATGTCGGTCGGGGACATGTCCATCACCATGAGTGCGCAGCGGGGTAACGAAATCCCCGATGAATCGCCTGGATTCCGTTTTACGGCGAATTGCAGGATAGTTGACATGGTCACCTGGTGATCGACTCCCGGAGGGAGTCGATGGGCGGCAACGGGGCCGCGTTCGCTTTTCGTCCGCTCATGCGACCTCACCCCACCTCCTGCGGACCGCCCGCCCCTCCACCCGGTGTGGTGAGCCTTGCAACCTTCCTGCAAATCGCTCTAGCCGTCGACTTCATCCCATGCGCGGCGGAATTCGCGGAGGACGAATTCACGGTTGTCGCGATAGGGAATCCAGCTTGTCAGCATCACTTCGTCGGCCTGGGCCTCATCGGCAAACGCCTTGAGCTCCCGGGCGACGGAATCGGGTGTGCCGACGAACTGGTTGGTCAGCATGCTTCCCATCCGCATCTCGAACTGCGGCGGGATCTCCACCTTACGGGCGTCTTCCAGCAACGGCGCGGGACCCGTCTCGCCCGAAAGGAGCCGGTAGATACCGACCCGGACGACAGAGGCGAGATCCTGCGCTTCTTCCATCGTCTCGCCGATGACGACGCTTGCCGCGAGGATCGCATGCGGAGTCTCGAAGTGCGTCGAGGGCTGGAAGTGCTCCCGATAGAAACGCATGACATCGATTGCCGCTGGCCGATTGATATGCGATGCGAATGAGAATCCGAGACCCACTTCCGCCGCCAGTTGCCCGCTGAAGCCGCTCGATCCGAGAAGCCAGATCGGTGGCAACGCGACGTCGTTCGGGATGGCCCGGATCGTCGCGAAGAGATGGTTCGGCGGGAACGTCCCGTCCTCGTAGGCGAGAAGTTCGGCGAGGTTCTGTGGGTAATCGTCCGCGGCCAATGCCTCCGGATTTCTCCGGAGAGCGAACGCCGTCTTCTGGTCGGTTCCCGGTGCGCGCCCGAGCCCGAGGTCGATCCGGTCCGGATACAGGGCTTCCAGAAGCCGGAACACCTCGGCGATCTTGAGCGGCGCGTGGTTCGGCAACATCACGCCGCCAGAGCCGACTCGAATGGTCGATGTCTGGCTGGCCACGTGCGCGATCATGATTTCGGGCGCCCCGCTTGCCAGACCCGGAGCATTGTGATGCTCCGCAAACCAGACACGGGTGTATCCGAGTTCCTCGGCGAGTTGGGCCATGGCAACCGTCGTCCCGATGGCATCCGCAGAGGATTGCCCTTCGATCATGCGCGTCAGGTCGAGAACGGAAAGCGGGCGTGACACGGTTTATCCCTCGGTTGCATCGAATCCGGTATCGACCTCGTTCATGGATCTCCGGAAGCGTACCAACTCCACGGTCAGGAGGAGGACGGTGATAATGAAGCTGATGACGCACCACTGGCAGACGGCGTAGATCACCTTCAGCTCCAGATACGTCAGGTAAATGTAATACAGCGTCCCGGTGATCAGGATGAAGAGAATGGCCAGCGAGGCGAAGTCGGCATAGTCCGGCATCGTGGCTCGCGCCACGATCAGCCCAGCCAGTGCGATGTAGGCGACCAGGCCCAGAATGGCGATGGGGATCCCGAACACCTCGGAGTATTTACTGGCTTGCACGGTTTCGCAATCGCCGATTCCGCAGACCAGCGCGCCGAGATTGTAGTGGACGTAGGTGAGATAGCCGGCAACGGCGATGCCGGCTATCGAGAGGATGAGCGAGACGATGGTAAGTGGCCGGGTCATGGCCTACTTCGCCGTTTCGATTGCTGCGTCGAGCTGCTTCTTGAGCAGATCGTAGCCCTGATCGGTCATCTGGATGGCGCCGCTGCTTTCGGTTCCGTTTTCGATCAGGAACATCGGCGTGGCGGTCACTCCCTCGGCTTGCCCTTCTGCCTTGCTTTGCTGGAGGGCAGGGATGTATCGACCGCTATCAAGGCAGGTTGCGAACGCATCTGTATCAAGACCCAGTTCGCTGGCGAATTGCTTCAGCCGCTTCTCGGAGAAATTACCCTGATTCTCGCCCTTCTGATTCGCGTAGAGCTTGTCGTGGTAATCCAGATACTTGCCCTGCTCGGCAGCGCAGAGTGCTGCCTGAGCTGACATCGACGACTCGTTGCTCTTGCTCGTGAGATCCGAGCCGCCGAGGATCGGCATCTCGCGGAACTCCAGCCGCACCTTGCCGGGTCGAACGAAGTCTTCGATGATTTTCGGCTGCGTTTCGGAGGCAAAGAGCCGGCAGTACGGGCACTGGAAATCGGCGTAGATCACCATCGTGACTGGGGCATCCGGATTGCCGAGCCGGGCGCCGATGTAGGGATCGGTAGTCGTTTCATCGCTTTGGGGGGTCGCGGCCGGGGTCCCGTCGGTCAGGGTGATCGGGGGCGGTGCGAAGGCGAGGCCTTCGTAGTCGATGTCCAGACCTGAGTTTGAGGGTCGGTTCACGAGAATCAACAAGATGGCAATGACGACTGCGACGGCGACAACACCGCCGAGAATCTGCATTTGCTTCTTCTGCTTGGCCTTGCGTTCGGCTTCAGCACGACGCGCGTTCCGCTGTTCGGCGGAGCGTGATGCGCGTGTCGCTTTTGGCGTTTCCTGGCTGGACGCCGCGTCGGCCTGCGTTTCCTGCGACGCAGCGGGCTGCTGTGTTCCGGGTTTATTGACCTGTGTTTTCTTTCTCGCTTTTTTCTTCGGCGGACGTTGGCTCATGAACTACTCCTGAAAACGGTATCCAACAGCGTTCGCGGGGCACGTGCCCGCAGTCTGGTCGTTCCGTAAGAAGTGTACGTTAGGGGCCGGTCTTCAGTTCTCTGTTTCCGGCCTTTCGGTCAATCGCGGGATCGAAGACCGTGATGAAATGCAGGAACGCCCCGCAGGAAATACATTTCCTGCGGGGCGTTCCTGTTGGCGCAAGCGCCATTCGTTGACTACATGTAGTCGTCGTATCCGCCGAGAACCTTCACGTTCTCCGCGCGCGGACCCTTCGGTCCTTCGCCGAGGCGGAACTCGACCTGATCGCCCACGCGAGGTCGCATACCGGCCACCGCGGACTGGTGGAAGAAGACATCGCTTCCGCCACTCTCGGGGCGGATGAATCCAAAGCCGCGCATCTCATCGAAGCGATCGACCGTGCCAGTGACAACCGGCATGCTGGAGACATCGACAGGTGCCCGGCCTTCACGCGGTGCCGGGGGATTGGGATTACGCTCGATCACGGTGACCGATGCCGCGCTCGGGCCCTTTGGCCCCATGCCTTCGACGAAGTCGACGCGGTCGCCCTCGCCAAGTGGATCGAAACCGATAACGGAGCGATGAACAAAGAGGTCGTCGCCTCCGTCATCGCGGGCGATGAAGCCGTAGCCCTTCTCGGCGTTGAACCACTTCACTGTTCCTGTAGGCATAACTGTTCCTGTACTGTGGCGCGCATGCGCACCCGATCCTTGAGTGCCCGGAATCCCGTGATCCGGGCCGTGCGAGACACCGTACCTGATTGATACTATGCAATCCCGACAGTGTCAGTATACGTCAATCGGAGGCTGACCGCCTTCTTTGCGGCGGTTTTCTGCCAAAACAACCCGTTTGGATAGGGAAAGCGGTGCTCTCATGGAGCCGATTAGACCCGAATCGGCTCCATGAACCATGGTCGTCAGGTGATCAGGAGGCGGGAGTAGCCTCTGGCGTGCCCAGGGGGCCAACCTCACCAGCCGGCCAGATCCCGGTGGTGAGCTCGAGCTCGTCCTTGTCCTTCTTCGGTGCGAAGTAGGCGCGCCCCTCGAACCCCGAATCGTCGACCTCGTTCAACTGGATCAGAAGCGTGCCATCTACGGTCGTTCCCGTGATGTCGCCGCACGCAGTGACATCGGCGTCCTTCGAATCGTCGGCGTGGGCCGCGATGGCGTGTGCGCTGCCCGTCAGGTCATCGAGGGTGAGGTTATCGAGACCTTCGTCCTCGGCGTAGAACTCGCTCGGGAATGTCGCATCCTGTCCGAGACGCTTCCATTCCTTCGAGTTCTCATTTTCATCGTCGAGATCCCCGACATCCTTGATGATCTTGTCCTTACTGAGGTTGTCGCAGGATGTCTCGTAGATATAGGCGCCGAAATCGTTATCGTCCGCAGCGACCGGTGAGGTCGGGATAGCGAACGCGGTCGTCCCAAGCAACAATGCGCCGGCAGCGAGGTGTTTCAGGCGGAAATGCATGTCAGGTCCTTTCTGGTGCCGCTCCTTGTCCGGGCGGTATCAAGCTCGGGCCAACAATGACCCCTTGATATCGGATGGGCGCAAGGCCAGTGCCATGCTTGTCACCGCCCGGGGTTATCCGGCTTGTTCGATCGCCTGGTTCAGCAATAACTCCAGATCGTCGAGACTCGAGAATTGCAGGGTCTCGCCGTTCACCATCAGGGTCGGTGTGCCCTTCACTCCCATTTCCCGGCCGGCCATTGAGCCGTCGATCACCGCTTGCTCGTACCGTCCCGACGCGAGGCACGATGAGAACCCGTCGCCGTCCAACCCAAGGTCGTTGGCGACAGCGATCAGGTTTTCATCGCTCAGGGCACCGGAGTTCGGAGCGAGACTCCCTTCATAGAGTGTTTCCCGGAAGTCCATGAACGCGTCCTGTTCGCCTGCGCACATGGTCGCTTCGGCCGCCTGCACGGACTCCTTCGAGTCGTCAGCCAGCTCGTCCAGCGATTTGATGCCAATGACCGGGAAGTCGATCAGTTCGAGGCGGATGTGTCCGGGCCGGATGAAGTTTTCGATCAGCGTTGGCTCGATCGTATTGTGGAAATTGCGGCAATGCGGGCACTGATAGTCGGCGTACAACTGCACGGTCACCGGCGCCTCCGGATCGCCCCAATAAGCGCCGTGAGCTTCCTGGATGACCGGTGTCGCCGTTCCCTCGGCGAGCTCCGCTCCCGGGGTTGCGGTCGCCTCCAGCAGTGTCGTTGTGACTGCCGATGGATTCTCGAAGGGGATGCCGTCGAACTCCGCAGAGGGTGCGGCTGACGCCAGCGGCGCGATCAAGGTGCTCCCGACGAGTACGCCGGTGAGCAGGGCGGTCCGGAAACGTGCGGTGAGAAACATCGAATACCCTTTCAGTCAATTTACATGGACATCCAGGTTCATTCTCACCTTCGCCCGGTGGGAAAACAAGAAGGGTATTTGTGGGCCGCTCCGGGCATAGCGAAACGACCCCGGACTCACCCGGGGTCGTTTCGGCATACTCTCGGTGCCGGACGCTAGACGCTCCGGCGACCTGTGATCAGGTTGTAGACCAGCACGATCAGCGCAATCACCAGCAGGAGATGAATGAGCCCCCCGCCGATATGGGCGATGAACCCGATGAGCCACAGGGCAACGATAATGACGAACACGATCCACAGAAGTTGTGCCATAGACCTCTCCTTCTCAAACGTTTGCGCCACGTTGGCGCATCCCTTTGCCTCGCAAACGCACGAAGTAGACCAAGGGCAGGTCGCTCCGCACGTCGTTTTTGTACCGGTCGGCCCTGACTTCCGGTATCCTGCCCGGCATGAGCCTTTCGGATCGCACGACGATGGAGGCGGTTCGGCGGCAAGCATCTCAAGGCTGTCAATGGGCATCGGGGAGAAGGAGCAGGACATCATGTTGGAGAAATTGTTTTCGAAGCGGGACGATCCTCGCGAGATCAGCACGGCCGAGGCGGCGACAGTGTTCGGGAATGACGGGGCCGTGTTCGTCGACGTCCGGGAAAACGACGAGTGGGCGGAGGGGCACATGCCGGGCGCTGTCCATATCCCGCTGGGCGACCTGTCGCGCCGGGCGACGGAGCTACCGGAGGGTCAGAAAATCATCACGGTTTGCCGATCTGGCCGCCGGAGCCTGGATGCGGTGGATATCCTCCACCACGCCGGTTTTCAGGATGTGAAATCGATGGCTGGCGGAGTCATCGAATGGTCGAAACAGGGATGTCCATTGGAATGACCTCAGCGCAAATATGCATATGTACGCCTGATCGGAATCCGGATGCATGCGCGCAAGTCGCCGTGATGCCGCTCCGCGGCATGTCTCGGGCACAGGACCCGAGACTACGTGACGACGGTTTTCTCATGATGCGTTGACCCGCGATGGATCACCCAGAGTCTGTCCAGAGGGCGCGGTCTGCCCGGCGCAACCGTCACCACCATACGGATACTCACCATTCCCCCTCATCCTGAGCGGAGCGAAGGATCCCCGTGCGAAGCACATCTATGGGGCGCGGTCGTACTGTTCTGCCCTGCGGGCAGTGGTGTCGCCAGGGGATCCCGCGGGGTGAGGCCACTGGCTGAAAAGCGAGAGCGACCCCATTCCTGTGGTTAGGATGAAGAGGGGTGCATGCACGCGAGTCGCCATGAGGCCGCGCCGCGGCATCTGCACTGACCCGCGATCGATCGTCCGGATTCGGACGATCGATCGGGAGAGTGGGGACCCCACCGGGGGAGCTTCTCCGGTCGGTGGGGAGTCGGGCGCGATCAAGTCTCCGGTGATGGAGAGGGCATCGCGCCGTCTGGTAGCGACGCTCGATTGGGGAGCGTTATCCGCACGTCGGTGAATCCCGCATGGACATTGTTCTCCGGATCGGTCAGGTCGATGGATACCAGATAGTCTCCTGCCTGCATGCTGGCGGGCAGTGCAACCTGCACCAGTGTGTCGCTGCCGATGAAGACCGATCTCATTGCGATATTGGCTGACAGGGCATCGGTACCATCAGATGTGGTGATCGTCAGCGCACCCTGTGGTTTTAATCGCATATTTCCGGTATTGGTAAGAGGGATCTGCACCATCGTGAACTCTCCGCCGGTCGAAAAGACCGGTGAGCCGAGTTCGAATCCCGGATTCTCAGGCCCCGGGACTGTGATGGTCACGGGTAGGGCACTGCGCAGGATTTGCCGGAAATTTGCCGTGCCGGGTACATCCAGAGATTCAGCGGTGCGTGCGACCAGGGCCGCAGTGTATTGACCGGGTGCCGTGCCTTCCGGCACCGTGATCGTGAAATCCATCGTCTTCCGATCTCCAGGAGCGAGCTCGACAGTCATGGCCTCGAAGTTTACCCACAAGGCGGGCCCCGTCCGCTCGTCCTCTTCCTCACCGGCGGCGAATCCACCGTTCGGTGGGTTGTAGGCGTTGGTCGCGAACACACGCAAATCGACCGGTGTCGTCCCGGTATTGCTGATTCCGGCGGTGAGCGTGGCTGAATTGCCTGGCTCCAGATCCACCTTGAAGTAGGTGTCTGTCGGGGAGCTGGCGACGAACATGCCGAATGTCGTCGACACCGGTTCAGGTGTCGTCGATTGGGTGAAGATGGATGCCGGTAGACCGAGCGTCACCAACGTCAATATCGTCACCAGCGCAAGAGCGTGCAGGGTTCTTGGCATGGTCTGTATGCTCCAGTATGGGCGGGAGACACGGATGGAATGGAGGCGTCTCCCGCCCATCTGACCGACTAGATGTCGGGAGAAATCGTGAACGTGATGTCGGACGAGTAGTCTCCCATCATATCCTCCAGTTGAGCGCTTGATGGGTTGGTGATATCCCCGTTGGGGTAGTAGCTTGTGCGGTTTGCGCGAACGATCTTGTTGAGCGTCAGGTCGACCGAGAATTCGCCGTCACTCACGATCACTCCGGTGCTCGATCCGAGGTAGAGAGGGGAGCCATCACTGGCTGTGCCTGATGTTGTGTAGATGGAGGGGACGGATGCATTGCTGGGATCGTACAGTCCGTATTTGTCCTGAGTTCCTTGATGAAACAGGAACGTCCCGTACATCTCAAGGTCGCATTCGCTGTCATCGCCGACCGGAGCGCCGCTCACATTCCCGAGCATCCCGGCCGAGCCGTTGAACGTTACAGTGCGGGCGGCCGCATCATCCGGCCCCGTGAAGAGCACGTCAGTCGTATCGCTCAGCGAATAGCTCCCAAACGAAGTTCCATTGATCGCTGCCACATTCGAGACGGAGCAGCTACCATCTTCCGTCAGCGTCACGGTAACCGTGGTCTGCTGGTAGGCATCTGCCATTGCACCAGGGACAAAACCCAGAAAGAGAATTCCTGCCAGAAGGACGCCGAGTGATTTGCGTTTTGTGTTCATCATGATGTTCTCCTGAACCACGACGCGTGGCTCAATTGGTGAACGATGCCTGGACTGACCAGGTTGTGGGCATCGTTTCGGTGATGTGGCTCTAAAACGGAGCCACCTTCCTGTTTTCGTTTTTAGGCTCTCGTAGCACTGGGCGGCGCGCGTTTCCGGGTCGAGCGCATGGGTGGGGCAGGCTGGCTCATGACTGGGTCATCGCCGTGACATGGATCGACATGGAGTGCGTACCAGGTTCCATTGTGGAATCCGGTGTCGCCAGAAACCGCAAGGTCACCGTCGCGGTGCCAGTGAATCCGGCGGGGACGCGCGCGATCGTGAGGGAGGCATTTCCCGGATCTCCCGATGTCTGGACGAGCAAGATCGCGTCGCTCGCTGTTGTCGTTGTCGTGAGGACAGGACGGAAGCCAGGAATCTCACCGCTGAAGCGCACCTGAATGTCGTGCGAACCAGAACCACCGCAATCATCCTGTGCAATCGTTACGGTGGTCTCGGCGACGGCGGTGCCGCCCCTCTCATCCCGGGTCAATGTGCCGAAATCGAGTGGCGCAATTTGAATATCAGGGGCCGGTGACTGCCTCGACGAGAACCCGTCTGGATCGCACGCGTTCACGCCTGTCTCCGGAATCTCCCGTGATTCCGGAGATGGCGTCGCCTGGTGTGTCTCCTGCACCTGAGGCGGATTCATGGGCGGCACCGGTGGTGCTTCGGTGGCGCCCGATGGAGACAGGGACGATGTGACGGCGGGAGTTGCGGAGATTCCAGCCATGGTGATGGGGTGGTGAAGAGGGGCCTTGGGAGAATCATCCCTGAGGTCCATAGCCGGGTGTTTGACCGTCCCGTCACGAGCAAGGATGTGTGGGCTCGGCGGAACGTCGGTGGTGACACCGTCACTTCCCTGGCGTGATCGCGTTTCCCCATGGCAGTCATCTCCGCAGCGACAGGCATCGGCTGCGCGAGCCCAAGTGAGTCTCACGGTGTCCGCGCCTGTACGACATCGTCCTGCCGTAAAGTACGGTCGAGGTGGGCAGACACGTATCCGTGAAACTACTGATTTTCCCGTGGAGATTGGCCACGCGTGGCCGTCGCATGGACGTCTGACGGATCAGTTTGGATCAGGGTCGATCAGGCCCTTTGATACGGCGATGGCGACCGCCGCTATCCGCGTTCGGGCTCCGAGCTTCCGGCAAATGTGGAAAACGTGCGATTCAATTGTGCGAACGCTGAGGTAGAGTTTTTCGGCAATTTCCCTGTTTGACAGACCGTCCGCCAGGAGTCGGAGAACTTCCAGCTCCCGCGCGGTGAGGATGGGCTCGTCGTTCGGAGTACCTGTCGAGAGCTGGAGTTGCCGGACCGCGCTGATTGCCTTCTCGACTGGTGCATTCTGTCCCTCCCTCAGTAGTTTCCGGATTCGTTCCGGTGATATCGAATCCTGGAGGGCCGAGAGGACGCGGTCACGGAGGGGGTTGCCCCAGGGTTCTCCCAGTGTCTGACCCAGCGCATTGGATGCTCCGAGCAGTCGCCCGGCGACCGTGATGTGTTTCCACTCGATCGCAATGACCGCGCACCAGTCGAACACGGCCATGAGGAGTGCCTGATCGGCAGGGGTACCGGAGAGCGAGACGCCTTCCCGGAAATAAATCATCGCGATGGAAAAATTGCCTTGCTCACAGGCGAGGATTCCGCGGTCAACGAACGCTTGCATGAGACCGGGCAGGAATCCGTGAGTCCGGTACAGGTGCCGCGCTTCATCGTGATACCAGGCGGCGCGCTCCGGATGACCTTCGGCGCCCGCCGCGATCCCGAGATTGGAGATGGCGCGTGCCTGGAGCGCGGCGCGAAGAAGCGTGTTGTCGATTTTTCGTGCCGCCCGGAGCGCTCGATCGAGGATCGTTTTCGCGAGATCGTTGTCGCCTCGGTAATGGGCGATCGCGCCCCTCCAGATCAAGGCGACCGTCATCTCCGCTGCGTCATCAATCTCGTCCAGCAGCGCGATGCCTTCGTCCAGCCATTCGTTTGCTGACCGGTCGGGTTGTGTGCCTCGTAGCATCCCGCGAGAAATGTACAAGCTGCCCTTCAGCTTTCGGGAGGGAGGGGGAAGACACTGGAGCGCGCGAATGATCCACGTTGTGCCGGTATCGTCATGCACGCCAACGTACCAGAATCCGGTCATTGCGACGACCATGCGCGCCAGGCTATGGACATCATTCGCTTTCAGGAACCATCCCAGCGCCGCGAGGATGTTTTGATGCTCGGCGTCGAGTCGATCCAGCTCGTTACCGGATGCGATGACCCATGCCCATCGCATCCGCTCGGCGAAATCGAGAAAGATGGCGGCATGCGTTGACGAAACGAGCGACGCTTCATCGGATGCCGCGAGGCGATCCAGACCGAAGCGACGAATCGTTTGCAGCATCGAGTATCGGGGCTGGTCGGCCGACTCATCCCGGCGAAGGAGACTGTGATCGATGAGCTCGCTGAGCTCGCGGATCGTCACTTCCGTGTCGTTGCTGGAGGCGTCATTCCCGAGTCCGATATTGTGATTGAGGCTCTGAACAGTGTGGAGACTGAAACTCCCGGGGAAGATGCTGATTCGTCGGAACAGGCGCCTGGCATCCTCACTCAGAAGGTCATAGCTCCAGTCAATGGCATTTCGGATCGTCCTGAACCGTGCCGCCGTATCGATTGATCCGGTTATCGGTAATGGTTGGCGGGTTTGGATATGGTCGAGAATGCTTGCCGGGGACAAGGCAGGGATCTGTGCCGTCGCGAGCTCGATGGCGAGTGGTAGTCCGTCGAGGTGTCCGCAGATCGCCGCAATTGGGGCCGCGTTCTCGCGGGTGAAACGAAACGCCGGGGAGAGCGTCTGCGCACGTTCGATGAAGAGGCGGATCGAATCGATTTTCGCAAGGTCCTCGATTGCGAGTTGGGGATCGTTGGAAGGCACCGCAAGCGGCTTGAGAGGATAGAGGTGTTCTCCCCGGATCTCGAGAGGCGAGCGGCTGGTCGCCAGAATCGTGATACTGGCGCAATGAGCGAGTACTTGAGCGATGGTTAGCGATGCCCCGGGAAGATGCTCAAGGTTATTCAGGATGAGCAGGACCGGACGTTCCGTCAACGCGAGCTGAATCTGGGTGATAACGTCGGTGCCACGCTGAATCTCGACATCGAGTGCTCGCGCGATCATGCGGCCGAGGAATGTGTCATCGGTCACGCTTTCGAATGAGAGAAACCTGATTATCGAGCTGGAAACCGTCTGCAGAAGGTTTGCCGTTTCGATCGCCAGCCGCGTTTTGCCGATACCACCCGGACCGGTCAGCGTGAGAAGCCGGACATCGCCTCTCGCCAGCATGGACATCACCGTCATGATATCGTCGGTTCGTCCCACGAAGGTCGTGGCGGGTTCTGGCAACATAAACGGTGTGAGTGACGTTGTGAGCTCGTCTGAAGACATACAAGAGACCATAAAGCGATTGGTTTTGTGAATCATTTGCACGCAGGGTGCGTATTCGATTTGCTGTTGACAGGTGACGGTTGATTGTCTCTAGTTTATCGTATTTGGGGAACAAACCCTAATCGGAAATCGGATGAAACGGCGGAGCCAGCCCGGCAACTAGCTCCGCCGTTTCGTTCAGGGATTTCATATTGATGTTTTCTACGGTACCGCGATCGTGTCCTCGACATCAGTTGTGCTCAGGATGACCTCCGTTCCGCCGCTGACCGAGGAGATCACGAGCTGGAAGGTGTACTCGCCGGTTTTCCAGCCATCGGCTGGAACGTAGCGTTGGCTGAATGCCGTTTCTCCCACTGGCAACGCCTGATTGCGAGACAGGGGGTAGCGCTCGATTTCCTCCCCGTTCCGCTGGACATTCAGGATGACGTTCGCGGTGGCGATATTTGACCCGTTGTTGACGATCGTTGCTGTGATATCCGCGTATTGCACCGGATCGCCATAAGGGGTGGCCCTGACGTTCGTCACCGAAAACACTGGCGCAGCCTGGGCCGCAGGGGTCGCGTCCGCCGGTTTCATGGGGACCTCAATGGCGATCGGGACATCCACCAGTTCGGCCGTCGCTCCAGATTCTGGATCGGCCAGCGATGCGTTCAGCTTGTAATCGCCCAATGGCATCTGGTCGGGCAGGACGATCTCGAATGCCGAATCCCGACCGGCGTAGATCGAACCCATATCGATTTGCGATCTCAAGACTACCTGGCCCTGCGTGTCGGTCAGCGTCAGCTCCCCGGCAGGCCGCACCAGGTAGTTCCCCGTGTTGATGACGGGAATGTCGATCCGCAGCGTCCCCGCATCTCCAAGAACCTGGGGCTGACCCGGTTCGAATGAAGGCGCGATCTCTCCGGGTACGAGGATGCCGATCGTTATCGCGGTCGCAAGGTACTGACGAAACACGGTCGATCCCGGAATCTCCAGCGAATTGCTGGTCTTGGCGATCAAGCCGGAGATGTATTGGCCCGGCGAAGCATTTTCCGGGACCGTGGCGGTGAAGGAGATGTCTTTGGCTTCGCCCGCGGCGAGTTGTATCTCCTGCTCGGGGAAATCGATCCAACCGGTGGGGTCGAGCGGCGGGTCGTCGGGATCGCCAGCCAGAAATCCGCCGTTCATCCCGCTCAGGGCGTTCACCTTGAAGATCGAGAGTGCAACCGGGATATCTCCGGTGTTTTTGATTTCAACGGATAGTGTGGTGGAGGCGCCGGGAGTGATCCGGATATCGTCGAAATAGCCGATGTCGGAGTCATTGATGGCGCGGATTGAGAATGTCGGTACGGGCGGTGGCGTCGCTGCCGGGGATGCACCCTGCGCCAGGGAGGTAGAGGGGAAGGCGAGGATGCAGATCACCATCAATGCGATGACAGTGGACGCCGCATTTCTGCTCGTTTTTCGCACAGAATACCCCTATTCCGTATACACATATCCTTGAGCCGAATGCCGGGCGCGAATCCTCTTCCTGGCCACGCCGGGGAGCCCCGGCGTGGCAGAGATACCTACGGTGTTTGATCGGCTGCCAGCACGGTGATCGAGCCGGTGTACGTGCCACTCGGGATGTTCCCGGGGTTGGACAGCTGCAGGCCGACGTTGATGGTGCCGTCATCGGTAAGGGTTTCCGAGCCCAGAACGCCGTTTGCGGGCACCGTTGTACTGGTGCCCGTCAGTGGACTCATTGATACTTCCGCGCTGAAATTGGCGAGAGCAATCGTGATCGCGCCGTTTGACGGTGCTTCCAGCGTCAGGTCGACCTGGCAGGAGATGAGATCGCCACCTTCGTTGCCGATCGCAGCCCCCGTCCGGCCAACTGTGACGTCGACAACACCGGTGTCGCTGCTACTGCTCCCGGCGTCGAGGACGTAAAGGTCGGCTTCCGGATCCCACGTCCATGTCCCGAGGTCGAAAGTGCCTTCCGTGAATGCGGCCTGGCAGCTTGTGGAGGCTGCGTCCTCAAGAATGACGGTGACATCAGTGTCACCGACCGCCGCCAAGGCGCCGGAGGCAAGACCGGCCGTGAAGCCACCCGCTACGATGATTGCTATGAAATTGCGTTTGAGATTCATCATGATACCTGCCTGTGGATGCTGGATCGATTTATGAGCTCAGCGTGCGGAATGTCAGGAGTGCGTTTTCGGGCACTCGCCTGCCGTTTCTCATTCCAGACTCGGATCCTTTCACTCCTCCTGGTCTTCGTGAGGATGGTGCCGGTTTTGGGTTTGCAGTTGTGCATGAGGGTGGTTGGGAATCCAGGAGATGTTGGCCGTGGTGAGATGCATGGAGCCCCGCGGAAGGGTCTTCGCCCGGCGCGAGACGGACATCGAACATCACTCTGGCGGTCCCGGGACACCGGCCGAAATCGAGTGCTGCGATATCAATCCGTGGTTTCGTTCGATGCGGAGTCGGGCGATGGCGGAGACTTCATGTGCTCCGAAAATTCAGGGGCATCCTCATGGTAGAGAGCCAATTACCGGAAGATCAGCATGGTTGCCTGATGATCGACTCCCTCCGGGAGCCGATGGGCAGCGAGTCTCCGGCCGACTGCCCCCTACGTCTGATCGCGTCAAGCACCCTGGAAATCGCTCTACAGCGGTTTGCAGTAAGGTCGACATGGTCACTAAGTGATCGACTCCCGCAGGGAGTCGATGGGCGGCGAGTCCTTCGGATCGCCCGCCCCTACACCCTCTGAGGTAAGCCTCGCCACCTTCCTGCAAATCGCTCTAGTCGGACAGGATGCGGCTCTGGAGGAGTGGCACCGGGGGTGTTTGCTCGCGCGGTCGCTGGAGTTGGAGCCCTACAGATTCGAGCGTGGCTCCGATGCGGACCCGCAGGCGCAGCATAGCGACGGTTGCTGGATCGGGGCGTCCGTCCCGGGCAAGCAGGAGCATGCGGTTTCGATTTGCGTTTCGGAGATGCTGGTCGGTGAGAAAGTAGATTTCCTGATCGAACCGGCCGCGCTTGTCCATGGTGGCATTCTCCTGCTCGTGTGGAGTGGAGTTGTGAATCCGGACATCCTACCCGAGCGATCGTCGAAACGATGGTGCGATGCCACCATAAGGGATCGTCGTTTCACAGGCATCCGTGGAACTACCCGGTTTGCAGGGGGACGATTGCGTACGTAATCGAAGGTGGGACAAGGACCCGGTCAGCGCGTCTCGCGTGCCGCGTCGTCCCCGGATGACGCTTCCGGGGAGATCAGCCCTGACGTTATGGCCAAGGAGACGGCCGCGGTCCTCGTCTGGACGCCAAGCTTTCCGCATATATGGCTGACATGGCCCTCGACGGTTCGCACGCTGAGGAAGAGCTCGCGCGCGATATCCCGATTGGGATATCCGGCGATGAGGAGACGGAGCACGGCGCGTTCCCTCTCGGTGAGATTAATACTGGCGGTTTCTCCAGCATCGTCGATCGTTGGTCTGGGCGAGAGTTCCAGGATCACTGCGATCGCCTGATCTATCGACATCGCGCGGCCGATCTCCAGATTCTGCCTGACCTGAGCGGAATCCTCTGTTGCCTGAAGTGCCGCGAGCAATCGGGGATGAACCGCAAAATCAGCTGTAAGTTTCCCGGATTCACCGAGGGATTGACGGAGTGACTCGGCCACCCCCAGCAAGCGCGTCGCCTGGGATGGCTGATGCCACTCGATCGCGACAACTGCGGACCATTCCAGGATGTGGACCATCAGATGCTGGTTCTTGCTGGCGTTCGGGAGCGAGAGGCACTCCCTGAACCAGCTCATCGCTGCGGTGAAGTCTCCCTTGTCACATGCGATTGTGCCTCTGTCGCCGAGTGCGCGCGCGAATCCGGGTAGCGGGCCGTATCTCCGGTAAATGCGCAAGGCCGCCTCGTGCCGCCGGGTTGCCTGCTCGAGGTCGCCCTGGGCTGTGGCGATCACGCCGAGGTTGGACAATGCTCTCGCGGTGACTGCGGCGCGAAGAACGGGTTCCTCGATGTGCCGCGCGAGTCTGATCGCCTTTCTCAGGATGCTCACCGCCATGTTGTTGTCGCCCCGATACCGGGCGATTGCGCCTTGCCAAACGAGAGCCAGGGGGACAAGGGCGCGATCGTCGGCTTCCTGCAGCATCGATACGCCGGATGCGAGCCAATCCCACGCCTCGGACGGGTCTTTCTCGATACCCAGAAGCATGCCGTAGCAGACGTGCAGACGGCCATGCATGGCAAGCGGAATCTCCGATGCGTTGTCGAGTGCCCGTCGCAGCCACGCCGTGCCAAGTTGTTCGTGCGTGTGGGAATACCAGAATCCGGTGAGGGATATGGCCATCCGGGCCAGCCCGGTCGTATTCTCCGTCACGTGGTACCAGTCGAGAGCGGCGAGGAGGTTCGGGTGATCGGCTTCGAGTCTTTCCAGATCGTCACCGATCCCAGTCAGCCACGCCCATTGCAGTCGCTCCGCGAGCTCGAGATACATCCGCGCATGCGCGCTCCGAGCGGTGGAGTAGTGTCCTGATTCGACCAGACAATCATGCGCAAAGTGCCGAATGGTGCGCAACATCGAAAAGCGCGCCTCGCCTTGCCACTCATGCTGTCGCAGAAGGCTGTTGCCAATGAGCTCACTCAATGCCGGGATGATATCGGGATCCGGTGTGTCTGGCTCGTTCGTTGACGCGGATAGCGTGCGGTTGAGCGATTCGGCTGCATCGAGGCTGAAACTGCCGTTGAAGACACTGAGGCTATGAAAGAGCGCCTTGCCTTCATCGCTCAGGAGATCATGGCTCCATGAGATGGCATTGTGGAGTGTCTGGAGACGGATTGGGGCATCACGTGGACCCGGTAGCAGCAGTGGTTGGAACGTCTCGATGCGTTCGAGGAGCGACTTCGGCGGGAAGAACGCTGTTTGGGCTGCGGCCAACTCGATGGCCAGCGGCACTCCATCGAAATACGCGCAGATCGCAGCGATCGTCTCCGCATTCTGGCTGGTCAGGGAAAAGGCCGGATCGACCATTCTCGCTCGATTTACAAAAAGGTCGATCGATTCGATGCGCTCCAGCTCTTCCAGGGGCGGTTTCCGATCTGGCGGGGCGATTTCGAGTGGCGATAGTGGGTAGAGGTGCTCGCCCCGAACACCAAGGGGCGATCGGCTGGTTGTCAGGATTTTGATGCCGTCGGTTTGCGTCAACAGGTGAGCGACGGTGAGAGCAGCGCCCGGGAGATGTTCGAGATTGTCGATGACGAGAAGGGCACGCTTTCCGGTCAAGACGTGGGCGAGATGTAAGATCGGGTCTCTTCCGTGCGGAATCTCCACATTGAGCGATTGGGCGATCATGATTCCCAGAAGCGTGTGGTCGGTGACAGCCTCAAGCGAGACAAACTGCACGTTGGAGACCGGATCTCGGCGCATGCGAATTGCGATTTCGAGAGCGAGACGGGTTTTGCCGATGCCACCCGGACCGAGCAGCGTAACCAGGCGGATCCCCTCCATCGCCAGCATCGACGATACGGCTTCGATATCCCTGGCGCGACCAACGAACGTCGTTCCCTGGTACGGAAACGGGGCGGTCGTGGAGGCCGGGAGTGGTTCCGATGATGCGGAGTCAGCAACCATGGCAGGGCCCGCTTGCATGATACGGGCGGCAACGATCTGCGGCCCGTTTCGACTTCTCCTGTTGGGACTCGATCCATGCTGTCTATTATGGTAGCGGATAAGGAGAAGGGGGGCCGTTACGTCGCGTCGAATGTCATGCGTGTAGCGTGAAACAGGTCGTTGAGCGCGACGAGGAAGAGGACGATTCCCGCCCCGGCGCCTGTGATCGCGCTCGGGTCGATGGATGACCGTACCCCGACGACCAACGCGGCGGCGGAGACACCGACGAGCAGGACGCCGACGATACCGTACAGTGGTTCGCGAAAAACGGGGACAAACGGCACGAGGTGGACACCGACGATGAAGCAAGTCCAGACGGGAATCCACTCGCTGCGATCTGATACGCCGAGAACGGCGTTGCCGACGGCGATCAGGACGATCTCGATCACGACGATAACGGAGTACCGGGTTTGTCTCACTGCATCCAGCGATGTGTGTCCCTTCCGGTATTTCCAGCTGAGGATGCCTCCCGGGATGGCTACGAGAATACTGGCGATCGAGCCGATCGTAAGCCAGGGTGACCAGCCAGCGGGCGGTTCCGCTTGACCCCAGCCGAACCATGCCGATGTAAAGAACCCGAGGATCAGAGCTCCCAGTGCGTGGTCGCGAATACCACGTTGCTTCATGATCAAAAACCTCCTGCACGTCCGGCACGCACATCGTGTTCCAGCCTCCGGAATCCTGCGTCCATACCCAACAGGGACGTGGACGGCTTGCTACGATGGGTTCATGCCGGTTTTCGGGTTTTGCGCGCACGGAGGAGAGGTTCGTCGATGATGGGAGAGACTGCGGTTCAACGGCACGACAGGATGATGCGGGAGGAGCGGGATCAGGCGGAGCGTCTGCGGACGGACCAGGGCACGCCTCCTGACATGTGGAAGGGTCGCACGCGCACATTCGCGGTCACGGAGGGTCCTGAGCCACCCGTGGTCTCCATCCTGGCGGGGCTGGTGGATGCGAACGCGCGCGTGATCGATGTTGGGGCAGGCGGAGGCCGGATCACGATCCCGTTGGCCCGCCGTGTCCGCGAGGTTATCGCGGTCGAGCCATCCGCGGGGATGCGCGAGGAGCTGAAAGCTGGAATCGAGGAGATGGGAATCGGGAATATCCGGATCGTGCCTTCCTCCTGGTCGGACGCGGATGTCGATCCGGCGGACATGATCTTTGCCGCGCATGTGACGTACGGTGTGCCCCGGATCGAGCCGTTCCTGCGCAAGCTGGATGCACGCGCGACCCGAGTCGCCGCGCTGGTGTCATTCGAAGAGCCCGCGCAGCATGTGCTGGCGCCCTTCTGGAAGGCTGTCTACGGCGAGGACCGATTGCGGCTTCCGGTCCGCGCGGAGGTCGTGGATGTGCTCCGGGAGTTGGGCGCCGATCCGCAGGAGATCCCGGTCGAAGTGCAGCCGGTTCGTTCGTTCGGCACCCCGGACGAGGCGTTCGCGTCATTGCGGGGACGTCTTTTTATCGGCGAGGGGACGGAGGCAGAGCAACGATTGCGTGATGCGATTCCTGCGCTCACGGTCGAGCGGGACGGCGAGGTGTGGCCGCGCGAAGCTGCCCCCAACCGGCAGTCGGTGATCTGGTGGCGGCCTGGACAGATGGCGAATCCCGATTAGGATCTGTTTGCCAATCCCTTCCACCCGTTCGAGAATCATGGCGAGAGAGCCGATATGTATATACCAGCGTCAGCGTTTACACGCACTCTGGAAGAGCGCGAAGATCAGCGGCTGTCTTGGATTCGGCCGGACCTGAACTTTTTTGCGGCGGGAGCGTGCCATATTCTGGCCACAGAATTTCTGAACCGATGTCCTGATTCCGGATACAGGATCGTATGCCTAAGGAAATCTCCAACTCATGTCCCGCACCACGTACTCGTCACGAATGGCGTCTTCGTCTTCGACCACAATGGCTATACGCGAGTTGAGGAAGCACGAGCGGTGATTGAGGCCGAGATCGGGGCAAGAGGCGACGTTGCCGATCTCGACCTTGAATGTGTTTTCTCTGCGTTTGAGGGAACATTGGAGGCGTTCTGTAAAAGGGAATATCATCGGTTGCCAGAACAGTTTTTCCAGGATCCCCGGCCACGGGCACAGGCCTTTCTGGCTCGTTTCCCGCAGCCGGAGGAGATTCTCCCGGAACAGTGATATCTCGATCACCATGATCCCGTACTCGCATGTGATCGGCGCGACTACAGGCTCTTCGATGTCACTGCCTGGGCGATGAGGAAGCCCAATTCCAAAGTCTGAAGCGCTCTCGGGAGTGGCAGTCGTGTCGTGGGGCATGTTTCATGGCGCGATCGGCCCAGCCTCGAGCCTCCGGACCCATTCCCGCAGGGTTTTGCAAATACACCCCAAGGTCCATCGAGGGTCGATGGTGTCAGTGTTGATAGTGGATCTGTTGGAATTTTCTATGCCCGGCTGGGCATAGAAAAAACCTCCCGGGAGGGAGGTTGTGGTTGGGTGGGCCCCCAGGGATTCGAACCCTGAACCTGCGGATTAAGAGTCCGTTGCTCTGCCGTTGAGCTAGAGGCCCGCGGAAATAGTACATATCCACCAGAGTGATGTCAAATAAATCCGGTGCCCAATTTCCTGACAGCACCGCGACCCGAAGGACAAGAAGATGAACGGGGCACCAGCCGGTGCCCCGTTCACAATCCCCGTGCGTTCCCGGATGATTATTCCGCCGAGAACCAGGCGTACCGAACCCACCAGTACGGCAGGTAGCCCTGGGGCAGGAAGTTCCGCAGCCGCGGGCTGCCGCCGTAGATGTTCTTCGGGTAGGCGATGACGCCGACGGCCTGCTCGTCGTTCACGATGTTCGCCGCTTCGATCATGATCTCGCGTCGCTTCTCGGGGTCGAGCTCGGCGCTTGCCTCCGCATCCAGCTGGTCGTATTCAGGACTGCAGAAGGACGCGATGTTGAAGCCGTTCGGAGACGTCGCATTGCACCGGAACATGTCGCCCTGGATGCCGTCGAAGCCCCATGAGAAGCCGATCAGCACCGCATCGAGATCGCTGGTGTTGATCCGGTCGAGAATCACGGTGAAGGGTGTGGCCGCCGCGATCAGCTCGATGCCGATCTCGCGCCAGCACTGCTGGATGTAGGGAATGCCCTGCGTGTAGCTGACTTCACCCTCATCGTAGAGCATATCGAAGGAGAACTTGACACCATCCTTCTCGCGGATACCGTCGCCATCCGAGTCGACCCAGCCGGCCTCCTCGAGCAGGGACTTCGCCTTCTCGGGATCGACCTCGTAGATCGTATTCATCCGGTCGGGGGCGTAGGCAGGGGAGAGCACCGCCTGTGGCCCATCGGCGCGCGTGGCGAAGCCATCGAGAATCGTATTCGCGTACACGTCGCGGTCGATCGCGTAATACATCGCCTGGCGGACGCGGACATCGGTGAACAGCGGTGAGCGATCCGGGTTCTGGTTGAGGACGTAGAACGTGAACGACGCCGTATCCACCTGGGCGATCTGCAGTTCCGGATTGCTGGCCTCGAGCTCCCTGGCGAACGTGGCCGGAACCTGGCAGACATCGGATTCGCCCGTCTTGAGGGCGGAGATGACCGTGGTGTCTTCCTTCTTGACGTCGAAGATGTAGCGATCGAGCGTCGCCGCGTTCTCCTGGTCCCAGTAGTTCGGGTTGCGCTCCAGCGTCAGGTGATCGCCCATCTGCCATTCGACGAACCGGAAAGGTCCGCTGGCCACGACCCGCGTCGGATCCTGACCGGTCGAGCCGGCATCGGTCGGGAACTCCGAGGCCGCGATATCGCCCCAAATGTGCTTCGGCAGGATCTCGAAGAGCAACGCGGTCTTGTTCAGGAAGACCGCCGATGGCGTGAAGGAAACGAGCTCCAGGGTGTGGTCGTCGATTTTGCTGTAGGACGCCAGATACCCTTCGACCGTCGATTTGCGGACGCTCGGGCTGTCGTCGGCCAGCACGGAGTCGAAAGTGAAAATCACGTCGTCCGCGGTGATCGGCGTCCCATCTTCCCACGTCGCATTCGGGTTCAGGAAGAACGTATAAGTCACGCCATCGGCACCGATCTCCCACCGGTCCGCAACGCCGGACGGAACGACCGAGCCATCGATCGGGCTGGTGCCGACGAGTCCCTCGAAGAGCAGCTGCGTGATGTACCCGGAGTAGACATCGGTCCGCAGGATCGGGTTGAGGGTCATGACGTCCTTGGAATACGTCACGATGAGCTCGCCGCCGGGAGTCTCCGGCGCTTCGAGCGGGAAGGTTTGGCGTAGCTGCGCGAAGTATTCCTCGCGAGTGATCGATTTGATAACCTCGCCCGAACTTTCGGCCGACGCCCCGGGGGTGGCATCCTGGGCGGCGACGGATCCCGCGAGCATCCCCGCGGCTCCGAAGGTGAGTCCGGACGCGACCGCGCGGGTGATGAAGGATCGACGATCGATTTCGCCCCGGCGGAACCGGTCGAGCATGGACTGGATATCTGGGTTCTGCATTCCGACTCTCCCTGAAGAACATACGACTCGTTGGACAGGAATGAACACGGCAGCGCTGCCGGAACGCTGGAAGCCCAGCGTATTTCGCATGCGACGTTGTCATGCTGATACTGGCGGGCATCGTATGAGTGAAAAGACGGGTTGTCAATAACCTTCAGGCATTGTTGGTATTTTCCTTGCGATAACGTTTCCGAGGGCAACGACGATCGGTTTTTTGCACGCATGCGGATTGCGGGCTCGCGTGTCCTGTCATACGATGGCACCCTCAAATTCGAACAGCGGCCGAAGCGCCCCGGTTTCCCCGGAAGGGGTTCGGCGACGTGAGCAGAATATGCCTGCCCAAGGGAACGCCATCGCCTTATGAACCGATTCCGCGACTTCGCCCAACGCACGTTCGAATCGCTGTCGGTTCGCAACTATCGTCTATTCTTTTTCGGTCAGGCCATCTCCCTTTCCGGCTCCTGGATGCAACGCATTGCCCAGGGACTCCTCGTGCTCGAGCTCACGGGGTCGGGGACTGCGCTGGGCATCGTCACCGCCTTGCAGGCGCTCCCCGTCCTCCTGTTCGGTGCCTGGGGCGGCGTCGTGGCGGATCGCATGTCAAAGCGGTCCATTCTCTATGTCACGCAAGCCGTTGCCGGACTCTCCAGCCTGATCATGGGTGTGCTGGTCGTGACCGGGCTCATCCAGCTTTGGATGGTGTATGCCCTGGCGATCGTCCTCGGATTCGTCAATGTTTCGATAATCCGACCCGTCAAACCCTTCGTTCGCGAGATGGTCGGTACCGATCTTCTGACGAATGCCGTTTCGCTCAACTCCATGGAGATGAATCTCGCCCGGGTGATCGGTCCGACGATCGCTGGCGTGCTGGTCGTGACGATCGGACTGGGGACCTGTTTCCTCGTCGACGGATTTTCCTACATCATCGTGATCGTGATGTTGATGCGAATGCGGGCGGACGAGCTGCACCCAGCGCTGAAGCTGGCGCGTGCCAAGGGGCAGTTGGTCGAAGGGCTCCGCTACGTCTGGTCCGAGCCGGTATTGCGCAATACCCTGATCATGATGGCGATCATTGGCATGTTCACCTACGAGTGGTCTGTTTCGCTGCCGTTGCTCGCGGAATTCACGTTCGACGGCGGGGCGAGCGCGTACGCTGCGCTGTCGGCGGCCATGGGGCTCGGGGCCGTTGCCGGGGGACTCTACACGGCCGGACGCCGCAAGACGACGCCGCGAATGCTGGTCATCTCCGCATCGCTGTTCGGCGCGTCGGTCCTGCTGGCGTCGATATCGCCCAGCCTGACGATTGCGGTCGTGGCGCTGGTGATCGTCGGGTTCTTTTCGATTAACTACACATCCCTCGGCAATGTTACGTTGCAACTGAACGCCGCACCGGAGATGCAGGGTCGGGTGATGTCCCTCTGGACCGTGGCCTTTCTCGGTTCGACGCCGATCGGCGGGCCGGTGATCGGCTTCATTGGCGAGCATGCCGGTGCGCGCTGGTCGCTCGTCGTTGGCGGTCTGGCCGCTCTGATCGCCGCCGTGATCGGGGTGATGGCGATTCACCAGCAACGCCGCAAGGAAGCCATCTCCGGCCCGACCCGCACGCTCACGGGGCACCAGAGGATCGTGTGACACGGCACCTGGCGGTACAGGCGTAGGCCGGAGGGGTGTGGCCACAGGCAGAAAAGCGCACGCGGTCCCGTTCGCGTCCTGAGCGAAGCGAATGGGTCGATCATCCAGACACCGGATCAACCTTCCCGCAACATGCTCTCAGCGGTGTGGTGCCACACTTGCCAGGCAATCTCGGCCCGCAGGGCCGCTGGCAATCCTCAGGATATCGACCGGGGTTGTGGCTCTGGCGTACTGTGCATGACCCGATGCAGCAAGGTGAGCAGAACCCCGACGATGAGCAATGCCGTCATCTGGTGGGTAACCGCGATGTAGATCTTGACATGAGTCAGTAACGTGGCGATGCCAAGGCAATACTGAAGCACGATGACCCCGGCAACGGCCGCGCTTCCCATGCGGAGACCGGAGAGGTCCGGGTTTCGCCAGACCTTCATTGCGAACGTGATCGCGACGAACAGGAGCAGTGTTGCCACGACGCGGTGCACCCACTGAACCGTCGCATGATTGTCGACCAGGTTGATTACCCAGGGATGCTTTACCCAACCGTTGGGCGGCAGAAGGCTGCCGTTCATGAAGGGAAACGTTCCGTAGATGAAACCGGCCTTCAGCCCGGCGACGAGGCCGCCCCAGAAAATCTGGATTGTCAGGAGCGCACCGAGACCGATAAGGGTGCGTAATGTTGACGTGCGCAGAGGCGAGGCGACCGATTGAGAAGGGCGGCCGAGCAAATCATTCGCAAACCAAAGGCAGGTACCGAAGATCGTGACCGCCAGCAGGAGATGGGCCGCGAGCCGATAGTGGCTGACATTCGGCTGATCGACCAATCCGCTGCTGACCATGTACCAGCCCATCGCGCCCTGTGCGGCGCCGAGCCCGAACAGGAAGAGCATGCGTCGAAGGATTGGTCCGTTGAAGTAGCCGCGGAGCCAAAACCAGAGAAACGGCAGGGCGAAGGTCAGACCGATGATGCGCCCGATATTCCGATGCAGGTATTCCCAGAAGTAGATGACCTTGAATTCGGACAGGGTCATGCCCGGCCGGAGTTTTACGTATTCAGGGTATTGCTGATAGCGGGCAAAGGCCTCGTGCCAGTCCGCATCGTTCAGCGGAGGCACCGCGCCGACAATCGGCGCCCAGTCGACGATCGAGAGCCCGGATTCGGTCAGGCGGGTGATACCTCCGACGACGAGCGTGGTCGCGGTGAGCGCGGCTCCGGTCCACAACCACATGCGAAGGTGTCGTCGCCGGCGGGTCGGTATCGCAGCGACCCAGCCGGGATCGGGTACGGATTGCGCGTTGGCGGATGTTTGCCCCTGAGCGATCTCGTGCGTCGCCATCGTCTCTGCCCCATCGCTCCCGTCGGGCGCGGAACGGCCGGCGCGGACTGCCGCGGGAGGACATGTGGACACAGCATCGCATGCGGAGATACCGTATGTTGCGGATTGGCTGCTGG
>Ga0180220_1000160_pt1 | contig 107807 bp, 77 predicted proteins | sample eDN5th37CBELigBY_FD_151335 | JGI IMG/M metagenome (GOLD analysis project Ga0180220, IMG submission 151335) | Enriched backyard soil microbial communities from Emeryville, California, USA - eDNA 5th pass 37_C BE-Lig BY (version 2) (version 2) | ecosystem: Environmental > Terrestrial > Soil >...
CCGGCGACTCGTAGTTGAACCGACCCAGCAACCCGGCCGACGTCTTCGTCACCCACACACCCGAGTCGTTCAGGTCGACGTCCGCCGTCGCCTCACCCTCGTAGAAGAGAGCCAGCCCCACCAGCGCCGTCGAGAACACCGACACGGTGCTCACCGACGCCACGGTACGACGGTGTTCGCGCAGGCGCGCCAGGAAACCCACTAGACCTCCGAGGAGCCGGTTCGGGGGAGACGATCGGTCCCTCGTCCGGCCCCCTCGATCTCGCACTGGTTCAGGCGGCCCCACCGATCGCGCACTCGAGGATAGCCGGAGAGCGGGTGAAATCCGACACCCGCACGATGGTGAGAACTCCCCGGGCGAGGCCTGCCGCGCCTACCCGGGCCCTGCGCGGCGCGCGCCGAGGCGGACGTCCGGGCAGGTCACCTCGGTGTCCGAGGCAACGAATCTCGGCGCGCCCGGACACGCACATCGCGCGCCGGGCGCGGCAAGTTCACCCCGCGGAGGCCGCTCAGGCGGCGCGGTCCGCGAGCGCCTCGGCGAACGAGCGCAGGGCGTCGGTCACCGGGCCCGCGGGGAGCGTGTCGAGCTCGGTCACGGCCGACCTCGCCCACCCGACCGCGAGCGCACGCGTCTCCGCGAGCACCTCGTGGCGCCGCAGCGCCGCGACGGCCTCGGCGAGCGCGTCGTCGTCGGTGAGGTCGGCGTCGAGGAGCTCGACGAGCGCGACGTCGTCCGGCGTCGCCGTCCCCTTCGCGATGCGCGCGCGCAGCAGGAGGACCGGCATGGTCGGCACCTTCTCGCGCAGGTCCGTGCCGGGCGTCTTGCCCGACTCGTCGCCCGTGGACGCGAGGTCGAGGACGTCGTCGGCGAGCTGGAACGCGACGCCGAGCTTCTCGCCGTAGGCCGCGACCGTCTCGACGACCTCGGCCGGGCACCCGGCGAACATCGCGCCGAGCCGGGCGGACGTCGACAGGAGCGACGCCGTCTTGTCGGCCAGCACCTCGAGGTAGTGCTCGACGGGGTCGGCGCCCTCCCCCGGCCCCGTCGTCTCGTGCAGCTGGCCCAGGCAGAGCCGCTCGAACGTGCGCGCCTGGATGAGCACGGCCTCCGGGCCGAGCGCCGCGACCGTCGAGGCGGCGCGCGCGAAGAGCAGGTCGCCGACCATGATCGCGACCGAGTTGCCCCACACCGCGTGCGCGGAGGGGGCGCCGCGGCGCACCGGCGCGGAGTCCATGACGTCGTCGTGGTAGAGCGACGCGAGGTGCGTGAGCTCGACGACGACCGCCGCCTCCTCGATCTCCGGGCGCGTCGCGTCGCCGAGCTCGGCGGCGAGGAGCGTCAGCAGCGGGCGCAGCCGCTTGCCCCCCGCGTTGACGAGGTGCCGGGACGCCGAGTCCGCGAGCGGGTCGGCGTGCGCGACGGCGGCCCGCAGCCGGGTCTCGACGCCCGCGAGCCGCTCGGTGAGGGCGGCCGCGAGCTCGGGGTCCGAGATCGGGATCGCGGTGGTCGTCACGGGCGCGGTCCGGTCGCGCGGGCCGCGCTGCCCGGCAGGCGCGGGGGGCACGGGAGGCACAGAGGTCACGGGACGAACTTAACCGCCTCGGCCGCCAGATCGAGAACCGGGGACGGGAACACACCGAGCAGGAGCACCCCGAGCGCGCACACGGCGATCGCCACGGTCGTCGGGCCGGCCGAGCGCACGACCGTCACGCCCGCCCCCTCGGAGGCTCCCGCGCCCTCGCCGGACCCCTCGTCCGCGCCGCCCGCGGGCGCCGTGAAGAACATCAACACGATGATGCGGACGTAGAAGAACACGGCCACTGCCGAGGCGAGCACGCCGACCACGGCGAGGACCCACGTCGAGCCGCCGCCCTGGCCGTCCGGGCCCGCGATGGCCGCGCCGAACGCGGTGAACTTCGCGACGAAGCCCGCCGTGAGCGGGATGCCCGCCATCGAGAGCAGGAACAGCGAGAACGTGCCCGCGAGCCAGGGGCTGCGGCGTCCGAGACCCGCCCACTGGGCGAGGTGCGTGGCCTCGCCGAGCACCGCCACCGGCTGCTCGCCCGAGTCGTCGGAGGGGTTGTCCGGCGCCCCCGCCTCGCCCGCGCCCACGGTCGCGGGCACGCGCTCGCGCACCGGCGCCGTCTCGCGCACGAGCGTGACGACGGCGAACGCGCCGACGGTCGCGAGGCCGTACACGAGGAGGTAGAACACGGTCGCGCGCAGCGACAGCTGCGAGAACCCGACGACGCCGACGAGGATGAAGCCCGCGTGCGCGATCGACGAGTACGCGAGGAGCCGCTTGACGTCGGTCTGCACCGCGCCGACGACGGTGCCCACGACCATCGTGAGCAGCGTGACCACCCACAGCGCGACGAACAGGTCCTCGCGCGTGGCCGGGGACGACTGCGCGAGGCCGAGGCTCACGACGTACAGGACGCGCAGGAGCGCGCCGAACGCGGCGGCCTTGGTGCACGCGGCCATGAAGCCCGTGATCGGCGTCGGGGCGCCCTGGTACACGTCGGGCGTCCACGCGTGGAACGGCGCGGCGCCGATCTTGAAGAGCAGGCCCGCCAGGACGAGCAGGGCGCCCACGACGACCAGGCCCGGCATCGACGCGAGCGGGCCGCCCGGCGTCGCGAGCGACCGGTAGACCTCGACGAGGTCGACCGAGCCGGCGAACCCGTAGACGAGCGCGACGCCGAACACGAACAGCGCGGACGCGAACGCGCCGAGGAGGAAGTACTTGAACGACGCCTCCTGCGACAGCAGGCGACGGCGGCGCGCCATCGCGGAGAGCACGTACAGCGGGAGGGAGAGCACCTCGAGCGCGACGAACATCACGAGGAGGTTGCCCGTCGCGGGGAAGATCATCATGCCGCCGACGGCGAAGAGCACGAGCGGGTAGACCTCGGTCTGCTCCAGGCCCTTGCGCCGCGTGAGGTCCTCGTACGGCGAGCCGGGGACGGCGGCCGCCGACGGCGCGAACGCGTCCTGGCCGGTCGACGTCCGGTCGGCGATCACGAGGATCGCGAGGAACGCGAGCAGCACGACGATCCCCTGGACCGCGAGCCCGAACGGGTCGATCACCATCGACCCGCCGAGCACGCGCACGCCGTAGGGGGCGACGTCGCTCCCCTGGACGGCGGGGTCGCGCCACAGCACGACGACGAGCGCGAACGCCGCGGCGGTCGCGAGCAGGGCCAGGACCACCTGCACCGTGCGCCGGACGCGCGCGGGCACGAACGCCTCGATGAGCACGCCGACGACGCCGGCGCCGAGCACGACGAGGATCGGGGCGAGGTAGAGCCAGTCGACCGCGGGGGCCACGAAGGAGTCGTTCACGACTCGCTCCCTTCGTCGGTGCTACGGGTGACGTGCGACGCCTGGCCCTCGACGAGCGTGCCGTCGGCGTCCGCGAACGGGTCGGAGCGCGGCGGGTCCTCGACGCCCGCGACCGCGAGGTCGGACAGCGTGACCTCGGCGGGCTCGCGCACGAGGTCGAGCGCGGGCGCCGGGTACAGGCCGAGGACGAGGAGGACGACGACCAGCGGCGCGACGACCCACTTCTCGCGCGCGCCGAGGTCCGGGAGCTCGTCGAGGCCCTCGCGCGTGCCGCCCGTGAAGATCCGCTGGTAGGTGAGGAGCACGTAGAGCGCGGCGAGCACGACGCCGAGCACCGCGACGAGCGCGGCCCAGGGGCTGCGCGCGAACGTGCCGACGAGCACCATGATCTCGCTGACGAACGTCGACAGGCCCGGCAGCGACAGCGCCGAGAGGCCCGCCACGAGGAACGTCCCGGCGAGCACCGGGACCACCTTCTGGAGGCCGCCGTAGTCCGCGATGCGCTGCGAGCGCTCCGGGTGCCGGGCGATGAGGAAGCCCGCCAGGAGGAACAGCGCCCCGGTCGAGATGCCGTGGTTGACCATGTACAGCGACGAGCCCGAGACGCTGAGCGACGTGAACGCGAAGATGCCGAGCACGATGAACCCGAAGTGCGACACCGAGGTGTAGGCGATGAGTCGCATGAGGTCGCTCTGCCCGATCGCCATGAGCGCGCCGTACAGGATCGACACCACGGCGAGCACGACGACGACCGGTGCGGCCCACGTGCTCGCGTGCGGGAAGAGCGGAAGGCACAGCGTGAGCATCCCGAACGTGCCGACCTTGTCCAGCACGCCCACGAGGAGCGTGGAGGTGCCCGCGGGCGCGTGCTGCGCGGCGTCGGGCAGCCACGTGTGGACCGGGAAGAGCGGCGCCTTGATGGCGAACGCGAGGAAGAACCCGAGGAACAGCAGCCGCTCGGTCGTGACCGGCATCGGGTTCTCGGCGAAGTACCCCACGAGGTTCGACGTGAGGAACGCGTCCTCGGGCCGCGCGCCCGTCGCCGGGTCGATCGGCACCTGCACGTAGAGGGCGATGACCGCCGCGAGCATGATGAGCCCGCCCGCGAGCGAGAACAGCAGGAACTTCACGGCCGCGTACCGCCGCCGCGCGCCGACGCCGAACCCGCCGATCATGAAGTAGACCGGGACGAGCATCGCCTCGAACAGCACGTAGAAGAGGAACACGTCGCGCGCGACGAACACCGCGACCATGAACGCCTCGAGCAGGAGCACGAGCGCGAGGTAGTGGCGCAGGCGCCGCACGTCGCCGTCCTGCTCCTTCCACGCCGCGAGCACGACGAGCGGGACCAGCACGACGGACAGCGCGACGAGCGCGAGCGCGACGCCGTCGGCGCCGACCGCGTAGCTCGCGCCGATCTGCGGGATCCACGGGTACGTCTCGGTGAGCTGGTGCGTGCCGGCGGCGGACGTGTCGAACGCCGTGAACGCCGCGACGAGCAGGGCGACCTCGACGAGCGCCGCCGCGAGCGCGACGCCGCGCACGGCCCGCAGGGCGCCGGAGCCGACGCCGCGCGTGCGGGCGGCGGCCGTGAGCCACACCGCCGCGGCGCCGACGAGCGGCCACGCGACGAGCAGGGACAGCCAGGGGACGGAGGTGGTCACGGGTGTCTCCCTCTCAGCTCGCGGAGCCGGTGGTCAGGGCGAGGACGACGGCGGCGACGACCACGAGGCCGCCGAGCATCGTCGCGCCGTACGAGCGCACGTAGCCGTTCTGCCACCCGCGCAGCCACTCCCCCACGCGACCGACCAGGCCGGCGAGGCCCATCCAGCCGCCGTCGACCATCTCCTTGTCGGCGTAGACGAGCGAGCGCGTGAGGTACTGGCCGGGGCGCATGAACACGGCCTCGTTGACGTCGTCCTGGTACAGGTCGCGGCGGGCGGCCCGCGTGAGCGCGGAGCCGCGCGGCGCACGGACCGGGACGCTCGCCATCGCGTACTCGCGCCACGCGAGCGCCGCACCGGCGAGCACGAGCACGAGCGTGAGCGTCATGAGCGCCCACACCGGCAGCACCGGCTCGGCGTGCTCGGCGTGGCCCGTCACGGGCTCGAGCCACGTGACGAAGCGCGAGCCCGCGGCGAGGAGGCCGCCGAGCGCGACCGACCCGACCGCGAGCACGATCATGGGCCACGTCATGAGGCGCGGGGACTCGTGCGGGTGGCGCACCGGGCCGTCCTGCGACCCGAGGCCGTCGAGGCTGCCGCCGCCGTCGTTCCAGCGACGGCGGCCCGAGAACGTCATGAAGAACAGGCGCGACATGTAGAACGCGGTGATCCCGGCGCCCAGCAGCGCCACGCCGCCGAACACCCACGCGCGCCACGGCTCGCCGTCCACGGGCACGAACGCGGCCTCGATGATCTTGTCCTTGCTCCAGAAGCCGGAGAAGGGCGGGATCCCGAGGATCGCGAGCCAGCCCGCCATGAACGTGATCCACGTGACCTTCATGTACCGGGCGAGCCCGCCGAACCGGCGCATGTCCACCTGGTCGTCCATGCCGTGCATGACCGAGCCCGCCCCGAGGAACATCCCGGCCTTGAAGAAGCCGTGCGTCACGAGGTGGAAGATCGCGAACGCGTACCCGATCGGGCCGAGGCCGGCCGCGAGGATCATGTACCCGATCTGGGACATGGTCGACGCGGCGAGCGCCTTCTTGATGTCGTCCTTCGCGCAGCCGACGATCGCCCCGAAGAGCAGCGTCACCGCGCCGACGATCACCACGACGAGCTGCGCGGTGGGCGCGCCCTCGAAGATCGGCGCGGACCGCACGACGAGGTAGACGCCCGCCGTGACCATGGTCGCCGCGTGGATGAGGGCCGAGACGGGCGTCGGGCCGGCCATCGCGTCCCCGAGCCATGCCTGCAGCGGGAACTGGGCCGACTTGCCGCACGCCGCGAGCAGGAGCGCGAGGCTCGTCGCGGTGAGCAGCGCCGTCGACGCCGCGGGAGCCTCGGCGAACACCGTCGTGAAGTCGACCGCGCCGAACGTCGCGAACATGAGCATGAGCGCGACGATGAGCCCGATGTCGCCCACGCGGTTCATGACGAACGCCTTCTTCGCCGCGACCGCGTAGGGCCGGTGGTGGTTCCAGAACCCGATGAGCAGGTACGACGCGAGGCCCACGCCCTCCCAGCCGACGAACAGCAGGAGGTAGGAGTCGGCCAGGACGAGCACGAGCATCGCCGCGACGAACAGGTTGAGGTAGGCGAAGAACCGGCGCCGGTCGCGGTCGTGCGCCATGTAGGCGACCGCGTACACGTGGATGAGCGTGCCGACGAACGTCACGAGGAGCACGAACGTCAGCGACAGCGGGTCGATCCGCAGCCCGACGGCGAGGTCGAGACCGCCCGCGACGATCCAGTCGAAGAGGTGGTGGTCGACCACGCGCTCGTCGGCGGGCAGGCCCAGCATCGCGAGGAACAGGACCACCCCCACGACGAACGCGGCGCCGGACATGAGGACGCCGAACCACGCGCCCCAGCGGTCGCTGCGGCGCCCGGCCAGCAGGAGGACGGCCGCGCCGAGGAGCGGGAGCAGCACGAGGAGCGGCGCCGCGCGGAACACGTCGGGCACGATCTCGGACACGGCCACGACGTCGGTCGCGGCCGGGAGCCCGCTCGCGGCGGGCAGGGCGGGAAGGAGCATCGTCATCGGTGCCGGCCCCTCAGCTCTTGAGCAGGTTGACGTCGTCGACCGAGGCGGACCGACGGGTGCGGAAGATGGACACGATGATCGCGAGGCCGACGACGACCTCCGCCGCCGCGACGACCATGACGAAGAACGCGAGCACCTGCCCGGTCACGTCGCCGTGCATGCGGGCGAACGTGACGAACGCGAGGTTGGTCGCGTTGAGCATGAGCTCGACGCCCATGAACACGATGATCGCGTTGCGGCGCAGCAGCACGGTCGCGGCGCCGATCGCGAAGAGGATCGCCGCGAGCACGAGGTAGTGGGTGAGCTCCATCAGTCCTCTCCTGCCTCGGTCGCCCCCGGCGTCCCGCCCGGGACGCGGGACCGACCCGGGTCGTCGGGCCCGGAGACGTCGCCGGCGGGCGCCTCGCCCTCGGGGTGCTCGGCGGTCGCCGCCTGCACGGTGCGCTCGTTCGCGTCCTGCGCCCGCAGGGCGGGCAGCGCGCGCTGCGGCTCGTGCTCGACGAGCACGTCGCGCTCGGCCGCGAGGATCGTGCCCGCGGAGCGCTCCTGGCCGCGGATCCGCAGGACGCGCGAGACCGACTCCTCGATGGGCCGGCCGTGCGCGTCGAGCGCCGGGGTGTCCATCGCGTTGTTCTGCGCGTACACGCCGGGCGCGGCGAGCGGCGTGAGCCGGCCGCCCGAGGGCAGCGCCGCGACCTTGGCCTCGGCCTGCTCGCGCTGGCCGACCTTCGGCGTGAGCCGCCGGCGGTGCGTGAGCACGAGCGCGGACACCGCCGCGGTGATGAGCAGGACGCCCACGACCTCCATCGCGAACACGTAGTCCGCGAAGAGCACGCGCGCCAGGGCGACGGGGTTCGTGGCCGCGTTCGCGAGCTCGAGGCCGACCGCCGGCGGGAACGCCGCCTGCGAGACGACGCCGACCAGCACGACCCCGAGCCCCAGCCCGAGCAGCACGCCGATCCACCGCTGGCCGCGGATCGTCTCGACGAGCGAGTCCGACGCGTCGACGCCCACGAGCATGAGCACGAAGAGGAACAGCATCATCACGGCACCCGTGTAGACGACCACCTGGACGACGCCGAGGAACGACGCCTCCTGCGCGATGTAGAGGATCGCGAGGTCGACCATGACGAACATGACCGCGATGGCGGCGTGCACCGCCTTGCGCGCGAAGAGCAGCGAGAGCGCCGCGAGCACCATGAGGGGGGCGAGGACCCAGAAGAGGACCGCCTCGCCGCCGCCCCCGGTCATCGCGCGCCCTTCCGGGCCGACGGACGGGCGGACCGCCCGGACGGCTGCGTGACCCGCCGGACCTCCGGCTGCGGGCCCGCGGGCTCGGGCGGCAGCGTCGGGTCGTCCGGGCGGTGCTCGCGCACCCACTCCACCTGCTCGGCCACCGGGCCGGTCACCTCCCCGCGGTAGTACTCGGTGTCCGACGTCCCGGGCACCATCGGGTGCGGCGCGGCGAGCATGCCCTCGCGCAGCGGCGCGAGCAGGTCCTGCTTCTCCCAGATCATGCCCTCGCGCGTCGGCCCGGCGAGCTCGTACTCGTTCGTCATCGTCAGCGCGCGCGTGGGGCACGCCTCGATGCACAGGCCGCAGAAGATGCAGCGCAGGTAGTTGATCTGGTAGACGCGGCCGTACCGCTCGCCCGGCGACATGTGGCCGCCGTCGGGCAGGTCGGCGTTGTCCGCGCCCTCGACGTAGATCGCGTCCGCCGGGCACGCCCACGCGCACAGCTCGCACCCGATGCACTTCTCCAGCCCGTCCGGGTACCGGTTGAGCTGGTGCCGCCCGTGGTAGCGCGGCTTCGTCGGCACCTTCTGGCGCGGGTACTGCTCCGTGACCGTCGGCCGGAACATCGAGGAGAACGTCACGCCGAACCCGGCGACGGGCGCGAGCGCCTCGCGCAGGCCCTTGGCCTGCGGCCGCCGCTGCGTGTACTCGCCCGGCGCCGACGGCCCCGGGCGGGGCTCGTGCTTCTGGTCGTCAGCCACGGTCGACCTCCTTGTCGTGGGGGGTGCCAGGTGACCCGGCGGCCCCGGGCGTGCCGGCGTCGTCGGGCACGAGCGCCCGGCGGCGCGGGGACGGCGGGAGCGACTGGCCCGGCAGCGGCGGGACGGGGAACCCGCCCGCGAACGCGTCGAACGGCTCGGGCGCGGCGCCCGCTGCGCGCGGGGCGGTGCCGGGCGGCGCCTTCTTCTCGGGCCAGAACCAGACGACGACCACGACCACGAGGGCGAGGGCGACGGCCACGCCGACGAACACGCGCAGGTCGACGTCGAGGAACTGGCGCACCGCCTGCGCGACCGCGAGCAGCACGAGCCACGCGAGCGCGAACGGGATGAGGACCTTCCAGCCGAACCGCATGAACTGGTCGTAGCGCAGGCGCAGCAGCGTGCCGCGCACCCACACGAAGAAGAACATGACGGCCCAGACCTTGACGAGGAACCAGAGGATGGGCCACCAGCCCTCGTTGAGCATCCCGTCGTTGATCGCCGAGAGCGGCCACGGGGCGCGCCACCCGCCGAGGAACAGCGTCGTCGCGACGGCGGAGACGTTGAGCATGTTGATGTACTCCGCGAGGAAGAACCACGCGAACTTCATCGACGAGTACTCCGTCATGTACCCGGACACGAGCTCGCCCTCGGCCTCGGGGAGGTCGAACGGGAGCCGGTTCGTCTCGCCGACCATCGAGATGACGTAGATGACGAACGCCGGCAGGAGCGGCAGGAACCACCACAGCTGCGTCTGCGAGTCGACGATGCGCGACGTCGACATCGACCCCGCCATGATGAAGACGGAGACGAGGGACAGGCCCATCGCGAGCTCGTAGCTGATGACCTGCGCCGTCGAGCGGACCGAGCCGAGCAGCGGGTACGTCGAGCCGGACGACCAGCCGCCGAGCACGATGCCGTACACGCCGAGCGACGCGCACGCCAGGATGTAGAGCGTCGCGACCGGGAAGTCGGTGAGCTGCGCGGGCGTCACGTAGTCCGTGAACGGGATCTGCACCTCGGGCCCGAACGGGACGACCGCGAACACGAGGAGCGCGCAGAACACGGAGATCATCGGCGCGAGCAGGTAGACGAACTTGTCCGCCGCCTTGACGGTGATGTCCTCCTTGAGCAGGAGCTTCATCGCGTCGGCGAGCGACTGGAGCAGGCCGAACGGCCCGTGCCAGTTCGGTCCCGGGCGCACCTGCATGCGCGCCACGACCTTGCGCTCGAACCAGATCGCGAACAGCACGCTCGTCAGCAGGAACACGAGGATGAGCACGGCCTTGACGAGGTACGTCCAGCCGTTGTCCTGCGAGAAGTCCGCCGTGATGCCGGGCACGGCCGGCGCCTCGGCCGCCAGCGCGTGGAACGCGTGGACGCCGCTCATGCGCCCTCCCCTCCGTCGGTGCTCCCGGGCTCGAGCCGGACGACGTCGCCCGGCACCGCGCCGAGCGTCGCGTGCACGGACGACCCCGGGGAGCGCATCGGCAGCCAGACCACGTGGTCGACCATGTCCGTCACGACGACCGGGAGCGTGACGGCCCCGCGGTCGGTCGAGACGCGCACGAGCTCGCCGTCGAAGACGTCGACCGCGGCGGCCGTCGCGGCGGACAGCCGCGCGACCGGGCGCTTGGCCGTCCCGGCGAGGTAGCGCTCGCCGTCCTGGCCGCGCGCGTCGTCGAGCAGGAGCCGCCAGCTCGCGAGGACCGCCGTGCCCGGCGCGACGGCCGGGGGCTCCGCGGTCTCCACGGCCGGCGCGGGGACGCGCTCGCCGTCCCACGCGCCCGCGTCGAGGAGCTGGTCCAGCTCGGCGCGCACGGCCTCGACCGTCGCGAGCCCGAGCGGCACGCCCGCGGCGTCCGCGAGCGCGTCGAGCACGCGGTGGTCGGGCATCGCGGTCGACGCGAGCGCGGCGGGGAAGCGGCGCACGCGCCCCTCCCAGCTGACGAAGGCGCCCTCGCGCTCGACGGGCGGCGCGACGGGGAGCACGACGTCGGCGAGCTCGGTCACCGCGGAGCGGCGCACCTCGAGCGAGACGACGACGTCCGCCGCCTCGAGCGCGCGGCGCGCATGCGCCGGGTCGGGCAGGTCGTCGAGCTCGAGCCCGCCGAGGAGGACGCCCGAGAGCTGGCCGACCGACAGCGCGTCGAGCATCTCGCCCGCGTCGCGCCCGGCCGTCGTCGGCAGCCCGGCGTGCGGGTCGTCGGCCGCGCCCACGCCCCACACCGTCGCGACGTCCACGCGTGCCGCGGGGTCGGCGACGGGGCGACCGCCCGGCAGGAGGTTCGGCAGGGTGCCCGCCTCGACGCCGCCCCGCTCGCCCGCGCGGCGCGGGACCCACGCGAGGCGCGCGCCCGTCGCGGCGGCGGCGCGCAGCAGCGCGGTGTACCCGCCGCGCGTCGCGGCGAGCCGCTCGCCCACGAGGATCACCGCGCCCGGCCGGCGCAGCGCGTCGCTCACGTCCGCGAGCACGTCCTCGGGCCCGCTCGCCTCGTCGAGCGTCCGCACGCGGTCGCCCGCGGCGATGCCGTCGAGCCACTCCCCCTCGGTGCCCGGCGCGGCGGGGAGCAACGTCCCGTGCATGCGCTGCAGGCCGCGCGACGCGTACGGCGCGACGGAGAACACGCGCACGCCGTGCCGCAGCGCGCCCTTGCGCAGGCGCAGGAACGTCACGCCCGCCTCCTCCTCGGCCTCCAGGCCGACGAGGAGCACGGCCGGGGCCTTCTCGAGGTCGGAGAACGTCACGCCGAGCCCGCTGCCCGCGACGGCGTGGGCGAGGAAGTCCGCCTCCTCCGCGCTGTGGGCGCGGGCGCGGTGGTCCACGTCGTTCGTGCGCAGCCACGTGCGCGCGAGCTTCGCGTACGCGTACGCGTCCTCGACGGTGAGCCGCCCGCCCGGGAGCACGCCGACGCCGGCGGCGTCGCGCGCCCGGGTGAGCGCGTCCGCCGCGACCTCGAGCGCCTCGGCCCACGACGCCGGGCGCAGCTCGCCGCGGGTCACCGTGCCGTCCGGCGCGACCTCGCGGTCGCGCACGAGCGGGTGCGTGAGGCGGTCCGGCGCGGACTGCCACGTGAACGCGAAGCGGTCGCGGTCGGTGATCCACTCCTCGTTGACGAGCGGGTCCTCGCCCGCGAGGCGGCGCAGCACGACGCCGCGCCGGTGGTCGACGCGGATCGCGGAGCCCGACGAGTCGTGCTCGGCCACCGACGGCGTCGAGACCAGGTCGAACGGGCGCGACCGGAACCGGTACGCGGCGCCCGTGAGCGCGCCCACGGGGCAGATCTGCACGGTGTTGCCCGAGAAGTACGACGCGAACGGGAGCCCCGACTCGTCCTCCAGGGCCAGTCCCACCGGACGGTCGCCGGGCGCCTCGCCCGCGGGCGGCGCGAAGTCGAGCACGGCCTCGTCGAAGCGCCCGATCTGCTGCGCGGCGCCGCGCTTCTGCAGGTCGATGAACGCGTCGCCCGCGATCTCCTGCGAGAACCGCGTGCAGCGCTGGCACAGGACGCACCGCTCGCGGTCGAGCAGGATCGTCGTCGAGACCGCGATCGGCTTGGGGAACGTGCGCTTGACGTCCACGAACCGGCTCGTCGCGCGCCCGTTGCTCATCGCCTGGTTCTGCAGCGGGCACTCGCCGCCCTTGTCGCACACCGGGCAGTCGAGCGGGTGGTTGATGAGCAGGAGCTCCATGATGCCGTGCTGCGCCTTGTCGGCGACGGCGCTCGTGCGCTGCGTGCGCACCACCATCCCGGGCGTCGCCTCGAGCGTGCACGACGCCTGCGGCTTCGGCATGGGCCGCACGTTGCCCTCGCGGTCCGGCGTCGCGACCTCGACGAGGCACTGCCGGCACGCGCCCGCGGGCTCGAGCAGCGGGTGGTCGCAGAACCGCGGGATCTGGATCCCGATCTGCTCGGCGGCGCGGATCACGAGCGTGCCCTTCGGCACCGACATCTCGATGTCGTCGATCGTGAACGTCACCTGGTCCGCCGGGGCGGGGGGCGTGGCCGCGCCGCCCGAGGGCGCGACGGCCGAGGAGCCGGTGCCCGGGGCGGGGGTCGTGGTCGTCATCAGTGCACTCCTGCCGTCAGGACGCGGGCCGGGCGGGGCGTGTGGTCGAAGAGCGCTGAGGCCGCCGGGTCGAACGGGCAGCGGTGCTCCGTGATGTGCGCCTCGTACTCGTCGCGGAACAGCTCGATGCTGCTCGTCACGGGAGACGTGGCACCGTCGCCCAGCGCGCAGAACGCGCGCCCCAGGATGTTGTCGCACGTGTCGAGGAGCAGGTCGAGGTCCGCCTCGGTGCCCTGGCCCGCCTCGATGCGCGCCAGCACCTGCTTCATCCAGTACGTGCCCTCGCGGCACGGCGTGCACTTGCCGCACGACTCGTGCGCGTAGAAGTCCGTCCACCGGCTCACCGCGCGCACGACGCACGTCGTCTCATCGAAGAGCTGCAGCGCGCGCGTGCCGAGCATCGAGCCCGCCGCGGCGACCGACTCGTAGTCGAGCGGGGTGTCGAGGTGGGCGTCGGTGAACAGCGGCGTCGACGACCCGCCCGGCGTCCAGAACTTCAGCGCCTTGCCGCCGCGCATCCCGCCCGCGAGGTCGAGCAGCTCGCGCAGCGTCGTGCCGAGCGGCGCCTCGTACTGGCCGGGCCGCGTCACGTGGCCCGAGAGCGAGAACAGGCCGAACCCGGCCGAGCGCTCCGTGCCCATCGACGTGAACCAGTCCGCGCCGCGCGCCACGATCGACGGCACGCTCGCGATCGACTCCACGTTGTTGACGACCGTCGGGCGCGCGTACAGGCCCGCGACCGCGGGGAACGGCGGCTTGAGCCGCGGCTGCCCGCGGCGCCCCTCGAGCGAGTCGAGCAGCGCCGTCTCCTCGCCGCAGATGTACGCGCCGGCCCCGGCGTGGACCGTGACGTCGAGGTCGAAGCCCGACCCGAGCACGTCCGTGCCGAGGTACCCCGCCTCGTACGCCTCCTCGACCGCGCGCAGCAGGCGGCGGTACACGTGCAGCACCTCGCCGCGCACGTAGATGAACGCGTGGTGGCACCCGATCGCGTACGACGTGATCGCGACGCCCTCCACGAGCGCCTGCGGGCTCGCGAGCATGAGCGGGATGTCCTTGCACGTGCCCGGCTCGGACTCGTCCGCGTTGACGACGAGGTACCGCGGGCCGCCGTCGGGCGCGGGCAGGAAGCCCCACTTCATGCCCGTCGGGAACCCCGCGCCGCCACGGCCGCGCAGGCCGGACGCCTTGACGGTCGCCACGACGTCGGCCGGGTCCTGGCCGAGCGCCGCGCGCAGGCCGGCGTAGCCGCCGCGGTCCAGGTACGACGCCAGGGTCCAGGACCGGTCCGCGTCCCACGTGTCCGACAGGACGGGGGTCAGCGGGTCGGGTGCCGGTCGGGCGGTCTGCTGCTCGCTCATGCGTCCGCTCCCTTCGACGGGTCGGGCTTCGTGCCGGGCGACTCGGCCTTGCCTCCCGGGTCGACGTCGGCCTCGGTGGTCGGCTTCCGGTCGGCGCTCGACTGCTCCGCGCCGGTGACCGGCTTCTCCGGTGCGCCCTCGGTGCCGCCGGTGGACGCGGCGTCGGCGGCCGACGGCGCGTCCCCCGCCTCGGCGGCCGTCTCGCCGGCGGGGGCGGTCCAGCCGTGCTCGCGCGCGAGGCGCAGGCCGGCGAGCGTGGGCTCGCCCGCCCCGACGCCCTCGTCGGCGCGGCCGTCGGTGAAGCCCGCGAGGACGCGGCTCATCTGCTTGAAGGTGCACACGCTCGCGGCGCCGCGCGTCGGGGCGACGGGCTCGCCCGCGCGGAGGCGGTCGACGACGTCGGTCGCGCTGGCCGGGGTCTGGTTGTCGAAGAACTCCCAGTTGACCATCATGACCGGCGCGTAGTCGCAGGCCGCGTTGCACTCGACGCGCTCGAGCGTGATCGCGCCGTCCTCGGTCGTCTCGTCGTGCCCGACGCCGAGGTGCTCCGACAGCTCGTCGAAGATCGCGTCGCCGCCCATGATCGCGCACAGCGTGTTCGTGCAGACGCCCACGGTGTAGGTGCCGTTCGGGTGCCGCTTGTACTGCGTGTAGAACGTCGCGACGGCGGACACCTCGGCCGCGGTGAGGCCGAGCTGCTCGGCGCAGAACAGGATCCCGTCGCGCGAGACGTAGCCGTCCTCGGACTGCACGAGGTGCAGCATCGGCAGCAGCGCCGAGCGCGGGTGCGGGTAGCGCGCGACGATCTGCGCCGCGTCGGCGGCGAGCCGCGCGGCCGTCTCGGCGTCGTACCCGGGGCGCTGGCGCGGCGCGCCCGCAGGCGTGCCGTTCGTCGCAGGTCCGGCGTCGATGGTCATCGGTCCACCCCTCCCAGCACGGGGTCCAGCGACGCGACGGCGACCACGACGTCGGCCACCTGGCCGCCCTCGCACATCGCCGCCACGGCCTGGAGGTTGTTGAAGGACGGGTCGCGGAAGTGCGCCCGGTAGGGGCGGGTGCCGCCGTCGGACACGAGGTGCACGCCGAGCTCGCCGCGCGGGTGCTCGACGGTCTGCCACGCCTGCCCCACCGGGACCCGGAAGCCCTCCGTGACGAGCTTGAAGTGGTGGATCAGGGCCTCCATGGAGGTGCCCATGATCTCCTTGATGTGCTCGAGCGAGTTGCCCTGGCCGTCGCTCCCGATCGCGAGCTGCGCGGGCCACGCGATCTTGCGGTCGCCCACCATGACGGGCTGGCCCGCGGTCGCCTCGAGGCGCTCGAGGCACTGCTCGACGATGTGCAGCGACTGGTAGCACTCCTCGAGCCGCAGCACGACGCGGTCGTAGCAGTCCGCACCGGTCGCGGTCGGGACGTCGAAGTCGTACGTCTCGTAGCCGCAGTACGGGTCGGCCTTGCGCACGTCGTACGGGTGGCCGGTCGAGCGCAGCACCGGCCCGGTCACCCCGAGCGCCATGCAGCCCGCGAGGTTGAGGTGCCCGACCCCGACGAGGCGACCCTTGAAGATGGGGTTCGCGAGCATGAGGTCGCCGAGCTGGCCGAGGTAGCGGCGCACGAGCGGGTCCGCCTTGCGGACCTGCTCCACGAGGTCCGGCGGCACGTCCTGCGCGACGCCGCCGGGGCGCACGTACGCGTGGTTCATGCGCAGACCCGTCACGGCCTCGAAGATCCGCAGGATCTCCTCGCGCGCGGTGAACGCGACGGTCATGACGGTCGTCGCGCCCATCTCGTTGCCGCCCGTGCCCAGGCACACGAGGTGGGACGCGATGCGGTTGAGCTCCATCATGAGCACGCGGATCACGCTCGCGCGCTCGGGCACGTCGTCCGTGATGCCGAGCAGCTTCTCGACCGCGAGGCAGTACGCCGTCTCCTGGAACAGCGGCGCGAGGTAGTCCATGCGCGTGCAGAACGTGACGCCCTGCGTCCACGTCCGGTACTCCATGTTCTTCTCGATGCCGGTGTGCAGGTAGCCGATGCCGCACCGCGCCTCGGTGACGGTCTCGCCGTCGATCTCGAGCATGAGGCGCAGCACGCCGTGCGTGGACGGGTGCTGCGGACCCATGTTGACGACGATGCGCTCCTCGCCGAGCGCGGCCGCGGCGACGGCGCTCTCCGCGACGTCGGCCCAGTCGCCGCCCGACGCCTCGAAGCTCGGGATGCCCGGCTCGAAGTCGCCGACGGGCGGGCGCGTGGCGTGCGGTGCGGCGCCGGGGGCGCCGGTGGTGTGCGTGCTCACGAGTACGACCTCCTCGTGTCCGGCGGGGGCACGGTCGCGCCCTTGTACTCGACGGGGATGCCGCCGAGGGGGTAGTCCTTGCGCTGCGGGTGGCCCGGCCAGTCGTCGGGCATCTCGATCCGCGCGAGGGACGGGTGGCCGTCGAAGACGATCCCGAAGAAGTCCCACGTCTCGCGCTCGTGCCAGTCGTTCGTCGGGTAGACGGACGTCGTGGTCGGCACGTGCGGGTCGGCCTCGGGCACCGACACCTCGAGTCGCAGGCGGCGGCCGTGCGTGATCGACGTCAGGTGGTAGACCGCGTGCAGCTCGCGCCCCACGTCGTGCGGGAAGTGCACGCCGCTCACACCGAGGCTCAGCTCGAACCGCAGGTCCTGGTCGTCGCGCAGCGCACGGCACACGTCGACCAGGTGGTCGCGGTGCACGTGCAGCGTGAGCTCGGCGTGCGCGCCGGGCGGGTCCACGACGACGCGCTCGACCGCGGCGTCGAACGGGACGCCCGACGCGGCGAGCACCTCCGCGAGCACGTCGACGACCTCGTCGAACCAGCCGCCGTAGGGCCGCGGGCTCGCGCCGGGCATCGCCACGGGCTGCACGAGCCCGCCGTAGCCCGACGTGTCGCCAGAGCCGCGGACGCCGAACATGCCCTCGCGCACCTCGACGACCTCGAGCGTCCGCGGCGCGCCGGAGCCGCTCACGAGGTCGGACGACCGCGGGCCCTGCACCTCCTCGGGCTGGGGCACGGGCGTGCCCGCACCCGACTTCTCGTCCGTCACCGCAGCAGCCCCTTCATCTGGAACGTCGGCGTGGCCTCGAGCGCCGCGGCCTCGGCGGCGCGCGCCGCCTCCTTGCGGTTCACCCCGAGCGGCTCGTGCTGGATCTGCTCGTGCAGCGCGAGGATCGCGTTGATGAGCATCTCCGGCCGCGGCGGGCAGCCGGGCAGGTAGATGTCGACGGGCACGACGTGGTCGACGCCCTGCACGATCGCGTAGTTGTTGAACATCCCGCCGCTCGACGCGCACACGCCCATGGACAGGACCCACTTGGGCTCGCTCATCTGGTCGTAGACCTGGCGGACGACCGGCGCCATCTTCTGGCTCACGCGCCCGGCGACGATCATGAGGTCCGCCTGGCGCGGCGACGCGCGGAAGACCTCCATGCCGAACCGGGACAGGTCGAACCGCGACGCGCCGGCGGCCATCATCTCGATGGCGCAGCACGCGAGGCCGAACGTCACGGGCCACAGCGACGCCTTGCGCAGGTACCCCGCGAGGTCCTCGATCGTGGTGAGCAAGAAGCCCGAGGGAGCTTCCTCGATCCCCATGGTGTCTCTCCTAGTTCTCTCGCCGGTGCCCGCCGGGGCCCCCGCTGGGTGCCACCGTCAGTCCCACTCCAGGCCGCCGCGGCGCCACTCGTAGACGAACGGCACGGTGATGAGCGCGAGGAACGCGAGCATCGCCACGAGACCGAACGTCGCGAGCGTCGCGAAGTCGACGGCCCACGGGTAGAGGAAGACGACCTCGATGTCGAAGACGATGAACGTCATGGCGACGAGGTAGTACTTGATCGGGAAGCGCCCGCCGCCGACGGCGTGGGGCGTGGGCTCGATGCCGCACTCGTACGCGTCGAGCTTGGCGCGGTTGTAGCGCTTGGGTCCGATGACCGCGCTCGCGGCGACACCGCCGAGGGCCAGCACGGCGGCCACGCCCATGAGGACGAGCAGCGGGACGTACGGGTTGGTCATCGTCGACTCCTCGAGTGGGGGCTCGGGACGGGTTCTCCCGGACGACGTCGTCCGGGGTCACGGGAAGGTGGTGCGAGCGCCGGCCCCTCGTCCTGGCAGGGTGCCGGCCCACCTCGGTGGCTCATGACGACGGCACCACCCTCGTCAGCCCTGCGATCACGCGGTCGACCCAGTCGCCGCCGCGGGGCTCGTAGCAGTCGGACAGGAGCTTGAGCACGAACCGCATGACGACCGGGCGCGGGAGCCCGTAGCGCGTGCAGACCCGCATGATCTCGGGGTGCTCGATGAGCTTCACGAAGTACCGGCCGAGCGTGTAGTAGCCGCCCAGCTCGCGGCGCATGATCCGCGGGTAGGTCTGCAGCGCGCGCTCGCGCCCCGGGTCGGTGAGGCGTGCGCGCGACTGCGCGACGACGTCGGCCGCCGTCCGACCGGCCTGCATCGCGTACGCGATGCCCTCGCCGTTGAACGGGCTGACCATGCCTCCGGAGTCGCCCACGAGGAGCACGCCCCGCGTGTACAGCGGCGTGCGGTTGAACCCCATGGGCAGCGCGGCGCCGCGCACCGGGCCGAGGCGGTTCTCCTCGGTGAGCTCCCACTCGGCGGGCGCGTTGCGCATCCACGCCGCGAACAGGTCCTTGTAGTCGACGTTCGCCGCGGACTGCCGCGCGGGCGTCGAGCTCACCGAGCCGAGGCCGACGTTCGCCGTGCCGTCGCCGAGGGAGAAGATCCAGCCGTAGCCCGGCAGGAGGTTCGACTCGCGGGGCGCGCCGTCCCACAGCTCGAGGTGGGACTCCATCCACGGGTCGTCGTGCCGGGGCGTCCGGAAGTAGGTGCGGACGGCGACGCCGATCGGGCGGTCCTCGCGGCGTGCGAGGCCGAGGGCGAGCGCGAAGCGCGACGAGACGCCGTCGGCCGCGACGACGACGGGCGCGCGGTAGGTGACCTCGTCGCCCGCGCGTCGGCCCTTGTCGTCCACGGGACGCGCCGTCACGCCGACGACGCGGCCGGTGCGCTCGTCGAGGACGGGACCGGTCACGGCGGTGCGCTCGAGCAGCTTGGCCCCGGTGCGCTGCGCGTGCTCGGCGAGCGTGCGGTCGAACGAGTGGCGCGCGCGGGCCATGCCGTAGCTGGGGTACGACGCGAGGTCGGGCCAGGCGAGCTCCCAGGACCGCCCGCTCGCGACGACGCGCAGGCCGCGGTTGCGGATCCACCCGTCGTCCTCGCGCGTGGGGACGCCCATGCGCACGAGCTCGGCGACCGCGCGCGGGGTGAGTCCGTCGCCGCAGATCTTGTCGCGCGGGAACGAGGACTTCTCCAGGAGCAGCACGCTGAGGCCGGCGGCGGCGCAGTAGTGCGCGGCCGCGGAGCCGGCCGGACCGGCGCCCACGACGATCACGTCGGCGTCGTCGAGCCTCGCGCCCACCGTGCTCACCCCTCCCCGTCCGGTCGTCGGGACATCTCGCGCCTCCACCGTGGCCGGGGTCCGGGCACGGTGCACCCACAGTCCTTGTGAAGTCGGTCACAATGGACGTCGCCACTCTAGTCACTCCCGGTGGGAGATGTGTAGCAAGGCGACCCTTCCTTGAGAGATCCTGTGACGAAGGTCCTCCCCGGCGACGACCACGGGCCCTGGGAGTCGGGACTCGCGGGCAACGGGGCCGGCGCGGCGATGGCCTAGCCTCCCGGGGCCGGGGCGCGCCCACGGGACGCGTCGACGCAGGTCAGGCCGACGGGCCGGACTCCGGCCGCGCGTCCGGCACCCGGTCCCGCGGGGCACGGCCCGCCGACCCCGCACGCGCGAGCAGGACGCCCGCCCCCGCCGCGAGCGCCGCGACGGCGAGGACCGCCCACGCGTCCGCGCCCGTGCGCGGCAGGCTGCCCCGGCCGCCGCCCGGAGGCGCCGCCCCGTCCGCGACGGCGACGAGGTGCACGCTCTCGAGCACGCCCGCGACCGAGCGCCGCGTCGAGGACGGCGCGTCGGCGGACATCGCGACCCGCACCTCGACGCGCGTCGCCTCGCCCGGGCCGAGGACCGGCCCGCGCCAGGTGGCGCCGTCGGGCGTCGTGCCGTCGAGCGCGACGACGAGCCACGCGCCGAGGCCGGTGCGCGCCTGCGCCGGGTCGACGTCGGGAGCGAGGTCGACGAGGACGCGCGCCGCGCCCGGGCCGTCGTTGCGGACCCACAGGTCGCGCACGACGGTCGCGCCGGGGACGACGAGCGCGTCCGCGCCGAAGAGGGACGTCGTGAGGTCCGCCGCCCACGCGGACCCGTCGGTGCTCAGTCGTACGGCGTCCTCGCCGCCCGCGGACGCGCGTGCGGGCCCGCCGAGCGCGACGGCGGCGACGAGCGCGAGCACGACCGCGAGGAGCGCGCGCGGCCGTCCGCGCCGCCGGGCACGCAACGGGTCGCGCCGGAGCGGCCCGCGCCGGTGCGCCCGCGGGCTCACGGGACGGGCTCCGGGGCCGGTCGGGCACGCGTGCGCCCGCGCGACCGGGCCCGCTCGCGCAGACCCGCCACGACCTGCCAGGCGCCCCACCCGAGGAGGCCGGCCGCCGCGACCACCGCGACGGTGCGGCGCGTGTCCCCCGAGACCGCGGTGCTGACCCAGCCGAGCACGGGGACCGCGTAGACGACGGTCCCGCGCAGCTGGACGGGACGCACGGGCTCGGGGTCGGGCGAGGAGTTGGCGTCGCCGCGCGTCGTCAGGGTGCGCTCGCCGTCCGCCCCGACGCCGACGGCGACGACGCGGTGCGTCACGACCTCGGGCCGCCCCGAGGCGATCTGGTACGTCACCACGTCCCCCGGGGAGATGCGTGCCGCGTCGACGGGCCGTACGACGACCATCGTCCCCGGCGCGTAGGTGGGGCGCATCGACCCGGTGAGAACGGTGTACGGCGTCGCCCCGAGCACGAGCGGCACGACGACGCCCACGAGGGCCAGCCCGACGGCGGCCGCGAGCGCGACGGCGCCCAGCACCCGGGCGAGCGGCCCGTGGCGGCGCGTCCCGCGGTGCCGTGCGGGCGGCCGGCGCTCAGCCACAGGACACCCCGGCGAGGCCGGTGCCCGCGAGGAGCGCGCCGCGGACCGGCACGGCGTTGCTCGGGGCGGACGTCCAGCCGGAGGCGTGGACGGACTGGACGCTCACCTGGAGCGTCGTGCCGCCGAGCAGCAGGTCGAGGATCGACCCGAGCAGCCCGCCGAGCAGGCTCTCGGTGACGACGAGCTGGGTGGCGGTGGTCTCGGTCGTGGTGGACTGCCCGCCGCCCGCGATCGTCACGCGGTAGCGCGCGGGCGCGGGCGTGGGCGCGGCCCAGCTGACGGTCGCGCTGCGCAGCACGACCGAGCCGGTCGTCGTGCACGTCGTCGCGGTCGGCGGCGGGACCGTCCCGGCGGAGACGGTCGTCCACAGCGAGCCGTTCGCCGTCCACCACGCCGCGGCCGGCACGCCGACGAGCGCGAGCAGCACCGCGAGCACCGCGGCGACCCGGACCCGGACCGCGCGCGTCACGACGGCCTGCTCTCGAGCGTGACGGTGACCGCGACCTGCGCGCTCTGCCCCTGCCACGCGTTCGGGCTCCCCGCGGGGAGCGTGTAGCGCACGCACACCTGGGTGGTCGCGCCGCGCGCGTACGTCTGCGGGCTGAGCGCCCCGGCGGCGAGCGGCGTCCCGGTGCACGTCGGCCCCGGGTAGAACGTCACGGTGGGCTGCACGGGGCCGTCGTACGCGACGGACAGCCGGTACCGCCACGTGCCGTCACCCGTGTGCGTGAGCGACGCGACGCCGTCGCGCGACTCGCCGGGCATCATGCCCGCGAGGTCGGGGAACGTCTGCCACGACGTCTCGACGCCGAAGGTCCCCGAGCGCACGTCCGCGGTGCTCACGGCCTGCGAGGCCGACCACGTGGCCCACGCGGCGCCCGCCGAGAGCGGGAGCGCCGCGAGGACGAGCACGGCGACGGCGCGCGCGGCGCCCCGGCGGGCGCGCGCCGTGCGGAGCGCGCCCGGGCCGGGTGGCCGTGCGCGGCGGGAGCTCTCGACGCCCACCGCGGACCTCTCAGAGGTGCTGCTCGAGCGTGAAGGTCAGGCTCGACAGGTTGACGACGGCGTTCGTCGCGACCTGGTCGGGCGTCGCCTCGTCGAACGTGAGCGTCACGTCGGCGTCGACGGGCGCGTACGCGGCCGTCGACGGCGCGACCTCGAACGTGCCGTCCCCGTTGTCCGTGGCCCACGACGGCGGGCCGTCGAGCTCGAACGTCACGTCGAGCGCGTCGAGCAGCGCCGCGTCGCCCGTGAGGGCGTCGGTGCCCGCGACGGAGAGCGTGGACTGCAGCGTGTCGCCGATCGCGGTCACGGTGACCGGCTGGGTCAGGGCGAGCACGTCGCCCGGGACGATGCGGACCGCCGTGACGTCCGCCACGGGAGTCCCGTTGAGCGTCCAGACGGGAGTGCCCATCGCGAGGTCCAGGTCGCCCGAGGTGATGTCGCCCGCCTCGGCGACGGCCTGCGAGTCGGACCACAGCGCGTACGTCCCGGCGCCTCCCAGGAGGAGCAACGCTCCCGCCCCGATCGCCAGCGCGCCCTTCGTCAGCCGTTCCATGTCGTGCCCCTGTCGTACCGGCGCCCACCCCTGCGGCGGCGCTCGTGCCCCGACGGTAGGTCGTGCCCCGGGCAACGGCATGCGCAGGAGCCTGCTCCGCCGGGTGAATTCCGCTGCGCGGACGCGGCGGGGGGTGCGGCGGTCGGACGTCAGGGGTGCGTCACGCGGGACGCGTCGCGCGGTGCAGCGCGACGATCCCGCCGGAGAGGTTGCGGTACGCGACCTTCTCCCAGCCCGTGCGCAGGAGCAGACGGCCGAGCCCGACCTGGTCCGGCCACGCCGCGATGGACTCGGCGAGGTACTGGTAGGAGCCGCCCTCGCGCGTCACGGCGGCCGCGATGCGCGGGAGCGCCTGGACGAGGTACTCCTGGTAGACGACGCGGAACGGCGCCCACGTCGGGGTCGAGAACTCGCAGATCACGACGCGCCCGCCCGGCCGCACGACGCGCAGCATCTCGCGCAGCGCGCCCTCGGTGTCGACGACGTTGCGCAGCCCGAACGAGATCGTCACCGCGTCGAACGTCTCGTCGGCGAACGGGAGCCGCGTCGCGTCGCCCGCGACGAACGGGAGGTCCGGGCGCCGCTCCTTGCCGACCTGCAGCATCCCGAGCGAGAAGTCGCACGGGACGACGCGCACGCCGTCGTCGGCGAACGGCTCGGACGACGTGCCGGTCCCGGCGGCGAGGTCGAGGACCTTCTCCCCCGGCAGCGCGCCGACCGCGCGCACCGCCGCGCGGCGCCACGACCGGTCCTGCCCGAGCGAGAGGATGTCGTTCGTCAGGTCGTACCGCGAGGCGATCCCGTCGAACATCGACGCGACCTCGGTGGGCTTCTTGTCCAGGGTGGCGCGGGGCATGCCCCCATGCTTCCACGTCCGCGCGCCGCCGGGCGCGCCCCGGGGGCGACGGCGGGCGGGGCGGACCGGGCCCGGCGGGCGCACCGCCGCGCGCGGCTTACGCTGGACGCGATGACTGCAGAACCGTCGGCCACGGCCGGACAGCCGCAACCCCGGCCGAGCATCGTCGTGCGGACCACCCCGATCCCCGACCTGCCCGGCGGTCTCGACGCCCTCGTGGACCTCCTGCCCGACGCGCGCCCGCACGCCTGGGTGCGCCGCGGCGACGGGATCGTGGGCTGGGGCGAGGCGCTGCGCCTCGAGACGTGGGGCCCGGGCCGGTTCGCCGACGCCGAGGCGGCGTGGCACGAGACGCTCGGGCGCGCCGTGGTGCGCGACGAGGTCGGGCTGCCCGGCACCGGACCGGTCGCGTTCGGGTCGTTCGCGTTCGACGACTCGGCGCCGGGCGACGACGCGCACGACCCCGTCCGCGCGGGCGGCGTGCTCGTCGTGCCGCGCGTCGTCGTGGGCCGTCGCGACGGGCGCGCGTGGCTCACGACGGTCGACACGGCCGGCTCGCTCTCCTCCTCCCCGGCCGACGCGCTCGCGCGCACCCCGCGCACTCCCGTCACGGCCCCCGGCGCGGTCGCGTGGCACGACGGCGCGCTGCGCGCCGACGACTGGGCGACCGTCGTCGCGGAGGGCGTCGAGCGGATCCGCTCGGGCGCGCTCGAGAAGGTCGTGCTCGCGCGCGACGTCGTCGCGCACACCGCCGAGCCCGTGGACCCGCGCTGGCTCCTCGCGCGCCTGGTCGCGGCGTACGAGGCGTGCTGGACCTTCTCCGTCGACGGCCTCGTCGGGGCGACCCCCGAGCTGCTGGTCCGCAGCGAGAAGGGCCTCGTGACCTCGCGCGTGCTCGCCGGCACGATCCGCCGCGGCGGGCTCTCCGACGACGAGGCGCTGCTGCGCGCGGCCCAGCTCGCGCGGTCGTCGAAGGACCTCGAGGAGCACGAGTACGCGGTGCGGTCGGTCGCGCAGGCGCTCGCGCCCTTCTGCTCGTCGATGAACGTGCCCGACGCGCCGTTCGTGCTGCACCTGCCGAACGTCATGCACCTCGCGTCCGACGTGACGGCGGTCCTCGCGCGCGGCGCCGGCGCGCCCGGGGCGGCGGCCGGCCCGACGAGCCTCGCGCTCGCCGCGGCGCTGCACCCCTCGGCCGCGGTGTGCGGGACGCCGACGAGCGTCGCGCGCGAGGTCATCCGCGAGATCGAGGGCATGGACCGGGGCCGGTACGCGGGCCCGGTCGGGTGGCTCGGGGCCGACGGCGACGGCGAGTGGGGCATCGCGCTGCGGTCCGCCGAGCTCTCGGCGACCGACCCGCGGTCCGTCCGTCTGTTCGCCGGGTGCGGCATCGTCGCCGCGTCGGACCCTGCGGCGGAGGTCGCGGAGTCGGAGGCGAAGCTCGAGCCGATGCGCTTCGCGCTCGGCGGCGGCTGACCGGCGGAGACGTCACCGTCGCGGCCTCGCGACCGGGGTCCGGACGGCCCGGTCCCGCCGGGGTCGCCGCTGCTACGTTCGCGGCGTGCCCGATTCCTCCCTGTCTCCCGCCGCCCGCCCGTCCGCCCCGTCCGGCGTCCTGGTCCGCCGCGCGACCGTGGCCGACCGCGACGACGTGTGGCCGCTCGTCCGCGAGCTGCCGCGCCACGACCCCGAGCGCGAGGCGTTCGAGCGGTCGTTCGGCCCGCTCCTCGCAGCGCTCGACACGTACTTCGCGGTGGCCGAGCTCCCGGACGACGGCGTGGTCGGCTACCTGCTCGCCAACCGCCACCTGACGTTCGCCTCGAACGGCGTCGTGTGCCGCGTCGAGGAGGTCGCCGTGCGGCCGTCGCACCGCCGCCAGGGGATCGGCCGCGTCCTGCTCGAGGCCGCGGAGGCGTGGGCCGCGGAGGTGGGCGCGCGGCGCGTCGGTCTCGCCACGGGCCTGTCCAAGGAGTTCTACGTCTCGGGCGGGTACGTCGAGACGGCCGGCTTCTTCACCAAGCACGTCGACGCGCCCGCCGCCGCGGCCGACGAGGAGCCGGGCGCCACGTGGGAGCCGTCGGGGCCCGCCGCCGGCTGACAGGGGACGACGGACGGCCGGCACGGGCGCTCCGTGCCGGCCGTCCGGTGTGCGGCGACCGCCCCGCGCGGGGACTCGCGGGCCGCTCGCCCGCCCGTCGCGGCAGGGGACGCGACGGGAGTCGGTGTGCGGGAGCGGGCCGCGCGTGCCGGCGCGTCGGCCCGCCCCCGGTGCCTCGGGACACCCGGCGGGCGTCCCGAGGGGTCAGCCCCGCCCGCCGAAGAACCAGTCGAACGGGTTCGGGACGTTGCCCGGGTCGGACGGGTCGGAGTCCTTCCCGCCGCCCTGCTCGCCGCCCTGGCCCTCGCCCTGGTCGCCCTGACCCGGGGTGCGGCCCTGGCCGGGCGCCTGGCCCTGCCCGTCGGTCCCGTCGTCGGCGGGGCGCGTCGCGAGCGTCACGTCGAGCTCGATCGTCTTCCCGTCGCGCACGACCGTCAGCGCGGACGTCTCGCCCGCGGCGCGCTCGCGCACGAACGCGGTGAGCGACTCGGCGCCGCCCACGGCGTGCCCGTCGATCGCGACGACGACGTCGCCGGAGCGGACCCCCGCCTCGGCGGCGGGCGACCCGTCGGTGATCTCCTGGACCTCCGCGCCGCGGCGCGTGACGCCGTCGGCGGTCGCGGTCGCGTCGGCGAGCGTCACGCCGAGGAACGCGTGCTCGGCGGTCCCGTCCTCGATGAGCTGCTCCCCGATCGACCTCGCGAGGTTCACGGGGATCGCGAACCCCAGGCCGATCGATCCTGACTGCCCGCCGCCGCTCGAGAGCGACGCGATCGACGACGTGATGCCGATGACGCGGCCCTGCGCGTCGAACAGCGGGCCGCCCGAGTTGCCGGGGTTGACCGCGGCGTCGATCTGGATCGCGTTGGTGACGACGGACGTGCCGCCGCCCTCGCCCGACGCGGAGACCGGACGGTCCACGGCCGACACGATGCCCGTCGTCGCCGTGTTCGCGAGACCGAGCGGGTTGCCGACCGCGAGCACGGCCTCCCCGACGCTCACGTCGTCCGAGTCGCCGAGCGTCGCGGGCCGGAGGTCGTCGGGCGCGTCGACGAGCTGCACGACCGCGAGGTCGGTCGCCGGGTCGAGCCCGACGATCTTCGCCTCGAACAGGCGGCCGTCGCTCAGCGTCACCTGGACGGTGTCGTCGACCGCGCCGGACACGACGTGGTTGTTCGTCAGGACGTGGCCCTGGTCGTCGATGACGACGCCCGACCCCTCGGCGCCGCCCTGCGGGGTCTGCACCTGGATCGCGACGACCGACGGCGCGACCGCCTGGGTCACGGCCTCCCAGTCCGGGTTCTGCGACGACGAGTCGGACACGGGCGCCGTGGTGCTCTGCTGGCGGCCGACGTCCGCGAGCGACGCCGGCGCCTGGTCGGGCGTCAGGGCCACGGTGAGGCCCGCGGTGCCGACGCTCGCGAGGACGGCGGCCGCGGCGGCCGCGCCGACGACGGGGACCCAGGTGCGGCGGCGGGGGCCGCCCTGGCCGCCCTGGCCGGCCGGGACGGGCGGCGCGGGCGGCGGGCCGAACGACCCGCCGGGCGCGTGCGGCGACGGCTGGGCGGGGCGCGCGTACGGGTTGGGCAGCGGCGCGGCGCCCGCGGGGCCCGTCGGGGCGGGCTGCGGCGGCGCGAGGTGCTGGACGTGCTGCGGTGCGGGGAGCGGCTGCGTCGCGCCGACCGGGGCCAGGGGCTCGGTCCGCGCCTCGACGGGCGCGGGCGCCGGCGTCCCAGCGGTGACGGCCGCGGCACGCTCGGCGGCGGCGGGCGTCGTCTCGGCGGGAGCGGCAGGGGCGTCGGTGGCCGGGGTGGTGGGGGTGGTGGGCTCGGTGCCCGGGGTGCTGGTCATGGTGGCCTCCTCGTTGCTGCCCACCACTTCACACCGCCGCGCTTGAACGACGCTTGAACGCTCCTGGGAGTTCGCTGCGAGTTCAGAGCGCCGCGCGCACGGCGGCGCGCACGTCCTCGGCGAGGCCCATCGCGTCGCGCCGGCGCTCCGTACGCCCGACGCGCACCTCGAGCACCTGGACGCCGTGGCTCGGCGCGCCGAGCGCGTGCCGCAGGGACGGCACGTCCGGCACGAGCTGGTGGTCCACGCCGTAGCCCGCGCAGAGCTGCGCGAGGTTGGCCCCGTGCGGCGTCGCGAACACGCGCTCGAACGTGCGGCCCGACGCCTCGGACGTCTCGCCGAGCGCGCCCGGCTCGAGCCCCGCGAAGATCGAGCCGCCGTCGTCGTTCACGACGACGAGCTGGAGGTCCGCGTGCGGCTCCGACGGGCCGCGGAGCAGCCCGCCGACGTCGTGGAGGAACGTGAGGTCGCCGAGCAGCACGCGCGTGCGCCGGTGCGCCCGGCCCGTCGCGACGGCGGCGCCCAGCGCCGTGGAGACCGTGCCGTCGATCCCGGCGAGGCCGCGGTTCGCGAGCACGCGCGGCGCACCCGTGTCGATCCCGAGCACGAGGCCGAGGTCGCGCACGGGGTTGGAGGAGCCGACGACGAGGAGGTCGTCGTCGCCGCACGCGCTCACGACGGCGCGTGCGACGCTCGGCCCGTCGGTCCGCGCACCGTCCGTCGCCGCCGCCACGACGCGCGCCGCGGCGGCCGAGGCGGCGCGCCACCGCGCGAGCCACGCCGGGTCGGCGCCGCCCGGCCCGGGCGCGGCGCCGTCCGGGTCGAGCCACCCGGTCGGGACCGCGGGCAGGACGGACGCGGCGTTGCGCGCGGCGTCGGGCCACGGCCCGGAACCGTCCGCGACGACGCGCACGTCGACGCCCGCGCGGCCGAGCAGCCTCTGCACGGGCCGCGACAGGGTCGGGCGGCCCAGCACCACGGCGTGCTCCACGGCGTCGACGAGCTCGTCGACGCCGAGCACGAGCGGGTGGGCGACGACGAGGTGCGTGCCGCCCACGGCGCCGGACGACGGCTCCGCGAGCAGGGGCCAGCCGCGCGCCTCCGCGAGCTCGCGCGCGACGGGGCCCGCACCGTCGCCCGCGACGACGACCGTCCGCGCGCCTGGTGCCGGCTGGTCCGCGGCGAGGACGGCGCGCGCGGGCACGACCGTCGTCGAGGGCGCGTCGGCCGCGGTCGCACGCGCGGCGTCGGGAGCGGGCGCCGGTGCAGCCGCGCGCGCGGGTGCGGCGCCGCCGACGCTGCCGAGCGGGACCAGGGGCTCGCGGTACGCGAGGTCGAGGTGCACGGGGCCGGGGTGACCCGAGCGCGCGCCGAGCGCCTCGCCGAGCGCGCGGCCCGCGAGCGCGAGCAGGTCGCGCACCTCGCCGGGCCGGCCGTCGGGCGCGGGGACGTCGGCCGCGAACCGCACGGCGGGGCCGAAGATCCCCGCCTGGTGCGTCGTCTGGTTCGCCCCCGTGCCGCGCAGCTCGTGCGGCCGGTCGGCGGTGAGCAGCACGAGCGGGACGCCCGTGTGGTGCGCCTCCAGCACCGCGGGGTGCAGGTTCGCGACGGCCGTGCCCGACGTCGTGACGACGGCGACCGGGCGCGGCAGCGCCACGCCCGCGCGGTCGAGCGGGCCCGCGCCGCGCGAGAGCCCGACGGCGAGGAACCCGGCCGAGCGCTCGTCGACGCGCACGTGCAGCGTCAGGAGCCCGTGGTCGGACGCCGCCGCGAGCGCGTAGGCGAGCGGCGCGCTGCGCGACCCGGGGGCGAGCACGACGTCGGCGACGCCGCCGAGCACGAGGCGGTGCACGAGCGCGAACGCGCTGCGCACCGCGGGGGGCTGGGCGTCGAGGCCGTCGAGCAGCAGGTCGCTCACCGGGCACCCCCCGCCGACGCGAGGAGGCCCGCGACGCGGTCGAGTCGCTCGCGCCAGCGCCGGTCCGTCCCGGGGTCGGGCGCGGTCGTGGCGAGCGCGGCGGCGGACGGGGCGGGGCGGGTCACGGGCAGGGCGCCGCCGACGGGGACGAGCGGGGCGTCCGTGACGTCCGCCGCGAAGAGGTTGACGGTCGCGAGCCCGCACGCGTACGGCAGCTCGGGCAGGGCCGCGGCGAGCGCGACGCCCGCGGCGATGCCGACGGACGACTCCAGCGCGGACGACACGACGACGGGCAGCCGCACCTGCTCGGCGAGGTCGAGGCACGCGCGCACGCCGCCGAGCGGCTGGACCTTGAGCACGACGACGTCCGCGGCGTCGGCGCGCACGACGGCGAGGGGGTCCTCGGCGCGCCGGATCGACTCGTCCGCGGCGACGGGCACGGCGGTGTCGCCGCGCTGGCCGCGCCGGACGGCCGCGAGCCCCGCGACGTCCGGGCACGGCTGCTCGACGTACTCGAGCCCGCCCGCGGCGCGGTCGAGGTGCGGCAGGCGCCGCAGCGCCTCGTCGGGGTCCCACGCGCCGTTCGCGTCCACCCGCACCCGGCCGTCCGGGCCGAGCGCGTCGCGCACGGCCTCGAGCCGCGCGACCTCGGCGTCGAGCGGTTCGAGCGCGCCGTCGGGGCCCCGCTGCGCGACCTTGACCTTCGCGGTCCGGCACCCGCCGGACGCCGCGACGAGCTCGCGCGCGCGGTCGGGCCCGACCGCGGGCACGGTGACGTTGACGGGCACGCGGTCCCGGACGGCGTCGGGCCACCCATGGTGCGCGGCCTCGTGCGCCGCGCGCAGCCAGGCCGCGGACTCGGCGTCGTCGTAGTCCCAGAACGGTGAGAACTCACCCCACCCGGCGTCGCCGCGCAGCAGCACGCCGTCACGCGTGTCGAGGCCGCGGAAGCGCGTGGTGAGCCGGGTGCGGTAGACGACGGTGCGGGAGTCGGGCACGCCTCCAGGCTATGTCACCACCGGCGGCAGCACGCCGCATCACCACCCGGGCGCCGCGCTCAGGAGCTGACGAGCACGACGACGACGAGGGCGACGATGACCGCGTTGAACGCGAACGCGACGACGGCGTGCGTCGTGACCATGCGGCGCGTGGCGGTGTCGAGCACCGTGACGTCGGCGGTGGAGAACGTCGTGCTCACGCCCGCGGCGAGGTACACGTAGTCGGCGAAGGCCCGCGGGCCGTCACCGGGGAACCCGAACCCGCCCGCGCCGCCGGCGGCGACGTCGCGGCGTGCGTAGTGCACCGTGTACGAGACGAGGACCGTGACCCACGACGCGACGATCACCGCGACGCCGAGCACCGTCATCCCGGGGACGGCGGCCCACGCGGACCCCTGGGCGAGCGCGACCCCGACGAGCAGTGCCATGACGGCGAACTGGACCGACCACGCGGCCGACCCGCCCCCGAGGAGCAGCCTGCGGGCGCGCCCGCGCCCGTCCGGGTGGGCGTCGAGGAGCGCCCGCTCGAGCGCGCGCCCGCGGCGTCCCGCGAACGCGACGCACGTGAGCGTGCAGTAGAGCCCGGAGAGCACGGCCCACGCCAGGAGCCCGGCGGCCACGGGCACGCCGTCCGGGGCGAGGCCGAGCGGGCCCGCCGTGAGCACGACGACGAGCGGGGCGACGACGAGCGCGACGACGGTCGACGTGACGGCCCGCACGCCCTCCGGGACCAGGCGGTCGCGCACGGAGGGCCGGGGGGCTGGTGGTCGGCGGCTCATGGCCCGCGAGACTACCGGGCGGCCGGGGCCGGTCGCGCCCACCGCCCGCCGGGGTCAGCTCGCGGCGGCGCGCCCGACGAGGTCGGCGACGAGCTGGACGGCGAGCGCGCGCACGTCGCGACCCTCGCTCAGCGCGCTCACCGCGGCGCCGTCGACGACGGCCACGACGAGCGCGGGCGGGACGCTGCCGAGGCCGCGGACGGCGAGGAGCTGCGCGATCGCGTCGTCGAGGCCCTGGCGACCCTCGCCGTAGGCGCGCGCGAGCGCCGGGTAGCGCCCGGCCCCGACGAGGTGCTCGTAGAAGCCCCGCACCTCGGACTCGCCGCCCGGCGGCAGCACCGCGTCGACGAGCACGTGGGCGTCGAGGCGCGCGCGGTCGCCGCCGCGGGCCGCGCGCTCGGCGGCCCCGCGGGCGTGCTCGGCCCAGCCCGCGACGATGACCTCGCCGGCCGCGCCGATGAGGTCGTCGAGGCCCGTGAAGTAGTAGGTCGTCGCGGCGAGCGGGACGTCGGCGCGGGCCGCGACGGCGCGGTGCGTCACCGCGGCGGGGCCCTCGCGGAGGATGAGGTCGGCGGCGGCGCGCACGATCGCCTCGCGGCGTGCGACGCCGCGGGCCTGGCGGCGCGGCGCGGGCCGCGACGGGGCGGTCTCGGTCGGCATCGGTGTCAGTGCCCTCCCCCGGAGAGGTTGAGCCCGACGACCCCGGCGACGATCAGCACGAGGGAGATCACCTTGAGGACGGTCACGGGCTCGTCGAACAGGACGACGGCGAGGACCGCCGTCAGCGCGGCGCCGATCCCCACCCAGACACCGTAGGCCACGCCCACGGGCAGCGACTTCAGGGCGATGCTCAGCCCGACCATGCTCAGCACGAGCATGACGACGAACCCGACGCTGGGCCACAGGCGCGTGAAGCCGTGCGAGGCCTTGAGGCTCAGCGCCCAGCCGGCCTCGAGCATGCCGGACGCGATGAGGACGATCCATGCCATGGGGATGCTCCCTGGGGTCGGCGCACCGGGTGGCAGGGCCCGCCGTCGTGCGCAGAACTGGTACTAACGTACCAGTTCCTCGTCCGGCGTCAAGCACGCGGCCCGGAGCACCTGCACGACCCCCGGCACGTCGCCCTCCCGGACGCGTGCCGTGCCCACGACCACGCCGTGCCCGGCACGACCCGAGGACGTGCCCCCGAGAGGATCCGCCGGCACGCCCACGGCGCGCAGCCCCGCGACCGCGGCCGCTTCCGCGGCCGGGCCCGGGACGGGGACGACGAGGTGCAGCCCCGCCGCGACACCGCCCACGCGGACGCCGGGCAGGGCGGTCGCGAGCGCGTCGAGCAGCGCGCGCCGCCGCCGCAGGTACACGAGCCGCGCGCGCCGCAGGTGCCGCTGGTACGCGCCCGAGCCGAGCAGCGCCGCGAGCGCCGCCTGCTCCGGCACGGACGTGCCGAGGTCCGCACGGCGCTTCGCCTCCACGAGCGGGCCCACGACGCGCGGCGGCGCGACGACCCAGCCGAGGCGCAGCGCCGGGGACAGGAGCTTGGAGACCGAGCCGAGCAGCACGACACGTTCCGGGTCGAGCGCCTGCACCGACGCCACGGGCCGGCGGTCGTAGCGCAGCTCGGCGTCGTAGTCGTCCTCGAGGACGAGCCGGTCCCCCGCCGCTGCCCACGCGAGCAGGGCACGGCGCCGCGCGGGCGCGAGCACGACCCCGAGCGGGAACTGGTGCGCCGGCGTCACGAGCGCGGCGCGCGCGTCGTCCGGCAGCAGGTCGGCCCGCAGCCCGTCCGCGTCGACCGGCACCCCGGCCGTGCGCAGACCCGCGTCGTGCAGCAGGTCGAGCGCCCCGCGCGACGACGGGTCCTCCACCGCCACGCGCACCGGATCCCCCGGCGCGGGGCCCCCGCGCACGCCCGGGCTCGGGGCGACCCGGCCGGTCGCGAGGAGGCGCGCGAGCAGCGCGAGCCCCTGCGCCACGCCGCTGACCACGACGACGTCGGACGCCGTCACGTGGGCGCCGCGCGCTCGGCGCAGGTGCACCGCGAGCGCCTCGCGCAGCGCGGGCAGACCCTGCGGGTCCGGGTAACCGAGGTCGGCGTCGGCGAGACCGCGGACGCCGTCGCGCACCGCGCGCGCCCACGCCGCGCGCGGGAACAGCGCCGGGTCGGGCGTGCCCACGCTCACCCCGCGCGGCGCACCGCCGCCCGGCGCCGGCTCCGCTCGGGTCGCCGCGCGCGCGGCGCGGTCGGGCGCGGGCAGAGACGCCACGACGACGCCCGAGCGCGGGCGCGACACGAGCAGACCCTCGCCCACGAGCACGTCGACGGCGGCCGTGACCGTCCCGCGCGAGACGCCGAGCGCCGCCGCGGCGTCCCGGCCCGAGGGCAGCACGGTCCCGGCCTCGAGCCGACCGTCCACGACCGCGGCGCGCAGCCCGTCGCCCAGCCACCGGCCGACGTCCCGGCCGGGGCGCGGGCCGAGGACGAGCAGCAGCGCGTCGGGCTCGAGGCGCGTCGTCATCTGGCCCAGTGAACCAGGCACGACCTGGCTCTGCACGGTGGTCCAGCACGCTCCTACGGTCGACGGGTGACCACCGCTCCCGCCCGCTCCCTCCCCACCGGGACGCTCGCCACCCGGACCGGCGACCTGCGCTGCGCGGCCGCCATGGCGATCGTCGGCGCCTCGTTCGTCGCGTCGGCCGCGCTCGCCGGCTTCCCCGTGCTCGGCGGTCAGGCCGTGCGCTACGCCGTCGCCGCGCTCGTGCTGCTCGCCGTCCTCGCCGTGCGGCGCGCGCCCTGGGTCGTGCCGTCGCCGCGCGCGCTGCTGCGGCTCGCCGCCCTCGCGGCGACGGGCCTCGTCGGCTTCAGCGTCCTCGTCGTCGAGAGCGCCGCGCGCACCGACCCGTCGCTCGTCGGGGCCGTCGTCGGAGCCTCGCCCGTCGTGCTCGCCGCGTCCGCCGCGCTGCGCGCCCGGCGCGTCGCCGCGCGCACGCTCGCGGCGGCGGTCGTCGTGACCGCCGGCGTCGTGGTCGTCGAGGGCGGCGGCTCGGGCGACGCCGTCGGCGTCGTGCTCGCGCTCGGCGCGCTCGCGTGCGAGGTGTGCTTCTCGCTCCTCGCGGTGCCGCTCCTGCCGACGCTCGGCGCGCTGCGCGTCTCCGCGTACGCGTGCGTGCTCGCCGTCCCCCAGCTCGCGGCGCTCGGCCTGGCCGCGCAGCACCTCGCCGGACGCCCCTTCCTCGCGGTGCCGGACGCCGGGGAGCTCGCCGCGCTCGGCTTCCTCGCCGTCGTCGTCACGGCCGTCGCGTTCCTCCTGTGGTACTCCGGGCTCGCGGCGATCGGCCCCGCGCGGGCGGGCCTCCTCGCGGGCCTGCTGCCCGTCGCCGCGCTCGCCGCGTCCGTCGTGCTCGGGTTCGAGGAGCCGGGCCTGCGGCCCCTCGTGGGGACGCTCGTCGTGGCGGCGGGCCTCGTCCTCGGCCTCACGACGTCGCGCGCACGCCGCCCGGCCGCGCACCGGCTACCGTGGCGGGCGTGAGCAGCACCGACGACTCCCCCGCCCTCCCCCGCCAGGTCTCCGAGACGTTCGACCCCCGCGCGTGGCGCGACGTCGACGGGTTCGAGGGGCTCACCGACATCACCTACCACCGCGGCGTCGAGCGCGACCCGGACGGCGCCGTCGTGCGCGACCTGCCGGTCGTGCGCGTCGCGTTCGACCGCCCGGAGGTGCGCAACGCGTTCCGGCCCCACACCGTCGACGAGCTCTACCGCGTGCTCGACCACGCGCGCATGACGTCCGACGTCGGGACCGTGCTCCTCACGGGAAACGGGCCCTCGCCCAAGGACGGCGGCTGGGCGTTCTGCTCGGGCGGCGACCAACGCATCCGCGGCCGCTCCGGGTACCAGTACACGACCGCGCCCGACGGTGGGGGCGACGTGCACACGCGCGATGCCGTCGACCCGGGGCGCGTGGGGCGCCTGCACGTCCTCGAGGTGCAGCGGCTCATCCGGACGATGCCCAAGGTCGTCGTCGCGGTCGTCAACGGGTGGGCGGCCGGGGGCGGGCACTCGCTGCACGTCGTCGCGGACCTGTCGATCGCGAGCCGCGAGCACGCGCGGTTCAAGCAGACCGACGCGAACGTCGGGTCGTTCGACGGCGGCTACGGGTCGGCGTACCTCGCGCGGCAGGTGGGGCAGAAGCGCGCGCGGGAGATCTTCTTCCTCGCGCGGGAGTACTCGGCGCAGGACGCCTACGAGTGGGGCGCGGTGAACGAGGTCGCGGACCACGCGGACCTGGAGGCGCTCGCGATCGAGTACGCGCGAGTGATCGCGACGAAGTCGCCGCAGGCGATCCGGATGCTCAAGTTCGCGTTCAACCTCGCGGACGACGGGCTCATGGGCCAGCAGGTCTTCGCGGGCGAGGCGACGCGCCTGGCGTACATGACGGACGAGGCCGTCGAGGGGCGCGACGCGTTCCTCGAGCGGCGCGACCCGGACTGGGGCCGGTTCGGCTACGCGTTCTGAGCCACCGCGGGGTGGCTGCGAGCGGCGCGCGACCGGTCGGGTCAGGAGCCGCCGACGAGGCTCGTGAGCATCTCGATGAGGCCGCGGCCGACGAACGCCGCCGCGACGGCGAGGCCGAAGAGCAGGCCCACGGAGACGGCGACGGGGGCCGCCGAGCGCGCGACGCCCGGCTCGTCGTCGCGCGCGGCGCGCGGCGCGTACGACGGCGGGAGCGGCGTCGGCGAGGCGCCCTCGCGCGGGGCGTCGGGCTGGGACGGGTGGACGGGGTGCGGGACGACGGTTGCCATGACTCCACGGTGCCGTCCGCGGCCCCCTCGCCGCGTCGGCCCCGCGGCTCGACCTGCGCGGCGGCCGGTCCTCCTCGGGACGGAGCGGTCGTCCGCCCGCGGGATGAGCGCCGCACGAGCGGGCGCCCGCGCGTCAGCCGATCTCCCAGCTCCCCGAGCCGAGCGGGACGAGCTCGAGCCACGTCGTGCCCGGCTCGAGCTCGACGGGCGCCCCGTCCGCGCCCGTGAGCACGAGGGGCGCGTCGACGGCCTCCTTGGACCACGTCACGGACACCTGCCGGCCGCCGCTCGCGACCACGCCGTCCCCCGTGCCGACGAGCAGCGTCTCGGGCACGGGCACCCCGGCGGGGTCCTTGAACCGGGTGTTCTGCAGGGGCGCCGCGAGGAGCACGACGTTGGTCGCCGCGAGCCGCACCTCGTCGGACGACACGGCCGGGGCGTCGCCCTCGCTGCGCACCCAGCGCCCCTCGCCGCCGTCCCACTCCCACACCGCGCGGCTCGCGAACGTGAGCCGCACGTCGAGGCGCGCCGCCTCGGTACCCGTCGCGGTCGCGGTGCCCGTCCCCGGCTCGCGCGCGAAGACGAGCTGGGCGGGCGGTGGCGCGGCCCGACCGTCGTCGGCCTGCGCCCACAGCTCCTCGGGGCTCGCGTAGACGTTGTGGGGCGCGCGCCGGGCCCGCGTCGTGACGAAGCCGTCGTCGCCCTCGTCCATGACCACGGACTGGGTGCCGGCCGCCTCGACCGCGTCGACGAACGGCTCCTGGCCGCCCGTGTACGCGAGGACGCCGTGCAGCGGCGCGACGATCGCCGGGTCCATCGGGCGCACCGACCGGACGGGGCCCACGAGCTCGGGGACCTGCGAGTGGTAGACCGCGACGAACCGCGTGATGCCGCCCTCCACGACCTCCTCCCACACGACGTCGGCCTGCTCGAGGCCCGTCTGCGGGCGCGCCTGCTGGGCGTTCTCGATCTTCACCGCGAGCGCCGGCCGGTCCGCGACCTCCTCGGCCGCGACGCCGGTGAGCGGCCAGACGAGCGGGACCTCCGGCGTCGGGGGCGTGCCCTTGTCCGCGGCGACCTCCGCGTCGACCGTCTCGGTCACCGGCGTCGCGGGCTCCTCGCCGCCGCACGCCGTGAGCGCGAGCAGCGCCGCCACGAGCAAGACCGCCCGCGCGGGGCCGAGCCCGGCCCCTCGTCCCGTTCTCGTCACCCTCGACCCTCCCGTCGGCCCAGGGCCCGAGCCCCGTGACAGCCCCTCGACGGACGTGCGTCCGGGGTCACCCTACGGCCCGGCCTACGCTGATCCGGTGACCCGCGCCGTCGTCCCCGCCGATCTCGACGACCTCGTCCGGTCCGTGGGCGCCGCGCTCGACGGCGCGGGGCCGGCCGTCGCGCCCGTGCCCCTGCTCCCGTTCCGCGGTGCCGGACGGCCGGGTGCCGTGGACCTGCCGCCCGGGACCGCGCTCGTCCTGCGCACGTCGGGGTCGACCGGCGACCCGCGCGAGGTGCTGCTGACCGCCGCGGCCGTGCGCGCCTCGGGCGCCGCGACGCACGAGCGTCTCGGCGGGCCCGGGCACTGGCTGCTCACGCTGCCCGCCACCCACGTCGCGGGCGTGCAGGTCGTCGCGCGCGCGCACGCGGCCGGCCGCGGGCTCACCGCGGCCCCGGCCGGGGAGCCGTTCACCCCGCGCGGCTTTGCCGACCTCGTGGCGCGCTCCCCGCACGGCGAGCGTCGCTACGTCTCCCTCGTGCCCACGCAGCTGCACCGGCTCGTCGCGGCCGCGGACGCCGGCGACGACGACGGCGCCGCGGGCCTCGACGCGCTGTGCGCCCTCGACGCCGTGCTGCTCGGCGGCGCGGCGACGCCCCCGGTGCTGCTGCGCCGCGCGCGCGAGGCCGGCGCGCGCGTCGTGACCACGTACGGCATGACGGAGACGTCCGGCGGGTGCGTCTACGACGGCGTCCCGCTCCCCGGCGCGCGCGTCCGGCTCGTCCTGTCCACGGCGCAGGACGGCGCCGGTGTCGTCGAGCTCGCCGGGCCGTTCCTCGCGACCGGCTACCGCGGCGCCCCGGACGCGACCGCCGCCGCGTTCCGCACCGACGACGACGGCACGCGCTGGTTCCGCACGAGCGACCTCGGCCGGCTCGACGGTCCGCCCGGCGGCCCCGTGCTCGCGGTGCTGGGGCGCGCGGACGACGTCGTCGTCACGGGCGGCGTCAACGTCGCGCCGGCGGCGGTCGAGGACGTCGTCACGGAGGTCGACGGCGTGGGCGAGGCGTGCGTCGTCGGGGTCCCGCACGCCGAGTGGGGCCAGGAGGTCGTCGCCGTCGTCACGCTGCGCGACGCGGCGCGCGGCGACGACGTCCCCGACGGTGCCGCACCGGTCGCGGACGCCCCCGCCGACCTCGTCGCCGCCGTGCGGGCCCGCGTCGCCGATAGGCTGGAGCGGCCGGCCGCGCCCCGCCGCGTGCTCGTCGTCCCGGGACTCCCGAGGCGCGGGCCCGGCAAGGTGGACCGCGCCGCGGTCGCCCGGCTCGCCGCCGCGCACGTCGCGGCCCCGGGCGGCTGAGCCGCGACCCGCACCCCGCACGAGCCGCACGACCGAGACGGAGCACCATGGCCAGCACCACCGAGTGGATCGCGGGCGCCCGCCCGCGGACCCTGCCCGCCGCCGCGACCCCCGTCCTTGTCGGGTCGGGCGCCGCGGCCCAGGTGGGCGGCTTCGCGCTCGGACCCGCGCTCCTCGCGCTCGGCGTGGCGCTCGCGCTCCAGGTGGGCGTCAACTACGCCAACGACTACTCCGACGGCGTGCGCGGCACGGACCTCGACCGCGTCGGGCCGATGCGCCTCACCGCGACCGGGGCGGCCCGCCCCGGCCAGGTGCGCGCCGCCGCGTTCGGCGCGTTCGGCGTCGCGGCGGTGCTCGGGCTCGTGCTCTGCGCGGTCACCGGCCACTGGTGGCTGATCGCCGTGGGCGCGCTCGCGATCCTCGCCGCCTGGTACTACACGGGCGGACGCAACCCGTACGGCTACCGCGGCCTCGGCGAGGTCGGCGTGTTCGTGTTCTTCGGGCTCGTGGCCACGCTCGGCACCACGTACACCCAGGCGGGCGTCGTCACGTGGCCGTCGGTCGTCGGCGCCGTCGCCGTGGGCCTGCTCGCGTGCGCGATCCTCATGGTCAACAACGTCCGCGACATCCCCACGGACGTCGTCGCGGGCAAGCGCACGCTCGCCGTGCGGCTCGGCGACTTCCGGGCGCGCCGCGCGTACGTCGCGATGATCTGGCTCCCGCTGCTGCTGGCGGTCGTGTGCGCGTTCGCGTCGCCGTGGGCGCTCGCGACGCTCCTGCTCCTGCTGCCCGCGGCGCTGCTGAGCGTCCCCGTGATCGCGGGCGCGCGGGGCCCGCTGCTCGTCCCGGTGCTCGCCGGGACCGGCCTGTACGAGCTCGCCTACGGCGTGCTGCTGGGGGTCGGCCTCGCCCTGTGACCCCGGCCCCCGGCGAGGGCCGAACTCTCGACGAGGGCCGGGCTCCCGACGAGGGCCGCGGCTCCCGGTGAGGGAGTCCGCTCAGCGCGCGGGCGCAGCCCCGTCGCCGGCCGGCGCGTCGCCCGACTGCGCGTCGAGAGCGGCGTCCTCCGCGGCGGCGTCGTCCTCGATCTCGCGCGAGAACCGCTCCCCCGTGCGCGCGCGGTGCTCGGCGCGCGCCGCGAGGTAGCGCGAGGCCGCCTCGCGCGGCCCGCGCAGGGTCAGGTAGGAGAGCATGAGCGCGACGACCGCGGCGACGAGCACGAGGAGCCAGTCCCGCAGGCCGGCGAACCAGAGGACTCCCAGCGCGACCGCGAAGAGCAGCAGGCGCAGGACGGAGTAGACGACGACAGGCACGACTCCAGGGTACGGCCCGTAGGCTGGAGCCATGCTTCGCGTGCTGCTCCCTCTCCTCGCCGTCGGCCTCGCGGTCTACGCGCTCGTCGACCTCGCCTCGAGCGACGAGGAGGAACGCGGCGGGATCCCGAAGGGGCTGTGGGTGGTCCTCATCATCCTGCTGCCGTTCCTCGGGCCGATCGCGTGGATCCTCGTCAAGCGCGCGGGCCGCTCCGGCTCGCGCTACGCGGGCGGCCGACCGGGCACGCCGCCGGCGCCCGGTGCGCGGCGGCGGCGCAACGCGCCCGTGGCGCCCGACGACGACCCGGACTTCCTCTGGCGGCTCGAGCAGGAGCGCCGTCGTCAGGCGCGCGGCACGAGCCCCGGCACGGCGGACGGCCCGCCCACCCGCCCGGAGGACGACGGCGACGCCCCGCGCCCCGGCGCGAGCAACGGCTCGGACGACGGGGACGACTCCGTCCGCTGACCGCGGCCCGGCGGGGGACGCGGCGGCGCCGAGCATGCGGACGGCGCCGCGGCACGGGTGTGCGGCGGCGCCGTTCGCGTGGTGCCTCTCCTCCGTGGTGAGGCCCGGGTAGCCGGTGCCGCTACTCCGTGGTGAGGCCCGAGTAGGAGTGCTTGCCGTTGAACAGCAGGTTCACGCCCGTGAAGTTGAACAGCACGCACGCGTAGCCGACGAGCACGAAGTACGCGGCCCGGCGCCCGGACCACCCGCGGGTCGTGCGCGCGTGGAGGTAGGCCGCGTAGACGATCCAGACGACGAAGCTCCAGACCTCCTTGGGGTCCCAGCCCCAGTAGCGGCCCCACGCGTGCTCGGCCCAGATGGCGCCGCCGATGATCGTGAAGGTCCACAGCACGAACGCGACCGCGTTGAGGCGGAAGCTCAGCGCCTCGAGCTGCACCGGCCCGGGCGTCGTGTCGAGCCAGCGCCAGCCGCGCGCGCCGAGCACCGCGTTGCCGCCGTCCCGCGAGTCGCGCAGGAGCTGCAGCGCCGACGTGACGAACGCGACGGTGAAGATGCCCGTGGCGATGATCGCGACGCCCACGTGGATGACGAGCCAGTAGGACTGCAGCGCGGGCTGGACGCCCGTCGCGACGACGAAGAAGGCGTTCTGGGCGAGGCCGAGGAAGAGCACCGACAGGCCCGTGACGAACGAGCCGAGGAAGCGCACGTCGCGCGTGACGGACACGCCCAGGAACACCGCGAGCGCGACGAACGCGCCGACGAGCGTGAACTCGTACATGTTGGCCCAGGGCGCGCGCCCGGCGGCGATGCCGCGCGTGACGATCGCGACGAGCAGCAGCGCGGTGCCGAGCCACGTGACCGAGATCCCGATGTTCGCGGCCTTGCGCGACGGCGCGGGGGCCGCGGCCGGTGCCGCAGGGGCCACCGCACCGGGGCCGTAGGGCGAGGCGGGCGTCGTCCCGCCCGCGGCGGCGGTCGCGAGCACCTCGGTGCGCTCGGCGCCCTCGTCGTGCGCGTCCGCCTCGGCCTCGGGACGGCCCGCGAGCCGCGTGAGGTCGATCGCGAACGCGACGAGCGCCACGGTCAGCGCGGTCGCCGCGGCCCAGACGAGGTCCTGGCTCAGCTCGGCTACGGTCATCGGTCAGCCTTTCGTGCGCGGTCGCGCGCGGTCGGGTCCTGGGCGGGGGCCGCAGGCGTGGAGGTGCGGTCGGCCGGCGTGGGGCCCGCCGGGTCGGTGAGGTCGCCCTCACCCGATGGTGCCACGCCCGGGAGCGCGGCGAGAAGCGCGTCGACCTCGCCCTGCAGGCCGGCGTCGTCCCCGCGGGCCAGCCCGGCCACGGCGACGACCGTGCGCTCGCGCGGTGCGCCGTCGTCGTCCGGCCCGGGCACGTCCTCGCGCCACGCGCGCACCCACACGCGGCGGCGCGGCGTGAACAGCGAGACGGCGAGCCCGGTGAGCGCCCCGAGCGCGAACACGAGGACCCACGTGAGCGACGGGTCGTGGCGCAGGTCGAGCGCGACGTACCGGGGCAGCGAGTCGAACGAGATCGTGCCGAGGCCGTCCGGGAGGTCCACCGTCTCGCCCGGGGCGACGAGGAGGCGCACGCGCTGCCCGTCGGCGTCGACCGACGGCGTGAGGTCGTCCGTGTCGAGGCGGTAGACGTTCTGCGGCAGCCCCTCGTCGAGGCCGAGGTCGCCGCGGTACACCTCGAGCACGAGCAGCGGGTTGATCGGCTGCGGGTACACGGACGTCGCCGTCGCGCCGTCCTCGCTGAGCTCCGCCGTCGGCAGGAAGTACCCGACGAGGCCGATCTGGTCGAGACCGGGCGAGACGTCCGGCACCTTGATGACGCCGCGCGACGTGTACATCGTGTCCTCGGGGAGGAACGGCACGCGGCCGGAGAACGCGACCTCGCCGTCGGCGTCGCGCACCGTCACCTCGGGCGCGAAGCCGTTGCCCTGGAGGTAGATCTTGGCGCCGCCCGCGGTGAGCGGGTGGTTGACCTTGATCGTCTCCTCGTGCGTCTCGCCGTCGGGGTCGCGCACCGTCACCGTCGCGGTGAAGTCGCGCGACTGCGCGAACGCGACGGAGTCGGCCGCGAACTCGGACTCGAAGGCGTCGAGCGTCATCGAGAACGGGACGAGCGACGACGGACGGAACCAGGCGCCGTTCTCGAACGTGTCGTAGTCCACGACGGCGTTCGCGAACCCGCGGCCCTCCGTGACGATCGCCTGCCCGCGGTAGTGCAGGAGCTGGCCCGTCGCGACGGCGACCAGGAGACCGACGAGGGACAGGTGGAACAGCAGGTTGCCCGTCTCGCGCACGTACCCGCGCTCGGCCGACACCGTGCGCGCGGCGGGACGCGCCGCGGAGCGGCCGCGCGCGGGGGCCGCGTCCTCGGACCCGGTGTCGACGCGGAAGGTCGGGAGCCAGGACAGCCGCCCGCGCAGGTGGGTGCTCGCCGCCGCGACGACGTCGTCGGGCGTCGCGTCCGTCACGGCGCGGGCCTGCGCGGGGAAGCGGTCGAACCGGCGGGGCGTGCGCGGGGGGCGCGTGCGCAGGGCCTGCCAGTGCGCCTTCGTGCGCGGCAGGATGCAGCCGACGAGCGAGACGAACAGCAGGAGGTAGATCGCCGAGAACCACACCGAGGCGTAGACGTCGAAGAAGCCGAGTCGGTCGAGCCACTCCCCCGTCGTCGGGTTCTCCTGGAGGTAGCGCAGCACCGCGGCCGGGTCCTGCGGGCGCTGCGGCAGGACGGAGCCCGGCACCGCCGCGACCGCGAGCAGCATGAGGAGCATGAGCGCGACGCGCATGCTCGTGAGCTGGCGCCACGTCCAGCGCAGGGTGCCGCGCCAGCCGAGGCTCGGGAGCGCCGGCGTCGTGCCCCCGCCGCCCCCGGCGGCGAACGCGTCGTCGATGCCCTCGGGGCGGTACCCCGCCGCCTGCTCGCCCGACCTCTCGGCCTGACCGGTCCGTTCGGTCATCTCACACCACCGTCACGTAGCCGCCGATCCAGCCCTGCAGCGACGTCGTCCACGTCGTCCACAGGCCCGTGACCAGCGCGAGGCCGATGAGCACCAGGAGTCCGCCGCCGATCCGCATGATGGCGAGGCGGTGCCGGCGCAGGAAGCCGAGCATGCGCTGCGAGCTCTGGAGCCCGAGCGCGATGAGCAGGAACGGCACGCCGAGGCCGACGCAGTACGCGACCCCGAGGAGCGCGCCGCGACCCGCCGAGGCCTCGCTCAGCGAGAGCGCCTGCACGGCGACGAGCGTCGGGCCGAGGCACGGCGTCCAGCCGAGGCCGAACACGACGCCCAGCAGCGGCGCCCCCCACAGCCCGGCCCGCGGGCTCAGGTGCAGGCGCCGCTCGCGCTGCAGGAACGGGACCGCGCCCAGGAACGCGAGCCCCATGAGGACGACGACCACGCCGAGGACGCGCTGGATGACGTCCTCCCAGCGGACCAGGTGCACGCCGACCGCACCCGCCGCGAACATGAGCGCGACGAACACGAGGGTGAACCCGGCGACGAACAGCCCGACGCCCGCGAGGACGCGCCCGCGGCTCGGCGCCGCGACGCGCGTGGCCGTCGTCGTGCCGCCGGACCCGACACGGCCGCCCCCGGCGCTCGCCGCGGCCATCCCCGAGACGTACCCGACGTACCCGGGCACGAGGGGCAGCACGCACGGCGACGCGAAGGACACGAGCCCGGCGAGGATCGCGACCGGGACCGCGAGGAGCATCGACCCGCTGAAGACCGTCGTGGCGAACGTGTCGCCCACGCTCGTCGCGGCGGCCGCGGGGAGCACGGCCGGGGCGGTGGCGGCGAGGGGCGCGAGGGAGACCACGATCAGCCGTCCGCCTCGTCCTCGCCCAGGACGTCGTCGACGAGCGCGGTGAGCGTCGAGCCCTCGGCGAGCCCGATGACGCGCGCGGCGACGCGGCCCTCGCGGTCGAGCACGACGGTCGACGGCACGGCCTGGAGCGGCACGGTGCCCGAGAGCGCGGCGACGACCTCGCCGCTGCGGTCGTCGATCGACGGGTAGGGCACCTCGAAGCGGCGCTGGAACGCCTGCGCGGCGCCGGCCTCGTCGGTCGTGTTGATGCCGAGCACCCGCACGCCGTCGTCGGCGCGGTCGTTCGCGAGGGCGACGAGGTCGGGCGCCTCGGCCCGGCACGGCGCGCACGCCGCGTACCAGGTGTTGAGCACGACGACGTCGCCGACCCACGCGCTCGTGTCGACGGGCTCGCCCTCGTAGTCCGTGCCGGTGAGCGTCACGACGTCGCCCCGCTCGCCGACGTCCCACGTGCGGACCGAGCCGTCGCCCGAGACGTAGCCCTGGCCCACGACGTCGGTCGTCGCGCCGGAGTCCTGGGCGCACGCGGCGAGGCCGAGCGTCGCGGCGAGCGCGACCCCGGCCGCGAGCGCGCGGCGGCCGGCGCGGGGCGCACGGCGGCGCGGGGCCGGCGTCGGGCCGGTCGCGACGGGGAGGGCGTGCGCGTCGCGCGCGCGCGAGGGTGCGGTCACAGCGGCATCACAGGGAGCACCCTGCCCGCGGTTCCTGGACGCCACCTGGGAGACGTGACCTGCGCCACGCCCGAACGGGACGGTTCGGGCGCCGCGGCCCCCGCGACCGCACGGACCATGACCGACGTCACGCCCCCGCGACCTGCGCGGCGCCCGGCAGGAGGTCGGCGACCGGCTCGGTGTAGTGCAGCGCGACGAGGCGGTCGTCCTCGAAGTGCAGCGACGTGAGGGACGCGAGCGAGCACTCGCGCTTGCGGGGGTCGTGCCACAGGCGGCGGTTCTCGTAGCTGAGGCGGGTGAGCCAGACGGGGAGCTGGTGGCTGACGAGCAGCGCCTCGCGCCCCGCGGCCTTGTCCCGCGCGTCGGCGACGGCGGCCCGCATGCGCGCGACCTGCTCGACGTACGGCTCGCCCCAGGACGGGCGGAACGGGTTCCACAGGTGGCGCCAGTGCTGCGGGTGCCGCAGCGAGCCGTCGCCGACGCCGAACGTCATGCCCTCGAAGTGGTTCGCGGCCTCGATGAGTCGGTCGTCGGTGCCGAGCTCGAGGCCGAACGCCTCCGCGGCGGGCGTCGCCGTCTCCTGCGCGCGCTGGAGGGGGGACGCGACGACGACGGCGAGGTCGGCCCGCGGCCGCGACGTCCCGTCGGGGCCGGGCTCGCCCGCGAGGTGCGCGGCGACGCGGCGGGCCATCTCGTGGCCGCGCTCGGACAGGTGGTAGCCGGGGATGCGGCCGTACAGGACGCCGTCGGGGTTGTGGACCTCGCCGTGGCGCAGGAGGTGGACGATGGTGGAGACCATGCGCACCAGTGTCCCGCACTCCGCGGGCCGGGTGGCACCGCGCCCGGGTGGCGCGCGACGTCAGGAGGCGCGTTCCCCCTTGCACGCGGCGGCGACGGCGGCCATCGCCTCGCCGAGCGCGCGGAACTGCTCGGGGGTGAGCACGTCGACCATGTACCGCCGCACGGCTGCGACGTGCGCGGGCGCGGACGCGACGAGCACGCGGTAGCCCTCGCTCGTCATCGCGCAGTTGACGCCGCGCCGGTCGCCCGTGCTCGCCGAGCGGCGCACGAGGCCGCGCGCCTCCATGCGCGCGACCGTGTGCGTGACGCGGCTGCGCGAGCGCGCGAGACCGTCCGCGAGCGCCGACATGCGCAGCGTGTGGTCCGGGCTCTCCGAGAGCCGCACGAGCAGCTCGTACTCGTTGAGGGAGACGTCGGAGCGCTCCTCGTGGTCGCGGCCCACGGCTTCGATGAAGCGCACCGCCCCGTCGAGGTAGGCGCGCCAGAGCCGCTGCTGCTCGGCGTCGAGCCAGCGGGGCTCGTCGGTCGCGGAGGCGGTGCGGGGTGCGGACGTCATCGGGGGGTTGTCGACGTCGTTGCTCGTCATGGGTCCTCGTGCGGTGTGCGGAGGGGCGCGGTCAGGTGCGGGGCGTCGTCCCACATTGTTCCACCCCACCGGGAATAGACGGATCGACCGTCGCTGTTGATACGCTCCGTACGCAGTTGAACCTTCAACCAAGTCGGTCCGCGGACCACGACCCTCACAGGAGCATCCATGGCCTCGTCGCTGCCCACCGGGCTCACCTCCGGCACCTACGCCCTCGACTCGTCCCACTCGCAGGCGGCCTTCAGCGTCCGCCACGCCGGCATCTCCAAGGTGCGCGGCACGCTCGCCATCACGGCCGGCACCATCACCGTGGGCGACGACCTCGAGTCGACCGCCGTGACCGCCGAGCTCGACGCCGCGTCCGTGAGCACGGGCGACGAGAACCGCGACAACCACCTGCGCAGCGCTGACTTCTGGGACGCCGAGAACAAGCCGACGTGGACCTTCACGTCGACGCGCATCACCGGCGACGGCGACGACTACGTCGTGGCGGGCGACCTGACCATCAACGGCGTGACCAAGCCGGTCGAGCTCGAGACCGAGTTCGCGGGCACCGCGACCGACCCGTTCGGCAACTCGCGCGCCGGGTTCGAGGCCACCACCGAGATCTCGCGCAAGGAGTTCGGCCTCACGTGGAACGCCGCGCTCGAGACCGGCGGCGTCCTCGTGGGCGACAAGATCAAGATCTCGCTCGACGTCTCGGCCATCAAGCAGGCCTGACGACGTCCCGGGGCCTCCCGGGAAGGGCGCTCCCGGCAGGGCGCCGGGCGACGGGGTCGCGTGCGCGAGCACGCGGCCCCGTCGTCGTTCCCCGGCGGGCCCGCCCCGGGTCCCGGACGGGCGCCGCGGCCCGTCGGCTCAGCGGCCCTGCGACTCCGCGAGGGCGCGCGCCTGCGAGTGGAACGCGAGGATCTGCAGCTCGCTGCCGACGTCGACCCCGCGCACGTCGACGTCCGGGGGCACCTGCAGCGCGCGCGGCGCGAAGTTGAGGATCTCGCGCACGCCCGCCGCGACGACCCGGTCCGCGACCGCCTGCGCGTGGGCCGCGGGCGTCGCGAGCACGACGATCGACACCTTCTCGCGCTCGACGACCTCCTCGAGCGCGTCGACGTGCTCCACGACCAGACCCGCCGCGCGCGTGCCCACCACGTCCGGCGACGCGTCCAGGAGCGCCGCGACGTGGAAGCCGCGCTGCTCGTAGCCCGAGTAGTTGGCGAGCGCGTGCCCGAGGTTGCCGATCCCGATGATCGCGATGCGGTGCTCGTCGACGAGGCCGAGGGCCTCGGTGATGTACTGCGCGAGCGAGTCGACGTCGTACCCGACGCCGCGCGTCCCGAACGAGCCGAGGAACGACAGGTCCTTGCGCAGCTGCGCGGGCCCGACGCCGGAGAGCTCCGCGAGCTCGACCGACGACGTCGTCGCCACCCCGCGCGACACGAGATCGCGCAACGCCCGCAGGTAGGAGGGGAGCCGCGCCACCGTCGCGCTCGGGATCCCCGGCGCCGTCACCTCACCGACTACCTGCTCAGCCACCCGTCACCTCGCCGTCACTGGGACCGTCCTCGTCGACGGTCGCGCTCTTCCGGGGGAATCATCCCAGGTCCGTGCGCGCGGCCGAAATCCTGGCGACCGCGCGCGCGAGCCGCCGGGCGTCGACCCGCCAGAAGCCCTGCTGCACGCCCCCGACCGTGACGACCGGGACGTACTCGCCGTACTGCTCGCGCAGCGCCGGGTCCGCGTCCGGGGCGTCGACGTCGACCTCCGCCCACGCGACCCCCGCCTCGGCGCACACCGCCTCGACGACGGCGCGCGCGTCGTCGCACAGGTGACACCCCGCGCGGCCGTACAGCAGGACGGGAGGGGTCGGGGCGTCGGGCGTGCTCACGCCCCCAGCGTACGAGGAGCCGCGGGCGCGACCGCCTAGAGTAGACGCATGGCGACGTCTTCCGGCCCGGGCCCTGACCTGCCCCCCGGGTCGACCGGCGAGGACGCGCCCGGCGCCGGACGCCCCGCCCCACCGCCCCCGCACCGCGTCGCCGCGTTCTTCGACGTCGACAACACGATCATCCGCGGCGCCTCGTCGTTCCACCTCGCACGCGCCCTCTACCAGCGCGAGTTCTTCTCCACGCTCGACATCGTGCGCTTCGCGGTGCACCAGGCGCGCTACCTCCTCTTCGGCGAGAACAAGCAGCAGATCGACCGCATCCGGTCGCGCGCGCTCGCGCTCATCGCCGGGCGCTCCGTCGCGGAGGTCACCGCGATCGGCGAGGAGGTGTACGACACCGTCCTGTCGCTGCGCATCTACCCCGGCACGCGGCGCCTGCTCGACGAGCACCTCGCGGCGGGGCACCAGGTGTGGCTCGTCTCGGCGACGCCCGTCGAGATCGGCGAGCTCATCGCCCGCCGTCTCGGCACGACCGGCGCCCTCGGCACCGTCGCGGAGCACGAGGACGGCTTCTACACCGGCCGGCTCGTGGGCGACATGATGCACGGCCGCGCCAAGGCCGCCGGCGTGCGCGCCCTCGCCGAGCGCGAGGACATCGACCTGGCCGCGTCCTACGCCTACGGCGACTCGCTCAACGACGTCGCCATGATGGAGGCCGTCGGGCACCCGTGCCCCATCAACCCCGACGCGCGCCTGCGCCGCCACGCCCAGGACGTCGGGTGGCCGATCCGCGAGTTCCGCGGCCGGCGCCGCCGCGTCGCGCGCAGCAGCGTGCGCACCGCGAGCTGGGCCGGCGCCGCGTGGGCCGCCGCGCTCGTCCTGCGCTCCGTGCGCCGCGCCGTCGACCGCCGCATCGCCCGCCTCTGACGCCCTGGGGCTGCGGGTCGGCGGGGCGGTGGCGGCGCCGCACCGCGGGCGCAGACGCGTCGAGCCCGGTCCCTCGGGAGGGGCCGGGCTCGACGACGGGTCGGCGCGTCAGGACGCGCGCGACGTCACTTCTTGTTGCGACGCTGGTGACGCGTCTTGCGAAGCAGCTTGCGGTGCTTCTTCTTGGCCATGCGCTTGCGGCGCTTCTTGATGACGGAGCCCATACGGTCCTCGCAATGCTCGAACGGCGTGTCGGTCGGCGACCGGTCGACCGGCCGCGTGTGGTCCACGGTTGATCGGGGCGCCCCGGCGACCACTGGGGCGCCGCGAGCCGACCAACACGAGAGAAATCCGCCCCCTAGCCTACCTGCTCGCGCTCGTGCCCCGGTACGTGGACGGGCACCCGGGCACCGGACGGGCGCACGACGGCGCGCGGTCGGGCCCGCTCAGTCGAAGTGCGGGTCGAGGCCCAGGAGCGGGAAGACGGCGCGGCGCGTGGCGGCGACGGCGCGGTCGACCTCGTCGTCCGGGTCGTAGCCGCTGCGCCAGCGCCGCACCTCCACGGGCGGGCCGAGCTCCCGCGGGGCGTCGAACCCGGCGACCTCGGCGACCCGCGCGCGCCACTCCTGCGGCAGCGGCGCGCCCGCGGTCACGGGACGGTGCACGACCTCCCCCACCACGGCCGACCACACGAGCGGCACGACCCGCGCGATCGCGTACCCGCCGCCGCCGAGCGCGAGCCACCGCCCGCCCGTGAGCTCGTGCGCGAGGTCGTGCACCCACGCGGCGGCGGTGCGCTGCGCGTCGACCGAGACGTCGAGGTCGGACAACGGGTCCTCGCCGTGGGCGTCGCACCCGTGCTGCGTCACGAGGACGTCGGGCCCGAAGGTCCGCAGCACCGCCGGCACGACGGCGTCGACCGCCCGCAGCCACCGCGCGCCGTCGGTGCGGCGCGGCAGCGCGACGTTGACGGCGGTGCCCTGCGCCCGGGGCCCCCCGACGTCCGTGGCGAAGCCCGTCCCGGGGAAGAGCGTCGTGCCGCTCTGGTGGACGGAGACCGTGAGCACGCGCGGGTCGTCCCAGAACGCCTCCTCGACACCGTCGCCGTGGTGCGCGTCGAGGTCCACGTACGCGACGCGCTCGACGCCCTCGTCGAGCAGGCGGCGGATCGCGACGGAGGCGTCGTTGTAGACGCAGAACCCCGACGCCGCACCCGCGCGCGCGTGGTGCATCCCGCCCGCGACGTTCACGGCGTGCACCGCGCGGCCCGCGGCGATCTCGCCCGCCGCGGCCCACGAGCCCGCGACGATCCGGGCCGCGGCCTCGTGCATGCCCGGGAACACCGGGTCGTCCTCCGTGCCGAGCCCGCGGTGCGGGTCGGTCGTCCCGTGCTCGGACGCGGCACGGACCGCCGCGACGTACTCCGGGTCGTGCACGAGCTCCAGCACCTCGTCGGACGCGGGCTCGGGGTGCACGAACGTCACGCCGGGGCCGTCGTCGAGCAGACCGAGCGCGCGCACGAGCCCCATCGTCAGGTCGAGCCGCGCGGGCGCCATCGGGTGGCCGGGACCGAAGTCGTACCCGAGGAGCTCCGGGCTCCACACGACGCAGGCTCCGGGTGCCGCGGCCGCCGCACGGGCGGCCTCGGGCGACGACGTCGGGTCGGTCGAGGGCATGGCTCACGGTAACGCCCGACGGCGCGCGCTCGCCCCGCCGGACCGTCGGACGGACCGGCGTCCCCCGCGCAGCCGCCCGGGAGGGCATGATGTCCCGGCGCCGGAGCGGCGACATGACGGGCCGCCCCGCCCGTGGCAGAGTGACGCGAGTGGTGAGGGAGGCTCCATGCCGACGAGCATGACGGGGCGCCTGTTCCGAGGGCGGGAGATCGTCGACCGCCTCGCCCGGCAGTCGCCCGCCCGCCTCGCCGTCACCGTGTTCGCCGCGGTCATCGCCGTCTTCACCGCCCTGCTCATGGCGCCCTGGGCCACCGCGAGCGGGCGCGCCGCGCCGTTCGTCGACGCGCTGTTCACCGCGACGTCCGCGGTGTGCGTCACGGGGCTCGTCGTCGTCCCGACCGGGACCTACTGGTCCACGTACGGGCAGGTCGTCATCCTGCTCGGCATCAAGATCGGCGGCCTCGGGGTCATGACGCTCGCGTCGATCCTCGGCATGGCCGTGTCGCGCCGGATCGGCCTCACGCAGAAGCTCCTCACCGCGTCGGAGACGAAGACGACGCGGCTCGGCGAGGTCGGCTCGCTCGTGCGCGTCGTCATCATCACCTCGACGTCGCTCGAGCTCCTCATCGCGCTGCTCCTGCTCCCGCGGTTCGTCGTGCTCGAGGAGACGTTCGGCGAAGCGGCGTGGCACGGCATCTTCTACGGCATCTCCGCCTTCAACAACGCGGGGTTCATCCCGACCGAGCAGGGACTCGCGCCGTACGTCGGCGACTGGATGCTGTGCCTGCCGATCATCCTCGGCGTGTTCATCGGGTCCCTCGGGTTCCCCGTGATCCTCAACGTCATGCGCAACCGCCGACGCGCCGCCAAGTGGAACCTGCACACCAAGCTCACGCTCTCCACGAGCGCGGTGCTCGTCGTCGTCGGGACGGTCCTCTTCGCGGCCCTCGAGTGGACGAACGAGCGCACCCTCGGACCGCTCGCGCTCGGCGAGAAGGTGCTCGCGTCCCTGTTCGCGGGCGTCATGCCGCGCTCCGGCGGGTTCTCCACCGTCGACACGGGAGGCATGCACGAGGCGAGCTGGCTCATCACCGACGCGCTCATGTTCGTCGGCGGCGGCTCCGCGTCCACCGCGGGCGGCATCAAGGTCACGACCCTCGCCGTCATGCTCATCGCGATCGTGTCCGAGGCCCGCGGCGACCGCGACATGGAGACGTTCGGCCGCCGCATCCCGCGCGACACGCTGCGCCTCGCCGTCGCGGTGTCGTTCGTCGGCGCGACCGCCGTGCTCGTGTCCAGCCTCCTGCTGCTCGAGATCACCGGCGAGACGCTCGACGTCATCCTCTTCGAGACCATCTCCGCGTTCGCGACCGTCGGCCTCACCACCGGCATCACGCCCGGGCTCCCCGACGCGGGCAAGTACGTGCTCGTCGCGCTCATGTTCGTCGGGCGCACCGGGACCATGACCTTCGCCGCGGCGCTCGCGCTGCGCGACCGCCGCCGCATCGTGCGCTACCCCGAGGAGCGCCCCATCATCGGGTGAGCGACCCGCCCGCGGCGCGCACCGCCGTCGGGCACCCGCCGACCCTCCGGACCGACGAAAGGCCCCACCGTGACCGACCCCTTCTCCCGCGCCGCCGACGGGAAGGACGACGCGCCCGCGGGCGCCGTGGCGCGGCGCATCGCCGAGCGGGGCCGCGCCGAGCGCGCGCGCCGCGACGAGGCGAAGGCGCCCCGCAAGGACGCCGGCGTCCTCGTGATCGGGCTCGGCCGCTTCGGCACGGCGATCGCGGCGACGCTCGACCGGCTCGGGCAGGACGTGCTCGCCGTCGAGCGCGACCCCGACCTCGTGGCCCAGTGGAGCGGGCAGCTCCCCCTCGTCGAGGCGGACGCGTCCAACCCCGTCGCGCTCGAGCAGCTCGGCGCACGGGACTTCCCCGTCGCCGTCGTCGGCGTCGGGACGTCGCTCGAGGCGAGCGTGCTCATCACCGGCAACCTCGTGGACCTCGGGACGCCGCAGATCTGGGCCAAGGCGGTCTCCGCCGAGCACGGGCGCATCCTCCAGCGCATCGGCGCCCACCACGTCGTCTTCCCCGAGGCCGACGCGGGCTCGCGCGTCGCCCACCTCGTGTCCGGCAAGCTCCTCGACTACATCGAGGTCGAGGACGGCTTCACCATCGTCAAGATGCGCCCGCCGAAGGAGGTCCAGGGCTTCACCCTGGCCCAGTCGAAGCTGCGCGAGCGCTACGGCGTCACCGTCATCGGCGTGAAGTCCCCCGGTGAGGACTTCCTCTACGCCACGCCCGAGACCCGCGTCAGCGCCAACGACCTCCTCATCGTCTCCGGCCACGCCGACCTTCTGGAGCGCTTCGCCGCTCGCCCCTGATCCCCGCCGCCCGTGACGTCGGCAGTTCGTGTCGAGCTCGGCAGCTGCACCTGCCGAGCTCGGCACGAACTGCCGATCTCGGCGCGGGGTGCCGATCGGCGGACGGGCCTCAGGAGGCGGCGCCCGCGCGGCCCGCGCGTCGGCGCAGCACCGCACCCGCGGCGACCGCGAGCCCGGCGAGCACCGCCGCGGCCACCAGGCCGGTGCCGGTCGTGGCGAGGCCGCCCGGGCGCGGCGACGCCGTCGTCCCGCCGCCCGTCGCGCCCCCGTCCGACGTGCCGGCGGTCGGGTCGGTCCCCGGCTCCTGCGGCTCGCCCGGCGCGGCGAGCACGAGGAACGGCGCGGACACGACGTCGGTGCCGCCGGGGACGACGACCCGGACGTGGTGCTCGCCGGGGACGGTCGCGAGCGGGACGGTCGTCACGAGCTCGAACGCGCCCGCGGCGTCGGTGGTGACCGTCCCGAGGAGCACGGGGTCGCTCTCGAGCCAGACGGCGTACGACGTGCGCGGCGCGAGGCCGGACCCGCGCACGACGAGCTCTCCCCCGACGACGACCGGGCCGACGACGACGACGGCCGGCGGGGCGGAGGTCTCGCGCTCGCCGATCTCGACGCTCACGCGGACGCCGTCGGACGGGTCGGGCGCCTCGGCGGGGGCGGCCGAGGCGGCACCTGCGGGGAGGGCGAGAGACCCGGCGATCGCGAGGGCGGCGAGCAGCCTGCGGGTGGTCGTCGTCACGCGGTGAACCTCTTCGTCCGGCCCGGGGCGGGCGCTGCCAGGGTCCCCCCGAACCCGACTGGACGTGCGTCCAGCCGCGATCATCTTGCCATCTTGGACGCCCGAACTGAACAGGCGTCCAGGTATGTTCACCCGCTCGTCCGGACCCGGCCCCCGGCGCCGGGCAGCGCTCGGCCCCCGCCGCTGCGAGGAGCGACGGGGGCCGAGCCGGACCCGGGCGGCGCCGGCACACCGCCCGGGGGTCGAGGGCCGCCCGGGGTGCCGGGCGGGGACGTCAGCCGCAGTCGAGCGCGTCGTACGGGGCGTCGACGCTCGCGGTCACCGCCTCGCCGTCGAGCACGGTCGTCGCCGTGACCGTCGCGGACCCCGCCGGGACCGCCGACGCACGCGCCGCGAACGACTGGTACGCGCTCCTGCCGGGCGTCACGTCCGCGAACGCCTTCTGGCCGAACGGCGTCGAGAGCGTCACCGCGACCGGGACGTCCTCGCCGTTCGTCGCGCGCACGGCCACGTACGCCGTGCCGGCCAGGCACCGCGGCGACACCTCGACGTCGACCGCGAGCGCCGGCCCCGCGCCGAGCGCGGGCAGCACGACCTGCTGCCGCGCCTCCTCGTTCCCGGCGGCGTCGGTCGCCGCGAACTCGATGACCTGGGGCTCGTCGGTGAGCGCGCGCGTGAACGGCTCGGTGTACGTGCCCCAGAACGTGCCGGGGCCCTCCCACTGGACCTTGTCCACACCGGAGCCCGCGTCCGTGGCCTGGAGCGTGATCTCGACGCTGCTGCCGGTCTCACGCAGCGTCGCGACGGTCACGGGCGCGACCGTGTCGACGCGCAGCTCGCGCGACCCGGTGCCGACGTTCCCGGCCTCGTCCGTGGCGCGCACCTCGACGGTGCGCACGCCGTCCTCGTCGACCGCGAACGGGCCCGCGTACGGGGCCCAGGGGCCGCCGTCGAGCGAGACCTCGACCGTCGGGGCGGGGTCGCGGTTGTCGGACGCCACGACCGAGACGGTCGGGTGCTGCACGTACCAGCCCGACGTCGCCGGGCCGGGTTGGGCGAGGACGGTCACCGTGGGCGGCGTCGTGTCCTCGCCCGTGTCCGGCGCGACGACGAACACGACGGCCTCGGCCGGGAGGTCCGTCCCCTCGACGTCGCCGGCGACGAAGAAGAAGCCGTCGGGCTCGGCGTACTCCGCCGGGTCGACCGCGTCCCACGTGACCGGGACGCGGCTGTCCTTCGACGCGTCCTCGTACGCGGCCGTGACGGTCGCGGGGAGCCGCGGCACGGCGCCGGCGAGCGTCACGACGCTCACGGTGTCGACGGCCGTGATCTCGCCCGGGTCGCCGTCGCGCACCCAGACCGTGCCGCTCACCGGCTCGACGAGCTCGGACGACGTGCCCGTGACGTCGAACGACCCGGGCTCGGCCACGTCGGCGGCCGCCACCTCCTCCCAGTCCACCGGCACGGTCTCGACCCGGCCGTCCGTGAAGACGGCGTCGATCTCGGCGGGCAGGTCCGGCAGGACGCCCACGTCGGTCGGCACGTGGACGGGCGTGAGGTCGATCGGCCCGTGGGGGTCGACGGGCTCGGGCTCGGCGACGCCGCCCGTGCCCCAGACCTCCCACTCGGAGACGCCGACCGCGGACCAGGTGCTCACGGTGGCGCCGCGCAGGGCCTGGAACGTGGCGCGCAGGCGTGTCGTCGTGACCGCGTCGAACGTCGTCTCGTTGAGCGCGAGCCGCTCGGTCGGGTAGCCGCTCGGGTTCGGCACGTCGACGAACGCTCCCGCGTCGGCGTCCCAGTACTGGATCACCCAGGACGCCGGGACGCGCACGTTGTCGCCGTTAGCGTCGGCGCCGTCGGTCCAGAACCGCACGACCGACCGGTCCACGGTGACGGGGGCGGGCCACGAGTACTCGAGCCACTGGCTCGCGGGCCGGTCGCCGCTCCACGTGGCCCACGTCGCGTCGTGCGCTCCCCCGGTGCTCACGCCGGCGCCGTCGTTCACGGCCTCGACCCGGTTCCACGACGCGGTGTAGCTCGCCTCGGGGGTGCCGATCAGGGCGACGTTCGACGACGCCTCGTCCGCCGCGGCGACGAGCTCGCGGTCGGCGGAGCCGCCGACGGCCCACGCCCCGACGCCCGCGCCCGTGAGGGCCAGGGCGAGCGCGGCCGCCGTGGCGACCACGCGGCGTCGGGCCCGGGACGCACCCGCCCCGGGCCGCTCGTCGAGCGGGATCACGACGGTCCCGCGTGATGCCTCGGTACGCCCGTTCATGCCAGCCTCGCCTTCCCCGCGGTGACCAGGACCCTCTGACCGTCGCGGCGGCTGAGGAGGCCGTCCGCGGTGAACTGCTCGACCGTGCGCTGGACCTTCGTGAGGAAGTCGGCGCGGTCGGCGAAGCCGCCGTCGCCCCACACGGCGTCGAGGAACGTCGTCCCGTCCGGCCGGGACGCGTTGGCGACGCCGCTGTCGAGACCCGCGAACACGACGCGGGGCTCGGAGCGCTCGACGTACATGTGGTACTGGGTGTCGTCGCCCGACCACGCGGGCTCGAACGTGAGGTCGCCGAGGCGGAAGTACCCGTCGCCCAGGTCGGTGAACGCGCCGTCGAGCGTGCCGTCGAGGCCCATGTGCGCGTACAGCGAGAGCCGGAGGTACTCGCGCGACGCGCTGCGCGCGAGGAGGACGGTCGGCCCGTTCTCGATGCTCTGGATCGCGGGGTTGTCGATCGTCGGCACGGCGCGGATGCTCAGCGGCATCGTCACCTCGACGACGTCGCCGGGCGACCACGAGCGGGACACGCTCACGTACGTGCCCGGAACGGCGTCGAGCTCCTGCTCCACGCCGTTGACCGTCACCGTGAAGCCCTTGCGCACCCACCCGGGCACGCGCAGGCGCAGGTCGAGGGGTCCGGTGCCGTGCACGGTGAGGCGCGTCGCCCCGACCTTCGGGTACTGCGTCTCCTGGACGACCTCGAAGCCCTTCTCCTCCCACGTGAGCGTGGAGGCGAGGTAGAGGTTGACGTACAGCACGTCGCCGTCGACGGACCGGAAGTAGACCGAGTCGCGGTACTTCACGTGGTTCTCGAGCCCGGTGCCGCCGCAGCACGTGCCGGTGTTGCCGTACTCGCGGCGCGTGCCGGGGTTGACGCCGTACATGTACGTGACGTCGGGGCTCGTCGACGACTGCGTGTTCCGCTTGGAGCCCACGACGTGGTTGAGCAGGCCGCGCTCGTAGAACTCCATGTACTTCGGGTCGAGCGAGTGGAAGTACAGCAGCCGCGAGAGCTTGAGCATGTTGTACGTGCCGCACGTCTCGGCGTTGCGCGCGCCGATGTCGCCCGCCACGGTGTTCGGCGGGCCGAACAGCTCGCCCTCGCCGTGCCCGCCGTGCGCGTACGTGCGCCCGGGCACGACCATGCCCCAGAACCCCTCGACCGCCCGGAGGTAGCGCTCCTCGCCCGTGCGGTCGTAGACCTTGAGGTAGCCGGGGAACTGCGGGATGTGCTGGTTCGCGTGCTTCCCGTCGAGCGTGTCCGTCCCGGCGGCGCAAGCGTCGACGAGCGTGTTGAGGTCGAACAGCCGCGCCGTGGCGACGTGCGTGTCGTCGCCCGTGATCGCCGCGATGTCGGCCAGCGCCTCGTTCATGCCGCCGTACTCGCCCGCGATGTAGATGCCCCACATGCGGTCGAGCTGGCTCTGCGGGAGCACGGAGAGGCGGCTGTGCACCCACGCCGCCATGGACGTGGCGATCTCGAGCGCCTGGTCGTTGCCCGCGAGGCGGTACGCCTCGACCAGGCCCGCCATGATCTTGTGGCACGTGTAGTACGGCGCCCAGATCTCCCCGTACGGCGCGTACTTCTCGAGCTGGCTGAACTGCCACTCGCCGTACGCGGCGAGGAACCCGGGGTGGCTGAACCGGCCCATGGCCGCGAGCGCCGCCTGGACCTCCCCGAGGCCCTCGACGATCTGGTCCACCTTGTCGCGGAACACGGTCTCGCCCGTGCTGGCGTACGCGAGGGACACCATGGACAGGAAGTGCCCGCCGTAGTGCCCGCGCAGGAGGTTGGCGGTCTGGGTGCTCGCCCGGCCCGGGTAGTCGTCGGGGCCCCACGGCTCCTCGTTGGCGTGGCCGAAGCCCTCCCAACCGCCGGGTGCGGAGGCGCCCTGGGTGTCGAGACCCGCGTTGCGCCGGAACACGGCGAGGACGCGGTCCACCGGGTACTGGCGCGCGAGGTGCAGGATCTGGTCCTGCGAGCGCGTCGCGACGCTGGGCGCGAGCGTCACGTCGGACATGGGGAACGGCTCGGCGACCCAGCCGTCGAGCGTGACCGACCGGTCGAGGGACCGCAGGAAGGCCCGGCTCACCGGGGGGCCGGACGGGACGGGGAGGGCGGGCACCGGTGGTGCGGCCGCGGCGCCGCCCGCGAGGGCGACGGCGCCGGTGGCCCCGGCGGCCAGGGCCCCGAGCCGCAGGACGGCCCGTCGCGAGAGGGTGGAGTCGTGCACGTGCATGAGCTGTCGCTCCTTCTCACTCGTCGTCGAGTGGTGGGAAGCGCCGTCGGCGGCAAGGAGGGAAGCCCCGCGTCCGACGCTCGTGCTGGTCGTCCGGTCGCCGTGCGCCGAGAGGGCGGCGTGCCGCGAGGGAGGGGCCGGTCGTGCGTACCCGGCCCCTCCCCCGCCGGCCGCGCCTCGGTGGCGGCGACCTCGCGGTGGTGCGTCAAACGCAGTCGAGCGCGTCGACCTGCGCCTCGTGCGTGGTCGTCACCTCCTTCCCGTCGATCGTCGCGACGCCGGTGACGGCGACGGTCCCGACCGGGACCGCCGTCGCGCGGGCCGCGAACGACTGGTAGGCGTTCGTGCCCGGCGCCACGTCGGCGACGGTCTTCTCGCCGTACGGCGTCGCGAGCGTGACCGTCACGGGGACGTCCTCGCCGTTCGTCGCGCGCACGGCGACGTAGGCCTTGCCGGCGAGGCAGCGCGACGTCGCCTCGACCGCGAGGTCGAGCTCGGGCGCCGGCGGCTGCTCGCCGTAGGCCGCGAGGAGCGCGGCGTGCTCCGCGGCCGTGATGGGCAGGACGGTGCCGTGGCGCGGGCTGCTCGGCAGGTGCGCGTCGACGGACGTCCACACGCCCGAGTCGAGGTCGGTGGACTCGAGCGGCAGGTAGCCCTGGCCGCCGTGGTAGCTCGGCTGGTCGACGAAGAGGTACCACCTCTCCTCGGTGTTGGACTTGAAGACGGTCGGCCCCTCGCCCGCGGTGAGCGTGCCGCCCCACGGGTTGGGCTGGCCGTAGCCGATCTTCTCGGCGACGAGCTCCCAGTCGGTCGAGCGCAGGTCGGTCGACTTCTCGAGGCGCGGGATCATGTACGCCTCGTCCTTCGTGAACCGGTAGTAGGTGCCGTCGTGCTCGACGATCGACGAGTCGATCATCCCGAGCCCGTTGCCGCGCTTCTCGTCGATCCACACCTGCGGCTCGGAGAACGTCACGAAGTCGCGCGTCGTGGCGTACATCATGCGCTGGTAGGAGTCGGCGATGCGGCGGCCGTCGGTCGACGTCGTCGGGTACAGCGCCGACGCCCAGTAGACGATGTACTCGCCGCGCTGCGCGTCCCAGAACGCCTCGGGCGCCCACGTGTTGCCGGCGTACGCGCTCGACACGGTGACCATGCGCTGGTCGGACCAGTGCACGAGGTCGGTCGACTCCCAGATCATCAGCGCGCGCGACCCGCGCTCCTGCGCGTTGCCGAAGTCGTTGCCGCCGTAGATGCGCAGGTCGGTCGCGAGGAGGAAGAACCGGTCGCCCTCGGGCGAGCGGATGACGAACGGGTCGCGCAGGCCCTTCTCGCCCAGCGACGACGTGAGCACGGGCTCGCCGTCGTTCAGCTCGACCCAGTCGAGCGGGTCGTTGCCGTTGCTCACGCTGAAGTAGACGGACTCCCCGTCGGGCGTGCTCTCGCCCTCGAAGTAGGGGAAGAAGTAGCCCTCGTAGTCCGCGTCGGCGGGCAGCGGAAGCACCGTGGCGTCGTAGGTGTGCGTCGCGGTCGCGCCCTCCTTCGTCGCGGTGACGGTGAGCTGCACGACGGCGGCCGGCTCGCCGTGCGGGGGCCGGGTCACCTCGCCCGTGGCGGAGACCGTGGCCGGGTCGGAGCTCTGCCACGCGAGCGTGGAGCCGTTCGCGCCCTCGGTGGGGAGCGTGAGGTTGCCGCGCACGTCGTCGAGGTGCGGCACGACGACGTGGCTCGCGTCCCACGCGACCGCGTCGGCGGGCGCGAGGTGGGCGAGGACGGTGACGTCCACCTGCGTGGTCCGTGCGACGGCGCCGCGCGTGACGAGCGCGGTGAGCGTGACGGTCGCGTCGTCCTCGCCCGCGGCGGGGCGCGTGACGGCGCCCGTGGCGGACACCACCGACGGGTCGGACGACGTCCACGTGATGATCGAGCCCTGCGCGCCGGAGGTCGGCAGCGCCAGGTCGTCCGTCACGGCGCTCGTGTCACCGAGGTCCAGCGCGGCGAGGTCGGCGTCGGCGGCGGCCGTCGAGGTCTGCTCGGCGAGCTCGACCGCCTCGCCCGCGCTCAGCGCGCGGTCGTAGAGGCGGAAGTCGCGCACCTGGCCCTTGAGGTAGCGGTCGCCCGAGTAGAGCGAGCGGCCGACGTAGTTCGCGGTCGTCTGCCCGCCGCCGATCTGGCCGGGGTCGGTCGTGACGTCCGTGGCCTGCGCGACCTGCACGCCGTCCTCGTAGAGCGTCGCGGTCGTGCCGGCGAGCGTGTACGTGACCGTCTTCCACACCCCGCGCTGGAGGTTGGAGCCCTTGGTGACGGTCTGCTCGGTCGTCCAGTTCCCCGTCGCGACCGACGTCCGGTACGCGTTGCCCGTGGTGAACAGGTAGCCGTCGCCGTTCGACCCGCTCGAGTTCCCGAGGCCGTAGACGAAGTACGGCGTGCCCTGGTCCTGGGCCACGAGCACGTCGAGGCTCACCGTGACGTCGGTCAGCCCGGCGAGCAGGTGGTCGGGCAGGTCGACGTAGTCGTCCGTGCCGTCGAGCGTCGTGCCGTCGGCCGCCACCGTCCCGCCCACCAGCGTGGCCGGGCCGAACGACGAGCCCTCCGCGAGGTTCGCCGTCGTGGTGCCGGTCGTGCTGGCGGCGTCGAGCGGGTACCAGGCGACGAGCCCGTCGTCGGTGGGCCCGCCGACGTCTGCGGCCGCGGGTGCGGCGACCGCGGCGGCGAGCGTGGAGACGGCGAGCGCCCCCACCAGCCCGGCGGCGAGCGCCGGGCGTGCTCGGTGTGTCCGTTCCATGTGTTCCTCTCCTCGTCGAGATGAAGGTCGTGCTCGTGAGGCAGAGCCCGCGGTCGCGGGGGAGAGCTCGGGGAGCCCTCCCCCGCGACCTGCGGCTCGACCTCGGGGGCGTCAGCCGCAGGCGTGCGCGGCGAACCCGACGTCGTACGTCGTGGTGACGGGGGCGCCGTCGAGCACCGCCGTCCCGGTGACGGTGGCCGTGCCCGCGGGGACGGAGTCCGCGCGCGTCGCGAACGACTGGTACGCGCTCGCCCCGGGGGCGACCCCGGTGACGGTCCTCGTGCCGTAGGGCGTCGCGAGCGTGACGTCGGCGGGCACGTCGCCCGCGTTGGTCGCGCGCACCGCGACGTAGACCTTGCCGGCGAGGCACCGTGGCGCCGCCTCGACCTCGAGGTCGACCGTGGGTGACGGCGACGCGTCGACCGGGTCCACGCTCTCCAGCGTCGGCACGACCTTCTGGATGAGGCCGTCGTCGCCGAACGTCAGACGGTCGATCGTCGTCTCGCGGTTCGTCCCGTTGCCGCCCGGGATCGCGAACCGGTGGTACGCGATATACCAGTCGTCCGTGCCCTCGACGTTGAGGATCGAGCTGTGCCCGGTCCCGAGGATGCCCTGCGAGGCGTCCTTCTCGAGGATCACGCCGCGGTACGTCCACGGGCCGTCGATGCTGTCCGACGTCGCGTAGCCGACGCGGTAGTTCTCCGAGCCCGTGTCGTCGATCGAGTACGTGAGGTGGTAGACGCCGTCCCGGTAGTTGAGGAACAGGCCCTCACGGAAGTCGGTCAGGCCGGGGATCCGCCGCAGCGTGTCCTGCTTGATCGACGTCATGTCGTCGCCCAGCTCGGCCATGACCGGGCCGTTCGACGGCCCGCCGTTGCCCCACAGGAGCCAGTACTTCCCGGTCTCCGGGTCGCGGAACGCGGCCGGGTCGATGGCCTGGCCGGACGTGACCGCCTCGCCGTTCGTGATCATCGCCGTCGGCTGCGCGGTGAACGGCCCCTCGGGGCTGTCGGCCACCGCGACGCCGATCGTCTTGCGGTCGTACGTCGGGTTGTGGCCGGAGAAGTAGAACCAGTACTTCCCGTCCCGCTCGATGATCGTGGGCGCCCACGCGTTGCCCGTCGCCCACGGGACGTTCCCGTTCGCGCCGTCGAGCGTGAGGAACGGCTGCTCCGAGCGCTCCCACATCACGAGGTCGGTCGACTTCCAGACGTAGAAGTCCTTGCCGCCCCACCCCGGGGTGCCGTCGGTGGTGGCGTAGAGGTAGAACGTGTCGCCGAACTGCGCGATGTTCGGGTCGGCGTACGTCCCGGGGAGCACGGGGCTGCCCATGACCTTCGCCTGGACCGTCCACGTGCGCGACGACCCGTCCGGTCCCGTGACGGTGTACTCCACGGGCTGCGTGAAGTCCTGCACCGAGCCGTTCTCGGGTGCCACCGTCGCGCGCGGCGACACCGTGAGGACCGGCGCGAGCGCGGAGACGTCGGTGCCCGGCTCGACCGCGAGCGTCACGGTCGAGCTCGCCCCGTCGACGATCGCCGGGACCTTGAGCGCGTCGAGCTCGGCGCCCGTGACGGCCGTGTGGTCGGCGCCGACCTGGTAGGCCTCGTCGGCGGTCAGCGCGCGGTCGTAGACCCGGAAGTCCCGCACCGAGCCCTTGAGGTAGCGGTCGCCCGAGTACAGCGAGCGGCCGATGTAGTTGGCGAGCGTCGAGCCGTTCCCGATGTCCTTCGGGTCGATCGTGACGCCGGTCTGGCGGCCCACCTCGACGCCGTCCTCGTAGAGCACGGCCGTCGTCCCGGACAGCGTGTACGTGAGGTGCTTCCACATCCCGCGCTGGAGGTTCGCGTTCTTGGTGACGGTCTGCTCGGTGGTCCAGTTCCCCGTCGCGATCGACGTGCGGTACGCGTCGCCCGTCGTGAACAGGTACCCGTCGCCAGCGGTGCCGCTCGTGTTGCCCAGGCCGTAGATGAAGTACGGCGTCGCCTGGTCCGTGGCGACCTTGACGTCGAGCGCGACCGTGACGTCGGTCAGGCCCGCGAGCAGGTGGTCCGGCAGGTCGACGTAGTCGTCCGTCCCGTCGAGGGTCACGCCCTCGCCCGTCCCGGAGAACGACGCGCCGTTGGCGAGCGTCGCCGGGCCGAACGACGACCCGGGCGCGGTGTTCGCCGCCGACGTGCCGCTCGTCTCGTCGAACGCGTACCGCACGACGAGGCCCGGGATCTCCGTGGTCACCTCGACGGCGACGTACGCGGTGTGCGACCCGTCGGCCGTGGTCGCCGTGACCAGCGCGTGGCCCTCCCCGACGCCCGTGACGAGGCCGTCGGCCGAGACCGTGGCGACGTCCGCGTCGTCCGACGCCCACGTGATCGCGCGCGCCGTCGCGTTGGCCGGCGTGACGGTCGCGGTGAGCTGCCGCGTGCCGCCGACGCCCACCTCGAGCGACTCGGGGGTGACGCTCAGGCCCTCGACGGGCACGACGTCGTCGGTCACGGTGACGACCGCGCGGGCCCGGACGCTCACGCCGCCGCCGACGGTGCCCAGGACCTCGAACGAGCCGGCCTGCGCGTACGACGCCGGGTCGACCGCGTCCCACGTGACGTCCACCGAGCCCGTGGAGCCGTCGGCGAAGCGTGCCGTGACGGTCGCCGGGAGCACGGGCGCGAAACCGGTCTGGACGGTCACGGCGACGTCGTCGAGGGACTCGACGAACGCGTCGGGCTGGTAGGTCTTGAGCAGACGGTCGTACTCGGCCTGCGTCACCGGGAGCACCGTGCCGTGGCGCGGGCGCGACGGCATCTCGTAGTCGGTCGACATGGTCCACTCGGCCGCGTCGAGCGAGGTCGACTCGAACGGCACGTAGCCGCGGCCGCCGAACTCGTCGATGAAGAGATACCACTTCTCCTCGGTGTTCGACTTGAAGATCGTCGGCCCCTCGCCCTGGTTGATCCCGCCGCCGAGCGAGTTCGCCTTGCCGATGCAGTCGGTGATGAACTCGTAGTCCGTCGAGCGCAGCTCGGTCGCCTTCTCCGCGAGGATGAACTTGGAGCACGGCGTGGACGACGTGTTGTTCCGCTCGTCCTTGGTGAACCGGTAGTACTGGCCGTCGTGCTGCGTCACGGTCGAGTCGATGACCGAGTAGCCCGGGTCGACCCACACCTGCGCCTCGCTGAAGGTCACGAAGTCTCGGGTCGTGGCGTACATCATGCGGTTGTACGTGTTGCCCGTGTGGTCCGGGTCGTCCTCGGCGTAGAGCTTGGACGCCCAGAACACGACGTACGCGCCGATGGTCTCGTCGTAGTACGCCTCGGGCGCCCACGTGTTGCCCGCGGTGTCGGGCGAGACCTGGACGAGGCGCTGGTCGGTCCAGTTCACGAGGTCCGTGGACTCCCACACCATGATCGACTTGGAGCCCGTGCGCTGGGACGCGTCCCAGTCCCCGTTGCCGTAGATCTTGAGGTCGGTCGCGATCTGGTAGAACTTGTCGCCCTCGGGCGACCGGATGATGAACGGGTCCCGCAGGCCCTTCTCCCCCAGCTCCGACGTGAGGACCGGCTTGTTGTCGTTGAGGTTCTGGTACTTCAGCGGGTCGTTGCCCTGGCTGAGCCCGAAGTAGACCTGCTCGCCCGTGGCGGTGCCCTCGCCCACGAAGTAGGAGAACAGGTAGCCCGCGAGGTCCTCCTGCTCGGGCAGCGGGGGCACGTGCGCCTCGAGCTCGCGCGTGGCGGTGGCGGCGCCGACCGTCACCGTCGCCGTGAGCGTCACGGTCTCGGCGTCCTCGCCGTGCGCGGGGCGGGTCACCTCGCCCGTCGGGGTGATCGTGCCCGACGACGACGCCCACGCGACGCCCGCGCCGTGCAGGCCCGTCGTGGGCAGGGTGAGGTTGCCGCGCACGTCGTCGAGGTTCGTCACCTCGAGCGCGGCGGCCGCGGCGTCGGCCTTCGCCTGGTCACCGTCTCCCGGCAGGACCGTGACGTCGAACGTGCGCGTCTCGGTCGCGCCGCGGAGCGTCACCGTGGCGGTGAGCGTCGCCGTCGCGGGCTCGTCGCCCGCGGGGCGCGTGACCGCGCCGCTCGCCGAGACGACGCCCTCGTCCGAGCTCGTCCACGCGACGGCGGAGCCGCCGACGCCCTTCGCGGGCAGCGCGAGATCCGTGACGACGGCGCTCGTGTCTCCCAGGTCGAGCGCGGCCGCGTCGGCCGCGACCGCGTCCTGTGCTGCGGCGGACGCGAGGTCGGCGACCTCCTGCGCGGTGAGCGCACGGTCGTAGAGCCGGAAGTCCTTCATGCGGCCCTTGAAGAGGTTGTCGGCGGCGTAGGCCGACTTGCCGAGCGCGTTCGCGGTCGTCGTGCCGCCGCCGATCGCGCCGGGCGTGATCGTCACCGCGGTGTTCTGCCCGACCTGCGCGCCGTCCTCGTACAGCCGCGCGGTGCCGCCGCCGAGCGTGTACGTGACGGTCTTCCACACGCCGCGCTGCAGCGCGGCCGCGGGAGTCTTGACGGTGTTCTGCTCGCGGCCCCACGCGAGGTCGGAGATCGTCGCGCGGTAGCTCGCGTTGCCCGTCGAGAAGAGGTATCCGTTCCCCGACTGCGGGCTCCCGACCGCCGGGTTGCCGAGGGTGTAGAAGAAGTAGTTGCCGCTCAACGACGCGTCGACCCACACGTCGGCGCTCACCGTGACGGCGTCGTAGCCGGCCAGGAGGTCGTCCGGGAGGTCGACGTGGTTGGACCCGCCGAAGGTCAGTCCCTGGCCCTCGCGCCACCCGCCGCCCGTGCCGACGAGCGTGGCGTCGAGGCCGTGGCCGGACGCGTCGTGCGCGACCGTGCCCTCGGTCTCGTCGAGCGGGAGCCACAGCCGGAGCCCGTCCGCGGTCGGCTCGGCCGCCGTCGGGACCGGAGCGGGCGCCGTGGGCAGCGGGCCGGCGGCCGCCGCGCCCACGGGCGCGAGCGGTGCGACCAGCGCGAGGCCGAGCAGCGCGGCGAGCGAGCGGCGCCGGCGTCGGGTGCGGGGCTCCGCGGGCGTCGGGGGTGGTTCGTGGCGTGAGGTCATCGGTGACTCCTCGTCGTCGTGCCCGGCGTCGGCGCCGGTCGCGGGTCCGCCGTCGGACGCGCGTGTGAACGCTAACATGTGAGCGCAAACATGACCAGGGCCTCCTGTGCCGACAACGATGTCGAACTGCGACGAGCCCTCCCGCGGCCCGCGGAGCAGCGGCCCGGCGCGCCCGCGGACGGTCCGCCGCACGTCCCCGGCCGTCGCCCGACGACGTCGCCCGGACGTCGACGGCGGCCCGCACCACCGGGTGTGGTGCGGGCCGCCGTCGGTCACCGTGCGGGTCGTCGCGGAGCGTCAGCCGCAGGAGAGGTCGCCGTAGGCGGCCTCGTGCGCGGTCTCGACCGCGGTGCCGTCGAGCACCGCGGCGCCCGTGGCGCTCGCGACCCCGGCCCCGAGCGACGCGGACCGCGCCGCGAACGACTGGTAGGCGTTCGCGCCCGGCGCGACGTCCTCGGCGACGCGCGTGCCGAACGGTGTGGCGAGCGTGACGTCGGCCGGGACGTCGCCCAGGTTCGTCGCGCGCACCGCCACGTACGCCTTGCCCGCGAGGCAGCGGGCGGACGCGGTCACGTCGAGCTCGACGGCCGGGCCGGCGGCGTCGGCCGCGAACTCCCACGTGTCCACCTCGACGAGGTCGACGCCCGCGGGGCCGGCGAACGTGAAGTACACGTCGTGGACGCCGCTCACGCCCTCGAGGGCGGCGGTCACGTCCGCCCACTCGCCCACGGGGGTGTCGAGGTCGAGGGTGCCGACCACGGCCCCCTCGCGGTCGTCCAGGCGCACCTCGACCGTGGCGCCCTCGACGAGCGGCTTCACGCGCGCCGTGACGCTCGCGGCACCGACGCCGAAGTCGACCGAGGACAGCGCCGACCAGTCGCCGTCGTCCACGTCGCGGACGACGAGGTTCGGCGCCTGCGTGCCGAACTGCGCCGAGCCGCCGTCGACCTTCGCCGTGGCCAGGCCCTGCTGCCAGGCGAAGGTCTCCGCCTCGATCACCCGGAACGGGTCGAGGTCCTTGACCTGGTCCACGCCCGCGTAGTCGCCGACGACCTGCTGGACCGTGCCGTCCGCGTTGAACGTCAGCTCCTGGATGTGCGGGCTGCGGTAGCCCTGCGTGGTGCTGCCGTTGATGCGCTTGTTGAGCGTCGGCGCGTGGTACGTGAAGTAGTACTTGCCGTCGAACTCGAACACCGACTGGTGGTTGTTGCCGCCCGTGCCCGCGCCGAAGAACTGCGACTGGTTCGGGAACATCACGCCGGCGTACGTCTCCTTGGGGAACGACATAGGGTCATCGGAGATCATGTAGCCGATCTGCCCGCCGCCCGGGTACCCCGGGAGCGTGGCCTGGTTGCCGCCGAAGTCGTTGCCCCCGAAGTGCGACGAGTACGACAGGTAGTACTTGCCGTCGCGCTCGAAGACCTGCGCCGCCTCGAACGCCACCGGAGCGTCCACGACGGCCGCCGTGCCCTGCGTCGAGACCATGTCGTCGCCGAGCTCGATGACGCGGATGTTCTTCGGGTTGTTGAACCGCTCCGCCGCGGGCATCGACGTCGACGCCGGGCCGCCGCCGAAGTAGAGGTACGCGCCGTCGTCGGTGACGAGCGGCGCCGGGTCGAACTTCCAGGCCACGGCCTCGGCGCCCGGGGTGCGCCCGTCGATGAGCGTGCTGTCGCGCTCGCTCGTCCACGGCCCGAGCGGCGACGCGCCCGTGATGACGTTCGACGACCCGCCGCCGTTGGCGTAGTAGAGGAAGTACTTGTCGACGCCGTCGACCGTCTTCTTCGCCATGCCCGGCGCCCACGAGTTGTTCGTGAACGGCGCGACGCCCTGCGGCCCCGCGACCTGGATCTCGCCGTGGTCCGTCCAGTTCACGAGGTCCTCGGACGAGATGAGCGTGATCTGGTTGATGCTGCCGTAGTTGATCTGCGGCGAGACGCCCGTCACCGGGTCGGGGGCGTAGCCCTGCGTGTCGTTCGTCATGTACATGTACACGCGCCCGTCCTCGACGAACCCGAACCCGTCGGCCCCGAACTTGTGGGAGATGAGCGGGTTGTGCTCGCCGGGCACCTTGCCGAGCACCTCGATCGTCTTCGAGGGCGGCCCGGACGGGGCCGCGCCGACGACGGAGACGTCGTCGAGCACGAAGTCCATGAGGTGCGTCGCCGGGTCGGCGGACGGGTTGCTCGTCCACGGCGTCTCGAAGAACAGCCGCGCGGTGCCGACGTTCTGGTCGGCCGGGATCGTGAACCGGCCGTCGAACGTCGCCCACTGGCCCTTGGTCGCGGTGACGCTCACCAGGTTGGTGTACGTCCCTCCGCCGTAGTGCATCGTGGCGAAGAACTGCTTGGTGGCCGGGGCCGCGGCGGCGTCGTAGCGGATCTTCGCGGTGAGCTCGTACGTCTCACCCGCGCGGACCTTGCCGCTGAGGTCCTGCATCGGGCCGGAGCCCGTCGTCGCGCGCTCGGTGGTGAGCACGGCGGCCTCGCCCGAGAACGCCTGGTCGGTCGTCGACAGCACGGCCTTGTCGGTCGCGTTGCCGTTGTTGACGAACCAGCCGGTCGTCCCGTCCTCGAAGCCGCCGTTGACGATCAGCTCCTCGTCCGCGGCGTACGACGGCAGCGCGGCCAGCGACGCGGAGAGCAGCGTCGCGAGCGCGGCTCCGGCGACGGCGCCGCGCAGGCGACGTCGTCTGCGGTGGTGCGTGTCCATGGATCCTCCTCGATCGATGTGGTGCGCGTCCGCGCGCCTCGCGCGGACGGTCGTGCCCGACGGCGGTCCCCCGCCGTCGTCCTGCGTCCTTCCTCCTCTCGTGCCGACCCGGCGAGCAGCCGGGGCGGCTCACCGGGTCGGCCGCGGTCAGCGGCCGTACGACACCGCGCGGGTCGTCGTCACCGCGTCGGTCGAGCGCGTGACGGTGACCGTGGCCTCGCCGGCCGGGGCCTGGCCGAGCCGGCTCGCGAACGCCTGGTACGCGTTCGCGCCAGGCTCCACGCCGGCGAAGGTCCGGCTCCCGTACGGGGTGCTCACGACGACGTCCACCGGGACGTCCTCCTCGTTCACCACGCGCACGGCGACGTAGTCCTTGCCAGCGAGCGCGCGAAGGCTCGCCTCCGCCGCGAACGCGACGCCCTGGGTCGGGGCGGGCTCCAGCGACGCGACGGCGAGCGCGAGCGCCCGTGCGGGGGCGTCGGCCTGGTTCTGGGTCGACGGCGCGGTCGTCGACCGCGCCCAGGCGAGCGCCTGCTCGACCGCGGCCCAGGAGTCCGGCGTCCAGCCCGTCGGGTCGAGTCCCTCGGCCTCGGCGACGACGGCGTCGAGCGCCGTCCGGTCGGCGCCGCCGTCCGCGTCGAGCACGTCGCTCAGGAGGAAGTGGTCGAAGTCGACGTGCCCCCCGGTCTGCTCCTTCGCGTAGGAGAAGAGGCCGAACCGGTAGCCCATGAAGTGGGACAGGCTCCAGTCCATGACGAGCGGCCCCTGGCGCGGCCCGAGCGGCTGCCACGTGCGCCCGTCGAGGCTGTAGGAGTACTGCACCCAGAGCTGGCCGTCCGGCGAGGCGAAGTCGGCGTCCGCCTTGAGGTGCACGTCCGTGCGCTCGCCGAGCGGGACCTGCGAGCCGGGGACGAACGACTCGACCGCCTCGCGGTCGATCGTGTCCGTGAACGGCTGGAGCCGCGTGACGAGTCCCAGCGTGCGCTCGCCGGCGACCTGCTGGACGCCCGCGTACGCGAAGCTGCGGCCGTAGACGGCCAGGCCGGCGACATCGCCGTCGAGCATCCCCGACACGTCGAGGCGGGTCTCCGCGGAGGCCGTCGGCCCGAAGGTGCGCTGGCCGAGCGTGTTGCGCGCCTCCTCGAGGTAGGTGAGGTCGCGCCCGGGCGCCTTGGTGTACTCCGCCTCGCCGGTCACGACGTGCCCGTTGGTCAGGCGCAGCCAGCCCTCGCGCTCGGTGAGGGACCAGTACCGGTTGTCCGGCGCGTGGTTCCACTGCCAGGCGAGGTCGAGGTCCGAGCCGTTGTACGACACCTCCTCAAGCGTGGGCGTCTCGACGTCCGGCGCGCGGCCGACCACGGACACGTCGTCCAGCAGGTACTCGACGCTCGACGACGGCGGCTGCGGGTTCGCCCACGGCGTCTCGACCGCGAGCTTGAACGCGCTCACGTCCGTGCCGGCCGGCACCGTGTAGGTGCCGCTGACCGTGGTCCACTCCCCCGGGGTCGTGTCCGCCCAGGCCAGGGTCTTCACGCCCGCGCCCCAGTCGCCGACGAGGTTGAAGCGGACCTGCGCGGGCCCGGTGGCGTACCGGACCCGGGCCGAGACCTCGTAGGTCACGCCCGCCTGGATCTTCCCGCCGAGCTGCTGGTTCGGTCCCGACCCGTTGAGCGTCCGGCCGCTGACGCGCAGCGCCGCCGCCCCCGACGCCGGGCTGCTCCGGTCGAGCGCCAGGGTCGCCCCGAACTGCGCGGCCCAGGGCGCGGTCGTCGCGTCCTCGAACCCGGGGTTGGCGACGAGCTCGACGCCGAGCAGGGACTCGTCGTACGTCGGAGGCTCCGGGACCTCCCAGACGGTGTCGCTGAACGCGCGGTGCTCGGCGTCGTTCGCGAAGTCGTCGGAGGCGACGATGCTCTTCAGCCGCTCGCGTCGCTCGGTCGCCTCGTCGAGCACGATCGGCTTGGCGAACGTGTCGCCGACGCGGACGACGCCGTCGTCGCCGAACGTCGGCCAGCCGTCCTCCCACGTCGCCGGGATGAGCGCGGGGATGCGGCCGAGCGGGTAGGTGTCGCGGAAGAACATCCCCCACCACTCGTAGCCGCCCGCGCCGTCGGGCACCTCGACGAGCCCGCCCTGGGCGAAGCCGTCCGAGTTCAGCGCGCTGCGCGCCTCGTACGGGTTCGACCCGTCGGCGGTCTCGTAGCGCCCCAGGAGGTGCGGAGAGCGGAAGAGCACCTCCTGCCGGTTCTGGCCGCTGGGCCACGTGATGATCGCGACGTAGTACTCGCCGTCGATGTAGTGCACCTGGGCGCCCTCGAACAGCCCGCCGATGAACCGCTCGCCCGCGTAGTCCTCGGCACGGAAGATGTTCGGGAAGTCCGCCTCGATCGCGGTGAGGTCGTCGTTCAGCCGGACGGCGCTCGTCGCGCCCGAGCCGTAGAAGATGTACGGCGTCCCGCCGTCGGCCTCGTCGAAGAACAGCGACGGGTCGTGGAACCCCCGGCCGAGCGCCGTGCGCTCCCACGCGCCGTGCTCGACGTCGTCCGTGCGGAACAGGTAGGACCCGCCCAGGTCGTTGGTGTTGAACACCACGTAGAAGGTGCCGTCGTGGTAGCGCAGCGACGACGCCCACTGGCCGTTGCCGTAGCCGTTCCGACCGTTGCGCAACGACGACACGTCGCCCACGCCGAGCCGGTCGTAGACGTACCCGACGATCTCCCAGTTCACCAGGTCGTAGGACTTCATGATCGGCGCACCCGGAGCGAGGTGCATCGTCGTGCTGATCATGTAGTAGACGTCGCGCCCCTCGTCGCTCTCGGCGGCGGGCACGCGCGCCACCGAGATGTCGGGGACGTCGCTGCGCAGCAGCGGCACGCCGTACGTCCCGTCACCGCGGTCGGTCGTGGTCAGTCCGGTGATCGTGCCTGCTCCCCCCGGTGCGTCGTCCGACTCGCCCGGCACCACGGCGGACGCCGTGCTCGCGCCGAGCGCGAGCACCCCCGCCAGCGCCGCGGCGACCACGGTCCTCACCTGTCTGCTCATCTCGTTCTCCTCCTCGTCGAGGTCGTGCTCGGATCGTGCGGAGATCGGTCTCGATACCGATATCGACCTCCGGCGCCGCCGGGGAGGGCCCCGGTTCGCCGAGGGAGCCCAGGGCTCGCGGCCCCGGCACTCCCTCGACGAACCCTGGTGCTCCCCCCGGCGGACTGCGGTTCTAGGCGCAGGCGCGGGCGTCGACGGCGACGTCGTACGCCGTGGTGACGGGTATGCCGTCGACCACCGCCGTGCCGCTGACGGTGACGACACCCTCGGGCACCGACGTCGCGCGCGACGCGAACGACTGGTACGCGCTCGCGCCCGGGGCGACGGCCGTGAACGACCTCTCCCCGAACGGCGTGGTCAGGGTGACGTCCGCCGGCACGGCGCCCGTGTTCGTCGCCCGCACGGCCACGTAGGCCTTCCCGGCGAGGCAGCGCGAGGACGCCTCGACGTCGAGCGGCACGACGGCCGCCGTCCCAGGCACGATCTGGACCGTGTACGTCGTCGCGGTCACGTGGTCCTGCGCGACGCCGACGACCTCCACGGTCCGGGCGCTCCCGTCCGCGGAGAGCGGCACGACCCGACCCTGCGTGTCGTCGACCAGCACGCCGTCGACGCGCACGAGGCCGCTCGGCACGTGCGGGTCGGCGTCGAGCACGACGCTCGTCGTGCCCTCGGGCACGGTGAGCGTGTAGTCCGTCACCGCCGGGTCGAACGCGGGTGCGAGCGACCCCGTGTCGAAAGCGAGCGCGGCGAGCCCCGGTGTCGTGTCGTACGTCGCGGCGCGGTCGACACGCACCCCGAACACTCCCCCGGCCCAGCCGCCCGTCGCCTGGAAGCGCACGGTCACCACGGGGATGCGCTCACCGTCCTCGTCGAGCACGTACTCGCCCGCGTTGTCGACCTTCCAGCGCGTGCCCTCCCCGATCTCGAGGTACTTCGCGGGGAGCTGCGTCGTGTCGACGTAGAACCCCTGCTCGTCCTTGGTCGGGGCGTTCGCGACGGTGGTGATCGTCTTCAGCTTCTCGTCGTTGACGTACACGTCGAACACGCGGCCCTGGTCGCCCGAGTAGAGCGTGACACCCAGGTGGTTCGACGTCGACGCCGGGTCGATCATCAGGTCGTAGCTGAACCAGCCGGTGCCGTTCGCGTGGCGGAACTGGCGGCCCGAGAACGTCCCGACCGACGACCCGCTCTGCTGGAGGTTCTTCGCGTTCTCGAAGTTGTTGTTGTCGAAGCTCGTGAGGCTGTCGACGGTGCGGTCGGCGTCGCGCAGCTCCTGCTTGGCGCGCAGGATGCGCTCCTGCGACGCCGCCGAGTCCGGCTCGTCGAGGTCGAGGTAGAGCCCGTAGGTCACGTCCCAGTTGGTGTGGTGGGGCGTGAACACGAGGTCGCCGCCGTCGGCGGTGTTGCGCAGACGGAGCTGGATCCGGCCGTCCGCGTCGTCCTCGACGCGCACCAGGTTCTCGGTGATGCGCTCCTTCCACTCGTCCGCGCCCATGCCGGCGGCGGTGATGGTGGTCTGCGCGTCGGCATCGCGCGTCGACGAGCGCACGAGGATGCCCGTGCTCTGCGACGCCGGCTCCGGCACCTCGCCGAGGTCCGCCGACAGGACGACCGGCCCGTACCGGAAGGCGACGAAGTACGGGTTGTCGGGGGTGTCCACGACGGACGCCGCCATCGGCATCGTGTACCGGACGACGTCGCCCGCGGTGACGGGCAGCACGACGTACCCGCGCGACACGTGCGGCTCGACGGCGGCGCCGTTCACCTCGACGCCCGGGTCGCCGGCGATCCACGACGGCACGCGCAGGCGCAGGGTCGCGCCCTCGGCGACCGCACCGCCCTCGAGCGCGTCGACACGGAAGGTCACCGTGTCCTCGTTCGGCAGGTTCGCCTCCTGCGTGAGCCGCAGGTTCTGCTCCGCGTGCTCGACCGTCGAGGAGAAGAACATGTTGACCCACACGGAGCCCTGCCCGGTGAAGTAGATCGAGTCACCGAGCTTGGAGAAGTTCTCCATGCCCGTGCCGGTGCAGCACCAGAACTCGGTGAACGGCAGGTTGTACACGCGGTGGTAGCCCGAGGCCATGGGGTTGAAGTACGTCGTCGTCCCGGTCTCGGGGTTCTGCGACGCGAGGATCGTGTTGATGAACGCGTTCTCGTAGTAGTCCGCGTACCGCACGTCCTTGCTCAGCTTGAACAGCTCGCGCGCGAGCTTGAGCATGTTGTACTCGTTGCACGTCTCGGCCGTCTCGGCGTTGCGCGCCGTGCCCTGCTCGGCCGCGTGCTCGTGCAGCGAGCCGGGTGCGTGGAAGTGCTCCGCCTGGCTGTTGGCCCCGGTGACGTACGTGTGGTCGCGCACGACGATGTCGAAGAAGTTCTCCGCCGCCGCGAGGTACATCGGCAGCTCGTCCTTCTCCGCCGGGGTGAGCAGGTCGTAGTACTCGGGGTTCTGCGTGAACACGCGGTAGCGCTTGAGCGCGCCGAGCAGCTTGGGGATCTGCGTGTTGGCGTGCTTGCCCGGGAGCACGTCCTGGCCCGCGGCGAGCTGGCGGAAGAACGCGACCTCGTCGAACGCCTCGGCCGCCTCCTTGATGCGCACGTCGCCCGTGAGGTCGAACAGCTCGTACAGCGCCTCGTTCATGCCGCCGTACTCGGTGCGCAGCATGACGTCGGTGCTCGGCAGCTTCGAGACGCGTCCCTCCACGTACAGGCCGAACTCCGTCGCGACGGAGAGCGCCTGGTCCCCGACCGGTCCGTCCACGTACTCGGCGACGTCGAGCAGCCCCGCGAGCACCTTGTGGAGGTTGTACCAGGGCACGATGACGTTCTCGTCCGACGTCCCGGTGCCCTGCACCTGGTCGAGGATCGACTCGCGGAACGCGGACACGTACCCCGCGGAACCGGGGTGGGCCGCCGCGTAGGCGTCCTGCACGCGCGAGAGCCCCCCGACCGCCTCCTCGATCTCGGTGAACAGCGCGTCCTTGGTCGCCGGGTCCTGCGTCGACGACCACGACATGGCGAGCGCGGACATGTAGTGGCCGAACGCGTGGCCGCGGAAGTTCACGGCGTTGCTGCGCTCCCAGCCGCCGTAGCCCGCCGGCGTCGTCGGGGCGAGCCCGCCGACCTTGTAGAACTCGTAGAGGAACGTCTCGGAGTCGAGGCTCAGCAGGTACTCGTGCTCCTTCGCCGCGGCGTTCTGGAGGAAGTCGTCCGAGAGCAGCACCGACGGCAGCCCCGTGTCCTCGAGCGGCGTCTCGTCGACGAGCGCGGGCACGACGACCTCGAGGTCGCGCGTCACGGGCTCCCCGTCGAGGTAGCGCACCGTCGCCGTGAGCGTCACGTGCGCGTCGTCCTCGCCGATCGCCGGCCGGACCACGGTCCCGTCGGTCGCGACCACGTCCGGGTGCGACGACCGCCACGTCACGGTCGACCCACGCGAGCCCGTCGTCGGCAGCACGAGCGCGACGGTCGCGCGCTCGGGCAGCGACAGCGCGTCGGCGTCGTCCTGCGCGATGGCGTCGCGGTCGACCGTGCGCCCGCTCTCCTCGTAGAGCCCCACGACGTCGCCGAGGCCGGCGACGGCGTCGTACACGCGGTAGTCGTCGAGCGCCGCCTTGAGGTAGGCCCCGTTGTACTGCGGCCCGTTGAACCCGATCGTCTTGGGCAGGGCCGGGTCCGAGCCGAGCACGCCGGTCGCGTCGCCGCCGACGGCGTTCGCGACCGTGGACGGCACCTTCTCCCCGTTGCGGTAGAACGCGACGTCCTTGGTCGCGTGGTCGTACGTGACGACGACGTGCGTCCACTCGTCCGCGGGGAAGAACGCCGCGCGGTCGGAGCTGGCCACCCGCACCTTGTACGGCTGGCCCGACGCCGGCCCGACGGACAGGGCGAGCGGCACGGTGTCCGACTCGCTCGACAGGTACCAGCCGTCCGAGTTGTACGCGCGCTTGTTCCACGTGATGACGTGCTCGCCCGACAGCTTCCCGCTGGGCTCCACCCAGAACGAGAGCGTGAGGTCCTCGGGCTGCAGCGCGGTGGAGGTGCCGAGGTCGAGGTACGTGCTCCCGGCGAGGCGCAGCGCCTGCCCTCTCCCGTCGACCCCGTCGACGTACGAGTAACCGGTGGGCGGCGAGCCGTCGTGGCCCTTCAGCGTCACGGGGTGGGCGAGCGCGCCGGAGTCGGCGACGTCGCCGTCGAACGCGAGGTCGAGGACGGGCGCGGGCAGCGCGTCGGCCGCGACGGCGGACGGCGCCCACGTGGTCAGGGCGAGCGCGGCGGCGGCCGCCACGGCGGCCAGCCGGGTCGCGCCGCCGGGTCGACGGCGGACGCCGTCGGTCGGTCGGGGGTGCATCGTTGCTCCTCAGGGTCGCGCGCGGGCGTCGTCGCCCGCGTGTGGGAGGTCGAACAGGTGGTCACGCGACGGCGTCGTCGCGCGGTCGTGCGAGAGCGGCCCGCGCACGACGCGCGGGCCGCGCCCTCGTGGCCCGCCGGACCGGCCACGAGGGAAGCAGGCACTCGCGAAGGAGGACCGGCTGTCGCGGGGTAGGGCTCGAGGCCTCTCCCCCGCGACCAGAGGTCCTCCCTCGCCGGGTCAGCCGCAGTCGAGCGCGTCGTAGGGGACGTCGAGGGTCGCGGTGACCTGCTCACCGTCGACCACCGCCGTGCCCGTGACGGTCGCGGTGCCGGCCGGGGCCGACGTCGCGCGCGCCGCGAACGACTGGTACGCGTTCTTGCCGGGCGCCACGTCCGCGAACGCCTTCTGCCCGAACGGCGTCGCGAGCGTCACCGAGACCGGGACGTCCTCGCCGTTCGTCGCGCGCACGGCGACGTACGCCCTGCCCGCGAGGCAGCGCGGCGAGGCCTCGACCGCGAGGTCGAGCTCGGGCGCCGCGTCGGGCGCGTGCAGCCGGACGAACGTGATCGAGTGCGCGGGGAACTCGTAGGAGAACTCCTCGCCGACGCCCGACAACGTCCGCTCCACCGGGACGACCCGCTCGGGGTCGGCCTTGGTGTTGGTGTCCGACGGCGCGCCCACCATCTCCGTGACCGTCGCCTCGGACGCGATGCCCTCGGAACCCTCGACGTGCACCTGCGTGCGGGCCGCGGTCGCCGTCGGGTTGACGACCTTGACGACGACGTCGCCCGTGTCGTCGTCGCGCGTGACGACCTGGTAGAGCGACTTGGTCGACGGCTGCTCGTAGGACATCTGGAGCTCGCCGTCGAGGTAGAGCTCGATGGTCGAGCCCTCGACGACGACCTTGACGTGGTACGGCTGGCCGGCCTCGATGCTGTGGTTCTCGACGGCCTTCACCTCGTTGGCGCTCCCGCCCGACGCGCGCTGGAGGGCCTGGCGGGTGTTGTTCCAGCCGCCGAGGTTCCACCAGTAGTAGTCGTTCGGGCCGCCCGCGGCGAAGCCGACGAGGAAGCCCTCGGCGCCGGAGGTCTTGCGCGCGTCGAGCTCGAGCGTGTAACTCGACCAGTCCTTCGCGTACGCACCGGCGACGATCGACCGGGCGTCGGTGACGTTCGTCGCCGACTGCACGTAGGCGCCGTCCTGCGCGGCCCACGTGCCGGCTTGCGGCTCCCACCGGTCGGCGCCGGACTCGAAGTCGTCCGAGAAGAGCACCTCGCCGCTCGCGTTGTCGGTCACGCGGACGTTGTCGTACTGCGCGGCCGTGTTCCACGTGGAGAGGAACACGCCGCCGTCGACCGTCGCGTCGGCCGGCGCCGGGCCGGAGTGCGTGCTGGGCACCACCTCGTCACCGGCGTTCGCGGAGAACAGCTGCTGGACGTAGTAGTTCACCGAGCCCCACGACTCGTCGTTGTCGAACCAGATCGCGTCGGGCGACCACTGGACGTACGACTCGTTGGCGAGGAGCGGTGCGTACGACGCGAGCCGGACGACGTCGGAGTTGCGCTCCAGACCGGTCATGAACGACGCCTCCGCGAGCGCGTTGGCGAACGTGTTGCCGCGCGACGCGTACTCGCCGAGGAACACGTGCGGCCCCTCGCGGTCGTAGGAGTCGTAGCGCTCGTCGTTCTCGAGGAACCACTGCGGGTCGTTGTAGTAGTGCTCGTCGACGAGGTCGACGTCCTGCTCGCGGTTGAACTCCCAGAGCTCGTCGAAGCGCTGTCCGGTGTCGTCCGGGCCGGAGTTCGAGATGATCTGGATGTCCGGGTAGGCGGCCGCGATCGCGTCGCGGAACGCCGGGAAGTTGGCCTCGAACGTCTTCGTGTTCTCCTCGTTGCCGAGCCCGATGTACTTCAGGCCGAACGGCTCGGGGTGGCCCAGCTCGGCGCGCACGGCGCCCCACTCGGTCGTGACGTCGCCGTTCGCGAACTCGATGAGGTCGACCGTGTCGTCGACCCAGCGCTGGATCTGCGCGGGGTCCTTCATCTCGGGGATGGTGCTGCCGCAGCCGTTGGCGCCGACCGACACCACGGGCAGCGGCGTCGCGCCGAGGTCCTCGGCGAAGAGGAAGTACTCGAGGTACCCGATGCCGTACGACTGGTTGTAGCCCCAGAAGTTCCAGTTGGTCGCGCGCTCCTCGACCGGGCCGATCGTCTCCTTCCACTGGTACGTGCGGCGACGGTCGGTGAAGCCCGACTCCTCGTACGAGCGGAACGTGCCGACGTTCGTCACGCAACCGCCGGGGAAGCGCAGGAACTGCGGGTCGAGCGCGTCGATCTTCTCCGCGAGGTCCTTGCGGAGCACGGACTTCCCGTTGACCGGGCCGACCCAGGTGTCCTGCGGGAAGAGCGAGACCTGGTCGAGAGCGAGCGTGCCCGCCGCGCCGGAGAGGAGCGCGAGGCGCCCGGCGTTCGTCGTGCCGGTCGCGGTGAGCGTGACGTCGTACTTCTTCCACGCGTTCGAGCCGTCGACCGCGACCTGGCCGGTCGCGTACGCCGTGGTCCCGGCAGCGTCCTCGACGCGCACGGTGACGGTCTGCGCCGTCGCCGACCGCGCCCAGACGGAGAAGTCGTACGACTCCCCCTCCTCGACGAACAGCCCGGTGTTGTACCCGGCGTTGCGCACCCCGGCGCCCGCGGCGGTCGTCGTGAGGGCGAGATAGCTGCGGTTCGTCGCGTTGAGCCGCCCGGCGTCGTTCACGACCTGCGTCGTCGCCGTGGCCCCGCCCCTGTTCGCGGTGCTCCACGCGGTGAGGCCGGTGAAGGACCCGTTGTCCTGGTTGTTGAACTCGAACGACCGGTTGCGCACGAGCTCGGCGTACAGGCCGCCGTCGGCCGCGTAGTTGATGTCCTCGTAGAAGATGCCGTACAGCTCGTCGCTCATCTCGGTGCGCTCGCCGGCGAGGTCCACGGTGATCTCGTGGTCCGCGCTCGTGGCGGGCGTGATCCTGAGCTTCGTGGCTGCCTCGCGCGGGCCGAGCACGAGCGCGCCGTCGGACGCACGCACGCCGGCGTACAGCTCGGGGTCCGCCGCGCTGCGCAGCCAGACCTTGCCGCCGCCCGCGTCGGTGAGCCGCAGCGCGGCGGCCTCCTCGCCCGCGGCTCCGAGGGAGAGCCGGGACGAGCCGGAGACGACGACGGGCCGGCCGCCGACGGCGAGCGTCACCGGGGACGTGCCCTCGGCGCCGTCGACCGCCGTCGCGTCGAGCGCGACCGTCGTCGCGGGGCGCTCGTCGTCGAGAGCGAGGCCGTCGTCGGCCGCCACGAGGTACCGGGCCTCACCCGGGCCCACGAGCGTGAACGCGCCGTCGGGGACCTGGTCGGCGCCCTCGGCGGTCTCGAGCGCGACGTAGTCGAACACCGCGGTGTGCGCCGCGCCGTCCTGCGCGGCGAGCGCGTAGAGACCGACCTGCGTGGTCGGGAAGTCGACCGTGACGGAGCCCGCCGGCTGCCACGCGGTGCCGTCCCAGTAGGACGTGGTGACGGTGTCGCCCGTGCGCTGCATGCGCAGCGTCTCGCCCGTCGACCCCGGGCGGTCGGTGAACGCGGCCGCGGAGAAGACGCCGCCGGTCTCGACGTCGTTCTCGATCGCGCGGCCCGAGGGCGACAGGTCGCCCACGAACGTCAGGCCGGAGCGGACGTAGTTGTCCATGTCCTGCCACGCGATGAGCCCCGCGCCCTGGTAGACGGAGGCGACGGGCGCCTCGAGCCGGGTGACGACGGTGAAGTCGCCGGCGGGCACGTCGAGCAGGACGACGTTCTTGGCGCTGTTCGCGTCCTGGTAGGTGTCGCCCGGCTGGGACGTGAGCCGCAGCGCCCCGCCGGAGACGGCGAGCGCCTCGGGGACGGGGTTGACGACGGTCCAGTCCGCGTCGAGCGCGGCGCCGTCGAACGTGTCGACCCGCGCGCCGTCGGGCAGGTCGGGCTCCGCGGCGGAGGCGGGCAGGGACGTCGCGAGCGCGACGGTGCCGACCATGCCGGCCACGAGCGCGAGCGCGACCGCACGTCGGCGGCGCGCCGTTCCGGGCCGTGGAGGGTGAAGGGACGTATCCATGGGCTTCCTCTCTTCGTCGAGAGACACGCACCATTGCGTGTGAGCGTTAACAGGATCGTGACCGAGCCTAGTGTGAACGCTCACATTCGACAAGGGTCGTATCGTGACACTCCGTCGCCCGGGCACGCGCCCGGCCGACCCAGGGGTGCCGGCCCCCGTCCAGCTCCGGTGATCCCCGGGCGAGACGCCCGGGCAGACGGCCGCGGTGCCGGGCCTCACCCGCACGACGTCGCACGACGTCGCAGGGCGGCCCGGCACCGCCGGCTCACCTCCGCCTGACGACCAGCACGCGCTGCAGGATCACGAAGACCAGGAGCAGCACGCCGATGACGATCTTGGTCCACCACGAGCTCAGCGTGCCCTCGAAGGTGATGATCGTCTGGATGAGACCGAGCACGAGCACGCCCAGCACGGACCCGAGCACGAAGCCCGTCCCGCCCGTGAGCAGCGTGCCGCCGATCACGACCGCCGCGATCGCGTCGAGCTCCATGCCCACGCCGGTGAGCGAGTAGCCGGACCGCGAGAACATCGCGAAGAGCAGGCCGCCGATGCCGGCGCACGTGCCGCTCACCACGTACACGAGCACCTTGGTGCGCGCGACGGGCAGGCCCATGAGCATCGCCGACTGCTCGCCGCCGCCGATCGCGTAGACCGTGCGGCCGAACTGCGTGTAGTGCAGCACGTAGAACGCGATCGCGACGACCACCAGCGCGATGATGACCGCGGTCGTGATGCGCCAGCCGTCGCCGAACTGCTGGCTCCAGCCCGCGAGCGCGACGAACGACTCGTCCGTGATGGGGATCGACTGGAGCGAGATGACGTAGCACAGGCCGCGCGCGAGGAACATCGCGGCGAGCGTCGCGATGAACGGCTGGATGTCGAACACGTGCACCATGAGTCCGACCACGAGGCCGAGCACCGTCCCGATGAGCACCGAGACGAGGAGCACGACGGCCACGGGCCAGCCGCTCTGCAGCAGCGAGGCCGTCGTGATGCCGGACAGCGCGACCACGGCCCCGACCGACAGGTCGATGCCGCCCGTGAGGATGACGAAGGTCATGCCCACGGCGAGCACGATGAGGAACGAGTTGTTGATGAAGAGGTTCGAGACGACGCGGGCCGAGAGGAAGTTCTCGTACCGGCTGCCGCCCACGACGAGCATGAGGGCGAGCACCGCGAACGTCCCCACCACCGGCAGGTAGCGCCGGTCGAGACGGACACGGCTCGTGAGTCGCTCGGTCATGCGCGGGCCTCCGGAGGCGGCGGTGTCGGCGCCCCGGGGGTCGGGCGGCGAGGTGGGGGCGGGGGTCTGGACGGCGGACATCAGGCGCTCACCTCCGCGGCCGCGGCGGCCGTCGGGGCCGCGCGGCGTCGTCGGGCGGCGACGAGGTCGCGCACCTTCGGCGACTGCGCGAGGCAGACCGCGATGACGACGATCGCCTTGAACAGGGGGGTGACCGACGGCGAGATGCCGAGCATCGTCACCGTGAGCGTGAGCGTCTGGATGATGAGGACGCCGACGAGCGTGCCCGAGAGCGAGAACTTGCCGCCCGCGAGCGACGTGCCGCCGATGACGACGGCGAGGATCGCGTCGAGCTCGATGAACAGTCCGGCGTTGTTCGCGTCGGCCGCCATGGTGCTCGACGAGATCATGAGGCCGGCGAGGCCCGCGAAGAGCGCGCACACCGCGTACACGGTCCAGATGATGCTGCGCGCCTTGACGCCCGCGAGGCGGCTCGCCTCGGGGTTGATGCCGACGGACTCGATGAGCATGCCGAGCGCGGTGCGGCGCGTGAGCAGCGCGACCGCGGCGAACACCAGGCCCGCGAGTACGACCGCGACGGGGACCCCGAACCAGAACCCGGAGCCGATCGCCTTGTACGGCGCGCTGTTGACCGTCGTGATCTGACCGCCCGTGATGAGCATCGCGACGCCGCGGCCGGCGGTCATGAGCACGAGCGTCGCGATGATGGGCTGGATCCCGAGGACCGAGACCAGGAAGCCGTTCCACACGCCGAGGACGAAGGACAGCGCGAGCGCGATCCCGACGGCGACCAGGACCGTCGTCAGGCTGTCCGGCGAGGGCGACGACGCGATGAAGCTCAGCGCGACCGCGCCCGAGATCGCGACGACCGCGCCGACGGAGAGGTCGATGCCGCGCGTCGCGATGACGAGTGTCATGCCGAGCGCCACGAGGAGCAGGGGGGCGCCGTTCTTCAGCAGGTTGACGAGCGAGCCGAACAGGTGACCGTCCTGCAGCCGGATCGACAGGAAGCTCGGCCGGTTGATCGTGTTGACCGCCAGCAGCACGACCAGCGCGACGATCGGCCAGAAGAGCCGGTGCTGGGTGGCGCGCTGCCAGGCGGGTGCCGTGGTGCTCATGACTCCTGCCCTCCGCTCGCGATGAGCTCGACGACGTCCTCGACCGTGACGTCCTCGTCGTTGGTGATCTCCGCGACCTTGACGCGGTCGCGCATGACGGCGATGCGGTGGCTGAGCCGGAGGACCTCCTCCAGCTCGGCCGAGATGAACACGACCGACATCCCCTCGCCCGCGAGCTCGGCCACGAGCTTCTGGATCTCGGCCTTGGCCCCGACGTCGATGCCGCGCGTCGGCTCGTCGAGGATCAGCAGCCGGGGGGCCGTCGCGAGCCAGCGCGCGAGGAGCACCTTCTGCTGGTTGCCGCCCGAGAGGTTCTTGATGAGCGCGTCCGGGTTGGCGGGACGGATCGCGAGCGCGTCGATGTACTTCGCGACGATCTCGTCCACCTGCTTGCGCGGCAGCCGGCGGGCCCAGCCGCGCTCGGCCTGGAGGCCGAGGACGATGTTCTCGCGGATCGTCAGGTCGCCGACGATGCCCTCGGCCTTGCGGTGCTCGGAGGAGAACGCGATCTTGCGCTGCATCGCGCTGCGCGGGGTGCGCAGGCGCGCGAGCGCGCCGCCGACGCGCACCTGGCCGCTGTCCGCACGGTCCGCGCCCGCGAGCAGGCGTGCGAGCTCGGTGCGGCCCGAGCCGAGGAGGCCGGCGAGGCCGACGACCTCGCCCGGGTACACGTCGAGGTCGAACGGCTGGACCGAGCCCTTGCGCCCGAGGCCGACCGCCTGGACGAACGGCGTCGTCGCGTCGCGGTCCGCGACCGCGCGCTTGGGCGCCTCCTCGAGCTCCTCGAGGACCTCGAGCGACGTGCCGATCATCTTGGACACGAGCTCGAGGCGCGGGAGCTCGGCCGTGACGTACTCGCCGACGAGCTTCCCGTTGCGCAGGACCGTCATGCGGTCGGAGATCTCGTACACCTGCTCGAGGAAGTGCGAGACGAAGAGGATCGCGACGCCCTCGTCGCGCAGCCGTCGCACGACGGCGAAGAGCTGGGCGACCTCGTCCGCGTCGAGGCTGGACGTCGGCTCGTCGAGGATGAGGACCTTGCACTCGACGACGAGCGCGCGGCAGATCGCGACGAGCTGCTGCACGGCGAGCGAGTGGGAGGCGAGCGACGACGCCGGGTCGAGGTCGAGGTTGAGGCGGGCGAGCATCTCGCCCGCGCGGCGACGCGTCGCACGCCAGTCGATCGCGCCGAGGCGGCGCGGCTCGTGGCCGAGCATGATGTTCTCGGCGACCGAGAGGTTCTCGCAGAGGTTGACCTCCTGGTACACCGGCGAGACGCCGGCGGCCTGGGCCTCGCCCGGGCCCGAGAACGTGTGCTCGGCGCCGTCGACGACGATGCGACCGGAGTCGATCGAGTAGACGCCGGTGAGCGCCTTGATGAGCGTCGACTTGCCGGCGCCGTTCTCGCCCATGAGGGCGTGGACCTCTCCGGGCCGGAGCGTGAGGTCGACTCCGTCGAGCGCCTTGACGCCCGGGAACTCGATCGAGATCCCGGTCATCTCGACGACGGGTCGACCGTCGGGGACGGCGGTAGTCATGGGTGACCTTCCGTGCAGCGGTGGCGACGGGGCTGCCGGGCCCCGGGGCGCCTCAGGACGCCGGCGACGTCGGCATGCCGGCGGTGGTGCGTCGGCCGCGCGCCGGGGAGACGTGCTCTCCCGGCGCGCGACCCGTCCGTGGTGGCGGGGCCGGTCGGCGTCGACCGGCCCCGCCGGGCGGGCGTCCTCTCGGATCGCTCCGAGAGGACGCCGAGCGCCGGTCAGTACTCGCGCGTCGGGAGCGCCTCGACGGCCTGCTCCTGGGTGAAGGACTGGTCCTCCACGACGATGCGCTTCTCGACCTCCTCGCCCGCGACGACCTTCTTGATGATCTCCGCCAGGTCCGGGCCGAGGAGCGGGTTGCACTCGACGATGAAGTTGATCTTGCCGTCGGCGAGCGCCTGCATGCCGTCCTTGACCGCGTCGACGGTGACGATCTTGATGTCCTCGCCCGGGACGAGACCGGCGGCCTCGATGGCCTCGATGGCGCCGAGGCCCATGTCATCGTTGTGCGCGTAGACGAGGTCGATGTCGTCGTGCGCCTGGAGGAAGCCCTCCATGACCGTCTTGCCCTCGGCGCGCGTGAAGTTGCCGGTCTGCGAGTCGATGATCGTCACGTTGGGGTTGTCCTTCGTGGCGTTCTCGAAGCCGGTCTTGCGGTCGATCGCCGGCGCGGCACCCGTGGTGCCCTGGAGCTCGACGACGTTGATCGGCTCGGTCGCGACGTTCTCGGAGACCCACTCGCCGGCCATCTCGCCCTCGAGGACGAAGTCGGAGCCGATGAACGACGCGTAGAGGGTCTCGTCCTCGGAGTCCACGGCGCGGTCGGTGAGGATCACCGGGATGCCGGCCTGCTTGGCCTCCTCGAGCACCGCGTCCCAGCCGGACTCGACGACCGGGGAGAACGCGATGACGTCCACGCCCTGCGCGATGTAGGAGCGGATCGCCTGGATCTGGTTCTCCTGCTTCTGCTGCGCGTCGGAGAACTTGAGGTCGAAGCCGTTCTCGGCCGTGAGCGTGTCCTGGATGGACTTGGTGTTCGCCGCGCGCCAGCCGGACTCGGCGCCCACCTGCGAGAAGCCGACGACGATCGTGTCGCCGCTGCCGCCGTCGCCGCCCGCGTCGTTGCTGCTGCCGTCCGTGCTGCCGCCCCCGCTGCTGCACGCCGCGAGCGCGAGGACCGCCACGCCGGCGAGGACACCCGTCAGACGCGTGCGCGCCTTGGTCGTGCTGAACATGCTCTCCTCCTTGAGATGCGACCTCGGCGCCGTGCCGAGGGTCGTCGGGTCGTACCAGCCCGCCATCGGACTGTTGACTCTTGTTGATACATGTTTGCTTGTGTCAATGTCTAGCGGTGTCAGGGCCTCCCCCGCAAGCCCCGACCCGGCATTCCGCATAACCGTTCGGTAACCGTTGCGGCCGCCGTCCGGCACAGCGGTGTGCCGTGAGCGCGGAGGCCCCGTCGGACCCGGGCCCCGCGCCGTCCGTGTGTGATCGTTCACACCCTCCCGAGGCACGATGTTAGCGCTCACACGATCGGAGGGGAAGCCGTCCCTCGTCACGGTTCGGTCACGACCCCGCGGGGCCCGGACCGGACGGACGGACAGCCTCCCCCGGACCTCAGAGGCCCTGTGCGAGGCGGTAGTACACCTGGTTCCACCGCACCTGGTCGCGGAAGCCGCGGCGCGTGGTGCTCTCGTCGATGACGAGCAGCTCGGTGCGCGCGATGTCCGCGAACACCTCGAACGCGTCGATCCCGGCCGCCGTCGAGAGCACCGTGTGGTGCGCGCCGCCGGCCGTGAGCCACGCCTCGGCGGACGTCGGGAAGTCGGGGCGGGGCTCCCACACCGCGCGCGCGACGGGCAGGTGCGGCAGCGGGGCGGACGGCGCCACGACGTCGACCACGTTCGCCGTGAGGCGGAACCGGTCGCGCATGTCCGCGAGCGACACGACGACGCCGACGCCCGGGTCCGCGTCGAACACCATGCGGACCGGGTCCTCCTTGCCGCCGATGCCGAGCGGGTGGATCTCGACCCGGGGCGTCGAGGTCGTCAGCGACGGGCAGACCTCGAGCATGTGCGCCCCGAGGATCTTCTCGCTCCCCGGCGTGAGGTCGTACGTGTAGTCCTCCATGAGGGACGCGCCGCCGGGCAGGCCCGCGCCCATGACCTTCGCCGCGCGCACGAGGACGGCCGTCTTCCAGTCCCCCTCGGCGCCGAACCCGTAGCCCTTGGCCATGAGGCGCTGCACCGCGAGGCCCGGCAGCTGGCGCAGGTCGCCCAGGTCCTCGAAGTTCGTCGTGAACGCCTTGGCGCCCACCGACGCGAGGAACGTCTCGAGCGCGATCTCCTGGCGTGCGGCGTAGCGCAGCGACGCGTGCCGCTCCCCGTCCTTGCGCAGCTCCGGGGCCACGTCGTAGAGGTCCTCGTACTCCGCGACGAGCGCGTCGACGTCGGCCTCGGACACCTCGTCCACGGCCCGCACGAGGTCGTTCACGCCCCACGTGTTCACGCTCACACCGAAGCGCAGCTCCGCCTCGGTCTTGTCGCCCTCCGTCACCGCGACGTTGCGCATGTTGTCGCCGAAGCGGACGAGGCGCAGCTCGTGCGTCGCGGCCCAGCCCGCGGCGCCACGCACCCACGACCCGACGCGCGCCGTGACCGCCGGGTTCGTCACGTGCCCGACGACGGTCGTGCGCGCGACCCCGAGGCGCGTCGCGACGTACGCGTACTCCCGGTCGCCGTGCGCCGCCTGGTTGAGGTTCATGAAGTCGAAGTCGATCGTGTCCCACGGCAGCTCGACGTTCGCCTGCGTGTGCAGGTGCAGGAGCGGCTTGCGGAGCTGGTCGAGGCCCGCGATCCACATCTTCGCGGGGCTGAACGTGTGCATCCACGTCACGACGCCCAGCACGCGGTCGTCCGCGTTGGCGTCGAGCATCGCGCGCCGGATCGCGTCGGCGTCCTTGAGCACGGGCTTCCAGACCACGGTCGCCGGGACGTCCGGCGACGCGTCGAGGAGGCGCGCGACCTCCTGCGACTGCTCGGCGACCTGCCGCAGCGTCTCCTCTCCGTACAGGTCCTGGCTGCCGGTGAGGAACCAGATCTCGCGGTCCGCGTAGGGCTTGCTCATGTCAGGTCCATCTCTCGTGTCGTGGGCGGGGTCCGCACCGCTGCGGGCCCGTCCGGGCTGGTCGTGCTGCGGTCGTGCCGTGCGCGTCGGTCCCGGTCGGCCGGCGGGCCGGACCCGGCCGGGGTCAGTGCTGGTCGGGCACCGTGTGCTGCCCGTAGACGTTCTGGTACCGCTCGTACAGCGCGTCGACGTCGTGCTGCGCGATGCGCGTGGGCTCGCCGAGCTGACGGCTCACGTGCACGGTGCGCGCGACCTCCTCGCACATCACGGCCGCCTTCACCGCCGCGCGCGCGTCGGCGCCGATCGTGAACGGGCCGTGGTTGCGCATGAGGACGGCGGGGCTGCGGGACTCGCGGAGCGTCTCCACGATCCCGCGACCGATCGAGTCGTCGCCGATGAGCGCGAACGGCCCCACGGGGATGTCGCCGCCGAACTCGTCGGCCATCATCGTCAGCACGCACGGGACGGGCTCGCCGCGCGCCGCCCACGCCGTCGCGTACGTCGAGTGCGTGTGCACGACGCCGCCCACCTCGGGCATGTGCCGGTACACGTAGGCGTGCGCGGCCGTGTCCGACGACGGCGACCGGTCGCCCTCGACGAGCGTGGCGTCGAGGTCGCACACGACCATCGCGCCCGGGGTGATGTCGTCGTACGCGACGCCGGACGGCTTGATGACGAGCAGGTCGCCCGAGCCGTCGGGCCGCGTCGTGTCGCGGACCCGCTCGGAGACGTTGCCCGCGGTCCACACGACGAGCTCCCAGCGCGGGAGCTCCGCGTGCAGCGCGGCGACGCGCTCCTTGGCGGCGTCGACGGCGTCGCGCAGGTGGGCCGGGACGGCCGGCGCGGCGGTGGTCGGGGTGGTCATGCGAGGTCCTCTCCGTCGGTCCGGGTCGGCAGCGCCGCCACGGCGGCGCGCTCGACGGCGAGCCCCGCGGCGTACCGCTCGAGGTAGGTCGTGAACCCCGCGACGTCGGCGGGGTCGGGGTCGACGGTCACGGTCTCGGCGGACGCGAAGACGTGCTCGCGCAGGTACGTCCCCAGGTCGGCCGTCGCGTGCGGGGCACCGGCGGCGCGGTCGCGCGCGTAGCCCGCGAGGACCGCGATGCCCCAGGCGCCCCCTTCGCCCGCCGACCGGCCGACGCTCACGGGCGCCCCGATCGCTGCGGCGAGGAGACGCTGGGCGACGCCCGCGGTGCGGAACATGCCGCCGTGGGCGAGCATCCCGTCGATGCCCACGCCCTCGTCGGCGAGCACGCGCATGCCCAGCGCCAGCGTGCCGAACGCGCCGTAGACCTGCGTGCGCGCGAAGTTGGCGAGGGTGAGGCGGCTCCCGGGGGTGCGCACCACGAGCGGACGACCCTCGTCGAGGCCCGTGATGGGCTCGCCGGCCAGGTAGTTGTACGCGAGCAGGCCGCCGCCGTCGGTGTCGCCGTCGAGCGCGGCGCGGAAGATCGCGCCGAACACGTCGTCCGGCGTCGCGGTGGCGCCGACCGCCGCGGCGAGCTCGCCGAGCAGCCCGGCCCATGCGTCGAGCTCGCTCGCCCCGTTGTTGCAGTGGACCATCGCGACGAGGTCGCCCGCGGGCGTCGTCACGAGGTCGAGCTCGTGGTGCACGGCGGCGAGCGGTCGCTCGAGCACGACCATCGCGAAGATGCTCGTCCCCGCGCTGACGTTGCCCGTGCGCGGCGCCACGGCGTTGGTGGCGACCATGCCCGTGCCCGCGTCGCCCTCGGGCGGGCACAGCAGGACGCCGGGCTCCAGCGACCCCGTGGGGTCGAGCCAGGCCGCACCCTCGGCCGTCAGGCGACCCGCGTCCTCACCCGCGACGAGCACGTCGGGCAGCAGCTCGGCGAGCTTGGGCCCGTCGCGGTGCGTGGCGGCGCGCTCGTCGACGAGCGCGAGGCGCGCGTGGTCGTAGTCGCGCGTCCCCGGGTCGACGGGGAACATGCCGGACGCGTCGCCCACGCCGAGCACGTGCCGCCCGGTGAGGCGCCGGTGCACGTACCCCGCGAGCGTGGTGAGGGACGCGACGCGGTCCGCGTGCGGCTCGCGGTCGAGGATCGCCTGGTACCAGTGCGCGACCGACCACCGCAGCGGCACGTTGTACCCGAGGAGCTCGGTGAGCTCGGCCGCGGCCGGGCCGGTCGAGGTGTTGCGCCACGTGCGGAACGGGACGAGCAGCTCGCCGTCGGCGTCGAACGCGAGGTAGCCGTGCATCATCGCGGAGACGCCGAGCGCCCCGTACGTCGTGGGCCGCACGCCGTACTGCGCCTCGACGTCGTCCACGAGGCGCGCGTAGCAGTCGCGGAGCCCCGCCTCGACGGCCTCGAGCGAGTACGTCCACGTGCCGTCCTCGAACTGGTTCTCCCAGGCGTGGCTCCCGCTCGCGAGCGGCGTGCCGTCCTCGTCCACGAGGCACGCCTTGATCCGCGTCGAGCCGAGCTCGATCCCGAGCGCGGTCGTTCCTGCCACGACGGCCGCGCGCCGGCGGCCCACCTCGTCCTGCTGCACCATCGCTGCTACTCCTCGTCGCGGCATCGCGCCTCGGTAGGTCGGTCTGTCCCTGGAATGGAATGTTAGCGCTCACAACCGACGAGGCCAACTCCCCCCCGCGCGTGCCGTCGCCCAGGTGGCCCGATCAGCCCCGCGGGGTCGTCGTGCTCTCGCGCACCATGAGCTCGGGCGGGATCGACACGGGCCGGACGGTCGCGCCGGAGAGGGCGTCGATCATCATCGCCATGCAGCGCCGGCCGAGCGACCCGAACGGCTGGCGCACCGTCGTCAGGGGCGGGATGAAGTGCCCCGCGCCCGCGACGTCGTCGAACCCGACGACCGACACGTCGGTCGGCACGCGCACGCCCTGCTCCCAGAAGGCCCGGAGCAGGCCCAGCGCGAGCTGGTCGTTCCCCGCGAACACGGCCGTCGGCCCGTCGCCCGCGCGCACGCCGTCCGCCAGCTCGCGCCCCACGGCGTACCCGCGGTCCGACGACCAGTCGCCGCGCACCGGGTCGGGCACGGGCGCGCCGTGCTCCTCGAGCGCCGCGCGCCAGCCGGTCTCGCGCTCGCGGGCGTCGAACCAGTCGAGCGGCCCGGACACGTGCAGCACCGTGCGGTGACCGAGGCCGAGCAGGTGCTCCGTCGCCAGGCGCGCGCCGAGGCGCTGGTCGACCGCGATGGGCAGGATCGCGCCCGGGGCGCCGAGCGCGCCGGTGCTCGGCAGCACCAGGTCCGCCGGGTCGCCGTCGCCGGGCCGGTCGCGCGCCGCGATCATGATGACCGGCACGGGGGCGCGGAACGAGTCGACCGCCGCCGCGACGTCCGTCTGCGGCGCGATGACGACGATGCCCTCGACGCTCTGGTCCATGAAGTGCTCGAGCACGCGGTGCATCGTGTCCGCGTCGTAGCGCCGGATCGTCGCGACGCTCACGAAGTAGCCCTGCTCGCGCGCGGCCTCCTCGACGGCGATGAGGGTCGACGTCGGGCCGTACAGCGCCGAGCCCGTGGTGACCACGCCGATCGTCCCCGACCGCATGGTCACGAGCGCGCGCGCCGCGCTGTTGCGGCGGTAGCCGAGCGTCGCGATCGCGTCGAGCACGCGGTCGCGCGTCTCGGGGCGCACGCTCGGGTGGTCGTTGAGCACGCGCGAGACCGTCTGGTGCGAGACCCCGGCGAGCCGCGCGACGTCGGACATCGCGGGCGGGCGCGTGCGCGCCGAGGGGCCGTCGCTCACCGGTCGGCCCCCCGGGCCTCGTCGCCGGACGCCCGCGCCTCGTCGCCGGTCGCCCCGGGCGGTGCCGGCGGGCCCGCGAGCGCCGCCGCGAGCTCGACCGACCGGTCGCGCGCGGCCTCGAGCGCGTCGAGGAACGCGGCGCGCACCCCGCCGGCGTCGAGGCGTCGCAGCGCCGCGACGGTCGTGCCGCCCGGGGAGGACACGCGCTCGCGCGCGATCGCGGGGTGCTCGCCGGTCTCGCGCAGCATGGTCGCGGCGCCGTGCACCGTGGCCGTCGCGAGCTCCAGCGCCGTCGCCCGCGTGAGCCCGAGCAGCACGCCCGCCTCCGCGAGCGCGTCGATCACGTAGAACACGTACGCCGGCCCGGAGCCGGAGAGCGCGCCGACCGCGTCCTGGTCCTTCTCGGCGACCCGCACGACGAGGCCGGTCGCGGCGAGCATCCGCTCGACGAGCGCGACGTCGGCGTCGTCCGCGGCGCTGCCGCCGCTCACCGCGCTCACGCCCGCGCCCACGACGGACGGGGTGTTGGGCATGACCCGCACGACCGCGGTGCCCGCCGGGAGCCGCTCCTCGTAGAACGACGTGGGGAGACCGACGACGACGCTCACCACGACTGTCCCCGCCCCCACCGCGCCGGACACCTCGTCGAGCAGCGCCGCCACGTCCTTCGGCTTGACCGCGACCACGACCACGCCGGCCCCGCGCACGGCCTCGACGTTGTCCTGCGTCGTGGCGACGCCGTGGCGCGCCGCGAGCTCGTCGCCGCGCTCGGCGCGGCGCACGGTCGCGACGACGTCGGCGGGTCGCCACCCGGACGCGAGGGCGCCGGCGAGGACGGTCTCGCCCATGACGCCTGCGCCGAGCACGGCGAGCCTGGGCACGGTCGACGAGGTCGACGGGTCGGTCATGGACGATCAGCTCCCGGTGGTCGGTGAGGGCATTCTTGCGCACCTGGGTGCCCGGCGGCGCCGCGGGGTCGCAGGCGTCTCGCCCTGCGTCGCACGCGGGGCGTCCCGGACGCGTCCCGGTGGCGTCGGAGAGGGGCGTCGCAGGGGCGTCAGAGGGGGTACGCGGCGTAGACGTCGGTAACGACGTCGGCGGGGCCCGTCGCCTGGAGCACGGCGGTGCCGTTGCGCCACGTGACCGTGGCCAGGCCGTCGCCCGCGGGGGTCACGGCGTACGTGCCGGCGCGCTCGCCGGCGACCTCGACGTAGCCCGTGTCGGTCGGCTCGCCCGCCGCGGCGACGAGGTCGGCCGCGGCCGTCTCGGCCTCGGCCACCGTCGCCCACTGGCCCGCGACGACGGTGACCGTCGTCGCGTCGTCGCCCTCGCCGTCGGCGTACACGAGCTCGTACGCCTCGAGCGCACGCGCCGGCGTCCACGCCTCGGTGGCCGGGTCGGCGCGGAGCACGAGGTCGAGCACCGTGTCCGGGAGCGCCGTCGCGAACGCCGACGTCCCGGTGCGGGCGACGGGCTCGAGGGTCGGCGTGGGCGCCTCGGCCGTCACGGTCACGGTCGGCGCGGGCTGCGGTGCCGCGTCCGCTCGCGCGAAGCCCGGCCACACCCACGCGAGGAGCGCGGCCACGAGCCCGACCACGAGGAGCAGCCCGACGAGGACGACGAGGCGCCTCCGCCGGTAGACCGCGGCCGACGCGGGCCGGGAGTGCCGACGGTCGCTCGCGCCGACGGCGTCGGTCGGACGGCGGGGGCCGGGCGGGGTCGCGCCCCGACCCGCCCGCGCCCGGTCCGCCGCGCTCGCACGGTCCGTCGCGCTCGGGCGCGCAGGTGCGGGCGCACGTCCCGCGGGGCTCGGCCCGGGCGGCTGGCTCATCGCGCGCACCTCCAGTGCTGTCGGTCCTGCGGGCCCGCTGCCACGGCCCGGGCCTGCGGCCAAGCGTAGGACGCGCGCGTGCCCGACACCCCGCGCCGGCGCGGGGTGTCGGGCACGCGCCGTGCGGCTTCACCCGCCCTGCGTCCCGGTGCCCGGCGGACCGGTCACCCGCAGGCGACCGCGCCGTGCTCCGCCGAGACCTGCGTCGTCACCTCCGCCCCGTCGGCCGTGCCCGTCGCGCGGACGGTGACGGTGCCCGCCGCGACGTCCGCGGCCCGGACCGCGAACGACTGGTAGGCGTTCTTCCCCGGCGCCACGCCGGCGACCTCGCGCGTGCCCCACGGCGTGTCGAGCACCACGTCGACGGGTGCGTCGTGGCCGTTGGCGGCGACCACGGCGACGTACGCCTTCCCCGCGAGGCAGCGCGCCTGCGCAGTGGCCGTGACGGGGAGCCCCGGCCCGCCGGTGCCCGGGTCGTCGGCGAAGACGCGCCACTCCGTGACCGCCACGGCGGAGTACGTGGTGCCGTTGCCGTTCGCCGTGAACGTCGCGCGCAGGCGCGACGTCGTGACGGGCTCGAACGTCACGGTGTTGAACGCGGTCGTGCTGGTCCCGTAGCCGGACGGGTCCGCCACGGGCTCCCACGCCTGCGCCGCGTCGTCCCAGTACTCGAGCAGCCAGGAGTCCGGGCGCACGACGCCGTCGCCGCTGCCCGGGTTCGAGTCCCGCCAGAACTTCAGCTCGGCACCCGTGAGGCGGACCGGGCGGGACCAGTCGTACCGGACCCACTGGGTGGCCGGGCGGCTGCCCGACCACGTGCCCCAGATCTGGGCCTGGCTCGGGTCGGCCGGGTCCGCGCCGTCGTTGAGCGCGCCCAGGCTGTTCCAGCCGGCGGTGTACGACGCGCTCGCGGTGGCGATCGGCGCGACGTTGCCCGTGAGCGGGCCGGAGATGTCGGCGGGGATCGTCACGGACCGCGGCGTCTCGGCGTTCCCCGCCACGTCGACGGCCCGGAACGACACGCGGTGCTGGTTCGTGTCGGGTGCCGCGACCGGCCCCTCGTACGCCTGCCACGCGCCCGTGCCGATCGCGTACTCGACGCGCGCGACGCCGGACGTCGCGTCCGTCGCGGTGACCGTCACCGTCCGGGCCGCCTCGTCGAGCGTCCCGCTGCTCACGGGGGCGACGCGGTCGATCCGGACGTCGAGCGCCGACTCCGCGGAGACGTTGCCCGCGCGGTCGGTCGCCGTCGCGAGCACCCGGTGCTCGCCGTCGCCGGCCACCGCGACCTCGGTCGTGCGCGTCGGCTCGGTGGTGACCGGGGCGCCGTCGTCCACCGTGGTGGCGAGGACCACGCGGCCGCCCGAGTCGTCGACGGCGTCGACCCGCACGCGCACGTCCGAGCGGAACCAGCCGGCGCTGCCCGCGCTGCCCAGCGGCGTGAGCGTGAGGGTCGGCGCGGTCCCGTCGCCCTCGGCCGCCCCCGCCGGGATCACCGTGACGTCGACGCTCACGCGCCCGCCCGCGTAGCCGAGCACCGAGCCCTCGACCGCGAACGTGCCCGGCGCGGCGACGTCGTCGGCCCTGACCTCGTCCCAGAACGCGGGGACCTGGAGGGTCTCGCCGCCCGGGAACGTCACCGGGACGGTGCCCGGCAGGTCGGTCTCGCCGACCTCGACCGTGACGCCGGGCGGGTCGACGGCGGCGGGCTGCTCCGCGAGGACCTTCCACTCCTCGACCGCGACGGCCGAGTACGTGCTGCCGTTCGTCGAGGCGTCGAGGACCGCGCGCAGCTGCGTCGTCGTGACCGGGTCGAACGTCGTCGTCTGGAAGCCGCTCGTGCCGGTGCCGTACCCGCTGGGGTTCGACACGTCGACCCACGTGCCGCCGCCGGACGCGTCCCAGTACTGGATGCGCCACGAGGCGGGCGCCGCGACGCCGACCCCCGTGCCCTGCGGCTGGTCGTTCCAGAACTCGATCTGCGAGCCCGCGAGACGCATCGGCTGGTCCCACGTGTACTGGACCCACTGCTGCGGCGGGTTGCTCCCCGTCCACGTGCCCCACATGTCCGGGGGCAGCGGGTTGGGCCGCACGATCTCGTCGTTGAGCGCCTTCTTCCAGTACTGCGTGGGCACGGGCTCGTTCGACACCGTGACCGTCGCCTCCTGCGCGACGTTCGCCCGCGGGGTCGCGTCCTTGGCCTTCGGCGGCGTCGTGACGACCTGCTTCATGCGCGGGGGCGACTGGGTGTCGTCCCACTCGACGCGGTCGATCGCGACCGAGCGGCGGAAGTGGTTGCCGCCCTCGGCGTCGGCCGTGTGGTACGCGATCCACCACTCGCCGTCGAGCTCGACGATGCCGGGGTGGCTCGTCGTCGACGACACCGGCGCGAGGATCGTCCCCCGGTACGTCCACGGGCCCTGCGGCGACGTCGCCGTGCCGTACGCGATGCACGCGTGGTAGTTCGCGGGCGTGCACGACGACGTCGGCCCGGCGTTGTTGCCGGCGTACGCCAGGTAGTAGGTCCCGTCGCGCTCGAACGCCCACGCCGCCTCGAAGAAGCCGGTGAGACCGGTGACCGTGCGGACCTGCCCGACCGGGGTCTTCATGTCCTGCGCGAGCTCGAGCATGCGCAGGTTCGAGAAGCTGCCCCACCAGACGTAGACGCGGGCGTCGTCGCCCTCGCCGTCGACGAGCACCGTCGGGTCGATGTTGTGGATCGTGTTCGGCGTCGGCACGCGCTGGGAGATGATCGGTCCGCCCACGTGGTCGGTCCACGGACCGGTCGGGGTGTCCGAGACCGCGACGCCGATGCCGAACGCGTCGCTCGCGGGGCTGTCCGCCTCGTTGACCGGTACGTACCAGTAGTAGCGGCCGTCCACGCCCCGGACGACCTGGCCCGCGTACGCGCGGCCCGGCGTGGCCCAGTCGAAGACCTGCTCGGGCCGCATGAGCGACGGGTGGTGGGTCCACTCGCCCGCGTCGACGTCGCTCGTCACGAACGCGCCCCACTCGTTCATGACGAAGTCGTTGCGCGTCGGGCCGGCCTCGTCGTGCCCGGTGTAGACGTACAGCTGGTCGGTCGCGGTGTCGTTGCCGGGAGCGCCCGCCGGGACGACGAGCGGCGCCGGGTCGGCCGAGTAGTAGCTGCCGTCGCCGAGGATCGGGTTCTGCGTGCTCGTGAACGTGTACGGGTCGGCCGCGGCCGCCGGCGCGGCGGTCGCCGCGAGCCCGGTGAGCGCGAGCGCCGCGCTCAGCGCGGTCGCGACCGACCGCCGGGCGGGGCTGCGCCCGCGCGACGGCCGGGTGGTGGGTCTGTCGGTCATGGCCTGGTCTCCTGACGGTCGGGGCCGCGCACGGCGCGGGCCGGCGGGTCGTGCGGGGAGGTCGTGCGCCCCGGGAGTTCCCTCGGCTCCCGGGGCGCACGGTCGTGGGGCCCGTGCCGGCGGGCGTCCGACCGCGTGCGGTGCGGTCGGGGACGGCGGCAACGCCCCCGCCGGGCGGGGGTCGGACGCGTCACCGCCGTCGCGTCACCGCCGTCGTGGCGGCACCGCGGGTACGTCGTGGGGCCGTGGTCGCGCTCGCGTCGTCACGGGCGTGCACCTCTCGTCGTCGAGCCGGTCGTCCGCTGCCGACCATGCCATATCCGGAAACGTGATCGCAATGGTTTTCGGTACGGTTGGCGGAGGTTTCGGCCTCCGTGGCCGCAGACGGTTCGGTGACTTGCCGGAGAACCGCAGGATGGCGCGCCGCCTCGGTCGCGTCGGGGCGCGTCGCCCAAGAGCGGCGCAGAAATTCCGAGCGACTACTTTTCGGCGTGCGGCGGCCCCTCGCGCCGCCCGACGCGAGCCTGCGCGCGCGACGTCGCGATGGAGACGAGCACGCCGACGACGACGAGGTCGAGCGCGATCTGCACCATCGTGACGATCTTCGCCGCCTCGCCCGTCGGGTGGACGTCGCCGAACCCGACGGTCCCGAGCGTCACGACCGCGAAGTACAGCGCGTCCGTCCGGTTCTCGATCCCGACGAACTGGTCGGCCATGAGGTAGTAGGCGAGCGCGAAGAACGTGACGACCGGCAGGAGCAGGCCCATCACGGACTGCACGCGCACGCTCGGCGTCGTCCATGCGCGCAGCTGGCGGCGCACCTGGACCACGAGCAGCGCGCACAGCAGGCCGAGCCCCGCCGCGAAGACGACGACCTGCACGACCTCGGGGGCCGCGTCGCGCGGGAGCGGGACGCCGTAGTACACGGTGAGGCACGCCGTCGTCGACGCGACCGTGAGGACGAGCGTCCACCACGGGCTGTCGTGCGGGAGCCGGCGCATGGCTCCAGCATCCCGCGCGGCCGTGCGCCCGGCGCGGCGGGCGCGGCGGGCGCGGGCGGTGTCGGGGGTCGTGGCTAGGTTGGGCGCGTGACCTCCTCGACCGCCCAGGCCCGCTCCGCGGCCGGCAAGCGCGCCCGCCCCGCCTACCGCTGCAGCGAGTGCGGGTGGACCACCGCCAAGTGGGTGGGCCGCTGCGGCGAGTGCCAGGAGTGGGGCACGGTGACGGAGGACGCGCCGGCCGCTTCCGGGCCGCGCACGACGGCCGTGACGCCGAGCCGCTCCCCCGCGCGCCCCATCGGCGAGATCAGCGTCGAGGCGGCCCGCGCCACCCCGACCGGCGTCTCCGAGTTCGACCGTGTCCTCGGTGGCGGCATCGTCCCGGGCGCCGTCGTGCTCCTCGCCGGGGAGCCCGGCGTCGGCAAGTCGACGCTCCTGCTCGCGGTCGCGAGCAACGTCGCCGCGGGCGGCTCGGACCTGCCGACGGTGCGGCCCGCCGGCGAGCGCGCGCCCGCCGAGGCCCGCCGCCCGACGCCGTCCCCGCGCCGCGTCCTGTACGTCACGGGCGAGGAGTCGGCCGGGCAGGTCCGGCTCCGGGCGGAGCGCGTCGGGGCGCTCGCGCCCGGACTGCTCCTCGCCGCGGAGACGGACCTCGCCACCGTCCTCGGCCACATCGAGGCGACGGAGCCCGACCTGCTCGTCGTGGACTCGGTGCAGACGATCGCGTCCGCGCTCGTCGAGGGCGCGCCCGGCGGCGTGAGCCAGGTGCGCGAGGTCGCCGCGTCGCTCATCGCCGCGGCGAAGGCGCGCGACCTCCCGGTGATCCTCGTGGGCCACGTGACCAAGGACGGCTCGGTCGCCGGGCCGCGCACGCTCGAGCACCTCGTCGACGTCGTGTGCCAGTTCGAGGGCGACCGCCACTCGCGCCTGCGGCTCGTGCGCGCCGTGAAGAACCGCTACGGGCCCACGGACGAGGTCGGCTGCTTCGACCTCACCGAGAACGGCATCGTCGGGCTCGCCGACCCGAGCGGCCTGTTCCTCTCGCACACGGGTGCCGGCGTGCCCGGCACGTGCGTGACCGTCACGCTCGAGGGCCGGCGGCCGCTCGCCCTGGAGATCCAGTCGCTCGTCGTGCCGAGCTCGCTGACGAACCCGCGCCGCACCACGAGCGGCGTGGACTCCAGCCGCCTCGCGATGATCCTCGCCGTCATGCACCGGCACGCGGGCGTCCGGCTCGTCGACCAGGACGTGTACGCGTCGACGGTCGGCGGGGCCAAGGTGACCGAGCCCGCCGCCGACCTCTCGATCGCGCTCGCCGTGCTCTCCGCGCGCGAGGACGAGGCCCTGCCGCAGGGCACGGTCGCGTTCGGCGAGGTCGGGCTCGCGGGGGACATCCGGCCCGTCACCGGCCTGGACCGCAGGCTGGCGGAGGCCGCGCGGCTCGGCTTCACGCGCGCCGTCGTGCCGCGCGGGTCGTTCCCCCGTCCCGTCGAGGGCATGACGATCCTGCCGGCGCGGCACCTGGGCGAAGCCGTCGAGCTCGCCCGCACCTGACCCGTCCGCCCGTCGGGACGATCGCGCGCGAGCGCCCCGACGGGCGCCCGGGTCGGCGAACGGAGCACACAGACGACGCCGTGACCGGATCGTGACCTGTTTGTGACGCAACCCCGCGGGTTCCCGCGGCTGGGACGACCGCGCAGCGTAGGATTCCTCCGTGGCCAACTCCCCCGCGCACCCCGACGAGATGCTCCGGGAGACCCTTGCCGCCGTGGCACCCGGGACCGAGCTCCGCGACGGCCTCGAACGGATCCTGCGCGGCCGGACGGGCGCGCTCATCGTGCTCGGGCTGGACAAGGTCGTCGAGGAGATGTGCTCGGGCGGGTTCCAGCTCGACGTCGGCTTCTCGGCGACGCGCCTGCGCGAGCTGTCGAAGATGGACGGCGCCGTCGTGCTCGACCGCGACGCCAACCGCATCCTGCGCGCCGCCGTCCAGCTCCTGCCGGACCCGACGATCGAGACGACCGAGTCCGGCACGCGGCACCGCACCGCGGAGCGCGTGGCCAAGCAGAGCGGGTTCCCCGTCATCTCCGTGAGCCAGTCGATGCGGATCGTCGCGCTCTACGTCGGCGGTCAGCGCCACGTCCTGGAGGACTCCGACACGATCCTGTCGCGCGCCAACCAGGCGCTCGCGACGCTCGAGCGCTACCGCGCGCGCCTCGACGAGGTGTCCGGGACGCTCTCCGCGCTCGAGATCGAGGACCTCGTCACGGTGCGCGACGTGTGCGCGGTGGTGCAGCGGCTCGAGATGGTCGCCCGCATCTCCGAGGAGATCGCGGGGTACGTCATCGAGCTCGGCACGGACGGGCGCCTCCTCGCGCTCCAGCTCGACGAGCTCATCGGCGGCATCGGCTCCGACCGCGAGTTCGTCATCCGCGACTACGTGGACCTCGGGCGCAAGGACCGGTCGCTCGCGGACGTCCAGAAGGCCCTCGGCGGCCTGGACTCGACGCAGCTCCTCGACCTCGGCCAGATCGGCCGCGTGCTCGACCTCCCCGGGGGCGGCGACGCGCTCGACGCGGCCGTCGCGCCGCACGGCTACCGGCTCCTGTCGAAGGTGCCGCGCCTGCCGGCGACGATCATCGACCGGCTCGTGGCGCACTTCGGGGGGCTCCAGAAGCTCCTCGCCGCGAGCATCGACGACCTCATGACGGTCGACGGCGTCGGCGAGCAGCGCGCCCGCGCCGTCCGCGAGGGCCTGTCGCGCCTCGCCGAGTCGAGCATCCTCGAGCGCTACGTCTGACCTGCCGGACCGTCCGCACGACGAGACCGCACGGAGGGGGACCGTGGACCACGTCGACGAGTGGTCGGCCCTGGCCGACGCCTGGGCGCGCTGGTGGGCGCCTGCCGCCGCCCCGGCCCAGCACGCGATCCTCGACGCGGCTCGCGTCGGGCCCGGCACGCGCGTGCTCGACGTCGGGTGCGGCACGGGCGAGCTCGTGGCCATGGCCGTCGAGCGCGGGGCCGAGGCCGCCGGGTGCGACGCGGCCGAGGGCATGATCGACGTCGCCCGGCGCCGGAGCCCGGACGCGGACCTGCGCGTCGCGCACGCCGAGCGCCTCCCGTGGCCCGACGACTCCTTCGACCTCGTGGCGCTCGTCAACGCGCTCGCGTTCACCGACGTCGCGCAGACGCTCGTCGAGTGCCGCCGTGTCGGCGCCGCCGTGGCCGTCGCGACGTGGGCCGAGGACGACCTCAACGAGCTCACGGTGCTCGAGCGCGTCGTCGCGGGCGAGGACCACGAGCCGAGCGACGAGACGCGCGAGGAGGGGCACGTCGGGGCGCTCCTGGCCGAGCACGGCTTCACCCTGGAGACCGAGCAGCTCGCCCCGGCGCCCATGGTGCTCGCCGACGCCGACGAGCTCGTCGCCGCGATCATGTTCGGCGAGTCCGACGAGCTGCGCGCCGAGCTGCGCCCCGACGTCCTCGCGGCCGCCCGGCCGTTCCGCCGGCCCGACGGCTCGTACCTCCTGCGCAACGCCTTCCGCTGGGCCCTCGCCCGCCGCTGACGCGATCCCGGCTGCCATACGGCCCACCCGCCGAACACGGGGTTGATGTCGTCATCCCGTCGATAACGACATCAACCCCGTGTTCGCGACCGCGGAGCCCCGTGTTCGGGGCAGCGGTACCTGGCGGCTCAGCCGCAGGTGCGCGCGTCGTACTGCTCGGAGACCGTCGTCGACCTCCCCTCGGCGTCGGTGGCCACCACCGTGACCTCACCGGCCTCGACCGACGCCACGCGCGACGCGAACGACTGGTAGGCGTTCGCGCCCGGCTCGACGCCGTTGACGGTCTTCGTGCCGAACGGCGTGTCGAGCCGGACCGTGAGCGGCACCTCGTCGTCGTTCTGCGCACGGACCGCGACGTAGACCTTGCCCGCGAGGCAGCGGGTCTCGGCCGTGACGCTCACCGCCGGGCCCACCGGGACGCCGTCGCCCACGGTGAGGGTGAGCGTCGTGGACGTCGTGCCCGCCGTGCTCACGTAGTCCGGCAGGACGAGGTCACCCCGGATCACGTACACGCCCGGCGTCTCCACGACCGACTCGTCGTAGTCCCACTCGACGCCGATCGCCTGGTTGTCGCGCGATCCGTCGTTGTAGGAGACGAGGACCTTCGTGGGCAGCCAGGGCTGCTCGCCGACGTCGACGCTCTGCTCGAACTGCTCGGCGCCCTGGATCGAGATGCCGCCCTGCGAGCTCTCCGGCCGCACGTAGACCTGCGCCTCGGCGATGAGGCCGTACGTCGTGTTCGTGCCGTAGACCGTGAAGGGCTCGACGTTGGTCTCCGCCACCATGGCCGGCGTGATCGGCTGCCACGTGAAGTCGACCGCGCCCCGGCGCCCGCTGGAGTAGACGACGTCGAGCGACGCCGGCAGCTCGGGCACCTCGCCCGTCACCGTGCGGAGGATCACCGGGCTCGCGACGGAGTCCACGGTGTCGCCGTTGACGCGCCAGCGCAGGATGCCGGTCCCGGCACCGCTGCCCTGCACGCCGGTGATGCGCACGCGCAGGTAGCTCGCCTCGACGGGCTCGAACTCGAGATGGTTGTACGCGTTGCGCTGGAGCGCGCCCGCGTACGTGGAGCCGCCGGTGAGGGTGACGGGCGTCCAGCTCGTGCCGTCCTGCGAGTACTCGACGGTGTACGTGTCCGCGCGCGGCATGCGCGTCCCGCCGTTGTCGTCGTACCAGTAGATGTCGGTCGACGCGACGAGCACCGGCGACTGCCACGCGTACCGGATCCACGCCGCGGTCTGCGGGCTCGTCCCGTTGGCCGGCTGACCCCACGTGCCCCAGCCCTGACCCGTCCCGGGGTTCGAGCTCCCCGGGGTCGACGACTCGTTGACGCGCAGCGGGTTCTCCCACGACGCCGACCCGCTCGTCGTGATCGTCGCGAGCGCACCGAACTCGGCGGACGTCGCCTTCTCGGTGAGCTCGACCTCGACGTCGCGCTCGGTCGTGAGCTCGCCGTCCGACGCCGTGAGGCGGAAGACGTACTCGCCCGCGACCGTGCCCGTCACCGTCGTGGTGAGGGAGCCGGCGTCGCCGAAGATGACGCCCGCGCCGTCGGGCGCCGAGACCGTCGACCACCCGTACTCGATCGTGCCGTCCTCGGGGATGCCGTCGTCGGTCACGGTGCCGACGAGCGTCGTGGACAGGTTGCCGTCCTTCGACCGGTCGACGGTCACGCCGACCGTCGGGGCGTCGTTGACGACCTCGGGCACGTCGCGGCCCGAGTCGAACACCTGGATCTCCGAGATCGCCGTCCAGAACGACGGCGTGTTCGTGAACGCGACGCGGACCTTGTCCGTCGTCACGGCCTCGAAGAGCGCCTCGTTGAACTTCGGGCCCGGGATCTTCGGCGCCTTGAAGGTGTCGGGGACCGACGTCCAGCCGCCCGAGCCGTCGGGCACCTGGATCGAGTACCGCAACGGCTCGCGGTACCCGCCGGCCTGCCGGTCGCTGACGAACCAGACCTTGACGTTGTCGAACGTCGTGGGCTCGCCGAGGTCGAGCTCGACGTAGCCCGTGTCGCCCTCGGTGCCGTAGTTGCCCCAGTAGGGCTCGTTGGCCGTGCTGCCGTCGGTGACCGCGGCGAGCGACACCGGCCGCTCGGTCTCCTTGATCGCGCCCGGCGTGTAGTTCATCGAGCCCGTGCTCCAGCCCGGGGTGTGGAACTGGCGCCACGGCGTCGGGCGTGCGCCCTGCTGGGTGGCCGACGACGACAGCTCGGCGCCGCGCGCGAGGTTGCCCGCGTCCTCGGTGAGGTCGATGCCCGCCGTCCTGAGGTACGCGACGACGCGCTCGTCCTCGATCGGGGTGTCCACGGCCGTGGGCACGTCGGCGCCCTCGTCCGCGACGACCTCGACCGCGAGGCCCGCGTCGGACTCGACGACCTCGTTCGCCGCCGGGTCGTAGACGAACCGGCCGAGCGCGTCGGCAGCGGCCTTGCGCTCCCCGTCGACGAACAGGCTGTACCCCGCGCCGAGGCCGTAGTGCGACCCGTCCTCGTCCCACACGATCGTCACGTCGTGGCCGTGGTAGCGCAGGTTGTTGACCATGAAGTGCTCGTACCCGAGGTCGATCGGCCAGAGCTCGATCTTGTCGTCGGACCGCGGCTGGATGCCGCCCATGTCCTCGACGTAGATGTAGTTCATGTTGCCGAGCATCACGTGGTTGGGGTTGTTGCGGTTGAACGTGCGCGTGCTCGGGTTCCAGTTCGAGTAGTACTCGGCCTGGTTGGGCACGAGCGCGTTGCCGTTCGGGTAGATGCTCCACGCCATCCAGTCGAGCAGCTTCGCGGCGTACTCGGGAGTGACGTACGTGTGGTCGGGGTCGTAGTGCCGCAGCGCGGAGCGCACGCCGCGGTACTGGACCGTGAAGTTGATGTTGGAGAAGTTGTTGGAGCCGCCGATCCCGAACTTGGCCCGGTCGTACTGGTTTGCCGTGTAGAACGGGAAGATCGGGAAGTTGTCGCCGTACCGCAGGAAGCGGAAGCCGTCGACGTACTGGTCGGCGTCCTCGAACGGGATGAGGTTCTCGGCGTAGATGTCGTAGAGGTTCGACTCCTTCGCCGGGATGAGGTCGCGCTCGGCGGCGCTGAGCGGGTTCTGGGCACCGCCGGACGTCGCACCGTGCGACGTGCCGGCGAGGAACATGCGCATCTCCTCGCTCCACAGGCGGCCGAGGATCGCGTCGCGGATCTCGTCCGCGGTCTCGCCCATCTCCGCGACCTTCGCCGGGTCCGCCCCGGCCATCGCGTAGAGCTGGCGCGCCGCGTCGAACGCGCCCCACACGTAGGCCGACTCGGGCCGCTCGATCGTGCGCGCACCCGGGGCGCCCGCGTTCACCTTGGGGTACCCGAAGCTGATCGCGTCGGCGTCGTTGCCGGGCATGTAGTTGGTGTCGTACGCGATGAGCCCGTCACCGTTGCCGTCGTAGTGCTCGAGCTGCCCCGTGCCGTCGCCCTCGAAGTACGTCGCGAAGCGCTCGGCGACCGCCGGACCGCCGCCGTGCACGTTGTACGCCTCGAGGCCCGCGGTGCCGAGGTACTGCGAGTAGTGGTTGTTCCAGCTCGTGTGCCCCGGGCTGTCGAGGAACGCGGACGCCCCGGACAGCTCGCCGATGTTGAGGATCTGCCCGTAGCCGAGGTACGGGTTGCGGATCCACTTGGTGTCCTGCAGGTGCATGGGCTGCGTGAGCGCCACCGCGTTCTGGTAGAGGTTCACGCCCTCGATCGTCGTCGGGTACTGGTAGACGTAGCCCGGCTCGTTCGCGTCGAGGCTGTTGTACCGCTCGCCCCACCAGCGGTACACGATCGCCTTCTCGACCGCCGGGTCCGGCACGTCGATGTAGGGGATGTCCTGCGCCCACTGCCGGTTGAACGCCGTCACGCCCGTGCGGAACGCGTCCGCGGGCGCGAGCTCGGCGTACTCGTGGAAGCTCTCCACGGACTCCGGGAGCGTGTCGCTGGAGAGGACACCGACGACGGAGAGGTCGACCGAGCCCCCGGCGGGGACGGTGACCTCACGGTCCAGGTTGGTGCCCGAGCGCTCGAACCCGGGTGCCTTGAGCCCGATCGTCACGTCGGCCCACGGCGTGTCGACGAGGCCGTTGTTCGCGCCGCTCGTCAGGGTGCGCGTGCCCGTCAGCTCGTCCGCGGACTCCGTGGACGTCGTCGCGAGCGGCGACGACGCCCGGACGGTGAACGTCACGTCGCTCGTGCCCGGGTTGCTGAACGTGATGGCGGACAGCGCCACGTTGTCGTACGTGATGAGCTTCTTGAGGTCCGCGACGACGCCCGTCGACCCGACGGTGTAGCGCGCCTTCGCGTGGCTCGGCGCGTTGAAGCGCTGGGCCCCGACCTCGGTGACCGTCTGCCCCGGCACCGTCACGGTGTAGAGGTTGCCGAGGTTGTTGGGGCCGCCCGCGAACGCCGACCCGGCGAAGCCCATGACTCCCCAGTTGCTGTTGCCGCGCATGTACAGCGAGCGCCCGCGCGTCTGCAGCACGTTGTTGCCGGACGTGCCGCTCACCCCGAGCACGCGGTCGAGGTAGTAGTCCGTCCCTCCCGCGGCGAGGTCCTTGTCGAAGATCGACCCGTGCATCGACCCGGCGGTCCACGGCACGCCGGGCTCGAGCGCCGCGGCGACCGGACCCAGGTTCGTGTAGACCGGGTCACCGATGTCCATCGAGTCGGTCGTGCCGCTCGTGTAGACGCCGATGTCGCTCTCGTTGCCCGGCACGACGTCGGCCTGCGCCGCCGGTGCCACCAGGGCGATGCCGGTCACGGCCATCGCCCCTGTCATCGCCGAGGCGACGACCCTTCTGAACGCTCTCCCCGACATCACCAAGTCCTCTCCATCGGGAACCGGAACCGTCTCGGGACGACGCCGCGGACGCGCGTCGCGCGGGCGGACCGCCTCGTCCGCCCGCCCTGCCCGGGACGCATGACCTCGTTCGTCGTCCTGCTCGCGCCGCACCGCGGAGCGCTCGTGCCGGGGCGAGCGCCCCGGCGCCCTCCGCGGTGAGGTCGCCAGTCGCGAGCCAGTCAACCAGCCGGATCGCTCGACCGCAATGGTTTTCGGTCTCGACTTCGAGGATCGGATCGTGGAGGCCGGTCAACCCTGTCGGCCGATGTCGTTGATATGCCGGTGTTCTCGGCTCGTGCGACGCGATCTCACTCTTCGGGCGATGGACGTGGAAGGGGAACTCCCGAAAGCGAGTGGTCATCGCTTTCACACCGTCCCGTGCGGTCAGACGCCGGGCGGGCGAACGGGCCACGATCGGCGCACCGTCGGTGTCGCCCGCCCGGCGGGTGCGGCGGCGCCGGCGGGTGCGGCGACGCCAGCGGGTGCGGCGACCCCGGCGGGTGGTGCGCCGCCCGAGCCACCCCGGGGAGAGCCACCCGCCGACGGGCGGGTCACCTTCGACGGGCAGGGTCACCCCGACGGGCGGCGTCACCTCCGGCGCGCGGCCCACCCCCGGCGGCCGAGTCACGCCCGACGGGCGGGATCACCCCTCGGTGGGCGCGGTCGCCTCCTCCGGCGCGGTCGCGCCGTCCGCCGGGGTCGCGCCGTCCGCCGGGGCGGTGGCGTCGTCGGTGGGAGCGGTCGCGCCGTCCGTGGCCGGCGGCGTCGTGGCCCCCGGGTCGGGCGTGGGCTCGGGCGGCGGGAGCAGGGTGAACGTCACGGGTTCGCTCGTCGCGCCCTCGACGCCCGCGATGCTCAGGACCGCGGTGTAGGTCCCGGGCCCGACCTCCGGCTGGTCGGGAGCGCAGCCCTCGACGGACCGGTGCCGGTCCCAGCGCACGAGCCGCGACGGGTCCTCGTCGCCGGTGCTCATGAGCAGAAGGCGCTCCGTCGAGCCGCAGTGCGCGGACGACCAGACGAGCTCGTCGCCCGCGTAGACGAGCACCTGGCGGCCGGCGTCCGAGCCGTCGACGAGGCACGGACGGCCGCCCGACTGCCGGACGGTCACGTCGAGCTGGACGGCGCGGCCGGGCTCGTACTCCGTGGCGCTGGCCGCGAGCGCCAGCTCGAGCGACGCGGCCGTGCAGTCCTGGGGCGGTCCGGGGGCGTCGGGCGTGGGCGGCGCCGACTTCCCCTCCTGGGCGACGGCGTCGCGGTCGAGGAGCGGCACGACGGCGCGCACGACGACCTGCCCGAGCAGGACGAGCCCGACGACGAGGGCGGCGAGCAGGAGGAGCGCGACGAGACGGCGCCGCAGCAGGGCCCCGCGGGTGGGCCTGCGGCCGGGCCCGGTGCGCGGGCTGCTGCTGGGCCGGGGGGCGCGGTCGGTCCGCGGCGTGCTCACGGGTCCTCCGTCGTGGTGGTGCTGGTCGTCGCCCACGGTATCCGCGGGGGCGCCCGCCTCGGCCGGTGCCGCGCCGACGACGGCCCAGGTCGGGGCAGAATGGCCCGTGCCCCCGCTCCCCCGCCGCTCCCCCGAGGTGCCGC